>Ga0335075_10001142_pt1 | contig 44304 bp, 45 predicted proteins | sample Lox_Sample_24_FD_206723 | JGI IMG/M metagenome (GOLD analysis project Ga0335075, IMG submission 206723) | Soil microbial communities from Loxahatchee National Wildlife Refuge, Florida, United States - Lox_Sample_2.4 | ecosystem: Environmental > Terrestrial > Soil > Wetlands | place: USA...
GTCGCCGCTGACCGGGATGCAGGTCGGGTGGATCTGCGTGTAGCAGGGGTTGGCGAACAGCGCGCCCTTGCGGTGCGCCCGCCAGGTCGCCGTGACGTTGCAGCCCTTGGCGTTGGTCGACAGGAAGAATACGTTGCCGTAGCCGCCCGAGGCGAGCACGACCGCGTCCGCCAGGTGCGTCTCGATCTCGCCGGTGACCATGTCCCGCACGATGATGCCGCGCGCCCGGCCGCCCGACACGATCAGCTCAAGCATCTCGTGGCGGGTGTGCATCGTGACCGTGCCCGCCGCGATCTGGCGCTCCAGCGCCTGGTAGGCGCCGAGCAGCAGCTGCTGGCCCGTCTGGCCGCGGGCGTAGAACGTCCGTGACACCTGGACGCCACCGAACGAGCGGGTGTCGAGCAGGCCGCCGTAGTCGCGGGCGAACGGCACGCCCTGCGCGACGCACTGGTCGATGATCTCCACGCTCACCTGGGCGAGGCGGTAGACGTTCGACTCGCGGGAGCGGTAGTCGCCGCCCTTGACGGTGTCGTAGAACAGCCGCTGGATGGAGTCGCCGTCGTTGCGGTAGTTCTTGGCCGCGTTGATGCCGCCCTGGGCCGCGACGCTGTGCGCCCGGCGCGGGCTGTCCTGGTAGCAGAACGCCGTGACCTGGTAGCCAGCCTCGCCGAGGGTCGCGCTGGCCGAGCCGCCGGCCAGGCCGGTGCCGACAACGATGACCGAGCGCTTGCGCCGGTTGGCCGGGTTGACGATCTTGCCGTGGAAGCGGCGGTCATCCCAGCGCTGCTCGATCGGCACCTGCGGGGCCTTGGTGTCCGCGAGCGGGTCGCCCAGCGTGAACAGCTCGCTGGAGTCCAGGCCGGCATTGCTGTCGATGGTCATTAGTGCACTACTCCGATCACGACGCCGAACGGCAGGGCGAGGAAGCCGCCGATGAGACCCACGGAGAAGACGATCGCGAAGACGTTGATCGCCCGCTGCCGCCGCGCGTTGCTGCGGCCGAGGGTCTGCAGCGCGCTCCACACCCCGTGCCGGATGTGGAATCCGAGGACGATCAGGCAGACTACGTAGAACGTGGTGACCAGCGGGTTGGTGAAGTCCGCGACGACGTTGCCGTACGGGTCGCCCTGGATGCCCTTCGGGTTCACCACCCGGAACGTCAGGTCGAGCAGGTGGTAGATGATGAAGAGGGCGACGAGGATCGCGCCGGTCCGCATCGTGCGGGAGGCATAACCCTGCTTGGGACGCCCGCCGTAGTAGCGGACCGGCCGCGCCCGGCGGGCGCGCAGCGCCAGCTCGACCGCCGAGCCGATGTGCAGCACCACGCACGCACCCAGGATGACCGAGATGAGGCCCAGGCCCCAGTTATCAGGGATGGCCGGGGAGCCCATCGTGTGCAGCCAGTGGGAGTAGTTGTTGTAGTCGGCCTTGCCGAGGAAGATCTTGAGGTTCCCGATCATGTGGGCGATCAGGAACAGCAGGAAGACGATCCCGGTCACGGCCATGACGGCCTTCTTGCCGATCGTCGTCCGGTACAGGCGCAGCAGCCGCGAGCCGGTGCGCGGCTGGGCTGAGGTCACGACCCGCGGAACCGGGCGAGGAGCCGGGCCCGGTCGCGGCGGGGCGGAGGGTGCGGTAGGGGCGGCCATGGACGGACGGTAGGCCCGGACCCACGTTCAAGTCCAATCTATGAAGGTGCACGTTTCCATAGCCTTAGGCTATGTAGCGTGCAGATTCAGCAACTTCGATATTTCCTGGCTGTGGCGGACGTAAGGCACTTCACACGGGCTTCGGCCGAACTGGGCGTCGCGCAGGCCACCCTGTCCAAGCAGGTTTCGGCCCTGGAGCACGATCTTGGGGCGCCCCTGCTGCGCCGTGCCCGGGGCAACATCACCCTCACCCCGGCGGGCGAGGCCCTGCTGCCGCTCGCCCGCCGGATCCTGGCCGATGTGGACACCGCCCGCCGGGACGTGCAGGACCTGACCGGGCTGCGCCGCGGCCGGGTCCGCATCGGGGCGACCCCGTCGCTGCTGAGCAGCCTGCTGGCCGACGCGCTCGCGGCCTTCCACGAGGATTTGCCCGGCATCGAGCTCAGCGTGACGCAGGGCGGATCGCGCGACCTGATGGGCGACCTGGCCACCGGCGAGCTCGACCTCGCGCTGATCGTGCTGCCGCTACAGGAGGGCGACCCGTCCCTGGAGACCCAGCCGCTGCTGAGCGAGGAGCTCATGGTCGCCACGTCGGTCGACCGGCCGCTGCCGCTTTGGCATGGGGAGGTGCGCGTCGGCGACCTGCGCACCCGGCCGCTCGTGATGTTCAGGAAGGGCTATGAGCTGCGGGACGCCACCATCGCGGCCTGGCGGCGGGCTGGCCTGGAGCCGAGGTTCGCCATCGAGGGCGGCGAGATGGACGCCGTCTTGCGGTTCGTCGAGGCCGGCCTCGGCATCGCCGTCGTGCCGTCGGTGGTGCTGCCCGGGCGGCCGGGCGTCGTCGGCTACCCGCTGGCCCGGCCCGGCCTGCGCCGCACGGTCGCGATGGCCCGCCGCAGGGACGTCCAGCCCACCCACGCCGCTCGTGAGTTCGGGGCGACGCTGCTTGCGCATATCCGCTCGGCGGCGGCTTCCGGTGACCTTCCCTCGGGAGTCGAGTCGCTCCTGGGCTAGGCCGGCCGCGACCGGGACACTGCTGGGGTACGCTGCCACCAGGTGGCTGAAGCTCCGCAAGCCCCGGAAGCCCGGCGATGGCCCGCGAGGACCTGCGAGGTCCCGGCGGCTTGCAGGGGCCAGCGGGCGCCAACCGCAGGATGAGGAGAGGATGGACGGGCCGGCACAGCAAGCCCCGCCTGAGGTCTGGCATGCCGCGCTGCCCTACCACGGCGCCGGCGAGCTTGAGGCGGCCGCCTGCCAGTTCGCCCGCGACGCCGCGGCCGCAGGCGCCGCGCTGTTCATCGCCTGCGACAGCCCGTCGCTCAGCCGGATACGCACCAAGATCAGCAGCATCGGTGAGCACGTCACCTGGACCGACACCGCCGGTGCCGGCGCCAACCCCGGCCAGCTGATCTACGCCATCAGCCAGTTCGCCACCCGGCATCCCGGCCGCCAGGCGTGGTGCCTGCAAGAGGCGGCGTGGCCCGCTCGCCCCGACGATGAGCTGGTGGAGGTCCTCAGGTACGAGGCCCTGCTCAACCTCGCGCTGGGTACCCGCGTCCGGGTGATGTGCCCGTACGACGCGGACCTGCCCCCCGAGGTCATTTCCTGCGTCCAGGTCACCCATCCGCTGACCGCCAGCGACGGCCGGTGGCAGCCCACCCCCCGCTACCAGCACCAGCCGGCCACGTTCCTCGTCCCGAACGCCTGCGACCAGCCGCTTGCGCCGCCTCCGGCCGATGCCCGCGTTATCTCCTTCCGTGCCCGCCTGGCCGGCCCGCGCGCCCTGGTCGCGGCCGAGGCCCGCGCGGCCGGGCTGCCCCCCAGCCGGTCCAGTGACCTGCTGCTCGCGGTTGGCGAGCTGATCGCCAACACCCTCGCCCACACCAGCGGGCCGGGCGTGCTGACCGCCTGGGCGACCGGTCAGGCGCTGGTCTGCCAGGTCAGCGACGGCGGGTTCATCGCCGACCCGCTCGCCGGGCAGCTGCGGCCCGGGCCGGCCCAGGAAGGCGGCGGCCGCGGCCTGTGGGTGGTGCACCAGCTGTGCGACCTGGTCCAGGTGCGCTCAAGCGCCGCGGGGACCACCATCCGCGTGCACATGCGCCTGGGCTAGCGGGCCAGGGGCGCGGCGCTGCCGTCTACTTACCGACGTCCTACTTACCGACGTCGCGGGCGAGGTCCAGCCCGAACAGCCGGTCGGCGGCGGCGAACGTCTCGAACTTCACGCCATCGGCGACGTCCGGGTCGTCGGCCAGCTCGGCCAGCGTCGTCACCGCGGCCGGACTGTCCAGGTCGTGAGCGAACGCCCGGGTGATCGCGTCGGCGTGCGGCCGCGACATCGCGCCGCTGGCTGACCGCGCCCACTGGGCGACAAGCTCCCGCCAGTGCCCGAGGGCTTCCGCGTCGGCCGTTGGCGTCCAGTGGCTCCAGAGCCGCTCGCCGTACGCGAGCCGCATGAGCGAGAGCCGGAGGGCCAGTGGCTCGGGGCCGGGCTGAGCCTCGTGGTTGTCCCTGCTGACCCGGGCCCACAGCCGGGCCAGCCCGGTAATGGCGCTCAACGCCTCATCCCCGAGGCCGAGGCCGACGTCGAACGGCTGCATCCCGGCCTCGACCGACAGCGCGGTCAGGGTGGCCACCGGCGGGTGGATGTTGAGGTCATCGCAGGTGGCGCGCAGCCGCGTGGTGTCCACTCCGGTGGGCAGCAGCTCACTGACTTCCGGAAGCAGCCCGGACTGCTCGGCCGCCCGGCGCAGCAGGTCCGCGGTCAGGTAGGCCCGCAGCTGTCCCGGTGCGCTGACGAGGATCCGCAACTGCCGCCGCCCGGACGGCAGCACATCGGTCAGTTCCCCTGTTCGCGCGTCCCTGAGCCTCAGCATGCGCTTACGTTAGCCGGTCGCCCGGCGTGGCGCTCCGCCGGGTTTACGCCCCGGAGCGGCCCGGCATCACAGGGCACGCAGCCGCTGGCCGGCCTCCGCCACCCGCTCGTCCGTCGCCGTCAGGGCGACCCGGATGTGCCGCTCGCCGTCGGGGCCGTAGAAATGGCCCGGGCCGACGAGGATGCCCGCCTTGGTCGCCAGCCACTCGGTCGCGGAGCGTGAGTCATGGTCCGGGTGGCTTGCCCACAGGTACAAGCCGGCCTCGGAGTGGTCGATGCGGAAGCCCGCCGCCGTCAGCCCGTCGGCCAGGATGGCGCGCCGGGCCTCGTACCTGGCCTTCTGCACGCTGGCGTGGGCGTCGTCGGCGAGCGCCGCCGTCATCGCCGCCAGCACGGGGCCGGGAACGATCATGCCAGCCTGCTTGCAGACAAGCAGGAGCTCCTTCATCAGGGCCGGGTCGCCGGTGATGAACCCCGCGCGGTAGCCCGCCAGGTTCGACCGCTTCGACAGCGAGTGCACGGCGATCAGGCCATCGAGGGCCCCGCCGCTGACCGATGAGTGCAGGACCGACACGGGGGTGGCGGACCAGCCGAGCGTGATGTAGCACTCGTCCGCGGCGAGCACGCAGCGGTTCGACCGTGCCCACGCCACCGCGGACCGCAGCCAGGAAGCCGTCTTTACCTCGCCGGAAGGGTTGGACGGAGAGTTCACCCAGTACAGGCCGGGGCGGCCGGGAAGCGAGGCCGCGTCGGGCTGGGCCTCGGCGGTGGCGACGCCGGACGCGCCGGCCAGCTTCGCGCCAATGTCGTAGGTGGGGTAGGCGAGCGATGGGTACAGGACGGCGTCAGCCGGGCCAAGCCCGAGCAGCGTGGGCAGCCACGCGACGATCTCCTTGGTCCCGATCACCGGCAGGACCGTCTCCGGCGCCACTTGGACGTCCAGGACGCGGGAAAGCCAGCCAGCGGCCGCCGCGCGCAGCGCTGGCGTCCCCGCGGTCTGCGGGTAGCCAGGAGCGTCGGCGGCCGCTGAGAGGGCGGCCTGGATGACAGCAGGCACTGAGTCGACTGGCGTTCCGATGGAAAGATCGACCGGTCCGTTCGGAAAAATCGAGGCCTTTTCCTTCAGCGGCGCCAGTTCGTCCCACGGGTACTCGGGCAGGCGCGAGGCGAGGGTCACTCGCCTTCGCTCTGCGGGGGGAGAGCGGCGACGGTGGGGTGGTCCGTGCCGATCTTCCCGCTCTTCGAGGCGCCGCCCGGCGAGCCGAGCTCCTCGAAGAAGTCGACGTTCACCTTGTAGTAGGCCTTCCACTGGTCGGGGACGTCGTCCTCGTAGTAGATGGCCTCCACCGGGCAGACCGGCTCGCATGCACCGCAATCGACGCACTCGTCCGGATGGATGTAGAGCATCCGCTCGCCCTCGTAGATGCAGTCCACCGGGCACTCTTCGATGCATGCCTTGTCAAGCACATCGACGCATGGCTGCGCGATGACGTAGGTCACGTGAGCTCCTCAGATCTTCCTTAACCCTTGCTACCACTCAGTATGCTGGGTGGCCGGCCTAGCTCGCGAGGATACTCCCCGTGCTGCCGCTCGGGGTCGCCTGCCAGCTGGTCTCGGTGAGTGACGCCGACCACTCCCACCCGTCGTAGCTGACTTTTGTCAGCCCGTAGGTGCTCGCGTTGGACATCAGCCAGTTTGCCACCGCCCACCCGTTCTGCGGCCGAACCTGTACCTCCAGGCCAGAACGGCCGCTGCTCACTGACTGCAGGACGGCCCCTGCGCTGGCCGAGCCGGTGGGGCCGAAGACATCCACCAGCCCGGTCCCAGCCGACGCCAGGCTGGCCTTGGCGTGCGCCGCGGGGGTGTACCAGCAGGTGACGGCGTGCGGCGTGGTCACGTAGGAGGTGGCGAGGAACTCGGCCGTATCGTCCCATTGCGAGTAGGCCGAGCCGTCCGCGCTGTGCTGCACGTCCTGGGCGGCCTGGTCGATGGGGATGTTCAGGTAGTTCGGCACCTTGACCAGGGCGGAGAAGAACGCGGTTGTCGCGTACTCGGGGTTCTCCAGCTCCGCCGCGGTTCCCCAGCCCTCAGAAGGGCGCTGCTGGAAGACGCCGACCGAGTCGCGGTCACCATAGGTCGGGTTGGTGAGCTTCGACTCCTGCAGGGCGGTCGCGTAGCCGATCTCGAGCGCCCGCAGCGGCAGCCCCATCCGGGCCGCCACCCCGGCCACCGTTGCCGCGATCGGGGCCTGGTCCGGGTCGACGGGCAGCGCGCTCGTGCCACTGCCCGCCTGGCAGCCAGGGACGATGAGCGCGGTGGAGACGCTCTTGTAGATCCGGAAGCCGGCGTAGGCGAGGCCGCCGCAGATGAGGGCGAGGACGACGAGCACCACCACGATACGGCGCCATCGAGGCCGCCGGTAGTTCATTGGCGCGGTGTACTGGGGGTACGTCGTCGGCACAGTCTCGACGGTACCTGGGCGACCACGCTGGCGCGTCCACTTGGCATTTCCTGTAGGTTCACCGGGCACAGCCGACACCTACCCGCGCGGCCCGCCGTTCAACGGGCGTGCAGTATCGTCGCCCTCTATGAGTGGTGCTGACTTCACGTCTCCGCTTCCCGCGGCCATCGACGAGCTGTGGGAGGCCCGCGCCTCGCTGACCCCGGGGGATGCCGAGGCGAAGGCGGCGATCATCGCGGCCGTCGACCAGCTTGACGCCGGGACCGCCCGGGTGGCCTTCGTCGACGGCCAGGCCGACTCGGTGGTCGTGGACGAGCGGGCCAAGCGCGCGATCCTGCTCGCGTTCAAGGTGCTGCCGATGGAGGAGTCGGTCGTCGGCGACTTCCGCCACCACGACCGGGTGCCGCTCAAGACCCGCCTCGACGGCGTGCGGGTCGTCCCGGGCGCGATCGCCCGCTGGGGCGCCTACCTCGCCCCTGGCACCGTGCTGATGCCGTCGTTCACCAACATCGGCGCCTACGTGGACTCGGGCACGATGGTGGACACCTGGGCCACCGTCGGCTCGTGCGCCCAGATCGGCAAGAACGTCCACCTGTCCGGTGGCGTCGGCATCGGCGGCGTGCTCGAGCCGCCCAATGCCGTCCCTGTCGTGGTCGAGGACGAGTGCATGATCGGATCGCGGTCCATGGTGGTCGACGGCGCACGGGTGCGCACCGGTGCCGTACTCGGCGCGGGCTCCATCCTGACCGCCACCACCCACGTCATCGACGTGGAAAGCGGCGAGGAACTGCCGCGGGGCGAGGCCCCGGCATGGTCGGTCTGCGTCGGCGGGACGAGGATGCGGAAGTTCACGGGCGGTGAGTACGGCCTGCCCGCGCTGCTCGTGCTGCGGCGACTGCAGGAAGGCAGCCGCCACGACAAGACCGAGCTCAACCAGATCCTCCGTGACCACGGAATTAACGGTTAAGGAACATTCAGGGCGCGGGCCGGGGCCACATCCGGCACGCTGCCCCTTTTGCCGGATTCCTGGCGCCGCTACTCTTCGGTAATGGCTACCGTGGGTACACAATGAACGGCAACTCTCAGCCGCAGCGCAAGGTCCGTCGCCAGGGTCCTGTGACGCTCCGCGGCACGCAGATACCAGCGACGACGACCGATCAGCGGCTGCTGGACCGGCGCGGTCCTTCGGACTGGGTGCACACCGACCCGTGGCGGGTCATGCGCATCCAGGCGGAGTTCGTGGAGGGCTTCGGCCTGCTGGCCGAGCTCGGGCCGGCCGTGTCCGTATTCGGCTCCGCCAGGACCAAGCCGGGCAGCGCCGAGTACTCACTGGCGGAAGCGACCGCGCGCGGGCTCGTGCGGGCCGGCTACGCCGTGATCACCGGCGGTGGCCCTGGCATCATGGAGGCGGCGAACAAGGGCGCCGCCGAGGCGGGCGGCGTCTCGGTCGGCCTTGGCATCGAATTGCCCATGGAGTCCGGCCTCAACGACTACGCCAACGTCGGCCTTGAGTTCCGGTACTTCTTCGTCCGCAAGACCGTGTTCGTCAAGTACTCGCAGGCGTTCGTCGTGCTGCCGGGCGGCTACGGCACGCTGGACGAGCTTTTCGAGGCGGTGACGCTGGTCGCGACGGGGAAGATCACCCGGTTCCCTATCGTGCTCGTGGGCAGCTCGTACTGGTCGGGCCTGATCGGCTGGCTGAAGGAGAAGGTGCTGGCCGAGGGCAACATCCACGCACCCGAGCTCGACCTGGTCCGGGTGGTCGACGACCCGGACGAGGTCGTGGCGATCATCAGGAAGGCCCACGCCGAGTCCGGCATCGCCCCCCTGCCCGACAACGGCGACGCCAGCTGAGCGGCTGGGGGCGGACAGGGGCCGTTTCCCCGCGGGAAAAGCTACGATGCTTATGTGCTGGTACCAGTTCTTATCGTGGTCGCGATCCTCGCCGTGCTCGCGGCCGTCGTGTTCGTCGCCGCCGGCGGAGGGGGCGAGATGCCCGCGGTCGAGCGGGCCGACTACGCCCCCCTGGACATGGGGCCGGTGTCGGCGACAGACGTCGTGCTGCTGCGCCCGCCGACGGCGCTGTGGGGATACAGCGCGCAGGCGACCGATGAGGCCCTGGAGCGCATCGCCGAGTCGATCCGCGAGCGGGACGTCCGGATCGTCGCCCTCGAGCAGCTCGTCACCGACCTGAGCAGGCAGCCCGCGGCGGTGCCTGCGGGCAGTGGCTACATCGGGGCGCGGCACGCCCGGCCCGGCGGCGAGCCGGCGCCGGCGGCGGGTGCGACCCAGACGATCACCTCGCCGCCCCTCGCCGCGCCAGTCGAGGCGCCACCGTGGGACCTCGCGGCCGGCCAGGCCGGGCTGCCGGAGATCTCGCATGAGTGAGCCGACGTCGCCCCGCGGGCCGCTGCCTGGTCCCGACGGGAAGCTGAGGTGCCCGTGGGCGGTGAGCGCGCCGGACTACCTGACTTACCACGACAGGGAGTGGGGCCAGCCGGTCCACGGTGACCAGGAGATCTTCGAGCGACTCAGCCTCGAGGCGTTCCAGAGCGGGCTGTCCTGGCTGACGATCTTGCGCAAGCGAGAGAACTTCCGCAAGGCCTTCGCCGGCTTCGAGATCACCGCGGTGGCCGCCTTCGGCCCCGACGACGAGCAGCGACTGCTTGCCGACGCGGGGATCGTCAGGAACAGGGCCAAGATCAGCGCCGTGATCGCCAATGCCCGCGCCGCCCTTGGGCTGCCGGTGGGGCTGAGTGACCTCGCGTGGAGCTACGCCGAGGAGCCTGGCCGTCGTCAGGCACCGCAGTCGCTCGAAGAGCTGGCCGGATCCACTCCCGCGTCGAAGGCGCTGTCGAAAGAGCTCAAGAAGCACGGCTTCGTATTCACCGGGCCGGTTACCGCCTACGCCACGATGCAGGCTTGCGGGATCGTCAACGACCACCTCGCGGGCTGTTTCCGCCGGGACGGGTGACGGGCTCGGCAAGTCGTGCCAAAATACCCCGCATGGGCCAGGAGTATCCCGATATGAGCGAGCTTTTCGCTCCGCTGGTGCCGAATCAGGCATTTGGCGTGATCTTGAGCGAGGCGCGGGAAGTGCTCAGCCACCTGCGCGAGCCGGTCGACGCCGAGCTCTGGGGCTCGGACATGATCGGGGCACTGGCCCGCTCGGCGCGCGATGACGCCGCGGCGATGAGTGAGCTGGTGAGCGCGCTTGTCCCCGCGGCCGAGGAGGCGGCGACTCCCGAGGCGCTGGCCCTGCTGCGCATCTTCGCCGTGGTCGGGTCGCCCGCCCTGCGGGATGCCGCCGCCCAGGCGGCCGACCGGGTCGCCGAGCTCGGCCTGCCCGAGCAGCCCTGGGTGACGGAGCTCGGCTTGCCCAGGGTGTCCGATTGCTGGCATTACGGTGACATCGGCGGGCGCCAGGAGTCGGTGACGGTCAGCTTCGCCTACGGGTCGAAGCAGCATGCCCTGTCCGTTCTGATCGATCACGGCCGCGGCGGGAAGATAAAAGACCTGTGGGTCGGCGACGCGGAGGGCCTGCTTGACCAGACCTTCCTCGCCGCGGACGCGGACCCGCTCGTGGTCTTCGGGCGCCTCGAGCCGGCCGAGGCACACCGGCGGCTTGAGTGCGCGATCGAGGCGGGCGAGTGCCCGGATAAGCCCGACCAGCGGGATGCCGTGGCCGCGCACCGCGGGCTGCTTTACGCCCGCATGAGCCTGCTCGCCGTCGAGTCCGCGATCCCCCCAGAGGAGGACTGACTCAGGGCGTCAGGGCCACCGTGGCGCCGCGGCTGTCGAGCAGGCGGTGGTAGCCGGGCGCGCCGGGAAGCGTCGCGACCTGTCCGCTGACCCGCAGGCAGGGACCTTCCGGCCCGGCCAGGATGAGGCCATCGGCGGCCACCGCGACGAGATCGGCTTGGGGGTGGTCATCGGCGCGCAGCAGCACGGCGGCATCACGGGTCGCCGAGATCGCCACCCGGCCCCCGCGCAGCGCGAGGAGGATGGCGGCCGGGTCGGCGATCGCGGCGCCGTCCTTCGCCCCGGCCGCGGCGGCGGCCTCGCTCGGCACCTCGATCCAGGTCGTGGGCTGGCCGACGGGTGCGTCGCTGCCTTCCCTGTGCCAGTCGCTGCCGCCGACGGGGATCGCCGCGGGCGACCAGGCCTGCCACCACGACAGCGGGATCGTCCAGCTCAGGTCGAGCCAGCTCCAGTGCCATACCTCAACTAGCGGCGGACGGCGGCGCATCGAGCGGAGCCACGCGACCGGGCCCGCGATCGGATGGTTGACGGACATCAGGCCACCCGCTCGCTCGGCCGCCTCAAGCCAGTCGTCGGCCTCGTTCCTGAAGTCGATCCAGCCGACGTCGCCGAACACGTTCGCGTGCCCGAAGGCCGTCGTCACCTCCTGGCCGGCCAGCAGGGCGATCCCGTAGCGGCGTGCGGCCGCGGCCAGCTGGCCATGGTGGGAGACCGTGTTGTGATCGGTCACCGCGAGGAAGTCCAGGCCCCGGCGCACCGCGAGCTCCGCCAGCTCGGGCACGGTCAGCGCCCCGTCGGAGTGCACCGTGTGCGAGTGCAGGTCTCCGGCCAGCCACCGGTAGCCGGGCCGCGCAGGAAGGGACCTGGCCTCGGGCCGCCCGGCTGGTGCCGGCGGGGCGGCCGGCACCGGCGGCAGCCATCCGGCATCGCGGTGGCTTACTTCCGCGATCACGCGGAAGGCGGTGCCGTCGGGGGGCAGCTGATGCAGCCCCAGCATCACCTGCCACAGGCCCGGCTCGAGCTCGCCGGGCAGGTACCCGGGGGTGGCGTCGCCCGCCGCCACCACGAACGACTCGCGTGCGCCACCCGACCAGCCGCGGAATCCCATCGGCCCCAGGCAGCCAAGGTCGATGACGGCCCCGGCCCGCTCATACTCAAGCGCCACCCGCAAGGCGGCCGTCCCCGGCGGGACCTCGACCGGGAGGTACTGGTAGACCGAGGAGAACCGGTCCTCAAGCGACCACCGCCCGCGGTGCTCTGTCTCCCTTCCCATGGTCCCATCCGATCAGATGAGCCCGGCCAAGCCAAGCATTACGGTGCCCGGATCCCGGGACTGCGGGGCGGGGCGGGCGTTGACCGGCTCGCGAAGAAACGGCATGACACCGCCAGGGCAGGGTGGTAAGGTCCGGAGCTTCGCCTCATCCCACCGGAAGGGCTTTTGGCATGCCGTCAGGTACCGCTGATCCCGTTGTCGAGTCGGAGCGAGCCTATCTTGAGCAGTCGCGGGAGTTCCTGCGGCTGATGCGGGAGAACGTGCTGGCCATGTCGGTCAACCCGATGGCCGGGGACCGGGTCTCGCTTGAGTTCCTCAAGGCTGACCTGTACCGGCGGGCCGAGGCCCTGCGGGACCTGCCTGACGCGCCGCTGTTCTTCGGGCGGCTCGACTACGACACCTCGGTCGATCCCGAGCTGGTCGGGGCGTCGCTGCACGTCGGGCGGCGGCACGTGGCCGACCCTGAGGGGACGCCAGTGGTGATCGACTGGCGGGCGCCGGTCTCCCGGCCGTTCTACCGTGCCAGCTCGCTTGAGCCCATGGGCCTGGCGCGCCGGCGCCGCTTCGGCTTCGCCGGAGGCACCCTCACTGCCTATGAGGATGAGTCATTCGGCGCCGCGGCCCCGGCGCCCGCCGCGGGCCCCTCCAAGTTGCTTGTGGACGAGATCGAGCGCCCGCGGTCCGGGCCCATGCGGGACATCGTGGCGACGATCCAGCCTGAGCAGGACGACATCGTCCGGGCGGACGCAGGCACGACCGTGTGCGTGCAGGGCGCGCCAGGGACGGGGAAGACGGCGGTCGGCCTGCACCGGGTCGCCTACCTGCTCTACGCGCACAAGGAGCAGGTAACCCGGCGGGGCGTCATCGTCGTGGGGCCGAACAAGGCCTTTCTTTCCTACATCAGGAACGTGCTGCCCGCGCTGGGCGAGCTCGACGTCATGCAGACGACGGTCCCCGAGTTGCTCGGCACCGTCCCGGTACGCGGCGCCGACACCGATGCCGCCGGGCTGGTCAAGGGCGACGCGCGGATGGCGGAGGTGCTCCGCCGTGCGCTGTGGGCGTCGGTGGCGGAGCCGTCGGGAACCCTGGTGGTGGTACGGGGATCGCGGCGGTGGCGGGTGCCCGCTCACCAGGTGGCCGAACTGGCGGCCGAGCTGCGTAACCGGGGCGTGCGCTACGGCGCAGGAAGGGAACTGCTCGGGCACCGGATCGCGCACGTCATCTTGTCGCAGATGGAGGCCGCGGGCGAGACCTGCGACGACCGGACGCACGACGCGGTGCGGCGGACAGCCGCGGTGCGCGGCTGCGTGGATGAGGTCTGGCCGAAGGTAGACCCCAAGCGGCTGCTGTTCGGGCTGCTGTCGTCGCCGGAGGCGCTCAAGCTGGCCGCCGACGGGATCTTGTCCACCCAGGAGCAGGCCCTCATCGGGTGGTCGCCCGCGCCGCGCAGTGCCGGCACGGCCAAGTGGTCGCGGGCCGACCTGGCGCTGCTCGACGAGGCGACGGACCTGATCGAGCGGACGCCGAGCCTGGCGCACGTCGTGGTGGACGAGGCCCAGGACCTGTCGCCCATGGAGATCCGCGCGGTCGGGCGGCGCTGCACCACCGGGGCGGCGACCGTGCTCGGGGACATCGCGCAGGGGACGACCCCGTGGTCGGCCAGGACGTGGGAGTCGCTGCTTGAGTACCTGGGGAAGCCGGAAGGGGCAGTGCGGGAGCTGGACGTCGGCTACCGGGTACCCAGGCAGATCCTGGACTTCGCCTCGAGGCTGCTGCCGGTGATCGCACCTGAGCTGCGGCCGGCGCTGTCGCTGCGGGCGGACCCCTCGTCCCTCTCGGTGGCGCAGGTCCCCGGGGGCAAGCTCGGCGCGGCGATCTCCGCGGCCTGCTCCGAGGCCGTGGCGGCCCCGGGGTCGGTCGCCGTCATCTGCGCGGACGCAGCGGTCGGTGACGTCTCGCGGGCTCTGCGGGCCGCCGGGCTGTCGTTCGGCGTGCTCGGATCGGCCGACTCCGGCGCTCACGAGAGGGCCGCGGGGCAGCAGGAGGCCGGCCAGGAGGCCGCCGGGCAGGAGAAAGGAGACGGGCAGCGACTGTCGATCGTGCCCGTCACGCTGGCCAAGGGCCTTGAGTTCGATCACGTCGTTCTCGTCGAGCCAGCCGCGATCGCCGCCGGAGAGGCCCATGGCCTGCGAAGGCTCTACGTAGCCCTGACGCGGGCGGTATCCAGGCTGGTGGTTTTGTACGTTGAACCACTTCCAAGTGCTCTTCGTTACGTACCATAGGGGAAGTCACGCGGACAGCCGCGGTACCGCGTTGCACGCGGCACGGTGCGCAGCCCGCTGTCAGCCCGTGTCGGGCGATCCCGGACGTATCTCGCGCTTAGCCGTGGAAGGCCCTAGCCCGAAACGGCAATGCGCACGATGCGTTGCGTAAAACCTACTCACAGTTACGACGGTGATAACGGTGGAGTCTGTCTACCTCGAGAAACTGGGCGAAGAACTGGAGCACCGCGGCCTGGGGGCGTTCGTCATGGCGCCGCCGGGACGAGTTCCCAGCCTCTACGTGACCAACCCGGGTGCCCGGGCGCTCGAGGAGAACGTGTACGTGGACCGCGGGTCCGACGGCATGTGGTGGTTCTGGTGGTCGTGGGCCGAGCGCATCGGTCACGCCGATGACATCGACCAGGCCGCGAGCACGATCACCCGCGTGCTGGCCGTCGCGGCCCGCAGGGACTAGCCGCAAGCCCGCAGGGGCTCCCCGCCGCCCGCAGGGACTAGCCGCAAGCCCGCAGGGGCTCCCCGCCGCCCGCAGGGGCTAGTCGCAAGCCCGCGGGGACTCGCGGCCCGCGGGGGCTAGCGGTCCGTTGAGGCGGCGGCCGGGTCCGACGTCATTCCAGGGAAGGCCGCGGGGACGGCGCCCCAGGCGATCGCCCGGTTCGCTGGTCCCTGCATCGCGAGCGCACCGAACGTGCGCACCCTGGCGTTGGGGACGGCAACGACGGCGAGGTACGCGCGCGTCACGCCCTCCTCGATGACGGCGGCCAGTCGCCGGGCCGTGGCCGCGCTCTCCACGGCGAACGGCAGGTCGTAGGCGGCGCTGGCCGCGACGGGGGTCGCGCCGAGCTTGCCGATCATGGCGGTGAGCGTATCGCGGGCATCCTGGTGGCCCTGCCAGTCGCTCGTCGCGTCGCCTCGCTCCTGGCCACTGAGGTAGGCGCCTGCCACGCCGTAGCCGTAGACGGCGGCGTACTCGGCCGCCAGCGCTCCTTGCAGGGCCGTTATCTCGTCTGTGCTGACCGGTGTCGTTGCCATGGCTGCCTCTAGAGCTGCAAGCCCTTCAGGATAGTGACGTGAGTGGCTTCTGACGCGGCGATGCTGGCGTACAACTGGGCCTCTGAGGGGGAGGCGGCTGGCAGCCGGCCGAGCTGGGCGGTGACGGCGGCCTGCTCGGCCGCGCGGAGCCGGGCGACCGCCTCGGCCATCGAGGCTCCGATCGCCGGACGGCTGGATGGCCGCGGGCGCAGGCTCTTGCCTGGCGGCTCGATGATGCGGGCTCGCAGCGCGGCCAGGTGGGCCTGGTGCTCGGCCAGCAGCGGCGACAGTCCGGTGCCCAGGGAGGAATAAGACGCGATGGTCTTGGTGTATAGATACACCAGGTTGTCCTCCGCCGTCACCGCGGTCATCAGCGTGCGCACGTCAGGGGACAGTGGTGGCGGTCCCGACAGCGGGTTGGGGTGACCAGCGCAGCCGGCTAGCCCGAGAAACAGCGGCAGCGTCGTCGTCGACGCGGCGAGCACCTGGCGCCTGAGCAGCATAGTCTCTAAGCATGCCACCTCGCCGTGGCTGTCCAGCTCAGGCGCGCAGGCCCGGTCGCGGACTGGCGAGCCGCCTGGTCGCGGACCGACCGGCGCCAGGCGGTGAAGCCGCCAGGGAAGTGTTTAAGAAGTAGGCCCACCAGGCGCATCAGGCTCCGCTGACCCCATGGTCAGAGGGTGTTTCTCGCCTAACCGGCGCACGGCGCGCCGTGCCGATAGTCTGGACCTGCGAAGACATGAGCCTTGCCGATGGCGAGGTAGACGAGGAGGTCGCAATGCCCGGTGGCATTCGCCCAGCCGCCGGCCCGGTGGATGACAAGCGCCTGGCTGGCCTCATCCGGCCTGTCGTGACCGCCGCCGGAATGGACGTCGAATCGGTGCGCGCATCCATGGTGGGCAAGCGGCGACTCCTGCGCATCATCGTTGACAGCGACCGCGGGGTGAGCCTCGACGACGCGGCTGAGGTCAGCCGCCAGGTCTCGGCCCTGCTTGACGCGTCCAACGCGATGGGCGAGGTTCCCTATACGCTCGAGGTCTCCTCGCCCGGCGTGGACCGGCCGCTCACCGAACCGCGGCACTGGCGGCGCGCCGCCAGGCGGCTGGTTAAGGTAAAGGTCTCGGGAGAGGGCAGCGTCGTCGGGCGCGTGCTCGCCGCCGATGACGACGGGGTGACGCTGGACATCGACGGGAGCAGGCGCGCGCTCGGATACGGCGCGCTCGGCCCAGGGGCGATCCAGGTGGAGTTCGGGCGACTCCCTGACGCCGACGAGCTTGACGAGTTCGGGGACGTCGAGCTGGACGAGGAAGAGCTCGATGACGAGCTAGAAGACGAAGAAGCAGAGCTGGGAGCTGGCGGCGATGGACATTGACCTGAGCGTGCTGCGCAGTCTCGAGAGCGAGAAGGACATCTCGCAGGAAACGGCCATCCAGGCGATCGAGGCCGCGCTGCTTACGGCCTACCAGAAGCTGCGCGGCGAATCGGGCCCGGTGGCGCGCGTCGAGGTGGATCGCAGGACCGGCCACGTCACGGTGTGGGCACGAGAGCCCGGGCCTGAGGGCGCCGCGCAGCGGGAGTATGACGACACCCCTGACGGGTTCGGGCGGATCGCGGCGACGACGGCGCGCCAGGTGATCCTGCAGCGACTGCGCGATGTCGAAGACGAGATGACCTTCGGCGAGTACGCCGGGCACGAGGGCGACATCGTCGCCGGCGTGATCCAGCAGGGCAAGGACCCGCGGACGGTGCTGGTCGACCTGGGGAAGATCGAGGCGGTGCTGCCGCCAGCCGAGCAGGTGCCCGGGGAGAAGTACGCCCACGGCGAGCGGATCAGGTGCTACGTCTGGCGGGTACGCAAGGGGCACCGCGGCCCGTCGGTCACGCTGTCGCGAACCCACCCCGACCTGGTGCGCAAGCTGTTCGCGCTGGAAGTGCCCGAGATCGCCAGCGGAGCGGTGGAGATCGTCAAGATCGCCCGCGAGGCTGGCCACCGGACGAAGATCGCCGTGCAGTCCCACCAGCAGGGCGTGAACGCCAAGGGCGCGTGCATCGGGCCGGTCGGCAGCCGCGTCCGCAACGTCATGGCCGAACTGCACGGCGAGAAGATCGACATCGTGGACTTCTCCGAGGACCCGGCCGAGTTCGTCGCGAACGCCCTGTCCCCGGCCCGGGTCACCCGGGTCGACGTCGTTGACCAGGCCGCGATGGAGGCCAGGGTCGTCGTCCCTGACTACCAGCTGTCCCTGGCCATCGGCAAGGAGGGGCAGAACGCGCGGCTCGCGGCCCGGCTGACCGGATGGCGGATCGACATCAGGTCGGACGCGGCGGAGGCCGGCGGCGGAACCGGAGCGGAGGCGCCCGCCCAGGGCGGGGATCCCGCTGAGGCGGCACCAACTTCTTAACGGTAGACTAACCGTTGGAATGGTCGCGCGAGCTGAGCAGTTGTACGCATCTGGGGACTTCCCCGTGCGGACTTGTGTTGGCTGCAGGGAACGCGCGGCGAAGTCCAGCCTGCTTCGCCTGGTCGCGACCGAGGATGGCCTCATCCCCGATCCCCAGGCAAGACTCCCAGGCCGGGGCGCTTACCTGCACCCCAGCCTGGAATGCCTAAAGCTGGCGCAGCGGCGCCGAGCGTTCCCCCGCGCACTCCGCGTGACGGGTCCGCTTGGCGACGATGGGCTGGCATCGTATCTTTCGCGTGCGGTTTAACGGGGCATAACATTGCTTGGCGGCGGCTAACGCCAGCCCGGTCGGTTATGCCCGTAAGTGAACTGGACGCGACGGAAAAAACCTGTACGGAAAGCAGGTCGAGAAGCTGATGAGCGCTCGATGAGCACAAGGCGATGAACGGACGCGATTGACGCCGACCCGGAGCACTATGCCCCGGATCGGCGCAAGACGATCCGGTGGATGGCCCGCGTGAGCGGGCGAGCAGAGGAGCATAGTGGCGAAGGTCCGGGTTTACGAACTCGCGAAGGAGTTCGGGGTAGAGAGCAAGGCGGTCATGGCCGAGCTCGAAAAGATGGGCGAGTTTGTTCGTTCGGCGTCTTCAACGATCGAGGCGCCGGTGGTCCGGAGGCTCAAGGAGCAGTTTTCTGGAGGCGGTAAGCGCGGCGGCGGTTCTGGCGGTGGCCAGGCTGGCGCCGGCGCTAGCGTTGGCGATGCCCGGCCGACGCCGCCGGTCCGTCGTGACCAGTCAGGTCGTGATCATGCGATGGGCGATGGCCGCCGCAACGACCGGGGCCCGCGTCCCGGTGCTGGCCTTCCCGGCCCCGGCGCCGGCGGGTCCCCCGTCGCGGCCCCATCCGCTCCTGGCGGCGTTACGCCAGGCAACGCTCCCGCGCGCCCCGCCGCGCCGAGCGGCCCGCGGCCGGGCCCACGGCCCGGCCCGCCGCGGCCAGCGCCGTCGGCGCCTGGCGCTGGCGCTCCCGCGGGCGGTGGTGCCATTGCTGGTGGTGGCGCTGCTGGTGGTGGTGCTGGTGGTGGCGCCGCTGGCGCGACCGGAGGTGCCGCGCCCGCTTCGCCGGGGCCCGCTGCCCCGTCGGCTCCCGCGGCCTCGTCCGCAGCCCCGCCGGCCGCACGTCCCGGGCCGGCCCCGCGCCCGGCGTTCTCAAGCCCGGCACCGTCCGGTGGCCAGGGTGGCCAGGGTGGTCCGGGCGCAGGGACACCGCGCCCCTCGACCCCGCGCCCGGGTGGCGCACGGCCCAGCGGCGGCCAGGGCCAGGGCCAGGGTGCCCCGCGCCCCGGCGGCTCCGGTGGTCCTGGCGGCGCCCGTCCGGGTGCGCCTCGTCCGGGTGGCGCGCAGGGTGGCGCACCGCGGCCGGGCCCGCGTCCTGGACCCCGGCCGGGCAACAACCCGTTCAGCTCTAACGCGTCCGGCATGGGCGCGGCACCGCGTGCTGACCGCCCCGACCGTGACGACCGTCCGCGCGGCGACCGCTTCGAGCGGGGTGACCGCCCCGACCGTGGCGACCGCTTCGCCGGCGACCGGGGCGAGCGTGGTGACCGCTTCGCTGGCGACCGTGGCGACCGCGGGCCCCGTTCCGGTCCGCCCGGCGCCGGTGGTCCAGGCGCTGGCCGCCCAGGTGGCCGCGGTCCTGGCCGGTCAGGCGCTCCTGGTGGCCCGGGCGCGGTGAGCGACGGCGGCCCCCGCCCTGGCGGCCCGCGGCCCAGCCCGATGAACATGCCGTCGCGCCCGATGGGCACCGGCGGCGGCGGCGCGGGCGGCCCGCGTCCAGGCGGCGGTCCTGGCGGCCGTGGCCCACGTCCGGGTGGCGGCCCTGGCACCGGTGGTCCTCGTCCTGGTGGCGGGCGCCCGGTCGGCGCGGGCCCGCGTCCTGGCGGTGGTCCAGGTGGCGGTGGCGGCGGTCCTCGTCCCGGTGGCGGTGGCCCCGGTGGCGGAGGCGGCGGCGCTCCGGCCCGTCCTGGTGGCGGTGGCGGTGGCCGGGGACGTCCCGGTGGCGGCACCGCGGGCGCGTTCGGGCGCCCTGGCGGCCCGCCGCGCCGTGGCCGCAAGTCCAAGAAGCAGCGCAGGCAAGAGTTCGACAACATGCAGGCGCCGACGATTGGCGGCGTGTCGGTCCCGCGCGGCCAGGGCCAGGTGGTCCGCCTGTCGAGGGGCGCGTCCCTTTCCGACTTCGCGGACAAGATCAGCGCGAACCCGGCGAGCCTGGTGCAGGTGCTCTTCCACCTGGGCGAGATGGTGACGGCGACCCAGTCGGTCAACGACGAGACCCTCCAGCTGCTCGGGGCCGAGCTGAACTACAACGTCCAGGTCGTCTCCCCCGAGGAAGAGGACCGCGAGCTGCTCGAGTCGTTCGACATCGAGTTCGGCGAGAACGAGGGCGACGACACCGACCTCGTGGCGAGGCCCCCGGTCGTCACGGTCATGGGCCACGTCGACCACGGTAAGACGAAGCTCCTCGACGCCATCAGGCACACCAACGTGGTGGCGCGCGAGGCGGGCGGCATCACCCAGCACATCGGTGCCTACCAGGTCACGACCGAGGTCGATGGCGACGAGCGGAAGATCACCTTCATCGACACCCCTGGTCACGAGGCGTTCACCGCCATGCGTGCCCGCGGGGCGAAGACGACCGACCTCGCGGTCCTGGTCGTCGCGGCCGATGATGGCGTCAAGCCGCAGACCACCGAGGCACTGAACCACGCGCAGGCGGCCGGAGTGCCGATCGTCGTGGCGGTCAACAAGATCGACAAGGAAGGCGCCGACCCGAATCGGGTCCGCGCGCAGCTCACCGAGTACGGCCTGGTGGCCGAGGAGTTCGGTGGCGACACCCAGTTCGTGGACGTGTCCGCGACCAAGGGGATCGGCATCGACAACCTGCTCGAGGCGATCGTGCTCACCGCCGACGCCACGCTTGACCTGCGGGCCAACGCGACTCAAGACGCCCAGGGCGTTGCGATCGAGGCCCAGCTGGACAAGGGCCGTGGCCCCGTGGCCACGGTGCTGGTGCAGCGGGGCACGCTGCACGTCGGGGACTCCATCGTCTGCGGTGACGCCTACGGGCGCGTCCGGGCGATGCTCGACGAGAACGGCGGCCAGCTCAGCGAGGCCCCGCCGTCTCGCCCGGTGCAGGTGCTCGGCCTCACCGCCGTCCCCGACGCGGGCGACAACTTCCTCGTCGTGTCGGATGACCGCATCGCCCGGCAGATCGCCGAGCGGCGCGAGGCGCGCGAGCGGACCGCCCAGTTCGCCCAGCGCCGCCGCCGGGTCACGCTCGAGGACCTGGAGTCGGTGCTGAAGGCGGGCGAGCGCGAAGAGCTGCTGCTGATCATCAAGGGCGACGTGTCCGGGTCGGTCGAGGCCCTGGAGGACGCGCTGCTCAAGATCGACGTGGGCGAGGAGGTGTCCCTGCGGGTCATCGGCCGCGGCGTCGGCGCGATCACGCAGGACGACGTCAACCTGGCCATCGCGTCAGAAGCGGTGATCATCGGCTTCAACGTCCGGCCGGCCGGCCGGGCGGGCGAGCTCGCCCAGCGCGAGGGCGTCGACATCCGCTACTACTCGATCATCTACCAAGCGATCGAGGAAGTGGAAGCCGCGCTCAAGGGCATGCTCAAGCCGGAGTTCGAGGAGGCTCAGCTGGGCACCGCGGAGATCCGCGAGGTCTTCCGCGTGCCGCGGGTGGGCAACATCGCCGGCTGCATCGTCCGCTCCGGCACGATCACCCGCAACAGCAAGGCGCGTCTCATCCGGGACGGCGTGGTCATCTCCGACAACCTCACAGTCGACTCGCTGCGCCGGTTCAAGGAAGACGCGACCGAGGTCCGCGAGGGCTACGAGTGCGGTATCGGCATCGGCTACAACGACCTCAAGCTCGAGGATGTCATCGAGACCTTCGAGATGCGCGAGAAGCCGCGGGTCTAGGGCAGCTAGCCCGGGGGGGCGACCCCCCGGGCACCGATGCCGGCTCGGCCGGCCTGGGCGGGCGTACCTGATCCCTACGAGCAAAGTCCTGTCCCGACAGGCACCTACTACCTTGTACGTGGGAGCACTCACGCTAGACGTGTTGCTGGGCGACGTTCACTCGCTGAAGCAGAAGCGGGGCGTCGTCCGGCCGCTCGTCGCTGAACTGCGCCGCCGGTTTCCCGGTGTCGCGGTGGCCGAGACGGGTCACCTTGACCTGCACCGGCGGGCCGAGATCGGCGTGGCGGTCGTGTCCGCGACGCATCACAATGCCACCGAGGTACTCGAGGAGTGCGAGCGCCTCGTCGCGGCACGGCCGGAAATAGAGCTGCTGTCCGCGCGCCAGCGGCTATTCACCGAAGAGGAGTGACCGACGATGGACGCTGCCCGGGCTCGCCGCTTGGCGGAGCGCATCACCAAGATCGTGGCCGACATGCTTGAGCGCCGGGTCAAGGACCCGCGCCTCGGCTTTGTCACGGTCACCGAGGCGCGACTGACCGCAGACCTGCGCGAGGCAACCGTCTTCTACACGGTCTACGGCTCGCCGCAGGAGCGCGAGGAGAGCGCGGCCGCGCTGCGCAGCGCCACCGGGATCATCCGCACCGAGGTCGGCAGGCAGCTTGGCCTGCGGCACACCCCGTCGCTTGAGTTCGTCGCTGACTCCCTGCCGGAAGACGCCCAGCGGATCGACGACCTCGTCGCGGCCGCACGGGACGCGGACGCCGAGCTGGCCCGGGCGCGCGAGGGCGCGCAGTGGGCGGGCGACCCCGATCCGTACCGCAAGCCCGCCGAGGACGAGTGGGACGACGAGGCCGAAGACGACCTGGAAGACGAGTAAAGGTGCCGGAATCTGGCCTGCTCATCGTGGACAAGCCCGGGGGCATGACGTCTCACGACGTCGTCTCGCGGGTACGGCGGCTGGCCGGCACCCGTCGCGTCGGGCACGCGGGGACCCTTGACCCGATGGCGACCGGTGTCCTGCTGATCGGCGTGGAGCAGGCTACGCGGCTGCTTGGCCACCTGATGCTGACGGCCAAGCAGTACCACGCGACGATCCGCCTCGGGCAGTCGACGACAACCGATGACGCCGAGGGGGAGCCGATCGGCGGTGCCAGCGCGACGGCCGTCACGAGGGCCGCGCTTGACGCGGGGATAAGCCGCCTCACTGGGCAGATCATGCAGGTCCCGCCGGGTGTCAGCGCGATCAAGGTGAACGGCGAGCGGGCCTACAAGCTGACCAGGGCCGGCGCTGCCCCCGAGCTGAAGGCGCGCCCGGTGACCGTCCACGACTTCGCGGTCAGCCGGGTCGCGGCCGACGGCGACTACCTCGACGTCGACGCGGTCATCGGCTGCTCGAGCGGGACCTACATCCGCGCCCTCGCGCGCGACCTGGGCGCCGCCCTTGGCACCGGCGGCCACCTGACCGCACTGCGCCGCACCAGGGTCGGGGCCTATGACATTGCCCAGGCACAAACCCTGGACCAGATTTCTGAACGATTCCTCCCCATCTCCCTGCGCACAGCCGCTGCCGCGGCGTTCGGAATAGTCGGACTGACCTGGCCGCAGGCCCGGAGCCTGGCGCACGGGGCCAAGATCCCGCTGGGCGAGCTTGACCAGGCCGTCGCGCCCGCGGCTGATGCCGTGGCGGGCCAGGGGCCGAAGGCGGCGGTTCTCACCGAGGTGGCACCGGGGGAGGCGCTCGCCGCGTTCGCCCCTGACGGCACGCTCGTCGCGCTGGTGACGGTGGAGTCGGGCCGGCTCCGCTCGCTTGCCGTCTTCTCGGCGCCCACCGAGCTCAGCGGCGATCGTGACCGGTAGCAGCGGCCGGCCGCCGCGGGCGACACGCGGCGGAGATCAGCCTCGGATGCCTCCGAGCTCAGCAGCCCTACCGCGGCATGGCTAGTCTTGATCCGAAAGCCGAAGGAGGGGCAAGCAATCGTGTACCGCTGGTACGGCCTCGATGAAGTGCCAGAAGACTGGGGTAAGTCCGTCGTCACGATCGGCGCCTTCGACGGCGTGCACCGCGGTCACCAGCGCGACCTCGCTCGCGCTACCGAGATCGCCCGGCAGCTGGAGCTTCCTGCGGTCGTGGTGACCTTCGACCCGCACCCGGACGAGGTGACCAGGCCCGGGTCCCACCCGGCCGCGCTCAACACGGCCAGGCGCCGCGCCCAGCTGCTCGGCGGCGAGGGCATCGACGCCGTGTGCGTGCTGCCATTCACGCTGGAGTTCTCCCGGCTTGATCCCGATGAGTTCGTCCGGACGGTGCTGGTTGACCGGCTGCACGCGGTCGCGGTCGTGGTGGGGGAGGACTTCAGGTTCGGGCACAAGGCGGCAGGCGACGTCGGCCTTCTGGCTAAGCTGGGCGAGAAATACGACTTCACCGCTGAGGGGCTGCGGCTGCTTGTCACCGACGGGCAGACGATATCCTCCACCGCGATCCGGGCCATGCTTGACGCGGGTGACGTGGCCGCCGCGGCCATGGCGCTCGGCCGCCCGCACCGGGTCGAGGGGACCGTGATCCGCGGCCACCAGCGCGGCCGCGACATGGGCTTCCCGACGGCCAACCTGGAGTCGCCCGCGCACACGGCGATCCCCGCCGACGGCATCTACGCGGGCTGGCTGGCCCGGCTTGACGCCCAGGGCAGGGAGGCCGAACGCTGGCCCGCGGCGATCTCGATCGGGACCAACCCGACGTTCGGCGAGAACGTCAGGACGGTCGAGGCGTACGCGCTTGACCGCGACGACCTGGACCTGTACGGCGTGCACGCGGCGATCGACTTCACTCACCGGCTGCGCGGCACGCAGCGGTTCGACTCGGTGGAGGCGCTGGTAGAGCAGATGCGCCGCGACGTCGAGCAAGCCCGCGACCTCACGTCGGCCGGCTAGCGGGCCTGCGAGCAGGCCGTGTTGTTGAATGCGCACAGCTCTGGCGTCGTTGACGTTCCGTAGGCCGTGAAGAAGACCGAGAGCGTGCCGTGGGCGGGCACCGCGTTCGCGTAGGTCGCGGGGTGCACCAGCAGGATGTGGTTGCTGACGTATCCGCTGGCGTCGGGGGAAAGGGCCGTCACCCGGTCGGCTGGCAGCGCCACCACTATCTGCCAGCCCGTGATCGCCGACGGGCTGGTGCTGGTGATCGTGATCTCGCCCTCGAATTCGTCGTCCCACTGGGAGACGACAACGTAGCTGACGGCCACCACCGGCGATGCTGGCGTGGCGGATGGGGAGATCACCACGGGCGCGGTGGTCCTGGCCACCGGCGGGGTGGCCGGGGCGGTGGTCGCCGGCGTGCTCGACCGATGGCCGCTGCCCGGGGTGGCCGAGGGCCTGGGCAGCTGGCCGCCGGCGATCGAGGAGGGGAACGGGGACATCGCCATGATGATCGGGGCCGCGGCGTACCCGCGGGCAGGCGGGCGCGCGACCGCGATGCCCGCCAGGGCTGACAGCGCCGCCGCCACGCCCCCGATCACGCTCAGGGTCCCGATCGCGACGAGGCGCCGTCGGTGCCGCCGAGGCCGGACTATCCGGACGACCCGCGGTCCGGGCAGGCCCGTGGCGCTGGGCGGATCCAGCAGCACGAGGCCCGGGCGGCGGCGCCTGCCCCGCCGGTGACGAGCGTGGCCTGGATCGTAGCGGCCACCATTGACGAACAACGTTGTCACCGTGTCCCCAGCCCGAGTCGGAGGCTGTTAGCGCTCTCATGCCATCACGAGTCACGGTCGCTGGTCCCGGTCCGGCCCGGCTGATAATGAATCGGTAACATCGGGCCGCCGCCGGCCGGTCGCCGGCGACGGGGGTGCTGTCCGCTAGCGCCGCAAGCGGGCGCAATCAGCCTGTACCGCGTGGTACCCTAAAACGCTACCGGTAGTGTTACCGGCAGGATGTGCTGCACCCTCAACGCGGCCATCCTCGGGGGAACCGTGTCAGCACGGATCGCTGCAACCCCGATCGTCTATACACCGCCCCAGGAGCGTGGCGCTTCTGGGGGTACGGCAATTCTAAGGAGCCACGTGCCGCTCGACGCCGAAGTCAAGAAGCAGATCTTTGCGGAGTACGCGACCAGTGAGGGTGACACCGGTTCGCCGGAGGTCCAGATCGCGCTCATGACCCGCAGGATCAACGACCTGAACGAGCACCTCAAGGTGCACCAGCATGACCACCACAGCCGCCGCGGGCTGCTGCTCCTGGTCGGGCGCCGTCGGCGCCTGCTGACCTACCTGCGCAACACCGAGATCAACCGCTACCGGGCGCTCATCGAGCGTCTCGGCCTGCGCCGGTAGCGCATCCCGCCACCGAGGCCTGAAACGCTGAGGCCTGCACCGCAGGCTCCAGCCGGGAGCCGCGCTCCTGGCCTGCGACACCGGGTCCGGGTAATGCTGGACCCGGTGACACCGGGTCGGTAACGTTGACACCGACTCTGACCAGATAACTGAATACGAGCAACAAGTCACATCCCGTAGCCCCCGGCCCAAGCGCCGGGCCGGTCCTCGGTAGTGGTCCCCGGGCCCGCCGTCGCGGCGAGCGCCCCGGGGACTTCGATCGAAGACCGGCCGACGCCCCGCTGGAACATAGTCCACGAGCTCAGCATGATCGACGTGCGGTGCCGCCAGGCGGCACTCGCGAGCAGGAGGATCCGGCGGGCGCGCCAGAGCCAAACCACGGTACGGCGGCGGGTGGGTGCGGGATCTACCGCAAGGAGGTCTCACCCGTGAAGGGTGTGAAAAGCGCCGAAGCCGTTATAGATAACGGTGAGTTTGGCGTCCGCAAGATCAGGTTCGAGACGGGGCGCCTCGCGCGCCAGGCCTCGGGCTCTGCCCTCGCCGTCCTCGATGACGAGACCGTCATCCTGTCGGCCACGGTCGCGAGCAAGCAGCCCAAGGAAGGGCTGGACTTCTTCCCGCTCACCGTGGACGTCGAGGAGCGCATGTACGCCGCGGGCCGCATCCCCGGCTCGTTCTTCCGTCGCGAGGGCCGCCCGTCCGAGGACGCGATCCTCACCTGCCGCCTGATCGACCGGCCGCTGCGCCCCAGCTTCGTCAAGGGCCTGCGCAACGAGATCCAGGTCGTCTGCACGATCCTCGCGCTGCACCCGGACCACCTGTACGACGTGGTCGCGATCAACGCGGCGTCCATGTCCACGCAGCTGGCCGGCCTGCCGTTCTCCGGCCCGATCGGCGGCGTGCGCGTGGCCCTGATCAAGGACCAGTGGGTGGCGTTCCCGACCCACGAGCAGCTGCAGGGCGCGACGTTCGACATGGTCGTCGCGGGCCGCCTGCTTGAGGACGGCGACGTCGCGATCATGATGGTCGAGGCCGAGTCCACCCCGCAGACCCTCAAGCTGCTGGCCGACGCCGAGGCCAGCGGGGCGATCGCTCCCGACGAGGAGACGGTGGCCGAGGGCCTCGAGGCCGCCAAGGAGTTCATCGCGGCGCTGTGCGAGGCCCAGAAGGTCCTGGCGGCTGAGGCGGCCGAGGCGGGCATCAGCCCCGCGTCCACCGCCGACTTCCCGATCTTCATTGACTACCAGGAAGACGTCTACGAGGCGGTCAAGCACGCGGTTTCCGACGAGCTGGCCAAGGCCCTGACGATCGCGGGCAAGCACGACCGCGAGGCCGAGCAGGACCGGGTCAAGGGCGTTGCCCTTGAGCGGCTGCTGGCCGAGGGGTTCGAGGGCCGCGAGAAGGAGATCAGCGCCGCGATCCGCAGCCTGACCAAGAAGCTGGTCCGCGAGCGGGTCATCCGCGACGGCCTGCGCATTGACGGCCGCGGCCTGACCGACATCCGGCCGCTGACGGCCGAGGTCGGCGTGCTGCCCAGGGTGCACGGCAGCGCCCTGTTCGAGCGGGGCGAGACCCAGATCCTGGGCGTCACCACGCTCAACATGCTGCGCATGGAGCAGGCGATTGACACGCTCAACCCCGAGCGGACCAAGCGCTACATGCACAACTACAACTTCCCGCCGTACTCCACCGGCGAGACCGGTCGGGTGGGCTCGCCCAAGCGGCGCGAGATCGGTCACGGCGCCCTGGCCGAGCGGGCCCTCATCCCGGTGCTCCCGTCCCGCGAGGAGTTCCCCTACGCGATCCGGCAGGTGTCCGAGGCGATCGGCTCCAACGGCTCCACGTCCATGGGCTCGGTCTGCGCCTCCACGATGGGGCTGCTCAGCGCGGGCGTCCCGCTCAAGGCCATGGTCTCCGGGATCGCGATGGGCCTCATCCACGAGGGCGGGCAGTTCGTCACGCTGACCGACATCCTGGGCGCCGAGGACGCGTTCGGCGACATGGACTTCAAGGTCGCGGGCACCGAGCAGGTCATCACCGCCCTGCAGCTTGACACCAAGCTCGACGGCATCCCCGCCTCGGTCCTGGCCGCCGCGCTCAAGCAGGCCCACGGTGCCCGGATGACCATCCTCGGCGTGATGCGCGACGCGATCTCCGCGCCGGCCGAGATGTCGCCGTTCGCGCCGCGGATCATCACGCTGAAGGTCCCGGTGGACAAGATCGGCGAGGTCATCGGCCCGAAGGGCAAGATGATCAACTCGATCCAGGACGACACCGGCGCCGAGATCACGATCGAGGACGACGGCACGATCTACGTCGGCGCGACCGACGGCCCGTCGGCCGAGGCCGCCCGGTCGGCGATCAACGCGATCGCCAACCCCCACATCCCGGAGATCGGCGAGCGCTTCCTTGGCACGGTCGTCAAGACCACCACGTTCGGCGCGTTCCTCTCGCTGCTGCCGGGCAAGGACGGCCTGCTGCACGTCACCCAGATCCGCAAGCTGCATGGCGGCAGGCGGATCGAGAACGTCGAGGACGTCATCCACGTCGGCGACAAGATCCAGGTCGAGATCCGCGAGATCGATGACCGCGGCAAGCTCTCGCTTGTCCCGGTCGAGGTCCTGGAGCGCGAGGCGGCGGGCGAGGACCTGTCCGGCGGCGAGGGCGGCGGCGACCGGCCCGAGCGCTCCGACCGCGGCGACCGTCCGCATCGCGAGGGCGACGCCGGCCGCACCCGTACCCGGCACCGCTCGCGGGAGCGCAACAGCTAAATGAGCACACCCCCCGACTCGACCATCCGCAAGTCCGTCCTTCCGGGCGGGCTGCGGGTGGTCACCGAGTTCCTTCCTTCCGTCCGCTCCGTCGCCCTGGGCATCTGGGTCGGCGTCGGCTCGCGTGACGAGGACCTCGTCCACGCGGGCGCGACCCATTACCTGGAGCACCTGCTGTTCAAGGGCACGAGCAAGCGCACCGCGCTGGAGATCTCCGCGTCGATGGATGCCGTCGGCGGCGAGATGAACGCGTTCACCGCCAAGGAGTACACCTGCTACTACGCACGGGTGCTCGACGCGGACCTGCCGCTGGCGATCGACGTGCTCTCGGACATGGTCACCGGCTCGCTGATCGAGCCGCGCGAGGTGGACGCCGAGCGCAACGTGGTCCTCGAAGAGATCGCGATGAACGAGGACGACCCCACCGACACCGTGCACGAGGCGTTCACCACCAAGCTGTACGGTGACACGCCGCTCGGCCGGCCGATCCTCGGCACCGTCGACTCGATCAACGCGATCACCCGCGAGCAGATCAACGAGCACTACGTCGGGCGGTACACCCCGCCGCACCTAGTCGTCTCCGCGGCAGGGAACCTGGACCACGACACGATCGTGGCCCTGGTGCGGGCGGCGTTCGGCCCGGTGCTCGACCGGTTTGACGGTGCGGTGCCCGCGGCCCCCCGACTGCGGCACTCGGCCGGCCTCGCCGACGGGTACGGCGCGTCGGCCGGGACGGGAGCCACGCTGGTCACCCGCGACATCGAGCAGGCCAACCTGGTCCTCGGCTGCGAGGGGCTGGCCCGCACGGACGACCGGCGCTTCGCGCTCGGCGTGCTCAACGCCGCGCTCGGCGGCGGCATGTCGTCACGGCTCTTCCAGGAGGTCAGGGAGAAGCGCGGCCTGGCCTACGCGGTCTACAGCTTCGCCTCGCAGCACGCCGACACCGGCATGTGGGGCATCTACGTGGGCTGCCTGCCGTCCAAGGCCGACGAGGTGCTGTCGATCTGCACCGCCGAGGTCGCCAAGGTGGTGGCCGAGGGCCTGACCGACGAGGAGCTCGACCGCGGCAAGGGGCAGGTCCGTGGCGGCATCGTGCTTGGACTTGAGGACCCGTCCTCCCGGATGACCCGCATCGGCAAGGCCGAACTGGTCTACCCGGACCTGGAGCCCGTCGACGAGATCATCGCCGCCATCGACGCCGTCACCCACGACGACGTGCGCGCGGTGGCGGGGGCCATCCTCACCCGCCCCAAGGCACTCGCCGTCGTCGGCCCCTTCGACGACGTCGCCCAGCTGGCCAGGGCGGTCGCCTAGGGCCCGCGCAACCGCTGCCGCGGTGGCTCGGGCAGGCTTTCCCTGAACGAACTCATCGCAGGAGGCGGAATGATCAAGGTTGGGGTGCTCGGGGCCAAGGGACGGATGGGACAGCAGGCCTGTGCCGCCGTGGCCGGAGCACCGGACATGGAGCTCCTCGCCCAGGTGGACGCGGGGGATTCGCTCAGCGCCCTCCTGGCGGCCGACGCCGTGGTTGACTTCACCCACGTCGGGGTGGTCATGGACAACCTCCGCTGGTGCGTCGAGCACGGCCGCAGCGTGGTCGTCGGTACCTCTGGGTTCACCGACGACCGCCTGCAGGAGGTCAGGGGCTGGCTCGGCCAGGCCGAGCCCGGCCCGCGGGTGCTCATCGCGCCGAACTTCTCCATTGGCGCGGTCCTCATGATGCGGTTCGCCGCCCAGGCGGCCAGGTTCTTCGAGTCGAGCGAGATCATCGAGCTGCACCATGCCAGCAAGCTCGACGCCCCGTCAGGAACGGCGCTGCGCACCGCGGGCATGATCGCCCAGGCGCGCGGGGCGGCCGGCCTTGGGCCGTCGCCCGACGCCACCAGCCAGGAGGTGCCGGGCGCGCGCGGGGCCAGCGTGGACCAGGTGCGCGTCCACTCGGTTCGCGTCGCGGGCCTGGTGGCGCATCAGGAAGTGCTTTTCGGCGGTAACGGCGAGACGCTGACCATCCGGCACGACTCGCTCGACCGCGCCTCGTTCATGCCCGGCGTCCTGCTCGCGCTGCGCGGCCTGGCCTCGCTCCCGGCCGGCCTGACCGTAGGCCTCGAGCCGCTCCTCGGCCTGGACTAGCCGCCGGCCCCTGCCCTACCCAGCCGTGCCCCGCCCCCGGCGCACGGCTGGCGCGTGGAGCTGGCTTTATCCCCATCGGCTCATCGCTGGCGAGGGGTGTGAGCGCAATGCCGCAGCGCTGTCACGGGGGCGACAGCAATGCCGCAGCGCTGTCACGGGGGCGACAGCAATGCCGCAGCGCTGTCACGGGGGCGACAGCAATGCCGCAGCGCTGTCACGGGGGCGACAGCAATGCCGCAGCGCTGTCACGGGGGGTGCGACGGTGGGCGGGTGGGCGGCATACGCTGGCGGGCATGTGCAGGAGCATTAAGACACTGCGGCCACCGTATGCCGAGCAGGTGACCGATGATGACATCCGGGCGGCGGCGCTGCAGTACGTGCGCAAGATCAGCGGCTTCCGTACCCCGGCCGGGCACAACGCCGCGGCCTTCGAGCAAGCCGTCGAGGAGATCGCCGCCGCTAGCGCACGACTCCTCGAGGCGATCGAGGTGCGGGGCACGCCGAAGTCACCCGCCGCCGCCCAGTGAGATCAGCCCAGTGAGATCGGCCCAGTGAGATCAGCCCGGTGAGTGGGGTGCAGCCGTACCCGGGCTACCGCTGAGGCGGGCCGGGGCGAGATCCTCACGGCGGCCTCGGCCGGGACCAGTTCTGGCAGCACGGCCGGCTCGCTCATGTCGCGAGACAGCGAATTGAGAAGATCCTTGATCGATTCTGGGCCGGTCTCTGGCAGCGCCGCGCCGACTTCGCCGCCCGGGTATTTCACCGAATTGACGCGCTCGATCAGCCGGCCTATCGCTCGACGCTGAGTTGTGAGCAACACGACGGCAATGACCACGACCACCGCCGGCCAGGCCAAGTCAGCCGCGAATAGGACCACGGAGTCGCTCACAAGATAAGCATAGTGAAATAATCCGCGCCTGATCGGGTCGGTTCGCGCGCTGCGGTAGCCTGAGCGGCATGGAAGCCACGGAGGGCATCGAGGCCATGGAGGGCGCAGTGGGCGGCGGCGAGGGCGCCGAGGATGAGAGCCGGGTCGAGGTGGAGATCACCTACGACACGTCGGCCGCTCCGCACAAGGCGGATGAGCCTTACCTCTACGTTATGTACGACGCGTCCAAGCCGGAGGCGGGGAAGCTGTACTTCACCCAGGCCGAGTGGGACGCGTTCGTGCTTGGCGTGCGGGACGGGGAATTTGACCTGGACGAGGACGGCAACCTGCCGCCCGTCCCTGAGAACCAGCGCCGCTCAGAAGACGAGGGCACCGAATAAGATTATCCGCGGTCTTGCCCGCGGATAGCTGACAGGTCTGGTGCCTGCCCGGCGGTTAAGGTTACCCTGCGGACATGCTCCCCCTACCGCCGAAGCCCGTTCTCGACTCGCGGCGGTTCGGCCGCACATCGATTCCCTTCCTTCTCGGCCTGGCGCTGTTCTCGCTGGTGGCCATTGTCGCCGTTGGCTTCGTTGTGGTGGAGCGGGGCCCGGCTCCAGCGCTTTTCGGCCTGCTCCTGTCAATGCTGCCGATCCCGCTGCTCGTTGCGCTGATCCTGCTCATTGACCGGCTGGAACCAGAACCACGGGCGCTGCTGCTGGCCATCTTCGGCGCCGGCGCCGGCATCGGCGTGATCATCTTGCTCCTCGGTCATGCCACGGCCAGCTCGGCGATCGCCATTCCCGAGCTTGGCCCGCACGCCGGGCGCCGCGTCGCGATCAGCGTCGGGGCCGCGATCGGGGCGGCGGCTGTCGCGGAGTCGCTCAAGGGCACGGTCCTGCTGGCCCTGCTGCCGTCACGCCGTACCGAGATCGACGGCGCGACCGACGGCGTCGTCTACGCGAGCATGGTCGGAATTGGCTTCGCGCTAGTCGCGAACCTCTACGCGTACGCGGCGGCCTGGGGCGCGGGCATGAGCTCCATCGCCGAGGAGTTCGGAAGACGAGGCGTGTTCGGCCCGCTGTGGGAGGCCCTCTTCACGTCGATGATCGGCCTGGGCATCGCCTACGCGGCGGCCCGCCCGGGCCGGTCGGGTTACTGGGCGATCGGGGTTGGCTGGATCCTGGCGGTCGCGCTCGACGCGCTGTGGAACAAGTCGGTCGCCGAGGGCGGCGGCTCGCTCGGCGTCACCTACCTCATCTTGTTCGTCGTGCTCTTCGTGGTCGTCGCCCTGGTCTTCGCCGACTGGCGCCGCATCGTGGGCATGATCAACAGCTTCCTGCCGCAGTTCGCAGGCCCGGCCACGGTCCAGCACAGCGACCTGCAGATGCTGACCAGCCTGCGGCTGCGCCGCCTGGGCCGTCAGTGGGCCCGGCTGAACATCGGCGACGACGCGCGGCGCGCCATGTCGGTCTACCAGCTGGCCGCGACCGAGCTGGCGATGGCCTGCAACCGCAACAGTCACGGCCGCCTGTCGCGCGAGCAGTTCGAGCGGCACCGCGACGACTCGCTCAGCCTCATGCGGGAGACGGCGGGCCTGATCCGCGAGCGCGAGCAGTTGGTCCCGCCCCCGTGGGTCGGCCACGTCCCGTCCGCCTTCGTCCGGTAGTCAGCTCACCACAGCATCCCGGCGGTGGCGGCGTCCATTGCGCCCTCGTGGCGCAGCAGCCACTCCTTGCGCTCGATGCCCCCGCCGTAGCCAGTCATCGAGCCATCCGCGCCGATGACCCGGTGACAAGGGACGATGATCGAGATCGGGTTCCTGCCGTTGGCCAGGCCAACCGCGCGTGAGGCGACCAGCGACTTGCCCAGGGCGAGCGCGACCTGCCCGTAGCTGGCGGTCATGCCGAACGGTATGAGGGTCAGCTGCGTCCACACCGCGATCTGGAAGTCGCTGCCGGCTGGCGCGAGCGGCAGGGTGAACTCGGTCCGCTGGCCGGCGAAGTACTCTCGAAGCTGCCTGGTCACCTCGGGGAAGCCGCCCTCGCGGCGTTCTCCCTTCGGGACCGTGACCGAGTGCTTCCCGCCGTCGGCCAGGTAAAGGCCGGTCAGCGCGCGCTCGTTCCCGGTCAGCAGCAGCCGGCCGACGGGCGAGTCCACGATGTCGTAGCCGACCTCCTCCGTTGCGGCGGATGGCGGCAGGAATGGCGTGTTCATGGCGTGTTCCCCTCCTGTTCCAGTGTGGCCCATAGATGGTGTGTCGCGTAGGACCGCCAGGGACGCCAGGCGGCTGCATCGGTCACGGTCCCGCCAAGCCCAGCCAGCGCCCGAACGATCCCGGCGTCAGTTGCCAGCCAGGCGTCTGGGTCGGACAGGGCGCGCATGCGGATGTAGTTCGCGGTCCAGGCGCCGATGCCCGGCAGCGCGAGCAGCCTGGCGGTGGCCTCATCCCGGTCGACGCCCGGATTCAGCGGCACGTCGCCGCAGGCGAGGGCCGTCGCCAGGGCGATCAGGGCGTGCGCGCGTGACTTCGGCATCGGCAGGTCATCGGGGCTGGCCCCGGCGAGCGTGGCGGCGTCAGGGAAGCAGTGGGTGACGCTGCCGCCCGGGGCAGGCAGCGGCTTGCCGTAGGCGGCCGCGAGGCGCTGTCCCAGCTTGCGCGCGGCGGCAACCGAGACCTGCTGGCCGAGGACGGCCCTGATCGCCATCTCGTGCGCGTCCACGCAACCGGGCGAGCGACGGCCGGGACACCGGGTGACCAGCGGGGCGATCAGCGGGTCCGCCGCGAGCTTGGCGGTGACGGCCTGCGGGTCGGCGTCCAGGTCAAGCAGCCTGCGGCAGCGCTGGACGGCTGTGGTCACGTCGCGCAGGTCAGCCAGCTCCAGGTCACATTCCACGTAGGGGCCAGGGTGAGCTTCGCCGTCGCGGGCAGGGGGCTGGCGCAGGGAGATGAGGGCCGGCCCGTTTGGCAGCAGAATTGACCGGCGGTACGTGCGGTCAGCCACCTCCTCGACGCCGGGGATGGCGCGGGCGGCCAGGTAGCTGAGGATGCGGCGCAGGTCAATGGGCGGGCGGTAGGGGAGGCGGAGGCGGATGATGCCCGGCGGGGCCGGCGTTGCCCGCCGGCCTGCCCGCTCGCGCATGCGGGTCGGCGCGGTGTCGAAGACCTCGAGCATCGTGGCGTTGAACTGGCGGATGCTGGAGAAGCCCGCCGCGAACGCGATGTCGCCGAAGGGAAGTCCGGTCGTCTCGACCAGCGTCCGTGCCGTCTGTGCCCGCTGCGCTCGGGCGATGGCCAGCGGGCTGGCCCCGAGCTCCTCCGTCAGCAGGCGGCGGACCTGACGCTGCTCGTACCCGAGGCGGGCCGCCAGGCCGCCGACGCCCTCACGGTCGACGACACCGTCGGCGATGAGGCGCATCGCGCGGCCGGTCGTATCGGCCCGGATGTTCCATTCGGGATCGCCGGGAGAGGCGTCGGGGCGGCAGCGCTTGCAGGCGCGAAACCCGCGCTGCTGCGCGGCGGCGGCGGTCTTGAAGAAGCGGACGTTCTCCCGCTTGGGCGTGATCGCCGGGCAAGACGGGCGGCAGTAGGTACCGGTGCTGGTGACGGCGGTGAAGAACACGCCATCGAACCTCGAGTCCCTGCTGGCGGCCGCCTGGTAGCGCTGGTCATCGTCCATGGCGTCCAGCCTGCCGCGCCGGCCGGGTAAAGGCTAGCGGAAATCGGACATGCTCGTCGCCGTTCTGGAGGCCGGCCCGGTGCGGTATACGCTGGCTGCGGGCGAGCGGGGCGAGGGAGTGCGTCGTGGTGGGTCAGCGGCTTGTCTGGTGGGGACGGTGCGGCCTCGTGACAGGTGCCGTGATCGGAGTGACCGTCCTGAGCGCGACCGGATGTGGCCGGATCCTCGGGCTGAGCGGCAGGCCGGCTTCCCCCGCGACCGCGAGTGCCCGCGCTGCCGCCTCCGGTGCCGTCCCGCCGAGCACCGCTAGCCGCCTGCCTGCCCCCAGCGTCAGTTCCCCGAGCCCGGCCGTCCCCAGCGGGAGTGCCCCGAGCGGGGCGGTCACGGGCAAGGGATCGGGTGCCGGCCGGCTGCCGCTCGCGGGAAAGGTCGTCGCGGTCGATCCGGGCCACAACGGGGGTAACTTCACCCACCTGGCCGACATCGGGCGCCGGATCTGGAATGGCCGGGAGTGGGAGGACTGCAACACCACGGGGACCGCGACCGACGGCGGCTATACCGAGGCGCTGTTCAACTTCCGTGTCGCCACCGACCTGCGTGCCGACCTGCTCGCGGACGGTGCGCGCGTCGTGATGACGCGGACGTCCAACACCGGCGTCGGTCCGTGCGTCAACGAGCGGGCGACGTTCATCAACGACGCGCACGCGAACGTGGGGATCGCGATCCACGCCGACGGCGCCGCGCCGAGCGGGCGCGGCTTCGCGGTCCTGGTGCCAGTGGCCGACGGCCCCAACGACACGATCATCTCCTCGTCGCTCGCCTTCGCCGACGACGTCAGGGCAGCCATGCTCGCCGGGACGCCGCTGCCCGTCAGCAGCTACGACGGCACCGACGGCATCCAGCCACGCGACGACCTGGCCGGCCTCAACCTGGCCGAGGTCCCGATGGTGCTCATCGAGGTCGGCAACATGCGGAACGCGACCGATGCGGCGCTGCAGACGACGTCGGCGTTCCAGCAGGCGGTGGCCCTGGCGCTCAGCGCGGCGATCCTCAGGTTCCTGACCTGACTGGCGCCGGGCGCGCCGAACCTCGTGATGGCCGCAGGGGCGCGTCGAGGGCGGCTTAGACGCGCCAGAAGTCGTACTGATCGCGGCCGGGGCGAAAGCCCGCCGCCTCGACGATGTCGACCGCCTCCTTGAAGCGGCTGCCCACACGGCTAGGCAGGTGCGCGTCGCTGCCGAACGACACGGCCCGTCCGCCCGCCTCCCGCCACCAGTCGATGAGCTCCACCGAGGAAAGCGGCGACTTGGTGTTGATCTCAAGCACCCGGTCGGCCGCGGCCAGCGCGCGGAACACCGTCCTGTACTCCTCCTCGAACGGCTTCTCCCGGTACATGTGCGCCCCCGAGGGCCAGTAGCGGCGGGGGAAGTCCGGGTGCGCCAGCACCTCGAACAGGTCGCTCCCCTCGACCAGGCGCAGCAGCTCGTCAAAGTACAGCCGCATCGCGTCGTCGTGGGGCAGGTGGCTGAACAGCGCGTCCGCCGCGATGACCCGGCCGTTGTAGGGAACGGCGTGCAGCGATCCGAGTACCCGGTCCCAGTCCCTGCTGTGGATGATCGCCGCGGCGCTGCCGGCGAACAGGTGCGCCTCACCCGCCTCGATGCCCGCCAGGATCCGCAGGTCAGGGAACCGGAACCGGCAGTCCTCGAGACAGGCCAGGTAGCCGGTCACGTCGAGCGGCTTGATCCGGTTCCACCAGCGCGCGTCGGCGGCGATCCCGGTGATCGCGTCGCCCTCGCCCGCGGTCGTGAACTCCAGGTGCTCGGTGAACGCGATCGCGGGCAAGCCCACGGCAACCGCCTGCTCGCAGGTCCGTACCATCGAGGCATCCGCGGACGTGTCGTATGACCACTCCGAGTGCACATGATTATCCGCAGGCAGCACAGTCACTATTGTCGCATGCCGAGAACTTTGTGGTCGATTCGGCCTGTCTAGTCGATCCGCGGCCTACCACTGGTCATCGCGGAGCGGGGCGCTGGTAATCACGTAGACCTCACCGGACGGTGGCTGGCTCTCCGCGGTCCCGGCCGCGCCGGCCTGCTCTGGGGCGATGTCCGCCGGGCCGCGGGCCGCGTCTGGGCCGTCGTCGGTCGCGCTCTGCCCGGCAGCGGGCAGCGCGGCCGCGCCCTTCTTCGACTTGCCCAGCTTGGCCCAGCGATCCTCCCAGGCTCCCACGTCACCCTCGCAGGCCTGCACGTAGGCGATCAGCACCGGCAGCGTGGGCAGCCGGAGGCCGCCGGCCGCCGAGGCGAGGGTGCGCATGGTGTAGTGCGACTTCTCGGCCATGTCCGGATAGTCGAGTCCGGCCTTCGACCGGAGCACGCGCAGGTCGCGCGCGAACGCGGCGACGCTGTCCGCCTCGATCGCGAGCGGTCCGCTCCTGGCCGCCGGATGCTCCTCTGGCAGTGCGCTGTCCCGCTGCCGGATGACCGTGCCCTGCACCCGGCCGAAGCTGCCGGTCTGCGGGCCGGGGGCCGCGTGGAAGCTGTCCGTGCCAGGTCCGGGGGCGGCCCGGAAGCTGCCGGTCGCGGGGCCAGGCTGTCCGGCACCGGGGTATCCGGCACCAGGATGCCCGGGGCCGCCGAACGGCGGGCCGCCCGGATGGCCTGGGCCCGCCCCTGGCCACTGCTGGCCCGGCGGCATTGGCTGCTGCGGCTGCCCGGGCTGGGACGCACCGAACGGCTGCTGCCCGTACGGTCCCGGCCCGTACGGTCCCTGAGCGGGCTGGCCCTGATCAAACTGAGCCTGATCAAACTGGCCCTGGTCGAACTGCCCTTGACCGAACTGGCCCTGACCGAACTGCGGTGGCCCGTACTGAGCCTGGGCGTACTGCCCCTCACCTGGCGGCTGCTGCCCGTACTGTGCCTGATCGAACATCGCCTGCCCGAACTGTCCATAGCCGTACTGGGCCTGCTGGGTAAATGGTGCCCGCTGGGTAAACGGTGCCTGCTGACCCGGGTGGGGCTGGCCTGCTTGCGGCTGGCCCGGGTGCTGCTGGCCGGGGTGGGGCTGGCCGAAGCTGGGATCGCCGAACTGGGCCTGCTGGCCGGGGTGCGGCTGCCCGAACGGTGCCCCGTTGAAGGCCTGCTGCGGGTCGAACGGCGGCTGGCCCGCCTGCTGTGGCCCGAACTGTGGCCCATCGAACTGCTGCTGAATGAACTCGGGCTGGGTGAACTGTCCATGCGGACCGGCGTGCGGCTGGGCGAACTGTCCTTGCCCGAAGGGCGCATCGCCGGCCTGTGCCTGCGGGCCGGCCTGAGCCTGCGGGCCGAATGGCGGCTGGGGGCCAGGTTGCGGCGAGCCGAACCCGTACTGCGCGAACGGTGGCTGCTGGCCCGGGTGGGGCTGGCCTGGCTGCGGATGGCCGGGTGCCGCGCCTGACCGCGGCGCCTGGGGTGCCCACGGTGGCCCCTGTCCGGGGCCGCCGGGATAGGCGCCGGGGTAGAAGCCCTCCGGCATGGCCGCGCCAGGCTGCGGAGGGACCTGATGAGGACCGACGGGACCACCGGGGTACTGGCCGCCCGGTGGCGGGCCGGCTGGGGCACCCTGGTACGGGCCGCCCGGCTGGTCACCCTGATACGGGGCGCCTGGTTGCCCGGCGAATCCGTGCGGGCCTGGCTCCTGCTGACCGGGCCCGAATTGGCCGGCCATGAACGGTCCCTGCGTTGGCCCCCCGAACGCGGCCCCTGGCGGGCCGGCGTACTGGCCAGGTTGCGGGCGGGATTGCTGCTGGCCCCCGCCCGGGAACTGGCCCTGGGGGAACTGCCCCGCGTACTGCTGCTGGTGCGGGCCCGCCGCCTGGGGGCCATGCGGCGGTGGGGGCGGCGGTGGAGCTTGCGTGAACTGCCCGCCGTCGTGCTGCCCGCTCGGGGGCTGCCCGGGGCCATGCTCTCCAGTCATCGGCATTCCGGCGACGCGCCCCTCTGCCGTGGGCGGCCCATACGGGTTGCTGCCCTGGGGGAACTGCTGCTGTGCCTGCGGACCGGGCGCGCTCGGCCGTGCCTGCTGTTGCCGATGGGTGCTCGCAGGAGGATTCTGCCGTGGCCCTGGTGCCTGCGCCTGGCGCTGCCTGCTCGGCTCGGGGCGGGTGGGACGTGGCCCCACCGGCGGTGCGTCGCGAGGCGCGGCTGGGCCGTTCTGCCCGGGGGGTGAATCGCCCTGGCGGAACCGGGCCGATCCTTGTGGTCGGGGGCGCGGGCCGCCTGGACGCGGCCGCGGGCGGCCAGGGCCATCGTCGGGGCGCAGCCCGGAGCGGCTGAAGGCGGCCGCTGGGTCGCGCGGAACCTGGCGTGGTGGTCGCGGCGGACGGGGCATGCTGCGCTCTGGGCGGGTACGCGGCGGCCCGGGTGGCATGTCGGCCGGGCGGGGCCGCGCCTCCCCCCGGGCGCCGGAGCGGCCGGCGTGCTGATAGCTGGGGTCGACCGGGTAAGGCTCGGCATCCAGGAAGGCCACATCGGGGTAGTCATCACCGGTGTTCCCGTAGTCATCCACCGGAGAGCGCCGGTCGTCCGGCCGCCGGGGATCTTGCCGTGGGCCATCGCGCCGCGGGTCATCGCGGCTGTGCCCATCGGGTAGGTGGTCGCGGCGGCGGCCGTTATCGCGCTGGTAGTCGCCCGGGAGGAAGTCGCCGGGCAGGGGGGCATCAAAGTCGTTGTCGTAGCCGTCAGGATCTGGGTCATCGGTGGCCGGGGCCCGGCCTCGCGGACCCCGACCGGGTCCGCTGCCTGGACGTCTCACCCGGCACCTCCTGGACACTGCGCTACACCCCGTGCATGGGAACATGCACGTTCCCCCATGATGAGTGTAGGCCGCGGCGGCCGGCGGGGCAGGGGCAGACGTCTAAATGACCTAGTTCGACAGGGTTTTATTTTCCGGTCATGGAGACCTAACCTGGAGATGGCAACGTGCGACCTCGCGCGGGCCAACTGAGATCCCGGCGCTTGTACGGAGCGGCGATGACCGCATGGATCGTCTGGCTGATCGTGGCCGCCGTGCTCGGCGTGGCCGAGCTGATGACGACCACTCTCGCGCTCGGCATCATCGCGGTAGCCGCCGTCGTCGCGGCGGGCGTGGGTGCGCTGCAGGTGGCGGTGCCGTTTCAGTTGCTCGCCTTCGTCGTCGCCTCCGGCGCGGGCCTGGGCTTCGCCCTCCCGGTCGCACGGCGCCACATCAGGCAGCCGCCCTTGCTGCGGACGGGGCCGGCGGCGCTGGTCGGCCGGCCCGCCCAGGTGCTTGAAGAGGTCACCGGGTTCGGCGGGCGAGTGCGTATCGGCGGCGAGGAGTGGTCGGCTCGCTCCTACGACGAGACCCTGGTCATCCCGCCGGGCCAGACCGTTGACGTGATGCAGATCGAGGGCGCAACCGCGCTCGTCTATCCACGGGAGTTAGTCAGGAGTTAGTCATGTGGGTCGCGGAGCTCATCATCGCCGTGGTGATCGCCTTTCTCGTGGTCCTGTCGGTGGTGAAGTCCGTGCGCATTGTCCCTCAGGCTCGGGCGCGCAACGTGGAGCGATTCGGGCGGTACCGCAAGACCCTCGAGCCCGGCATGAGCTTCATCGTCCCGTTCGTGGACCGGGTGAAGCCACTGATCGACCTGAGGGAGCAGGTGGTGTCGTTTACCGGGCAGCCGGTCATTACCGAGGACAACCTCGTCGTCCAGATCGACACGGTGCTGTTCTTCCAGGTGACCGACCCGAAGGCGGCGGACTACGAGATCGTCGACTACATCCAGGCGATCGAGCAGCTCACCGCGACCATGCTCAGGTCAGTGATCGGCTCGATGGACCTCGAGCAGACGCTGACGTCGCGGGACAAGATCAACACGCTGCTGCGCGGGGTGCTCGACGACGCCTCAGGCAAGTGGGGCATCCGGGTCACCCGGGTGGAGATCAAGGCGATCGACCCGCCGAAGTCGGTCAAGGACGCGATGGAGAAGCAGATGCGGGCCGAGCGCGAGAAGCGGGCGACGATCCTGACCGCCGAGGGTGTCCGCCAGGCGTCGATCCTGACCGCCGAGGGCGACAAGCAGTCGGCCATCTTGCGGGCCGAGGGGGAGAAGCAGTCGCAGATCCTGCGGGCCGAGGGGCAGGCCCAGGCCATCGGGCAGGTGTTCCAGGCGGTGCACGACAACGACCCGGACCCCAAGCTGCTGGCCTACCAGTACCTGCAGACGCTGCCGCAACTGGCGAATGGCGCGGGGAACACGTTCTGGGTCATTCCGAGCGAGATGACATCGGCGCTCAAGGCGGTCACCTCCGCCTTCGGCGGTGCCGGCGATTCGAGGAACGGAGACGGTCAAGCGCTCGGCCCGGGGGCGAACGGTGACGCCGCCGTCGCCGCTGGCCCGGCCCAGCCCGAACTGGGCGCGGGCGCCGGGAGCCAGGCCGGGATCCTGGCTCCAGGAGCACCCGCGGCCATCCCGGCCGCGGACCCGCTGGTCAACGGCGACCGCAACGCGACCGAGTAAGCCGGCCTTCAGCGGCGGTCACCCCCGGCGGAGCAGGAGCACGAGGACCGCACCCAGCAGGAACATGACGATGGCCGCTATGGCCGCGACCGTCACGTAGAGGATGCTTCGCTGGCGAGCGGCCAGCGAGGCCGACGTCCAGTGTACCGCGGCGACGGTCCTGCTCGGCGCGGTGGCGGCCGAGGCGGCATCGGCTTGCCTGCTCACGCTGACCGGGCGGGCTTGCCCCGCCGGCATGAGAGCCATCGAGGGCGTGCTGGGCACGGCGGGCGCAAGCGGCGTACCCCCGTGGGCCGGCGCCGGGGCCAACATGACCTCGGCCCGGGTAGCCGGCAGCGGCCTGACCTCGGCCCGCGTGGCGGGCGTCGGCCTGACCTCGGCCCGTGTTCGGGGCGGTGCCGCGTGCGCTTGTGGCGGTGCCGCGTGCGCGGTCGCCGCCGGCACGGGCGTCGGGGTCCCCAGGGCCGGAGGCACCGGCGCCGGCACTCCGAGAGCCGGAGGCACCGGCGCCGGCAGTCCGAGAGCCGGTGACGCCGGCGCCGGGGGCCGTGGGAGGGCAGCTGAAGGGATCCCAAGCGCCGGGGATACTGGCGGCGGCTGGTAGGCCGCTGCGGGCGCCGCGGCCAGGGCTGGCCTCGCCTGCGCGGGTATCGCCGTGGACCTGGCCAGGGTGACCGATGCGCGCGAGATGGCCGCCATGATCCGCCGCTGATCGGGGATCGGGACCGCTGAGGCGGACGACGCCGCTCGCGCCCCCGCCGCCGCCAGGGACGAGCTGCCGACCGGGCGGGCCGGCAAGCCAGGCGAGGAGGACACCGATCCGCTCAGGGATCGCCAGCGCTCCTCCCACTCCGCCAGCGTCCCGCCGCATCCGCGCACGTACGCGGACAGCACCGGCAGGTCCGGCAGTGACGGGCCCGCCTCGGCCGCCACGATGACCTCTTTCGGGTAGTGCACACGGACGGCGAGCTCCGCGCACCCAAGTCCGGCCCCACTCCTCATCTGGCGCATCTCGCGGAGAAACCGCGTCGCATCGTCCGTCGCGCCGTCAGCACCCGTAGCACGGGGTGTCACTCAGAGGCCCCCTTCCTCTCGTGAATCCGCCAGGACCAGTCAGGACCCGTTGGATCTGCGTGACAAAAGCCATTCTCTTCCCAACCAGGGATTCATTCGCAGATTACCGCGTCCTGGTACGTCTCGGCCCGTATATCCACGCACTTTCCAATGGGCGTGCCGGAGCCTTGCGGGTCGTATGTGACGAACGATACTCCAGAGGAGTCTAAGAAGGGCTTGCCGTCACCAGCCGTGGAGGGCGAGGCCGATAGTAAACGCCAGGCCAAACGCCAATTGCAGTCGCCCGGTCTGGCCCAGGGTGGTGATTAGCGCGGGTCCAGTGGCCCCACCGCGAACCGCCCGGAGCGGCGCGATCGCCAGCGGCAATACCAGCAGCATGAGCAGTGCGAATGGCCGAAGCGCGGAAATCGCGGCAGCCACCACAAATGGCAACAGAAGGAAAGAAATATACACCAGGCGGCTGCGCGGATCCCCCATGCGCACCGCCAGGGTCCGCTTGCCCGCCTCGACGTCGGAACGGATGTCCCGCAGGTTGTTGATCATCAGCAGCGCGCAGGAAAGCAGGCCCGCCGGGATCGCCGCCAGCAGCCCCAGCCAGCTCAGCGAGCCCATCTGCACGTAGGCGGTGCCAGCGACCGCGGCAATGCCGAAGAACACGAAGACCGAGACCTCACCCAGGCCACGGTACCCGTACGGATGCGAGCCGCCGGTATAGAACCAGGCCGCCGCGACGCAGGCGGCGCCGCCCAGGACCAGCCACCAGGACGTGACCGCGGCCAGCACCAGCCCGGCCGCGCAGGCCAGGCAGAAGCAGGCGAAGGCGGCCGCCTTGACTGCCGATGGCGCGGCCAGGCCCCAGCCCACAAGCCGGGTCGGGCCGACCCGCTTCCCCACCTCGTCCGTGCCGCGAACACCGTCGCTGTAGTCATTGGCGTAGTTCACCCCGACCTGCAGCGCGAGCGCGACGACCAGGGCCAGGACGGCCCGCCAGGCAGAAAACCGGCCATAGCCGATCGCAACCCCCGTGCCGATCATCACCGGCACGACGGCCGCCGGCAGAGTCCGCGGCCGAGTCCCGGCCAGCCATTCACGCGCGTTTGCCACCTGGTGATTGTACTGAGCGCGCGGTTAGTCCGGTCTGCGCAGGTCGGGCCGACCGCCCGGCTGCCCGCCGCCCGGCTGCCCGCCGCCCGGCTGCCCGCCGCCCGGCTGCCCGCCGC
>Ga0335075_10001143_pt1 | contig 44256 bp, 33 predicted proteins | sample Lox_Sample_24_FD_206723 | JGI IMG/M metagenome (GOLD analysis project Ga0335075, IMG submission 206723) | Soil microbial communities from Loxahatchee National Wildlife Refuge, Florida, United States - Lox_Sample_2.4 | ecosystem: Environmental > Terrestrial > Soil > Wetlands | place: USA...
CGAGGGTGGGAATCAATGGCTTCGGCCGGATCGGCCGCGCCTTCACCCGGCTGGCGCTGGACCGCGCGGACCTGGAAGTGGTCGCGGTCAACGACATCACCGACGCCAGGACCCTGGCACACCTGCTCGAATTCGACTCCACCTACGGCCGCCTCGGCCGGGCGGTGAAGTACGGCCGAGGCTCCCTGACCGTCGGCGACGACCCGGTCACGGTGCTGTCAGAGCGGGACCCGGCGAATATCGACTGGGCGCGCCTGGGCGCGGACCTCGTCATCGAGTCCACCGGCAAGTTCCGCACCCGTGCGGCCGCGGCCGCGCACCTCAAGGGCGGGGCGCGCAAAGTGCTGATCTCCGCTCCTGGCAAGGGCGTCGACCTGACCGTCGTGCTCGGCGTCAACTCTGACGCGTACGACCCGGAGCGGCATGACGTGATCTCGAACGCGTCCTGCACCACGAACTGCGTGGCGCCGATGGTCAAGGTGCTGAACGACGCGTTCGGCGTGGAGCGCGGGTTCATGACCACCGTGCACGCCTACACCGGAGACCAGATGCTGCTCGACGGGCCGCACAAGGACCTGCGCCGCGCCCGGTCGGCCGCGGTCAGCATCGTGCCGACCACGACCGGCGCCGCCCGCGCCACCGGAGAGGTCATCCCGGCGGTGGCCGGGAAGCTGGACGGCGTCGCCGTCCGGGTGCCGGTGGAGGACGGCTCGCTGACCGACCTCGCGGTGGTCCTCGGCCGGGAAGTGACCGCCGAGGCGGTCAACGACGCGTTCGAGGTGGCGGCCTACGGATCCCTGGCGGGCATCCTGCGGTACAGCACCGACCCGATCGTCTCCCGCGACATCATCGGCGACCCCGCGTCCTGCGTGTTCGACGCGCTGCTCACCCAGGCGGCCGGCACGCTGGTCAAGGTGTTCGGCTGGTACGACAACGAATGGGGCTACACGTCCCGCCTCGCCGACCTGGCCGTCCTCGTGGGCAGCCAGCTGTAGGCAGAGCGAGCGCTGGCCTGGTGAGGAGGAACGTCATGGCAACGAGACCTGTCGTCGCCGGCGTGGACGGCTCGGAGGAGTCGCTGCGCGCGGCCGAATGGGCCGCCCTGGAGGCGAACCGGCACGGGGCGCCACTGCGGATCGTGTCAGCGCCGGCGATGCCGCCCCGCATGTACGCATCCGGCGCGGCCCCGGAGACGGTCGCCAAGGTGCTGGGCAGCGTGCCGCGCCGCGCGCTCGGCGAGGCCGTCACGCGAGCCGGAGAAATCGCTCCCGGCCTGCTCATCGATGCCGACCTGCTGACCGGGCGGCCGGCGCTGGCGGTCACCGGCAGCGGCTCCGGCGCGCTCATGCTGGTCGTGGGGGCGCGCGGCGCGGGCGGGTTCGCCGCGATGGTCCTCGGCTCGGTCAGCAGGTACGCGGCCATGCACGCCCCCTGCCCGGTCGTCGCGGTCAGGGAAGAGACCAGCGTCGTGCACCGTGAGGTCGTCGCCGGCATCCGCGACACCAATGACACGATCGCCACCCTGGCGTTCGCGTTCGAAGAAGCCGCACTGCGCGGCGCGACACTGGTCGCGGTCCACGCCTGGTACTGGTTCCCTTCCGCGCTCGGCACCCCCGGCGCCGGCGAGCCCCGCGGAAACCTGGCTGACCTTGGAAAGATCTCGGCCGACGCTAGCCGGAACCTGACAGAAAGCCTGCGGGCCTGGCGGGAGAAGTATCCCGACGTCCCCGTCCGGCAGGATGTGGTGCGCGGGCACCCCGCCCGGGTGCTGGCCAGCTACACGGCCCGCTCGGACCTCGTGGTGATCGGCAGGCACGGCGGGCACGACACCGGCCCGGCCATCGGCGCGGTCCAGCACGCGGTGCTCAGCCACGCCCACGGCCCCGTCGCGGTCGTCCCGGTCAAGACCAGTTGAGGCGCGGCTAGCCCGCCAGACCTCGCCACCAGGCCTGGCGGATGTCGCGCCTCGAGATCCGTGCGGGTGGAGGTTAGTCATGGGTGCGTTCTTCAAGCTGGTGGCGGCCGGGCCGATGTTCTTCGTCAGCGCGTGGCTGCTCATGATCTTCGCCGGGATCACCGGTTCCGACGTGGGCATCCGTCCGTTCGGCTACCTGACCTCGATGCTGGTCACGATCGGGCTCTGGCTCACCCTGGCGCCCGCCGTCGGCGCGGTCAGCCGAAGCGGGCCAGGCAAGGGCAAGTCCGGTTCAGCGGGGTCATGATGCGGCCCCGGCCATCGGGCATTAGCTGCGACAGCCGGGGCCGGCTTTTCGCTACGGCTCCAGGACGATGCGCGCCCTGGCCTTGCCGTGCAGCACGTCCTCGATGCACTCGTTGACCTCGGCGAGCGGCCTGGTCTCGTAGATCACCCGGGTCCGGCCGGCGGCGTGCAGGCCGAACACCACCGCCAGATCCGCGCAGGTACCGACGATCGACCCTATGACCGAGGTGCCGTTCAGCACGGTGTCGAAGACCGGGATGCGTTTGACCGCTCGTCCTCGCCGGCGGCTCCGAACGGACGGGCCCGTACGCGGTCTCCGGCTATACCCGGCGTGGACGAGGCCATCATGACCAGGCCGCGCATGATGGCATCGAGAAATGTGGCAAGCGTCTGGAACGTGACTCCGAGGTCATCTCCGCGGGTCGCGAATAGCCTCGCCACTCAGGCGGATCCAACCGCCACGTTCACGCTCAGCGGCCCGGTGCCGGCGGGCACCGCGTTCGCCTCCGGCGCGACGATCACCCGCACGGCCGCCGGCCAGCTCACGATGCACGGCGTCACGCGTCCCGCGACCGTCACGATCACGGGCCGCAGGGACGGGAGGGCGATCCAGCTCGCCGGGTCGATCCCGGTCAGCTTCTCCGCGTGGGGCATCCGGCCACCCGGCGGTCTCGGCTTCTTCGGCTCGCTGGCCGATCACGGCATCGCCGAGTTCCTGCTTGTCCTGCACCGTATATAGCCGTGGAATGACAGCGACCCGTATTCTGACGATGCGTCGTCTCCAGGAAGGAGCTGCTGGTGGAGGCTGAGGCTGGCGGCCGCCCGGAGCTGCTTCCGCAGCTGCGGCTTGACGAGCTGCTCGCCGAGCTGCAAGGCCGGCTGCAGGCGGTGCTGTCGGCCAGGGACCGGATGCGCGGCCTGCTCGAGGCCGTCGTCGCCATCAGCTCCGGCCTGGACCTGGAATCGACGCTGCGCCGGATCGTCGAAACCGCGGTTGAGCTGGTAGACGCGAGCTACGGCGCGCTCGGGGTCATCGGGGAGGGCAAGCGGCTCGCCGAGTTCATCCCGGTGGGCCTGACCCAGGAGCAGATCGGCCAGATCGACCACTGGCCCGAAGGCCGCGGCCTGCTCGGCCTGCTCATCACCGACCCGCGGCCGCTGCGGCTCGCACGCATCTCGGCGCACCCGGAATCCTCCGGGTTCCCCGCGGGACACCCGCCGATGCAGTCGTTCCTCGGCGTGCCGGTGCGGGTGCGGGACGAGGTGTTCGGCAACCTCTATCTCACGAACAAGCGCGGCGGCGGAGAGTTCACCGACGACGACGAGGCGGTCCTGATCGCGCTCGGCGCCGCCGCGGGCGTCGCGGTGGAAAACGCGCGGCTGTACGAGGCCGCCCGGCGCAGCCAGCGGTGGATCGCCGCCAGCGCCGAGGTCACGACCACGCTGCTGTCCGGCGCTGAACCGGACGACGTGCTGGCACACATCACCAGCCAGGTGCGCGAGCTGTCCGGCGCCGACCTCGCCGTGCTCGCGCTGCCTGACGAAGAGGGGCGCAGGCTCACGCTCGCGCACGCCGACGGTGACGGCGCGGAAGCGGCGCGCGGCCTGGTGCTGCCGGCCGGGCAGTCGCTGTCCGGCCGCGTGCTGGTCAGCGGCAACCCAGCGACCACCGCGGACTTCGCCGCCGACGACCGAGCCGCCCCGGCTGCCCGGGCCGCGATGAGCCAGGTCGGGCCCGCGGTGCTGTTCCCGCTCGGCGCTCCCGGCAACGGGCGCGGCGTGCTCACCATCGGCCGCCGTCACGGGGCGGCGGCCTTCCCCGAGGCGGACGTCGCGTTCGCCGCGTCCTTCGCCGCCCAGGCCGGCATCGCGCTCGAGCTGGCGGCCAGCCGCGCCGAAGCCGAACGCCTGTCGGTGTACCAGGACCGCGACCGGATCGCCCGCGACCTGCACGACCTGGTCATCCAGCGGCTGTACGCGACCGGGATGTCGCTGCAGGGCACGATGCCGATGATCAGCAGGCCCGAGGTCGCCGCCCGCGTCACGAGCGCGGTGGACGCCATGGACGAGACCATCAAGGAGATCCGCGGCGCCATCTTCGCGCTGCAGGCCCGGAACATCGACACCCGGCCGGATCCGCGCGCTGACATTGTCAGCCTGGTCGAGGAGATGACGCCGATGCTCGGCTTCGCTCCCTCGCTGCGGCTGGGCTCCGGGCTGCGCGACCTGGCCAGCGGGGAGGTGACCGAGCAGGCGCTGACCGTGCTGCGCGAGGCGCTGTCCAACGTGGCCAGGCACGCCGCCGCCAGCCGGGCCGACGTGACCATGGACGTCGATGACGACGGGAACCTCACGGTCCTGGTGATCGACGACGGTGCCGGCATCTCGCCGGGAGTCAGTCGCAGCGGGCTGCGCAACCTCGCCGAGCGGGCCGCCAAGCTCGGCGGCGAGTTCCTCCTCGCACCGGCCGATCCCGATGCCGAAAAACCCGGGACGAGGCTGGAGTGGCGGGTCCCGGCCGCAGGCCGTCCTTAGGACGCGCAGCCCCAGATCACAGTCCGGCTAGCGCGCCGGGCAGCACCGCCAGCTGGCGTTCAGATACGACGCGCATCGCTTGCCCCCATCATGTGCCGGACGCCGATCCGCCGCCCGTTCACGATGCTCGGGGAGATCCGGATGAAGTGGTCGTGTTTCCCCGGCGCCCACGGCTCGAGGGCGGTCTGCTCCAGGTGGCGGATCTCCTCGCCGTCGGTCACCGCCCGGGACTGCCCGACGACGGTGACGCTCCACCCGCCGTGCCCGGCGGCATCCACGCTGTCCGCCTCGAACGCCACGACGGCGCCGCGGGTAGCGGCGGCGAGCTTGCCGCTGGCGTCTGTCCTGATGACGATGTCGCCGTCGTCAAGCGCGAAGTTGACGAGTTCGACCGCGGGCAGCGCCTGCCGCGTATAGACGATCCGGCCGACAGGCACCGATCCCAGCAGCCGCATGCACTGGCCCCGGGACAGGTGCTCGAGCGCCAAGCCGTTGGATTCCATGGGTAGCAGGATGCCCGCGGGCGGCATCTCACGCCGAGAGAACAAAGTCCCTAATCGGCGGGCCCTCTGCCGTGGCCGGCGCCGTCGTGTTCCTCGCCGAAGACACGCACCGCGAAGGCGGCGGCTTGCGTGCGGCGTTCCATGCCCAGCTTGGCGAACAGCGCGGACACGTAGTTCTTCACGGTCTTCTCCGCCAGGAACATCCGCTCACCGATCTGCCGGTTCGTCAGGCCCTCCCCGATGAGCTCAAGGATCCTGCGTTCCTGCGGGGTCAGCCCGGCCAGCGGGTCGTGCTGGTGTGACTGGTCCCGCAGCCTGGCCATCACCTGGCCGGCCGCGCGCGCGTCCAGCATCGACTGCCCGGAGCCTACGGTCCGCACCGCGCCGACCAGGTCCGTGCCCCGGATCTGCTTCAGCACGTACCCGGCCGCCCCGGCCATGATCGCGTCGAACAACGCCTCGTCGTCGCCGAACGAGGTCAGCATCAGGCACGCGACCTCGGGCATCCGCGACCGGATCTCCCGGCACACCGTGACGCCATCGCCGTCCGGCAGCCGCACGTCCAGGACGGCCACGTCCGGCCGCAGCGCCGGGATACGGGCCAGCGCCGAGGACGCGGTGCCTGCCTCCCCCACCACCCGGATGTCCGGCTCCGCCTCGAGCAGGTCACGCACTCCCCTGCGGACCACCTCGTGGTCATCGAGCAGGAACACACTGATCTGCCGTGCGGTCGTGCCCCCGTCGCCATCCGCCGGGCTCGTCATCGTGATCACCTGACCGTTCGCGTTCGGTTACGGGACCTTCGCTTCCGAACGGTCTCGTCCTTTTCTCGTCAAGAGTAGGCAGTTCCGCCCGGCGGGGCTACGGACCATAGTCCCGGCCGCGGAAGGCCGAACGACTCCACCCGACGGGAAGCGCGTCCCTGACCGCCGGCCGGCGCGCTGCCTAGCGTCGATGGTGAAGGAATAGGTCAGCATAGGAGGACAGCGAGATGTCGGGAATCATCGTTGGCATCGACGGCTCCAGCCACTCCTACCGTGCCCTGGAGTGGGCCATCAACGAGGCGGCGATCCGGCAGGTGCCGCTCACCGTCCTCACCGTCCAGCAGGCCATCACCGGATACTGGGGCGCCCCCGTGGTCTACCCGGGAGACGCGGACCTCGTAGAGCACGCCCGCAAGGTGGCCCAGGACGAGACGGACATCGCGCTGGGCAAGCTTCCCGCGGAAACCCGGCCGCCAGAGGTCACCGTCCTGGCCGTCGCCGGCGCCCCCGCCGAGGAAATCCTCGGCGCGGCCAGGGACGCGGACATGATCGTCGTCGGCTCCCGCGGCGCGGGCGGCTTCAAGAAGCTCCTGCTCGGCTCGGCCAGTTCTCAGATCATCCACCACGCCCACTGCCCGGCTGTGGTCATCCCCGCCGACAACAGCTGACCACAGAAACGCGCAGGAGGCCGGTAATAATGAACGCCACCGTAAAAGACGTGATGAGCACCCACGTGGTCGCCGTCACGCAGAGCGCCACGTTCAAGCAGATGGCGGCCAGGCTGCGCGAGCAGCGGGTCAGCGCGTTCCCGGTGCTCGACGACGAGAACAAGGTCATCGGGGTTGTCTCCGAAGCGGACCTGCTGACCAAGGAAGCACTCGACAGCGAGCTCCCCAGCGCGTTCCGCGGCATGGTGCACCACCGCGAGCACGCCAAGGCGGCTGCGCTCACCGCGGCTGACCTGATGACCAAGCCCGCCGTGACCATCGGGCCCGATGAGCCAGTGGCCGATGCGGCCCGCCTGATGTACTCCCGGCGCGTGAAGCGGCTTCCGGTCACGGACGAAGACGGGAAGCTGATAGGCATCGTGTCCCGCACCGACGTGCTGAGCGTGTACAGCCGCCCGGACGCGGACATCCGGAACGAGATCACCCGGGACCTGATCCTCAACACGTACCTATGTGAACCCGCTCGCTTCACGGTCACCGTCAAGGACGGCATCGTCACGATCGAAGGCGCGCCGGAAACGACTGCCGTCGGCCGCGACATCATCGCGGCGGCCAGGCACGTCGAAGGCGTGGTCGCGGTCCGCGACCGGCTCACGTACCCGCCAGCCGAGCACTACACGCCCAATCCGCTGTTCTAAAGCATCCCCCATGCAGGCACCGGCTGGCAGCGTCCCTCACGCGCCATCCATCCTGAACGCGGCATCATCAAGGCCACGGTCCTAGGGGCCACGCGCGAGTGACTGAGGCGCCCATGCGCTATGCAGCCCGGGGGACTTTCCCGGGTTCGGGCGCCGGGATCGGCGTGGTGCTGGCGACCGCGGAAGCGGACGTCCACGCACCCTCCCGGCAGACAGCGTCGCCAGGATCCTGTCGCTGAACTGCGCTTCTCCCGCCGCGACGGCTGTTTCCGCGGGTGCTACCAGGCGTCGTCGGAAGCGCGGGGCGGGGGGCAGCCCGGTCTAGGCGCGGCCGCTGAACGCGGCTCTGCTGATCTGGCGGATGATGTCGTCGAGCTCGTTGAGAACCGCCTCGATGCGTTGCGTGGCGGCGGCGTTCGCGGGGGTCTCCAGGTGGAGCCCGGCGTGGAACAGGCCGGTGACGACGGTGTCGAGCAGCTGCAGGTGCTCCTGCCGAGCCGCGGCGGCGTCCCGGGCCATCGCGGCGAGATCATCGAGCCGACCGGTCCTAGTGATGTCGCGGATCACTGAGAGGGTGAGTTGCCCGGGCATGGTGGTCACCGGGGTGAGGCTGACTCGGACCGGGAACGTGCTGCCGTCCTTGCGCAGCCCAGCCAGCTGCGTGCCGGCGCCCATCGGCCGGGCCGACGGCGCCCATGCCCAAGAGGATCGGTGTCCGCGGTGGGCCTCTTGCAGGCCTTCGGGCACGAGGCCCCGCAGGTCGAGCACCCGCGAGACGCTCCTGGCGGTGACCACTAGCCGCAGCTCCGTGCCGCTGCTGATGGCCCGCAGCCAGGCCCGGACCACGGCGCCGGCGTCGGCGTGGTCGCAGGAGACCGTCGCCGTCATGTCCGCGATCAGCGTCGTCGCGCCGCGGTTGATGACCGACAGCAGCCCATCGCGGACCCGCCCGGCATTGGATCCCCCGATGTGCTCCGGCAGCGCCACGACTGCCTGGCCGCCGGTCCACTGAACCGGGTAAAAATCCCTAAGCATGATGGCCCCCCCGCGCAGGGAGCGCGTCCCGGTCGAGGTAACTCCGGCATCTCGGGCTGAAGTTCCCCCTTGTGCTCGCCCTCACCGGCAGCGGCGCTGCGCAGGTGGTCGGTACCCTGCTCGTGCTCAGCCTCGCCATCGCCCAGCGCCGGCCGGGCACATCCCTTCGGGACTCGGCTGGCCGTCGGGCCTGGCGTCGCAATCGAAGACGAGGCTGGGAAATGAACTCAGGAGCTGCGCTGGAAAGCTCTAGAAACAACAAATGACCGCCGGCCGTGACCAACGTCCCTGGTGAGGATGAGCTGGCGCAGGGATCCTGCTTGCATGGTCGTGGCCGTTGACGCCCCACGCGGCGAGCTGGGCCTGGCAGAGGCCGCCGTCCTCTCGCCGGAGGAGGTGCTCGCCCGGCTGGGAAGTGGCCAGGCGGGGTTGTCGTCTGAAGACGCGGCGGAACGGCTGCGCACGTTCGGCCCGAACGCGCTCGGCACGCACCGGGTGCGCGCGACCGTGGTGCTCTTGCGGCAGGTGCGCAACCCGATCCTCGTTCTGCTGCTCGGGGCGGCGCTGGTGTCGGGGCTAACCGGCGGCGGCACGAATGCGCTCATCATCGCCGTGATCGTCGCCCTCAGCGTCGGCCTGGGTTTCTTCAACGAGTACCGGGCGGAGGTGGCAATGGCCGCCCTGCGCGCCCAGATCCGGCATGAGGCCGAGGTCCGCAGGGACGGGCGTGCGTGCCGGGTCCCGGTCACGGACCTGGTGCCCGGCGACACCGTGTCGCTGCGCATCGGCGCCCTGGTGCCGGCCGATCTGCGGTTGCTGACAGTCAATGAGCTCGAGTGCGACGAGGGCGTGCTGACCGGCGAGTCGATGCCGGTGGCCAAGTCGGCGGCGGCCGCCCCCGGCCGACAGCCACAGGACCAGCCAGGCTGCGCCTTCATGGGGACGATCGTCCACCAGGGGTCGGCCACTGGCGTTGTGGTGGCGACCGGTGGACATACTGCGTTCGGGCAGATCGCCGCGGGCCTGGCCGAGCGACAGGGCCAGACCGGGTTCGAGGCAGGGCTGTCCCGCTTCTCACGGTTCCTGTTCGCGGTGGCGGCCGTACTGACGGCGTTCATCTTCACCGTCAACGTGGCGTTGTCCCGGCCGCTCATCGACGCGCTGCTGTTCTCCCTGGCCATCGCCGTGGGCATCGCCCCCGAGATGATGCCGGCCATCGTGACGGTCAGCCTGTCCACCGGGTCAAAGGCCCTGGCAGCGAAGAAGGTACTGGTGAAGCGGCTGGTTGCCATCGAGGACCTAGGCAACATCGAGATCTTGTTCACCGACAAGACCGGCACGCTCACCGAAGGGGCGATCACCTTCGATCAGGCACTAGGCCCCGAAGGACGGGAGAGCAGCCGTCCGCTGCTGCTCGGCCTCGTGTGCAATGAGGCAGCAGTCACCGCCGACGGCCCGGTCGGTGGAAACGCGCTGGATCAGGCGCTGTGGTCAGCTCCGGAGGCGGCTGCGGGCCAGCGGGCCGCGAACTCAGCTGCAGCCTGGCAGAGGGCAGGCGTCCTTCCGTTCGACCACGAGCGGCAGCTGGCCTCGGTGCTGGCGAAGGATCCGGGCGGCCAGCCTTTCCTGATCACCAAGGGCGCCCCCGAGGCGGTGCTTGACCGATGCGCGCACATCCCGCCCGGCGCCCGACAGGCAATGAATGCGCTGTTCTCCGCAGGAGCCCGGGTAGTGGCCGTGGCCACCCGCCCGGCCGGGGGTCTAGCGGCGCTCACCGCCGCCGACGAGCATGGACTGACGCTGGAAGGCTTCCTGACGTTCGCCGACCGGCCGAAGGCCGACGCCGGCACCTCCATCGCCCAGCTCGAACAGCTCGGAATCCAGGTGAAGATCATCACCGGGGACAACGGCCTAGTGGCGGCCAAGGTGTGTTCCCAGATCGGGGTCGACTGCACGGGGGTGCTCAGTGGCGCCGATATCGAATCGCTTGATGACAGCCAGCTCGCATCGGCGATCCTGGTAACGACCGTGTTCGCCCGGATCAGCCCTGATCAGAAGTCGCGGATCATCAAGGTGACCCGCCACGCCGGGAAGGACGTGGCGTTCCTCGGCGACGGCGTGAACGACGCGGTGGCGCTGCATCATGCCGATGTCGGGATATCGGTCGACTCGGGAACTGACGTGGCGAAGGAAGCCGCAGACGTGGTGCTGCTGGAGAAAGACCTCGGCGTGCTGGCGGAAGGAGTCATGGAGGGGCGCCGCATCTTCGCCAACACCATGAAGTACGTCCTGATGGCCACATCGTCGAATTTCGGCAACATGTTCAGCGCCGCAGGCGCCTCGGTGTTCCTGTCGTTCCTGCCGATGCTGCCGTCGCAAATCCTCCTCAACAACCTGCTCTATAACGCCGGGCAGCTGGTAATCCCGACCGACCGGGTCGACCCTGAGGCACTCGCCCGCCCCGCGGCCTGGGACATGAGGTTCATCCGGAATTTCATGGCCGTGTTTGGCCCGGTCAGCTCGGTCTTCGACTTCCTCACCTTCTGGGTCATGCTCACCCTGCTGCACGCCGGCCACGCCGAATTCAGGACTGGCTGGTTCGTCGAGTCGATCGCCACCCAGACCCTCGTCGTCTACGTGATCCGCACCCGCAGGATCCCGTTCCTCAAGAGCCGGCCCAGCCTGCCGATGCTGCTCGTGCCGACAGGCGCGGCTCTGGTCGGCGCGATCCTGCCGTACACCGGGCTGGCGCACCTGCTGGGCTTCACGCCGCTGCCCGCGGCCTTCTTCCTCCTGCTATTCGGGATGGTCGCCGTCTACCTGCTGCTCGTCGAACTGGCCAAGTCCCGCTTTTACCGCGCCCCCCGCGCCCGCACCCCGCGGCTCCCGGCTACCCGCACCGAACGGGCGGAGCGGCGCATCCGGCGCCGGGCGTCCCGCTACATCCGCCACCCCGGTCCGCTGCACCTGCGGCCCGGGGAATTATCAGCCGATGCCCTCGCCTCCCTCGATGCCGTGCTTCGCCGGGTGCCCTGCTCGACGAGACGAGCAACGCGAGCGAGCCGCCAGCGCCGTAGCGTCAGCGCATGCCGTAGCGAAGGCCCGGCGCGGCGGCGGCGATCTCGAGCAGCCGGTTGTACTTGGCGGTCCGTTCGCCGCGGGCCGGGGCGCCGGACTTGAGGTGGCCGCAGCTGGTGCCCACGGCAAGGTCGGCGATGAAGCTGTCCTCCGTTTCACCTGAACGGTGCGACACGAACTGCCGGTAGCCCGCGTCACGGCAGATTCGCATGGCCTCCAGCGTCTCGGTGACGGTGCCGATCTGGTTGAGCTTGATCAGCGAGGCGTTGGCGATCCCGCGCTCGGTGGCACTCGTGATGATCGCCGGGTTGGTGCAGAAGTTGTCGTCGCCGACGAGTTCGACCGTGCCGCCGAGCCGGTCAGTGAGCCTGATCCAGCCCTCGTCGTCGTCCTCGCCGAGCCCGTCCTCGATCAGGTGCACGGGGAACTCGCCGGTGATGGCGGCGAGCCGGTCGATCAGCTGGCCGCTGTCCAGCAGGTCGCCGGCGACCTTGTAACGCCCGTCGGCCTGCCGGAACTCCGACGCGGCCAGGTCAAGCGCGATCGACACGCCGTCCCGGCCTGGCGGGTACCCGGCGTCGCTGATCGCCTGGACCAGCAGCCGGAGGACTTCTTCCGGCTCGCTGATCTCGGGGGCGAAGCCGCCCTCGTCGCCGAGGCCAGTGGACAGCTTGCGGCTGGTCAGCCCGCGGCGCAGCGCGGCGTACACCTCGGCGCCGGCGCGGACGGCCTCGGCCATCGACGATGCGCCGAGTGGCGCGATCATGAATTCCTGGAAGTCCAGGGCGTTGGGCGCGTGCACGCCGCCGTTGAGCACGTTGAAGTGCGGCACCGGCAGGCTTGGGGTGACGTCGTCCGGGGCGAGCCACTGCCACAGCGGCGTCTTCGCGGCCGCGGCCAGCGCGCGGGCCAGGGCCATCGAGGTGCCGACGGTGGCGTTGGCGCCGAGCCTGCTCTTGTTCGGGGTGCCGTCGAGGCTGATCAGCGCCTGGTCTGCCTCGGCCAGCGAGTTCCAGGACCGGCCGCGCAGCAAGTCGGCGATCTCGCCGTTGACGCTGGCCGCCGCCGTAAGGACGCCACGGCCTTCGTAGCGGGACTTGTCGCCGTCGCGGAGTTCCACCGCCTCGCGGGATCCGGTGGAGGCTCCCGACGGAACCCCGGCCTTCGCCTCGGTACCGTCCGCCAGGGCTACGGTGACGGCCAGCGTCGGCCGCCCCCGTGAGTCCAGGATCTCCAGTGCGGACACCCCAGTCACGTCGAACGAGGTCATGATCGTGTCTCCAGTCTGGCGGGTTACCCGGCAGCCGCCTTCTCGTGATGCTGCGCTTCCGGCTGTCTATCGTGGTGTCCCGCGTCCCTCCGGGACAGGGCCGAACGGCCCTGTGTGCCCGGGAATCTGATCATGAGGACAGCCGTCTCCACGCGACCGCGCCGAGCAGCGCGCCCGGGCCGTAGTGCGCAGTGCCGCCGCGCGAGTCGGCGCAGCGTATCTGCGTGCGGCTGGGCGCGGAAGTTCTCCAGGTATTCCAGGTACAGCCTGCCGACCGGGCCATAGGGGAAGAGAGCCATTCTGCCCGCTGATCAGGGACCTTGGTGGGCCGGCAGCTAACACTGGGCCCTGCGGCAAGGGCTGTCTGCCCCTACCAGCAGCGGTCGGGGGCGGCATGGAGTCAGGATCATGACTACATACGTTCGCCATGAGCCCACGGTGGCCGGTCCGCCGGAGCCCGGCCGGCCGGGCCGGCGGTGGCTGGCTCTCGCCGTTCTCTGCGTGGCGCTGCTGATGGTCAACCTGGACAACACCGTGCTCAACGTCGCGCTGCCGACGCTGGTGCGTGACCTGAACGCCACGACCACGCAGCTGCAGTGGATCGTCGATGCCTATGTGCTGGTGTTCGCCGGACTGCTGCTGGCGGCCGGGAGCGTCGCCGACCGCGTCGGGCGGAAGAAGGTGTTCTGCGCCGGGCTGCTGGCGTTCGCCGCCGGATCCGCCTGGGCGGCCTTTTCCGGCTCGACGGGGGTGCTGATCGCCGCCCGGGCGAGCATGGGGATCGGCGGGGCGTTCATGATGCCCGCCACCTTGTCGCTGATCACCAGCATCTTCACCGACCCCGCCGAACGGCAGCGGGCGATAGGCCTGTGGGCGGGCACCAGCGGCCTGGGCGTGGCGCTCGGCCCGATTGTCGGCGGCGCGCTGCTGGCCCGGTTCTGGTGGGGCTCGGTGTTCCTCATCAACGTGCCGGTCGCGGTGGCCGGCTTCTGCTGCGCCATCCCGCTGATCCCCGAGTCGCGGGACCGGGCGGCGCGGCGGCCGGACCTGGCCGGCGCGGCGCTGTCCATCGCGGGTCTCGGCCTGCTGCTGTGGTCGCTGATCGAGGCCCCGGTCCGGGGCTGGACCTCACCCCGGGTGCTGGCCGCCGGCGCCGGCGGGCTCGCCGTGCTCGGATTGTTCACCGTGTGGGAGAGCCGGACGGCGCACCCCATGCTGAACCTGGCGTTCTTCCGGAACCGCGCGTTCACCGGCGCCGTCTGCTCGGTCGGCATGGTCACGTTCGGCCTGTACGGGACCCTGTTCCTGCTCACCCAGTACCTGCAGTCCGGCCTCGGGTACAGCGCGCTGGCGGCCGGGACACGAGTGCTGCCGGCGGCCGGCATGATCGCGGTGATCGCGCCGCTGGCCGCGCTCGCCCTGCGGGTTACCACGGTCAGGTACACGGTCGCGGCCGGCCTGGCGTGTATCGCCGCCGGCCTGTGGCTGCTGTCCGGGACCACCGTCGCCTCCACGTACGCCGGCCTGGTGCCCGGCATCATGCTGCTCGGCGCGGGCGCGGGGCTGGCCATGCCAGCGGCCACCGAGTCGGTGATGGGCTCGCTGCCCGGCAGTCACACCGGCGTCGGCGCGGCCGCCAACGGTACGTTCCTGCAGACCGGCGGGGCGCTCGGCGTCGCGGTCATCGGCAGCTTGCTGAACACGCGCTACACCGGGAACATCACCGCGGTGCTCGCCCCGCACCACGTGCCCGACGCGGTTTCGCAAGCCATCCTCGGCTCGCTCGGCGGCGCGCTCGAAGTGGCGGCCAGGATCGGCGGCCAGCTGGGCGCCGAACTCGCGGGCGCCGCCAGGAGCGCCTTCATCAGCGGCATGGACCTAGGGCTGACCGTCGGCGCGGGCGCCGCGATCGGCGGCTGCGTAATTGCCCTGGCCATTCTGCCGCCCCGGGGACATCGCCGGTCATGCCGCGACTGAGGGTCCGCTATGGCGGAACAGGGTCACCGCGTATGTGTGACTTAAGCCCCTGGGTTGCGTAGACGGGCGGTAGTGGACTGAAAAACGTCAATGTTCACAAAGTGCCGGAACATCAAGCAAGCGTTCCGGCGGGGCGCCGGGGAGGCGTCCCAGGGGAGGCGTCATGTCAAGCTCTGCAGCCGCCCGTCTTCCGGACGGGCATGAGGAGCCGCAGTTCAGCTCGCCGAAAGACGAGCAGAAGGCCAGGGCCCTCGGCCTGACCTCCGCGACGGGCCTGGTTATCGGCAGCATCATCGGCACCGGGGTGTTCACCATGCCCGCGGTGCTGGCCGGGGCGGGCACCAGCTCGCTGCTGGTGCTGCTGGTGATCGCGATCGGCGCGATGCTGCTGGCGGTCATGTTCGGGCAGCTCACGAAGCGGGTGCCGAACTCGGACGGCGGGCTGTACGCCTACGCCCGGCACGAGTTCGGCGACTTCGCGGGCTATCTCACCGGCTGGTGCTACTGGATCCAGGCCTGGGCCGGGAACGCGGCCATCGTCGCCTCGTGGGTCTTCTACGTCGATGCCCTGTTCGGCATCAGCCACCCGAGCCCGATGACCAACTGGGGCATCGCCCTGCTCGGCCTGTGGATCCCGGCGGCACTGAACCTGGCAGGCATCAGGCAGATGGCCTGGTTCCAGAACGTCACGGTGGTGCTGAAGTTCCTGCCGCTGCTGTTCGTCGGCATCGTCGGCTGGTTCTGGGTGTCCAAGGGTAACTTCGGGGCATTCAACGCCTCCGGCGGCAGCCTGTACAGCGCGATCGGCATCGCGGCGGGTGTCGCCCTGTTCTCGTTCATCGGCGTCGAGGCCGCGGCGATCACCGCCAAGCGGGTCAAGAACCCGCGGCGCAACGTCGGCCGGGCGTCCGTGCTCGGCACGCTGGCCAGCGCGATCTTGTACCTGGCGGCATCGGCCGCGGTGATGGGCCTGGTCTCGCACGCGAGCCTGGTCAGCAACGGCGCGCCGTTCGTGCCCGCCTTCGAGGCGGTCTTCGGCCACGGCGCCTGGGCCGGCAAGCTGGTGTCCGCAATCGCCGTGGTGTCCGGCATCGGTGCGCTGAACGGCTGGACGCTGATCGTCGCCGAAACCTCGCGGGCGCCGGCCCAGGACGGGCTGTTCCCCGCGCCGTTCGCGTGGACCGACCGCAACGGCACCGCGTGGTTCGGCATCCTGGTCGGGACGATCCTGCCGTCGCTGCTGATGCTGTGGCGGTACAGCGCGGGCTCCGGGCTGACGGTGTTCACCTACCTGGTCGACCTGACCGTGGTCACCGTCGCCATCCCGTACCTGATGTCGGCGTGCGCGCAGCTCACCTACCTGGTCTCCAGGCGCCGCAAGGTGCACGGCTGGCTGCTGACCCGCGACCTGTCGATCACCGGTGCCGCCGTGCTGTTCTCCATGTGGGTGACCTTCGCGTCCGGTTACTCGGCGGTCTACGAGGCACTGGTGATCATCCTCGCCGGGATCATCCTCTACGCCTTCCTCAAGGCGCACCGCGAGGCGGCCGGCCTGGTGCCCGCCCCGGCGGACCTCGACGTGACCGCGCCCGCGATCGCCAGCGGGACGGCTGAGGGCACAGCGCCGGAGCAGGTGGCGGTCCCGCGTTCACGGCAGCCGCACCTGCACCTCGCGTGGCCGCACGTGGCAACACACCGCGACACCGGCCGAGACGTCGGCGGCGACAAGGCCGGAAAGGGGGAGCGGTCATGACGCTCGGCGTGCAGTCTGAGATCGGCCAGCTGCGGCAGGCCATCATCCACCGGCCCGGACTGGAGCTGTCCCGGCTCACCCCGCAGAACATCGGCAGCCTGCTGTTCGACGACGTGCTGTGGGCCGCGCGGGCCAAGGAGGAGCACGACGTGTTCGCCGAGACGCTCCGCACCCGCGGCGTGCGGGTGCACTACTTCGGCCAGTTGCTGGCTGAGACGCTTGAGGTGCCCGCAGGCCGGGAGTTCGTGCTCGACCGGGTGTGCACCCCAGAGATGCTCGGCCCGTCGCTGGTCCGCCCGGTTCGGGCGCTGTTCGACGACCTCGACAGCGCCCAGCTCGCCGGGTACCTGGTCGGCGGGGTGCTGAAGGCGGACCTGCGGCCGCTGCGGGCGAAGAGCCTGAAGTGGGACATGCTGCGGGCCGACGACTTCCTGCTTCCCCCGCTGCCCAACCACCTGTTCCCCAGGGACAACTCCTGCTGGGTCTATAGCGGGGTCTCGGTCGACCCGATGGCCAAGCCCGCCCGGCAGCGGGAGACCCTGCACATCCGGGCCATCTACCGCTACCACCCGATGTTCGCGGGCGCGGACTTCGTCACCTACTACGGCGACGATGACGCGACGCACCTGCCCGCCAGCATCGAAGGCGGCGACGTGCACGTGCTCGGCAACGGCGCGGTACTGATCGGCATGGGCGAGCGGACCACCCCGATGGCGGTGGAGATCCTCGCCCGCGCCCTGTTCGGCAGCGGGCAGGCCCGCGAGGTCATCGCCGTGCAGCTCCCCCAGTCGCACGCGATGATGCACCTGGACACGGTCATGACGATGATCGACCGGGACACCTTCGTCCTGTACCCCTACATCGACAGGAACTTCCGGTCCTGGACAGTCGCCCCCGGCCGTTCGGGAGAAAAGGAAGAGGACCTGACCGTCAGCGAGAACCGCGACTTCTGGGACACGCTGGCCACCGCGCTGGGTGTCCCCGAGGTGCGCGTGCTCGTCACTGACGAGGACATCCGGGCCGCTGAGCGCGAGCAGTGGGACGACGGCAACAACTACCTGGCCGTCGCCCCCGGGGTCATCCTCGGCTACGACCGCAACGTCGCCACCAACACGATGCTGCGCAAGCACGGCATCGAAGTGGTCACCGTGCCCGGCGGCGAACTCGGCCGGGGCCGTGGCGGACCCCGCTGCATGACCTGCCCGATCGAGCGCGACCCCGCCTGACGGCGCCCGCGCTGCCAGGAAGGAGGAGACTGATGGACCTGCACGGACGCAGCCTGCTGGCGGTCACCGACCTGACCGCCGCGGAGTTCACCTACCTGGTCGGCCTCGGCCGGGATCTCCGCGAAGAGAAGCGCCACGGCTTCGTCGGGCGCCGGCTCGCCGGCCGGAACATCGCGCTGATCTTCGAGAAAACCTCTACCCGTACCAGGGCCGCGTTCGAGGTCGCGGCCCATGACGAGGGCGCCCAGGTCAGCTACCTTGGCCCGGGCGACACTCACCTCGGCGAAAAGGAATCGGTCCGGGACACCGCGCGGGTGCTCGGGCGGATGTTCGACGGGATCGAGTACCGCGGCTTCGCCCAGGAGTCCGTCGAGATCCTCGCGGCGGAGTCCGGGGTGCCGGTGTGGAACGGCCTGACCGACACCTGGCACCCCACGCAGATGCTGGCCGACGTGCTGACGATCACGGACCACACGACCAAGCCGCTGACCGAGGTGTCGCTGTGCTACCTGGGCGACGGCCGGAACAACACGGCCAGCTCGCTGCTGGTCACCGGCGCGCTGCTCGGCATGGACCTGCGCGTCTGCGCGCCGCCGGCGCTGCGGCCCTCGACCGCCGTCAAGGAGACGGCCGGGCGGCTGGTACGCAGGTCGGGCGCGCGGCTGACCGTGACAAGTGACCTGGCGGCCGCGGTCGCCGGCGCCGACTTCCTCTACACGGACGTGTGGCTGTCGATGGGGGAGCCGGAAGAGGACTGGGATGAGCGGATCGACCTGCTGCTCCCGTACCAGGTGAACGCCAAGGTGCTGGCGGCCGCCGGCAACCCGGCCGTCAAGTTCCTGCACTGCCTGCCCGCCCTGCACAACCGGGACACCGGCGTCGGCCAGCGGCTGTACGACAAGTACGGCCTGAAGGCGCTCGAGGTCACCGAGGAGGTCTTCGAGTCGCCCGCCTCGGTCGTGTTCGACCAGGCGGAGAACAGGCTGCACACGATCAAGGCGCTGATGGTCGCCACGCTGAGCGCGGGCGGAGTGACCGGAGGTGCCGTGACATGACTGCGGAGTCCCCGAACCCGCTGGAGCCGCTGGCACAGCTGTTCCGGGACCTGCGTTCGACTCCCGGTGGCCTGTCCGGCCGCGAAGCGGCGCGACGGCTGGCGGCCGCCGGGCCTAACGAGCTGGTCCGGCGCGGCGGGCGGCGCTGGCCGGGCGAGCTGGCCGGGCAGTTCACTCAGCCGCTGGCACTGCTGCTCGCCCTGGCCGCGGTGCTCGCCTGGGCCAGCGGCACGCCCAAGCTGGCGATCGCGATCACCGTGGTGATCGTGCTCAACGCCGCGTTCTCGTTCGCCCAGGAACTGCAGGCCGAACGCGCTGTGGAGGCCCTGGCGGCGTTCCTGCCCGAGCGGGCCCGGGTGCTGCGCGACGGCGGCCCGCAGGACATCGAGGCCCGCTCGCTGGTGCCCGGCGACGTGCTGCTGATCGAGGAAGGCGAGCGCATCTGCGCCGACGCGCGGCTGATCAGCGGCACGGTCGAAGTCGATACGTCCACGCTCACCGGCGAGTCGGTTCCGGTGACCCGTTCCGCCGGGGCCGGGGACGCCACCGTGCCGCTGCTGCAGGCACGGGACCTGGTGTTCAGCGGCACCGAGTGCACCGGCGGCGAGGCGCGGGCCCTGGTCACCGCCACCGGCATGGGCACCGAGCTCGGCCGCATCGCCTCGCTCAGCCAGCGGGTCGGGCCGGACGAGAGCCCGCTGGAACACCAGGTCAAGCGTGTCGCCTGGCTGATCGCCCTGGTGGCGGTCGGGGCGGGCATCGCGTTCCTGCCCATCGGGCTGGCGGCCGGGCTGAGCATCGGCGCGGCCGCCAGCTTCGCGATCGGCCTGCTCGTGGCCAACGTCCCGGAAGGGCTGCTGCCCACGATCACGCTCGCCCTCGCGGTCGGGGTGCGCGAGATGGCCCGCCGGGGCGCGCTCGTCAAGCGGCTGTCAGCGGTGGAGACCCTCGGCTCCACCTCGGTGATATGCACGGACAAGACCGGCACCCTCACCGAGAACAAGATGCGGGTCACCTCGGTCTGGACCCCGGCGGGCGGTAAGGAGGCGGCCGCCGCGCTGGCCGGGGTCGCCGTCGCCTGCAACACCGCCGACCTGCGGCTCCCGTCATCATCCGGAACGGCCGGTGGTTCCTCCGCGCCGTCCGGTGACCCGACCGAGGTGGCGCTCCTGGAGATGGCCGTCTCCCGCGGCGCCGACGTGACCCTGCCCGGCCGGGAGGCGCGGCGGCGCGCCATGTTCCGCTTCGACCCGCGGCTCAAGCTGATGACGACGGTCGACGAGCTGGACGGCGTCCCGGTGATCTCCGTCAAGGGAGCGCCCGAGGCGGTCATGGCGCACGTCAGCCGGATCATGGGGGCGACAGGGGAGCAGCCGGTCACCGACGCGGACCGGGCCCGCGTCGCCGGGGTGATGGAGAGCTATGGCAGGCAGGGGCTGCGGGTGCTGGCGTTCGCGCGGCGGGTACTGCTGGCCGGAGCGCCTGTCCCCGCCTCGCGCGAGGATGCCGAACGGGATCTGTGCCTGCTCGGGGTGACCGCGATGCAGGACCCGCCGCGCGCGGAAGTGCCCGCCGCGATCGCGCGGGTGCACCGGGCGGGCATCGTGGTGCACGTGGTCACCGGCGACAACGGGCTGACCGCCGCGGCGGTCGCCCGCCAGGTAGGCATCGGCACCGGCCCCGGCGGGCTACGGGTGGTCAGCGGCACGGAACTCGACGCGATGAGCGAGCCGGACCTGGACGCGCTGCTCGGCTCCGGCGCCGAGGTGGTGTTCGCGCGCAGCTCCCCGGAGTCCAAGCTGCGCATCGCCGACGCGCTGCGGGCGAAGGGGCAGGTCGTCGCGATGACCGGAGACGGGGTCAACGACGCCCCCGCGCTGCGCCGCGCCGACATCGGCGTCGCGATGGGCCGCTCCGGCACCGACGTCGCCCGCGAGGCAGCCACGATGGTGCTCACCGACGACAACTTCGCCACCATCGCGGCGGCGGTGGAGGCCGGTCGGCGGGTCTATGACAACGTCCGCAAGTTCATCTGCTACATCTTCGCCCACGCCGTCCCCGAGGTGCTGCCGTTCCTGATCTTCGCGCTGGCCGGCGGGGCGGTGCCGCTGCCGCTGACGGTGATGGAGATCCTCGCCATCGACCTGGGCACCGACACGCTGCCCGCGCTCGCGCTAAGCCGCGAGCCCGCCGAGCCGGGCCTGATGGACCGGCCACCGCGCAAGCGCACCGAAGGCGTGATCAGCCGCGGCATGCTAGCCCGGGCGTGGGGATTCCTCGGCTTGCTGTCGGCCACGCTGGTGATGGCCGGGTTCTTCCTTACGCTGCGGCACGCCGGCTGGCAGCCGGGGCTGCCTACAGGGCCAGGCTCGCCGCTGAACCTGGGCTACCGGCAGGCCACCACCGTCGCCTGGCTCGGCATCGTCGCCTGCCAGGTCGGCACCGCGTTCGCGGTTCGCACCGACCGCGCGTCGCTGCGCCAGGTCGGCGTGTTCAGCAACAAGCCGCTGCTGGCCGCCATCGCCGTCGCGCTGGCGTTCGCGGCCTTGGTGGTTTACCTGCCCGCGCTGCAGGGCTTCTTCGGCACCGCCGCCCTGTCCGGTGGCCAGCTCGCCACCGTCGCGCCGTTCCCCTTTATCGTCTGGGGCGCCGACGAAACCCGCCGCTGGCTCATCCGCCGGCGACACCCCGAGGAGACAGTGTGACCGGTCCCTCTTTCCTGTCCGCTATGGCGTTACCACGGTGCCGGCCGAGCCAGCGAGCAGCCCGGTTGCGTCATCAAGGCGGCCGATCGCGGCGATCCGGCCAGTGTCTTCGGTGAACCGGCAGGCGGCCTCGACCTTCGGGCCCATCGAGCCCGCGGGGAAGGACATGGCGCGCAGCTCGGCCACCGTGGCCCGCCGGATCGGGCGGGCGCGGGCGGTGCCGTATCCGCTGATCACGGCCGGGACGTCGGTCAGTATCAATAGCGCGTCCGCGCCGAGCGCCCTGGCCAGCAAGGCCGCGGTCAGGTCCTTGTCCAGGACGGCTTCGACCCCGTGCAGGGCGCCGCTTTCATCACGGGTAACCGGGATCCCCCCGCCGCCCGCGCAGATCACGATCGCGCCAGCGGCCGACAGCGTCTTGATCATGTCCAGCTCCACGATCTGCACCGGCTCGGGAGAGGGGACGACCCGGCGCCAGGCGGGGCCGTCCTGGCGCATGTCCCAGCCCCGGTCCGCCTGCTGCTGCCTGGCGGCGGGCTCGTCGTAGACGGGCCCGACGAACTTGGTCGGGCGGGACATCGCGGGATCATCAGCCCGGACGAGCGTCCGGCAGATCAGGCAGGCCGACTGCCTGCCGGGCATCACGCTACTGAGTGCCTGCGCGATCCAGTATCCGATCATCCCCTGGGTCTGCGCCCCGAGGGCATCGAACGGATACGGTCGCGACAGCGCGGAATCCGCGGTGCTCTCCACCGCGAGCACTCCGACCTGCGGACCATTGCCGTGGGTGATGATCAGCTCGTGATGACGCAACAGCGGGGCCAGCCCGTCGATCGCGCTGACGACGTGGCTTTCCTGGATGTCGGCATCGGGTGACTCGCCCCGCTGCAGCAGCGCGTTCCCGCCAAGGGCGACGACAATCCTCATGATCAACCCCCACATTAAACCAGTTGGCATACGACATGGATCGGGAGCCCACGGCGGCTCACGATGCCGGCCTCCTTCCCCCATAACGGTGCCAATCCTTTCACCGGAAGCGGCCCGGTTGTCACCGCCGGATGCCCTGCCTCACCGGGACTTCCGCCTCAGGCCAGCATCCGCAAGGCCCGGCAAAGGCCTGCGGCTAGGGCAGTGAGTGAGGCTGCACTCGCTCACGAAGAACGGGGCGGCTGAATGTCGCACCCGTGGCCATCGGCCGGCGGATCCAGGACCGAGCTATGCCCGCTGGCGCGGGGCAGTTAAGCTGACCGTGCCCTGAAGGGGGCGACGGCGGACCACAGGAGGCCGTGATGCACCCTCGTGAAGGCTCAGCGCTTCAGCCGTCTGGCCAGGTTGTGGTTATCGACGCCGACGGGCTCCCCGCGTTGTTCGACGCGCTGCGGGGCCGCGGTTATACCGTGGTCGGCCCGACCGTCCGGGATGGCGCGATCATGGTGGCAGAGCTCGCCTCGGTCGCTGAGCTGCCCTTCGGGTGGGGCGTGGAAGCTGAAGCGGGAAGGTACCGGCTGCGGGAACGGGGCGACACCGCCGCGTTCGGGCACTCCGCCGGACCGCAGTCATGGAAGAGCGTGCTGCATCCGGCGCGGGCGAGGCTGTGGTCGGCGGATCGGTCGACCGGCAGCGTGGAAGACGGCGAGGCGGCGGAGCCGCCGAAGTACGCTCTGCTCGGCGTGCGCCCGTGTGATGTGCGCGCGGTCGGCATCCTGGACCAGGTGCTGGCCGGCGGCCGGCACGCCGATCCTGTCTACCGCGGGCGGCGCGATGGCGCGTTCATCATCGCGGTCGAGTGCACGGAGCCGGGCGCGACGTGCTTCTGCACGTCGATGGGTTGCGGTCCCGGTGCCGATTCCGGGTTCGACCTGGCCATGACGGAGCTGGCCGATGCCGAGGGTCACCGCTTCGTCGTACGAACCGGCACGCCTGCCGGCGCCGATGTGCTGGCGGACGTGCCGAGCCGGGCAGCCGACGAGGCGACGATCCGGCGCGCCAGCACGGCGGTGGACGAGGCGGCCGACCACATGGGCCGTACCATGCCGACCCTTGGCCTGCCGCAGCTGCTGGCCGGCAGCCGCGAGTCCCCGCACTGGGACGACGTCGCCTCCCGCTGCCTGACATGCGGCAACTGCACCATGGTCTGCCCCACCTGTTTCTGCACGACAACCGAGGATGTCACCGACCTGACCGGCGATCATGCCGAGCGGTGGCGAGTCTGGGACTCCTGCTACTCGCTGGACTTCTCCTACCTGCATGGCGGCAGCGTGCGCACCAGCGGGCAGAGCCGCTACCGGCAATGGATCAGCCACAAGCTCGGCACCTGGCACGACCAGTTCGGCTCATCAGGCTGCGTGGGCTGCGGGCGGTGCATCGCATGGTGCCCGGCAGGCATCGACATCACCCAGGAGGTGTCCGCGCTGGCCAGCCTGCGAGACGCGGCGACCGCGGACGAAGGCGAACAATGACGGGCACGCTTGCCGCGCGGATCTCGGCTCACCCGTTCTTCGCCGCGCTCACTGATGAGCAGCGCGCCGCGCTGGCCGGAGACGGCGCAGCGGTAGCGTTCGCGGCCGGCGAGCGCCTCTTCGATGAGGGCGGCAGCGCCGACAGGTTCTGGCTGATTGAGGACGGCAGCGTCGCCCTGGACATGGGGGTGCCTGGCCGTGGTGATCAGATCGTCGAGACGCTGGCCTCGGGCACGGTGCTCGGCTGGTCGTGGCTGCATCCGCCGTACCGATGGCATTTCGGTGCGGTGGCCCGCCTGGCCACGACCGCGATCGAGTTCGATGCCCCCTCGGTACGCCGTCGCTGCGACGAGGATCCGGCTTTCGGGTACGCGGCCCTTCGCTTGTTCACGCCGGTCATCACCGAACGGCTGCAGGCGACCCGCCTGCGGCTGCTGGACCTGTATGCCTCCCCGTCCCAGGTCAGGCAGCGCGAGATCCTGCAAGCGGACACATGACCGGCCAGGGGACGACCATGCCGCCGCTTACTGACCCGGCGCCTGCGGTGCCCTGCTTTTACCGGGTGGCTTCCCGCCGGGAGGACACGGGTGACACGGTCACCGTGGAGCTGGCCGAACCGGACGGCCCGGTCCCGGCCTTCGCGCCGGGACAGTTCGCCATGCTGACCGCGCTTGGGGTCGGTGAGGTGCCCATCTCGGTGAGCGGCCTGGGGGACAGTGGCGGCGGGCGGGCCCGCCTCCTGCAGCACACGCTGCGCGCGGTGGGCGCGGTCACCCGCGCGCTGTGCGCCGCTCAGCCCGGCGGCCTTATCGGCGTACGCGGCCCGTTCGGCACCGGCTGGGATGTGGCGTCCGCGGCAGGGCGGGACATCGTGATCGTGGCGGGCGGGATCGGGCTCGCGCCACTGCGCCCGGTGGTGCTCACCGCGCTAGCCGACCGGTCCCGGTACGGCCGGATCGTGCTGCTGGCCGGCACGCGAACCCCCGGTGACCTGCTCTACGCCGACGAGCTTGAACGGTGGCGCCGCGACGGGGTTGAGGTGGCGGTCACGGTCGACCATGCGGAGCGCGGCTGGAGCGGTGAGGTCGGGCTGGTGACGGCGCTCATCGAGCCCGCGGGCCTCGCGCCGGGGAACAGCGTGGCGTTTGTCTGCGGTCCTGACATCATGATGCGGGTCACCGCCGACGCGCTCGCGGCACTGGGCATTCCCGCAGGCCGGATACGGGTATCGCTGGAGCGCAACATGCGCTGCGGTGCCGCCTGGTGCGGGCACTGCCAGCTCGGGCCGCTGCTGGTCTGCCGGGACGGCCCGGTGGTCGGCTACGACCGGGCCGCGGCGCTGATGAGGGTGCGGGAGTTGTGATGGGCGTGCCCACCTTGGCGGTGTGGAAGTTCGCTTCCTGCGACGGCTGCCAGCTCACGCTGCTGGATTGCGAGGATGAGCTGCTGGCGATCGCCGGCCAGGTGAAGATCGCGCACTTCGTCGAGGCCTCCAGTGAGATCCAGCCGGGCCCGTATGACGTGTCCCTGGTGGAAGGGTCGATCACCACGGCGGCCGACGCGGAGCGGATCCGGCAAGTACGCGAAATGTCACGGACGCTGGTGACGATCGGGGCGTGCGCGACCGCCGGCGGCGTGCAAGCCCTGCGTAACTTCGCCGACGTCCGGGAGTTCACTTCGGTGGTGTACGCCCAGCCGGACTACATCTCCACGCTGGACACGTCCACCCCGATCGCGGCGCACGTGGACGTCGACTTCGAGTTGCACGGCTGCCCGATCGACCGGCGCCAGCTGCTTGAGGTCATCATGGCCCTGCTCACCGGCCGCAAGCCGAACATCCCGGCCCACAGCGTGTGTTTCGAGTGCAAGCAGCGTGGCAACGTGTGCGTGGTGATCGCGCACGGCACGCCGTGCCTCGGACCGGTGACGCACGCCGGATGCGGTGCCCTGTGCCCGGCACACCATCGCGGCTGCTACGGCTGTTTCGGGCCGATGGAGACACCCAACGCAGGCGCCCAGGTGGGGCTGCTGCGGGCCGCGGGCATGGACGAGGCCGATGTGCGGCGGGCATTCCGCACGTTCAACGCAGGTGCGCCCGCGTTCATCGAACTATCCCAGGTCACCGCCGGGCCGCCGCCGGCACTCGGCCCACGCGACATCCCGGGAGGGTGACCGGGTGAGTCACAAGACCGACCGCACGCTTGTGGTCCGCGCGCTGGCCCGGGTCGAGGGTGAGGGCGCGATGCACGTGCGGGTGCGCGGGGGTGCCGTCGAGGACGTGCGGCTGGAGATCTATGAGCCGCCCCGGTTCTTCGAGGCGTTCCTGCGCGGGCGGCGGCACACCGAGCCGCCCGACATCACCGCACGCATCTGCGGGATCTGCCCGGTGGCATACCAGATGAGCGCATGCCTGGCGATCGAGGCGGCCTGCGGAATCGAGGTCTCCGCTCCGGTCGCCGATCTTCGCCGGCTGCTCTACTGCGGGGAGTGGATCGAAAGTCACGCGCTGCACATCTACCTCCTGCACGCGCCCGACTTCCTCGGCTACGCCAGCGCGCTCGACCTCGCACGGGAGGGCCGCGGCCGCGGCCTGGTCGAGCGAGGGCTGGCGCTGAAGAAGGCCGGAAACGCGATCATGGAGCTGGTCGGCGGCCGGGCGATCCATCCGGTCAACGTCCGGGTGGGCGGCTTCTACCGGGCCCCGGCCAGGACCGAGATGGCGGCCCTGGCCGAGAAGCTCCGTGTCGCGCTGGACCTAGCGCTGGACACCGTGGTCTGGGCGGCCGGGTTCGAGTTCCCCGACTTCCATCACGACCACGAGATGCTAGCCCTCGTCACGCCGGGGCAGTACGCCATTGACCGGGGCACGGTCGCCTCTACCGGCGGGCTGACGTTCGCCCCGGCGGAGTTCGAGGACTACGTGATCGAAGAGCAGGTGCCGCACTCGACGGCGCTGCACGCCCGGCTGGCCGGACGAGGCCGGTACCTGACCGGCCCGACTGCCCGCTATACGCTGAGCGGGCAGTGGCTGTCCCCGGTGGCACGGCAGGCCGCCGACGCGGCAGGCCTCGGCGCCGAGTGCCGCAACCCGTTCCGCAGCATCCTGGTCCGCGCCGTCGAGGTGGTGTACGCGGTGGAGGAAGCGCTGCGGCTGATCGAGCGGTACGAACCGCCCGCGCCGTGCCATCTGGAGGTTCCGCCGCGCGCCGCCGTGGGGCACGCGGCCACCGAAGCGCCGCGCGGCGTGCTGTTCCACCGGTACGCCATCGACGCCGCAGGTCTCATCACCTCCGCCCGGATCGTGCCGCCGACCTCGCAGAATCAGGCCAGCATCGAAGACGACCTGCGCCGGTTCGTCGCTGACCGGCTGGATCTCGACGACCAGCAGCTGACCCGGCAGTGCGAGCAGGCGATCCGCAACTACGACCCGTGCATCTCTTGTTCGACCCATTTCCTCGATCTCACGGTGGATCGCGGATGACCAGGCAGGACAATCCAGGCCAGCGCACGGTGGTGGTCGGCGTGGGCAACGAGTTCCGTCGTGATGACGGAGCCGGTCCCGAGGTGATCGCCCGGTTGCGTGCCCTCCAGCCAGGCGACGCCAGTCTTTCCGGCGTGACCCTGGCGCTCAGCGACGGAGAACCGGGCCGGATGATCGACCTGTGGGAAGGCGCCAGGCTCGCGGTAGTGATCGACGCCGTGCAGGACACCACCATGCCTCCCGGGCACCGGTACCAGCTCGCGGTCGACGCGGTGAGCGGCGTGGCGGACGGCGCGGCGAGCTCACACAGCGTCGGCCTCGGCGACACCGTGGAGCTGGCCCGGGTGCTCGGGCGTCTGCCCGCACGGCTCACGGTCCTTGCGGTAGTCGGCCGCGACTTCGGCTTCGGCACTGACCTGACCCCCGAGGTGGCGGCCGCAGTAGGAGAGCTGGTCGGGCAAGTACGCGAGATCGTGCGCTAAACCCGACCGCGGGAGAGCTTCCGGGTATGCGGGAGCGCACGCAGCACCCTGCGCTTTACCGGGACTGCACGGGCCGCTACGCGGGACTTTTGTCCCTGACGGCGCGGTCGGCCGAGCTGGATCGTGGCTATAGGCAGCCTTCGGCTGAGATCGATGTCGCTATATGCGGCCAAGACGCACGTGGCTGCCTGCAACCGAAGGAGGTCTGCCGTGAAGACCCTGATTATCGTTCTTGTCATTGTCGCAGTGCTGGTCCTGATTGGGCTGGTGATGGCGCTGAAAATCGTGAAGCAGTACGAGCAGGGGGTGCTGTTCCGGCTTGGCCGGGTCCGGGGCCAGCGGAACCCGGGGCTCCGGGTGATCATCCCCTTCATCGACGTGCTGCACCGGGTATCACTGAGGATCATCACGATGCCGATCCAGTCCCAGGGCATCATCACCCGGGACAACGTTAGCGTCGACGTGTCCGCGGTCGCGTACTTCCGGGTTGTCGACGCGGTGAAGTCGGTCGTCGCGATCGAGAACGTGCGCGCTGCCATCGACCAGATCGCCCAGACCACGCTGCGCAAGGTCGTGGGCCAGCACTCTCTCGACCAGACCCTGTCGGAGACCGACCAGATCAACCTGGACATCCGCCGCATTCTCGACGTCACCACTACTGACTGGGGCGTGGAGGTGACCCTGGTGGAACTGAAGGACATCCAGCTGCCCGACAGCATGAAGCGCGCCATGGCCAGGCAGGCCGAGGCCGAGCGGGAAAAGAGGGCGAAGATCATCAACGCCGAGGGGGAGGCCATGGCCGCCTCCGCGCTGGGCGAGGCATCCGACACGATGATGGCTCATCCGCTCGCGCTGCAGCTGCGGAACCTGCAGAGCCTGGTCGAGATCGGCGTCGACAAGAACACGACCGTCGTGTTCCCCGCCCCGCTGATGAGCACCATCGAGGAACTCGGCGCCTTCCTCGCCCGCGAGAAGGCCGCCGCTAGCACCGGGCCTCAGCCCCTCAGCGCCGCGCCTGCCCCAGTAGCGGCACCCGCCGGAGTTACCCGGGCCGCATAGGGGCCAGCGTCGGCCACGGCCGCGCGCCTGCCAGGCTGGTCGGCCCTGGCAGCTGCCAGACCTGCGATTGCCAGTTGAGCCCGAGACAGAGGAGCAGCGAATGCCAGGACTAGAAGACCGCGCCAGGCCCCGCATCGTGACGGGGGTCGACGGCCCGCCCTCGTCCATGAGCGCTCTGCGCCGACCTCCTGGTGGTGGGCACGATCCCGTCGCAGCGCGTTCAGACGCACGCGCAGCCAGGAGCGTGATGCATGAATGCCGCGGTTGAAGTTGAGGGCATAACGAAGCGGTTCGCCGGCACGCTGGCGCTGAATGAGGTGTCGTTCAGCGTCCAGCAGGGCAAGGTCCTGGCCCTCCTGGGCCCGAACGGCGCCGGGAAGACCACCTTGATCCGGGTGCTGACGACGCTTCTCAAGGCCGACAGCGGCCGTGCCCGGGTAGCGGGCCTGGACGTTCAGAAGGACGCCAGGGCGATCCGGTCGGTGATCGGGCTCGCGGGCCAGTACGCCACCGTCGACGAGCTGCTCACCGGGCGGGAGAACCTCGAACTCATCGGGCTCCTCTATCACCTGGACAAGGCGGTCTACCGGCACCGTGCGCAAGACGCCCTGGAGCGCATGTCGCTTACCGGTGCCGGGGACGATCAGGTCAAGACCTACTCGGGCGGCATGCGACGGCGGCTTGACCTTGCTGCCAGCCTCATCGGGCGCCCGCCGGTGCTGTTCCTTGACGAGCCGACCACAGGCCTCGATCCCCGGACGCGGAACGACTTGTGGCAGTTCATCGAGGATCTCGTCGCTGAGGGCACGACGGTGCTCCTCACGACCCAGTACATGGAAGAAGCAGAGCATCTCGCCCAGGCCATTGTCGTCCTGGACGCCGGGCGCATCGCCGCCCAGGGAACGGCCGACGAACTCAAGGACCAGCTAGGGGGCAACGTGCTGGAGGTGCAGGTGACCAAGCGCGCCGACCTCGAGAAGGCCGCCTCGCTCATCGCGGGCCTCGCAAGCTCGCCGCCCCGTCTCGATGCCGGCCTCAACCGCGTCACCCTCCCGGTCAAAGGCGGCGCCCGGATGCTCATCGCGGCCGGGCGGGCGCTCGACGACGCAGGCGTCGAGCTTGAGGACCTGGGGATCCGGCGGCCCTCGCTCGACGACGTCTTCCTGACAATCACCGGGTACCCGGCCGCCCCAGGCGACGACGCAGGCCAGGCACCGCACTCACCGGGGGCAGGCCGATGACTGACGTGGCAACCAGGCAGCCGACCGCCCGGACCGTACCGCTGACCCTGAGACTCGCCGTCCGCGACATCCAGGGCATCACCAGGCGCAACCTGCTGCGGATCGTCCGCACACCCCAGCTGCTGTTCATGTCGGTCGTCCAGCCCACCATCATCCTGCTGCTCTTCCGCTACGTACTGGGAGGAGCCATCCGCGTTCCCGGGCTCGACTACGTCGACTACGTCGTGCCGGGCATCTTCCTCGAGGCGGTCCTGATCGGCGGCATGACCACGGCACTCGCCCTGGCCCAGGACCTCCAGGCCGGCATAGTCGACCGCTTCCGGAGCCTGCCGATGGCCCGGCCCGCGTTCCTCGCCGGCCGGACCCTCGCCGACATATGCCGCAGCGTGGTTGCGCTGGCGTTCCTCATCGGCCTCGGGCTCCTGGTCGGCTTCCGGTTCCACAACAGCATCTGGGCGTGCCTAGCCGGGATCGCCCTGATCATCGCCTTCGGCTACGGCCTCACCTGGGTCTACGCCGCGATCGGGCTGGCCGTGAAGGATCCCCAGACCGCCCAGATGGCCTCCATCCTGCCCATGTTCATTCTCTTCTTCGCCAGCTCCGCGCTGGTCCCCGTGTCCACCATGCCCGGATGGCTGCAGCCCTTCGCCCAGAACCAGCCCGCTACCGTCACCATCAACGCCGTCCGGGCGCTCTTCGAGGGCGGGCCCGTCTATCACGACCTGTGGCAGGCAGCCCTGTGGTGCGCCGGAATCTTCGTCGTCTTCCTGATCATCTCGCTGAATCTCTACCGGAAGGCCACCGCCTGACCGCGGTCATTACCTGGGCCAGTCTTACGCGAGATCGTGCGCTAACCCGGTCGCGGGAGAGCTTCCGGGTATGCGAGTCAGCACCCTCCGTTCGGGAAAAGATTTAAGCACTTCTTCCGAACGTACGGTGGTTTCACCAGTCCGCTGACCCTGCTCCTCACCATGGTGCGCCGTTGGCGCCGCGCAGCGCGCGGACGTAGCCCGCACGTTCGTAGGCGGCCTGATCAGTGTGCGCTGGCACGGCGAGCAATCCGCGCAGTTCGCTGACCGAGGCGTATCCCTTGCGGGCCATCCATTCTGACAAGCCCGCAAGCAGGGTAGCGGAGTGCTGAGGGCCGTGCCGGATCAGCGCGGACGCGGTCATTACGACGTCGGCGCCTGCCAGCAGGTACTTGACCACGTCGGCTGGTCCCTCGACGCCGCTGGTCGCAGCGAGTGAGGCGCGGACCTGCCTGCGCAGCAGGGAGATCCAGGTGCGTGGCAGCCTGGCCTCGGCCGGGCTGGACAGGTCCACACCGGGCACCACGGCGAGGGTTTCCGCGTCGATGTCGGGCTGCAGGAACCGGTTGAAGAGCACCAGGCCGTCCGCGCCAGCCTCGTCCAGCCGCAGCGCGATCTCGCCGGGAGAGCTGAACTGCGGGCCGAGCTTGACCGCCACCGGCACGGTCACCGCGTCTTTGACCCGGCACAGGATGTCGATGTGCCGTTGCTCGACGTCCCGGCCGGTCATGCGCGGGTCACCTGCTATGTAGTAGATGTTGAGCTCGATCGCCGCGGCGCCCGCGTCCTGGATCGCGCGCGCGTAGCTGGTCCAGCCGCTGCGCGTCACGCCGTTGAGGCTGCCGATTACCGGGATGTCCACGGTCCCGGCCGCGCGCTCGAGCAGGCTCAGGTAGCGGCGCGGGCCAGTGTCGGTGTCCGCTCCAGCGGGGAAGTAGGACAGCGATTCGGCGAAGCTGTCGGTGCCGGCGTCGGCGAGCCGTGCGTTCCGCTCCGCTTCCTGGCGCAGTTGCTCCTCGAACAAAGAGAAGAGCACAACCGCGCCGACCCCGGCGCCGGCTAGCCGGCGCACGCCGTCGAGGGTGTTCGAGAGCGGCGACGCGGAGGCGACGAGCGGGTTCCGCAGCGCCAGGCCCAGGTAGCGAGTCGAAAGGTCCATCAGCGGTCCTTCCGAGCGTCCGCTGGGAAGCGGTGCGCGCCGCGGGTAGCCATCTCCTCATACATGTCCCAGCGCTGGTCGACCGCTTCCTGGGCCAGGATGCCCAGCCGTTCAGCCTCAGCCGGGTGGGTATTGGCGAGAGCGCGGTACCGCAGCTCCCGGCCGGTGTAGTCGGCAAGCGCGATGCGGGGCCTCGGCGAGTCGAGCAGGAACGGGTTGCCGCCGGCCGCGCGCACCATCGGGTCGTAGCGAACCAGCGGCCAGTAGCCGCTGGCCACGGCACGGTACTGCTGGCCGAGCCCGTCGCGCATCTCGATGCCGTGCGCGATGCAGTGGCTGTAGGCGATGATCAGCGACGGCCCGTCGTAGGCCTCCGCCTCGCGGAAGGCGCGCAGGGTCTGCTGCGGGTCGGCGCCCATCGCCACCCGGGCGACGTACACGTAACCGTAGGCGATCGCCTGCAGCGCGAGGTCCTTCTTCGGCATGGTCTTGCCGGCCGCGGCGAACTTGGCGACGGCTCCGAGCGGTGTCGCCTTCGATGACTGGCCGCCGGTGTTGGAGTAGACCTCGGTGTCGAGTACCAGCACGTTCACGTTGCGCCCGCTGGCCAGCACGTGGTCGAGTCCGCCGGCGCCGATGTCGTAGGCCCAGCCGTCGCCGCCGACGATCCACACGCTGCGCCGGAGCAGGTGATCGGCCACGCTGCGCAGGTCGGCGGCGGGCCCGTCGAGGCCGTCGAGCCGCCGCTTCAGCTCGCCGACCCGGTCGTGCTGCGCGCTCAGTTCCGACTCGGTGAGCTGCGGCGCGCCGAGGATATCGTCCGCCAGGCCGGTGCCCACCGTCTCGCGCAGCTCGGCAAGGCGGTTCCTGGCCAGCTCGGCGTGCCGGTCGGCAGTCAGCCGGAACCCGAGGCCGAACTCGGCATTGTCCTCGAACAGGGAGTTCGACCAGGCCGGGCCGCGCCCGTCGGGACCGGCCGTCCACGGCGTGGTGGGCAGGTTGCCGCCGTAGATCGAAGAGCAGCCGGTCGCGTTGGCGACCATCAGCCGGTCGCCGAACAACTGTGACAGCAGCTTGATGTACGGTGTCTCGCCGCAGCCCGCGCAGGCGCCGGAGAACTCGAAGAGCGGCTGCAGGAACTGCGTGCCGCGCACGGTGCCGAAGTCCACCCGGGACCGGTCGGCTACCGGCAGCGTCTCGAAGAACGCGATGTTGGCCCGCTCCGCCGCCACCAGCGGCTCCCGGGGGGCGAGGTTGATCGCCTTGCGCGCCGGGTCCTCCGGCGCCCCGACCGGGCAGGCCTGGACGCACAGCTCGCAGCCGGTGCAGTCCTCGACGTACACCTGTAGCGTGAAGCGGGTGTCCGGGAGCCCGCGGGCGTCCAGCGGCGCCGACCGGAAATCCAGGGGCGCCCCGGCGAGCAGCGACTCGTCGTAGTAGGTGGACCTGATCACGCTGTGCGGGCACACGAAGCTGCAGTTGCCGCACTGGATGCACAGGTCCGGGTCCCATTCCGCGACCAGCTCGGAGACGTTCCGCTTCTCGTACGCCGCGGTGCCGCTCGGGTAGGTGCCGTCCACAGGCAGAGCGCCGACCGGCAGGTCGTCACCGCGGCCGGCCATCATCGCGGCGGTGACAGTGCGGACGAACTCCGGCGCGCTGGCGGGCACCACCGCCGGCAGTTCCCGGAGGGAGGTCACCGTGGACGGCACCTCGATCCGGTACAGCCCTTCCACCGCGCGGTCGACGGCGGCGTGGTTCCGTGCGACCACCTCGGCGCCGCGGCGGCTGTAGCTCTTGACGATCGCCGCCTTGATCTTGGCGATCGCCTCCTCGCGGGGCAGCACCCCCGAGATGGCGAAGAAGCAGGTCTGCAGCACGGTGTTGGTCCGCCCGGCCAGCCCGGCGTCGCGGGCGATCCGGTCGGCGTCGATCGCGTATACGTCGATCCGCTTCGCGAGAATTTTCTCCTGGACCGGACGGGGCAGCGCGTCCCACACCTCGTCCGGCGGGTGCGCGCAGTTCAGCAGCAGCGTCGCCCCGGGAGCCGCCAGTCCGAGCACGTCGACCCGGTCCAGCAGCCCGAAGTGATGACAGCCGACGAAGCCGGCCTGCTGCACCAGGTAGGGCGCGCGGATCGGCTGCGGCCCGAAACGCAGGTGCGAGACCGTCTGCGAGCCTGACTTCTTCGAGTCATAGACGAAGTACCCCTGCGCGTTCAGGCTCTCCTCGGCGCCGAGGATCTTGATCGTGTTCTTGTTCGCCCCGACGGTTCCGTCCGAGCCCAGGCCGAAGAAGACCGCGCGGACCGTGCCGGGCGGCTCGATGTCCACCGACGGGTCATACGGGAGGCTCAGGCCGGATACGTCGTCGGTGATGCCGATCGTGAACCGGCGCCGCGGCTGCTCGCGGGCCAGTTCCGCGAACACCCCGGCGACCATGCCGGGGGTGAGCTCCTTGGAGGACAGGCCGTACCGCCCGCCGGTCACCAGGGGCAGCACCGCGCGCTCGCCGCCGGTGGTCGCCTCGGCCAGCGCGGCGACCACGTCGAGGAAGAGCGGCTCGCCGCTGGAGCCCGGCTCCTTGGTGCGGTCAAGCACCGCGACCCGGCGCACGCTCGCGGGCAGCGCGTCCAGCAGCTCACGGGCCGGGAACGGCCGGAACAGCCGAACCTGCGCCACGCCGACCCGCTCACCCTGCGCGCACAGGCGGACCACCGTCTCGCCTGCCGTCTGCGCGGCGGAGCCCATAACGACGATCACCCGCTCGGCCTGCGGGTCACCGGTGTAATCGACCGTCCGGTAACGGCGGCCGGTGCGCGCTGCCAGGGTGTCCATTGCGTCCTGGACCGCGCCGGGGACGGCGGCGTAGAACGGGTTGACGGTCTCCCTTGCCTGGAAGTAGACGTCCGGATTCTGCGCGGTGCCCCGGATGAAGGGCTGCTCCGGTGACAGCGCCCGCCCGCGATGCGCGCGGACCAGCTCCTCCGGCACGAGCGCCCGCAGGTCGTCATCGGACAGCAGCTCGACCGTGTTCAGCTCGTGCGAGGTGCGGAACCCGTCGAAGAAGTGCACGAACGGCACGCGGGTGGTCAGCGTGGCGGCCTGCGCCACCAGCGCCAGGTCATGGGCTTCCTGGACGGACGCGGCGGCGAGCAGCGCGAAGCCGGTCTGCCGTACCGCCATCACGTCCGAGTGGTCGCCGAAGATCGACAGCCCCTGGGCGGCTAGCGACCGGGCCGCGACGTGCAGCACGGCCGGGGTCAGCTCGCCGGCGATCTTGTACATGTTCGGGATCATCAGCAGCAGGCCCTGCGAGGCGGTGAAGGTCGTGGCCAGCGCGCCGCTCTGCAGCGCGCCGTGCAGCGCGCCCGCCGCCCCGCCTTCGCTCTGCATCTCGACGACGGCCGGCACCGTGCCCCACACGTTGGGCCGGCCCTGGCTGGACCACTCGTCCGCGAGCTCGGCCATCGGAGACGACGGCGTGATCGGGTAGATGCAGCAGACCTCGTTTAGCCGGTAGGCGACCGACGCCGCGGCTTCGTTGCCGTCGATCGTGACGCGCGTCATCCGTTCTCCTCCGGGACCATCTCGATCGAGTGCACCGGGCACTGCTCGAAACACGCGCCGCAGCCAGTGCACCGGTCGTAGTCAAACTCGTAGCGATTCCCCGGACCCAGCTTGATCACCGCGTCCTCCGGGCACGCCCCCAGGCAGCCGTCGCACTCGCAGCAGTTGCCGCACGACAGGCAGCGGCGCGCCTCGTAGGTCGCCTCCCGCTCGGACAGGCCGCCGACTACCTCATCGAAACCCGCGACGCGTTCCTGCGGCGCGGCCTCCGGCTGCTGCCGACGGGCGGCATCGCCGAAGTACCACAAGTTCAGGTCGGCGAACGCGACAACCTCATGCTTGGGCACGTTCGCGGGCGCGGCTGCGCCCAGCCAGGCGTCGATGTTGCGGGCTGCCTTCTTGCCGTGCCCCACGCCGACCGTCACGGTGCGCTCGGCCGGCACCATGTCCCCGCCGGCGAACACGCCGGGGCAGCCGGTCATCATCGACGACGACACCTGCACCGTGCCGTCCCGCCCGAACTCGACGCCGGGTACCTGGCGGAGGAACGCGGTGTCGGTGTCCTGGCCGAGCGCCAAGATCACGGTATCCGCGGCTAGCGTCTCGAACCGCCCGGTCGGCTGCGGGAACCCGCTGTCGTCCAGTTCCATGGCCTCGACGGTCAGCTCCGGGCCGTCGAACGCGGTGATCGTGCGCAGCCAGTTGATCCGCACGCCCTCCCGTTCGGCCTCTTCGGCTTCCTCAGCATGGGCCGGCATCTGCGCGCGGGTCCGCCGGTAGACAATGGTCGCGTCGTTCGCGCCCAGTCGGCGGGCCACCCGGGCGGCGTCCATCGCGGTGTTACCGCCGCCGTAGACGGCGACGCGCCGGCCGATCAGCGGCCGCTCCCCGGAGGCGACGCTGCGCAGGAACGATACCGCGTCCACGATCGGCCCCGCGTCCTTGGCCGGAATGTCGACGCGCTTGGACAAGTGCGCGCCAACCGCCACGAAGACCGCGTCGAAGGCCCCGTCCCGCCGCTCGGCATCCAGGTCCGTCACCGGGTGCCCGCAGCTGATGCGCACGCCCAGCGCGGAGATCCGGTCAAGCTCGCCGTCCAGGACATCGCGCGGCATGCGGTAGGCCGGTATGCCGTACCGCATCATCCCGCCAGGCCGGTCGCCCGAGTCCCTTATCTCAACCTCGTGCCCGAGCCGCGCGAGGTGGTAAGCGGCCGAAAGCCCGCTCGGCCCGGCACCGATGACCAGCACCCGCTTACCGCTATGCGTCGGCGGCGGGTCAAACGCCCACCCCCGCTCAAGTGCGAGATCGCCGAGGAACCGCTCAACCCCGTGAATCGAGACAGCGCTGTCAAGGCTGGCACGGTTGCAGACGCTCTCGCACGGGTGGTAGCAGACCCGGCCGTGGATCGCCGGCATCGGATTGTCACTGACCAACTGCCGCCACGCCCGTTCATGGTCACCCGCCTCGGCGTGGGCCAGCCAGGCCTGAATGTTCTCCCCGGCCGGGCAGCCCGCATTGCACGGCGGCAGCAAGTCGACGTAGACCGGGCGCTGCTGGCGCACCGGGCCGGCCCGGGACCGCCCGTGCAGCAGATCCGGCAACGCCGTAACGTCCCGTCGCTCTGGTCGCAGGGCCATATCCGCCACGTTACGCCGGATGCCTGTCCATCATCAGGGACGTTCGACCCTGGCTTGTTGTCTCGTCACCGGAGCCCGCCAGCGATGCCGCTGCCATGGTGAGCTGGTGTACTGCGTCCGAGAGGTCAGGGCGCGAGTCTCGGCCCGCGACAGGCCGGTGCCAGGCCTGATCGACACACCCGCTGAAGTGGCTACTCTAGGCCAGCAGCAGGCCTGAATGCAGGTGAAGTGGACTGGCGGGGCTTACAAGGGGCAGATCCCTGCTGTGCGGACCTTCCGAACGGGCAGTGGCTTTATGTGCCGGCCGAGGTTCTTCGCGTTACCGGAGTTTGCGAAGGAATGGATCCTGCGGCTTGTACGGCGTCACCTTGATCCGCGCATCGACGGCGAAGACGCCGTCCTCTCGGGCGATGACCGGGTTGAGATCGAGGTCGGTGACCTCGGGCAGGTCGTCGGCGAGCCGGGACACCCGCAGCAAGACGTCGCGCAGCCCACCGACGTCGGCGGCGGGCGCGCCGCGGTAGCCGAGCAGCAGCGGCGCCGACCGGATGGAGTGGATCAGCTTGTCCGCATCGGTGTCGGTCAGCGGCGCGAGCCGCGCGGAGTGGTCGGCGAGCACCTCGGTGGCCACGCCGCCGAGGCCGAAGACCACGAGCGGGCCGAACGTGCGGTCATCGGCCACCCCGATGATGACCTCGGTGCCGCCGGTGATCATCGGCTGCACCAGGATCCGGCGGAGCCGGTCACCGAAGCGGTTCATCAGCCAGCGGTAGGCGCCGCGCACGTCGGTCTCGGTGCGCAGGTCGAGCTGGACCGCGCCCGCGTCGGTCTTGTGCACGAGGCCGGGCACGTCGGCCTTGAGGACGACCGGGGCTGCTACTGCCGCCGCCGCGGCAACGGCCGCGTCCTCGCTGGTGACCGGGGTGAGCTCGGCCAGCGGTATCCCGTAGCAGCGCAGCAGCTCGGCGGTGTCGTCGGGTGGAAGCCACCCCCCGCCCCCCTCCCCTACCTGGGCGAGGAAGTCGCGCACGAGCGTCCTGGCGTCGTCGGCCCTGATGTCCGGGAAGTCCGGGACCTGGCCGCGGGGCTCGGCCCGCCAGGCTCCGTACTTGGCGGCGCGGGCGAACGCGGCCGCCGCCGCCTCCGGGTAGCCATAAGCAGGTATCTCGCCCGCTCCGTCATGTCCGGCGCCGTTTGCTCCGCCCGGCGTGCGCCGCGGGAGGAGCCGGACGGATTCGGTCTGGTCGAGGACGACGGCGGCGAGCGGGATCGTCAGCCGGGCCTGCTGGACGGCGGTCACCAGGTCGCCGGTGGCGCCGGTCGGCAGGACCAGCGCGATGATCGCGTCCACGTCCTCGTCCTCCCCGATCAGCTCGAGGCACTGCTGGAAGGTCTCAGCGGACACCGCGGCCGTCGTGTCCACCGGGCCGGTGATCGCGCCGCCGTCCGGTACCAGCGCGTGCAGTCGGCGCCGGGTGGCGCCGCGCGGCTGGTGCACCGTCAGCCCCAGGTCCGTGCACGCGTCGGCGGCAAGCACGCCGGCGCCGCCGACGTTGGACACGATGGCGACGGTCCTTCCGGCGGGCACGGGCTGGGTCGCGACCAGCGCGGTGACCTCGATCAGCTCCCCGAAGCCCGGCGTGGCGATGACGCCGGCCTGCTCGAACAGCGCATCGCGAGTGACCAGGGGGGAGGCGACCGCCGCGGTGTGGGAGGCGGCCGCCGCCTGCCCGGCGGCCGAGCGTCCGGCCTGTACGGCGAGCACCGGTATGGACGCGCTGACCCGGCGCGCCGTGCGGGCGAACTTGCGCGGGTTGCCGAACGACTCGATGTACAGCACCACGAGCCTGGTCACCCCGTCCTGTTCCCACCACAGGAGCATGTCGTTGCTCGACACGTCGAGCTTGTTGCCGACGGACGCGAACGAGGAGATCCCGATGCCGAGCCGAGACAGCTGGTGCACCATCGCGAATCCGAGGCCGCCGGATTGCATCACCAGGCCGGCCGTGCCAGGCCGCGGGTGGCTAGCGGCGAAGGTGGCGTCCAGGCCGAGGCCGGGGACCGCGACGCCGAAGCAGTTCGGGCCCACCAGCCGCATCCCGTGCCGACGGCACACGGCCAGCAGGTCGGCCGAGGCGGCGGTGTCCAGCCCGGACGTGATCACGGTAAGCGCCCGCACGCCGAGCGTGCCGCAGTCCTCGGCGGCCTGTAGCACTGCGGGCGCCGGCACCGCGATCAGCGCGAGATCCGGGGCCTCGGGAAGGTCGGCCACGGTCGGCACGCAGTGCACTCCGCCGATCTGGTTGGCGTGCGGGTTCACCGCGTAGAGGCGGCCGGCGTACCCGCCCGTGCGGATGTTGTCCAGGATTGACCGGCCCACCGTCCCCGGCCGTCGGCTCGCGCCGATGACCACGACCGACTCGGGTGCCAGCAGGTGCCGCAGGCTGGCCGCGTCGGCGGAGCCTTCCCGCTTGTCGACCATCCGGAGGTAGGAATCCAGGTCGGTGCTGGCGTCGCCGTAGGGGAGCGGGAACGTCATTTCGGTGATCCCGTCGGCGGAGTGCCGGCGGACCGGCAGGCCTGCATCCGCGAAGACCTTCAGCATCGCCGTGTTCTCCGTCAGCGCTTCCCCCGTGAACGCCTTCAGTCCGAGGCCCGTCCCCAGCGAGACCAGGTGCTCCAGCAGCAGCGTCGCCACACCACGCCCGTGCATCCGGTCGGCGACCGCGACCGCGATCTCTGCGGTGTCACCAGTGTCGGCGACCTCATACGTGGCGACCCCGATCACCTCGCCGTCGAGCAGCGCGAGCAGCGCCGCGTGATCGAGACCGGGCTCACGGCACACCCGCCGGGCCTCGCTCTCCGCCGCGACCCGGCTGAGGCCGAAAAACCGCAAATAGAGGTTGTCTGGCGACATCCCCTCATGCAGCGCCTTGACCGCGTTGAAGTCCTCCGGCTCTGCCCGCCGGATCTCGACCGTCATGCCATCGGCCAGCAGCGCGAACGCGCTGCCGGCCGCCGGCTGCGCCGATGCATGTAGATTGCGCATCACGTCTCCTGTCCCTCTGTCACTTCATGCTGCCAGCCGGGATCCCGGTGATGCCGGAGATCTGCCGGTGGCTGAGTCCCTTCTGCGTCAGCGAGATCGACGGTGAGCCGCTGCTTTTCCAGCAGCGTCCACATCGCGGTCACGACACCGGCATCGATGATGCGCGCCAGACCGAAGTCCTCCGCGAACGTCTCCTGCACCAGGTCTTCCGCGTCGGCCCGGTTACGGGTCACCCGACACGCCTTCCGGTACAGCGCGCTCGCGTGCCCGCGGATCGCGTTCTCATCCCAAACGACCGTCATCGCCTGCCTCCGGCTCCGCGCCTGCTGTACTTTCTCCCTTCCATCACCCTCACGAAGGAATCTCGCCACCACCAGGGACCAACGTCACGTAACAGCCGGTTCCCGGTCGACGCTTTCTAGTCGTACGTGCCAGGAACCGCGGGCAGCCTCGTGCCGTCGACCGCCTAGGTGAGCTGTCTCTCGACGTCGGCTACCCATCAACCGCCCTGACCGCCACGGTCAGCGTCTTGCTCACCCGCCTGCATGATCAGATACTCTGCGGCTACGCCGTGGCGGTGGCGCGGTCAGCTTGCGGATGTTCAGCCGTCAGCGTGAGGTCTTCCACGGTCGCGCCGACCGCGCACAGCGCCGCGAGCGACGCCCGGTAATGGTGACCGCACAGCCATAGGTCGACGGGATGCGCCCGCCCGGGTACCGGCGGCATCATGACCTTTACGACGGGTCCGGCGGGACAGCAGCAGGCCTTCGCCGGGACCGAAGGATCGGTGAATCTCGGTCGCTCCGGCACCGGAGCTTGGTGTGTTTGATGCCCGCTGAACATGTTTCCAGGCTCCCGCCGGCTGGTGCGCGAGGGCAGGGGCGGACGTCCTCTTCCGGTTATGACGTTCGTCAGGACGTGCGATCAGAGCCGGGACCGGGGGAGCGGTGCTCTGGCGGCTCCCTGTGGGTCAGACGCCGACTATTCCGGTTACCGACTCCCCGTCGAGCAGCTTGCCGGTCAGCGACCCGCGCCAGGGCGCGCGATACGGCGCCACCCCGCCGTTGGACTTCAGGATCCAGTAACTGTCGGCTGCCATCAGACGCGGGGACGTCCGAGCACCGGATCAGCGGCCTACCGGTGCTAGTGATGGGAAGGGAGGTCGCGGGCGTGGTTACCGAGGCCGACCTGCTCGCCGCGCAGGAGAAGACCGCGCGGGGCGTGCGGATGGAGACGCGTACCGTGTAGGGAGGCTGCCAGTTGTCGGCGAGGGCGGCGCGCTCGCCGGGATCGTCACCCGCCGTGACCTGCTGAGCGTGTTCCTGCACCCGGACGCTGAGATCGCCCTCGACGTCCCCTAGGTCCTCGGAGAGATACTGCCCGCGGACCCCGGCAGCGTCACCGCGGCAGTACGCAACGGCGTCGTGACGCTCACCGGGCCCGGACCCGGGTCGGGCGAGCACGCGGACCTCATGTTTGCCGCCATCCGGCTGATCTAGGACATCGACTGTGTAGTAGACGTCGTAACCGGCTCACGAGGCCCGCAGCGCACCGCCCGTCCGGGCAGTACGTCCCGCACCTGCTGGCTAGAGCCTGAAGTCCGGACCCGGAGGCGGTCAGCTCGCATAGCGGTACCATCACGCGACCTGACGCGCAGCGCAGGATGGGTGAATCCCGGACCGGCGCGCGCCGCGGTCGCGTGATCGCAATGGCGGCGGGGTGGTTTCCGACCTTGATCGTGGTCTCGGCGATCTGACGCTGCTGCGGATGGCTGGCGGTCGCGCCCCCTGCCGTGGCGTCAGCCGCGGGCAGTTAGGCCCAGCAGGCCCGCGCCGCAGACGGCGACAACGCGCCATGGAGAGGTAACCATGGTAAGCACCCTTCCTGCTTGCCGGTGATGCGCGCTCAGGGTTCGAGTTCGCAATAATCAACGGTGTTCCGGACCGTGTTCAGGGGTAGGGCCAGTCGCCGACAATCGCGCGGACCGGGAGCACCAGATTCCGCATCGCTCTGGATGCACCCCCAGCCGGGCGCCCGTGCCAGGCCAGCAGGGTTCCGGGGTCACGATCCGGTGCAGCCACAGTTGCCCGAGCAGGCTGGGGAAGGGCGACGACCACCTTCTGGGGCTGCCCGGGCGGCGCGATCACGCCTACCGGTGGCCGACGGTAGCCGGAGCTGAGGAGGACGGCGGCGTGCTCGCTGGGCTTACCGTCGGGGTCGTGGTGGCGGTCGGGCTTACCGTCGGGGTCGTGGTGGCCGTCGGGGTCGTGGTGGCGGTTGGGGTCACCGTCGGGGTGGTCGTGGCGGTCGGCGTTGGCGTGGTCGTGGCGGTCGGGGTCGGCGTTGGTGTCGATGTCGAGGTCTTGGACGGTGCCGGGGCGGGTGTTGTCGCGGCCGGGGACTGGACCGGGCGAACGAGGCTGGGCCCGGTGCTGAGGCGGCCGGTGAGCATCAGCGCGATCGCGAGCGCCGCCACGGCGCCAACGGCGATCATTCCGCCTGCCGCGATGCCCGCGGCGATGGAATGGCGCTCGCGCCGGTACTCGGTGTCACGGCGGTCGCGCAGCCAGGCGGGCAGCGCGGCGCGGCGGGCGGCCCAGCTGTTGAACGGCGCGGCGGCCATGCCGAGCGTGGGCACGAAAAGCAGGCCAGCCAGCAGCGGCCCGCTCAGCGTGTCTGTCTTGGTCAGCGCGGCGGCCATCCCGGCCGCACCGAAGAGCGCGAGGAGGGTTTCCGCCCAGTTGGCGCACAGCGCGTGCCACCAGCTGGTCCGCTCGCCGGTCTTCGGGGTCCGCAGGAAGGCTGCCTTCTTCGCGAACAAGGCGAGCACCGAGGCGCGGGCCACCACGAGCGAGGTGGACTGCCAGATGAAGAACGCCCCGATCGCGTCGCGCCACGTCGCGCCGGTGCTGCGGCGCACCAGCGCGATCGCGCGGACCAGGCTGAGCAGGACGAGCACCGGGACGGTGGCGACGAGGAAGACTGTCAGCTTGCGGAACAGCTGGCCGCCGCCGGTCGCGATGTTCACCGCGCCGGCCAGCAGGAAGATCAGGAACAGCAGCCCGAGGAGGTCGCCGTACCATTCCAGCCCGCCCGACAGGTACGACCAGCGCTGGCCCGCCGACAGGTGGTTCTTTCTCGTCTCCCGGCCGGGCAGCAGGGACTTCCAGTGCATCCGCAGCAGCTGGATGCCGCCGAAGCACCACCGGTACCGCTGGCCCTTGAGCGCCTCGAACGTCAGCGGCATGATCCCGTAGCCGCCGGACTCATCGACGTGCATGCCGGACCAGCCTGCGCGAAGCAGCCGGAGCGAGATCTCCGCGTCCTCGGTGATGCACCATTCGTCCCAGCCGCCGAGCTCGTCGAGCGCGACCCTCCTGATCAGGCCCATGGTGCCGGCGAAGATCGCGCCGTCGCGTTCGTTCCTCGAGGGCTGGGAGACGGCGAAGAAGTACTTGTAGGAGTAGTAGAGCCGCCGGTAGTAGCGGGCGTGCTGCCAGTCGCGGTAGTCCTGCGGCGCCTGCACGAACCCGATCCACGGGTCGGCGAACAGGGGGACGCAGTCCCGCAGCCATTCCGGCTCGACCTGGTAGTCGGAGTCGACCACGCCGATAATCTCGGCGTCCGGGTCGGTGAGGTGCCGCAGCGCGTAGTTGAGCGCGCCCGACTTGTAGCCGGGCCAGTTTTCCAGGTGCTTGAACGTGACGCCGTGCCGCCGGCACCAGGACTCGACCGGGCGCCACAGCCACTCGTCGTCGGTGTTGTCGTCGATGCAGACGATCTGCACGCGGGGGTAGTCCAGGCGCAGCAGCGCCCGGAG
>Ga0335075_10001144_pt1 | contig 44246 bp, 40 predicted proteins | sample Lox_Sample_24_FD_206723 | JGI IMG/M metagenome (GOLD analysis project Ga0335075, IMG submission 206723) | Soil microbial communities from Loxahatchee National Wildlife Refuge, Florida, United States - Lox_Sample_2.4 | ecosystem: Environmental > Terrestrial > Soil > Wetlands | place: USA...
CCTTCCCAGTGCGCGGACTGGACGACCAGCTGCAGCAGCAGCGAGCTCCCGTCCTTGCGCCGCCCCGGGAGCTCCGCCACCGTCGGGGGCTCGTGGGGCGGCCGCGGCACGAGGAGCGCGGCGAGGCGCGGCCCGTCCTCGGCCGGGAAGAGCCGGGCGAGCGGCTCCCCGACCACCTCCCTCGGGTCCCATCCGAGGAGCGTCGAGATCGCCGCGTTGGCGTACCGGACCACCGCGGCGTCGTCCACGAGCAGCAGCGTCGCGAGCGGCATCTGCAGCAGGGCGTGGGACGGGGTCTCGGAGCGAAACAGGCCCTGGTCGGACCGCAGCAGCAGCACCGACATCACGACGGTGGTGAGCGCGGCGAACACCGCGCCGAGCACGAGGTCGAGCCGGCCCGTGGACGTGAGCGGGTTCACGTACGGAGCGGTCAGGAGGCGGAAGACGAGGATGCCCGTGCCGACCAGGGCCGTGAGCCAGGCGACGAGCGCGACCCACTCCCACCGGGTCGGGCGCCGCATGGTCGCCTACGGGCCCTCCGACGACCCCGGCGCCGCCCCGGGCGAGGCCCCGAACGGCGCTCCCGTGCGGAACCGGCGCCGAACGCCGGCCGGCGGCTGGTACGCCAGCAGGCTGAGGAGGGCCGGCACGATCTCGAGGACCCCCTTCGTCAGGTTCCAGGCGACGGTCGTCGACGGCACGAAGGCGAGGATCCCGAACCAGAGGAGGATGCTCGAGCCGACCATCACGATCCGGTAGCGCTGGGCGGGATCGTGCGTGCGCCGCAGCAGGGAGAGGTACAGGATCGCCGCGGCGATCTCGGGCACCAGGAGCGCCAGGAGGATGAAGGCGACCAGGACCGGCTCGTTCACCGTGTGGGCGAGGAGGGTCGGGGCCCCGGCCTGCACGACGACCGCGTACGGGTGCCCGAGGATCTCGTAGTAGAGCGCGACGAGGTAGAACAGGGCGTAGAAGCCGCTGAGCGGCACGAGATGGTAGCGCCCGGTGTAGACGTAGACGAGGAAGCCGGTGAGCCCCCAGAGAAAGATCACGTCGAGCAGGACCACGAACAGCGACAGCGTCACGGCGAGGTCGAGCGTGAGCCACCCGCCGAGCGCGAGGGTCGCCTCCACGGCCGAGACCGCCGACGAGGCGCCCAGCCCGCCCCACCAGAGCGAGAACTGCGAGAGGGCGAGCCGCGCCCCCGGCGAGACCGGGCGTCGGTAGAGCCGGGCGGCGACGTAGCCGTACGCGGCCGCCGCGACGAGGGCCACGATCGCCGAGGCGGCCAGGGCGGCGTTGGTCACGGGGGGCCCCGTACGGTGCGAAGGCTCGCCCCGGGATCGCGCATCGCCGAGACCTTTCCACGCGGGGCCCCGGGTTAAGTTAGTATCGTGCGACAGGTGGCGACGGGGTGTCCCCCGCCGCGCCGGCGTTTTCGAAGGTGGCCGGCGGCCCGGGGCGCTCGCGCGTCACCCTCTTGTCCCGGGGCGCGTGGGGAGCGGCATGCCCGCCGCCCCGAGCCGCGTCTACGAGATCCGCCACACGTTCCGCGCCCCGCTCGACTACGTCTTCGCGTGGTGCACCGACTACACCGCGCGGGACGCGCGGTACGCGGGCGAGGGGTACGTGCGCCGGATCCTGAAGCGCACGTCGCGCAAGGTCGTCTACGAGGACCTCTACGACACGCCGCACGGCTGGACCTGGTCGCACCAGGTGGTCGCCCTGCGCCCGCCGGACCTCTGGCGGAACGAAGCGATCGGCAGCCATCGCGCCTGGTCGATCGACTATCGCCTGTCCGCCCTCCCGGACGGGCGGACCGAACTTCACTTCAAAGGGCGACGCTGGCCCACGGCGATCGCGGCGAACCCGCCGAAGGCCCGGCTCGAGCGCGAGCTGCGGACGCTCTGGCGCCACCTCGGGGCGTCGCTCGAGCGCGACTACCGGGCGGGGCGACCGGCCCGCGACCCCGTCCGCCGGTCCCGCCGACGGCGGTCGCGCGCCTAGCGCCCCTCGTTCGGGCGGCCGGCCGCCCCTCCCCCGGCGCCCGACGCCTCCCCGTCGGGGGCGAGCGCGCGCTCCCCCTCGAGCACGACGCGGGCCTCCTCGAGGGCCGTCCGCTGCTGCGGCGGGGCGCCGGTGGCCCGGGCGTCGAGCTCCATCATCTCCCGCGCGAGCCACTCGTACTCGGCGAAGATCGTCGGGTCCCGGCTCTCCGTCCGGAACTGCCCGATCAGGTCGGGGGGCTCGGTCAGGAAGACCCAGTACGCGGTGATCCAGGTGCCGAAGGCGTTCCAGACGAGACGCCGGTCCAGCGCCCGCGAGTGGGTGAGCGAGCCGAGCAGCTGGAAGAAGAGCCCCACCTCCCAGTTCTCGGGCTCGGGCCCCCGCGGGTTGGCCAGCAGCCAGGCGCTGAGCTCGCGACGCGCCGCGCGCATCCGGGGATTGTAGAACCGTTCGCGCAGGTCGAGGAGCGTGGACGCCGAGTGGAGCCGCTGGCTCTGGCGGAGCTGCCAGTACGCGAACAGGAGGGTCCCGACGACCAGCACCCAGGTGCCGAGGAGCGCCGCCCAGGTCGTCCAGTCGAAGGCGACCACGGCGGGGCGAGCCGCCCCGGCGACTTAAGCCCCCGTCGCGCGGCGGCCCGTCCCCGGGGCCCGTCGCTCAGGAGGCCCGCGCCCGCCGCTCGGCGTGGGTGGGCTGGCGGCCGATCGTGATCCAGATCCCGTCGGGATCTCGCACGCTCGCCATCCATCCCTCGGTCGTCGAGGGCTCGTAGCCCGTCGGTCGCCCGCCGCCCCGGAGGAGGCGCCGGTACGTGCGCTCGAGCTCCGCGCGCGAGGCGACGCCCAGCGTGAAGTCGAGGTGGTCGAGCGCCGTGCCGGTCGAGTACGGCTCGAAGAAGCGGGAACGTCGAGGGTACCAGTTGAGCTCGAGGAGACGGCGCGACGAGGGATCCTGCAACAGCACCCACAGCCCGCCGCCCCACGACCGCGTGTCGCCCCGCGTCACGATCCGAAAGCCGAGCGTGCGGGTGTAGAACCGGAGCGAACGGGGGAGGTTCGAGACGCGGAGGCCGGGGCGGTCGAGCTTCATCCGACGAGCGAGCGCCGAGGGACCTATAGACGTTCGGAGGAGGGAGGGGCCGGAACGGCCGACCCGGGACCGTCCCGGGGGCGGTGCGGGGAGAGGGATTTGAACCCACGAACCCCTACGGGACCAGACCCTGAATCTGGCGCCTTTGGCCAAGCTTGGCAATCCCCGCGCGCGGGCGCGCTAGCCCTCCCGCCACTTTAGGGTTCGGACGACCCCGGACGGGGTGGGCTACGCCGCGGACCGGGCCGACGGGCGGCCGAGCCGGGCCTCCTCGGTGACGATCGCCAGCGCCTCGGGAACGGTCGCCCGGTCGTGGACGATCGCCCGGAGCGCCTTCAGCATCGCGACGGGGTGGTCGGACTGCCAGATGTTCCGGCCCATGTCGATGCCGTGCGCCCCCGCGTCGATCGCGCTCCGCGCGAGCTCGAGGGCGGCCCGGTCGCTGTCGAGCTTCGGCCCGCCGGCGACGACGATCGGGACGGGACACGCCTCCACGACCTTCTCGAAGCCGTCGCAGTAGTAGGTCTTCACGAGGTGCGCACCGAGCTCCGCCGAGACCCGGCACGCCAGCGCGAGGTAGCGCTGGTCGCGCTTCTCGAGCTCCTTGCCCACGGCGGTGATCGCCATCACGGGGAGCCCGAACTCCTCGCCGGCGTCGACGAGCTCGCCCAGGTGCACGAGCGACTCGTGCTCGTGGGGTGCCCCGACGAACACGCTCATCGCGACCGCGCTGACGTTGAGGCGGGCCGCGTCCTCGATCGAGGTGGTGATCGCCTCGTCGGAGAGGTCCTCCTGGAGCACGGTGACCCCGCCCGAGACCCGCAGGACGATCGGGGTCGCGGTCGTCGGCTCCACGCACCGGCGCAGGATCCCGCGCGTGAGCGCGAGCGCGTCGGCGTGCGGGATCAGCGGGGCGATCGTCGCCCGGGCGTTCTCCAGGTGGTGCGTGGGGCCCATGAAGTAGCCGTGGTCGACCGCCAGCATGACGGAGTTGCCGGTCGCCGGGCTGAACAGGCGGTGCATCCGGTTCGCGAGTCCCCAGTCCATGCGCGTTCCCGCCGCGGGAGGGGCGGCAGGGCCTCTTGTAGGTTACTCGACGCCGCGGGTCGAGCGCGCGGCCGCGTCGGCGTCGTCGCGCTCGGCCGGTCGCCGGGAGACGGGCACCCGATGGTCCTCCTTGACGCGGTTCAGCACGACCTGCGTGTTCGTCCGCTCGACGTGCGGGTCCTGGAGGGCGTGCTTCACGAACCGATCGAGGTCGCGGCGGTCGCGGAACCGCCCGATCAGGAGCGCGTCGGTGTCGCCCGTGACGTCGTAGATGGCGTAGGCCCGCGGGTCCCGGGCGAGCCGCTCCTCGACCTCCCGGAGCCGCCCCTTCGAGATGCGGATCCCCACGGTCGCCCACAGGTCCCACCCGAGCTGCTCGTCGTCGAGGATCGGCACGTACCCGCGGATCACGCCCTGCGCCTCCAGCCGCCCGATGCGGGCGCTCACGGTCGTGGGCGAGACCTTGAGCCGGTGGGCGATCTCGCGATGGCTCCGCCGCGCGTCGACGTTGAGCTCCTCGAGGATGGCGCGGTCGAGCTCGTCGAGGCTGGACGTTCGGCGCATGAACAGGAATGAACTCGGTTGGAAATAAAGGAGATTGCTGGACATCTGGAAGTATGTCCAATTTCTTGGGCCACACGTTGAAGTAGCCGGGCTCGCTCGCCTCCGCGAGGAAAGGGCATGGCGCCGGTCAAGGTACCGCCGAAGGCACCGAAGGGGAACTGGGACGGGGCCGCGATCCTGGAGCGGCTCCATGCCGATCGCGTCCGCTGGGTCCAGCTGTTCTACACCGACGTCTTCGGCGGGTTCAACCAGGTCGACGTCCCGCTCGCGACGCTGGACGCGGAGTCGTTCGTGTCGGGGGTCCCGAAGCTCGACGGCTCGTCGGTCCGCGGGTTCCGCGAGATCTTCGAGTCGGACATGCTGCTCGTGCCGGATCCCCGGACCCTCGCGACGATCCCGTGGAATCCCGACGCCGGGGGGACGGTGCGGTTCATCTGCGACGTTCGGGTGGGCGGGACGAAGGAGCCGTACGAGCACGACCCCCGGTGGGTCGCCCGCCGGACCGAGGCGGTCCTCGCGGCCGCCGGCTACGACAAGTCGTTCTGGGGGCCCGAGATCGAGTTCTGGGTCTTCGACTCGGTCCAGCTCCTGCCCTCCTACCAGGGCGTCCGGGACGCCTGGGCCGGGGCGGGCTACCTCATCGACCACTCGGAGGCGCCGTGGTCGGTCGGTCCGGTCCAGCCGACGGTGCGGTTCAAGGAAGGGTACCATCGCACGCCGCCCACGGACTCGCTGCTGCCGCTACGGGCCGAGATGTGCAACATCCTCGCCGACGATTTCCACATCACGATGGACGCCCACCACCACGAGGTGGCGACGGCGAGCCAGTCGGAGATCAACGTGCGGTTCGACGAGCTCGTGCCGATGGCCGACCACATCCAGGACGTCCGCTACGTGATCAAGAACGTCGCGCAGCGGCACGGGAAGGTCGGATGCCTGATGCCGAAGCCGATCTACGGCGACAACGCGATCGGCATGCACACGAACCAGTCGCTCTGGTCGAAGGGGAAGGCGGCGTTCTACGACGCGAACGACGCCTACGCCGAGCTCTCCCAGACGTGCCGCTACTACATCGGCGGCCTCCTCGAGCACGCGCGCGCGCTCTGCGCGATCACGAACCCGACCACGAACTCCTACCGGCGGCTCGTGCCGGGCTACGAGGCCCCGGTGTTCATCGCCTGGAGCCGGGCGAACCGGTCCGCCAACGTGCGCATCCCGGCCTACCACCGCGGTCGCCCGCAGGCGAAGCGGATCGAGTACCGGACGCCCGACTCGGCCGCGAACATCTACCTCACCGAGGCGGCGCTCGCGCTCGCGGGGCTCGACGGCATCAAGCGGAAGCTCGAGCCGCCGGCCCCCGTCGACGAGAACATCTACAAGCTCACTCCGGCGAAGCGCAAGCAGCTCCAGATCCGGGAGCTGCCGGGGTCGCTCGGGGAGTCGCTCGACTGCCTCGCCTCCGACCGCGACTTCCTGAAGCCCGCCTTCGCGAGCTCGCTGATCGACACGTACCTCGAGATGAAGCGCGAGGAGCAGCTCGAGCTCAACCTGCGCCCGCACCCGTACGAGTTCTACAAGTACCTCGACGTGTAGCGCGGCGCCTCCCCCCTCCCCTTAACCCCGGCCGCCGTTCCCCGGCCGATGGGCCGCACGGTCCGGGTCGACGGCGGGCGGATCTTCACCGGCACGCGGTACGTCGAGGCGCTGCTGATCGACGACGGCCGTGTCGCGGCCGCCGGGGCCGCGGCGACGGTCGGCCGGGAGGCGCCGACGGGCAGCGAGCACGTCGACCTGCACGGCCACCTCGTGCTCCCGGGTCTCCTCGACGCGCACCTCCACCTGCCCGACCTCACCGACGCCCGCGAGGGCCTCGACCTCGCGTCGGCCCGCTCCATCCCGGAGCTCCTCGACCTCGTGCGGGCATGGGCGGTCCGACGCCCGGCCGGGCCGATCACCGGGCGGGGATGGTCGGCGGACCGACTCCTCGAACGGCGCGAGCCGGTCGCGACCGACCTCGATCGGGCCGTCGCCGACCGACCGGTCTACCTCCGGCACGCCAGCGGCCATGCCGCCGTCGTCAATCGGGCCGCGCTCGACGCCCTCGGGGTGGAGCGCGCGACCCCCGACCCCCCGGGGGGCCGGTTCGGCCGGGACGCCGACGCGAGCCCGGACGGGCGGGTCTACGAGACCGCGCTCCGCCGCTTCGAGCCGCTCGCCCAGGCGGCCCTCGCCGTGACCCCGGAGGGCCTCGAGCGCACGCTCGACGCCTGCGTCGGACTCGGGATCACGGGCGTCGCCACCCTGAACCTCGCTCCCGAAGGCGCTGCCCTTCTCACGGCGCTCGACCGGGCCGGTCGGCTCTCGATCCCGGTCTGGGGGTACGCCGCGCTCGCCCGCGAGACGGAGTTCCCGGCGCGCGCCCCCGACGGTCCCGGGGGGTCCCCACGCTTCCGGATGATCGGGGGGAAGGCGTTCCTCGACGGCGCCTTCGGCCCGCGGACGGCGTGGCTCTCCTCGCCGTACGCCGACGCTCCGGGCGAGATCGGCCTTTCGACGGCTCCGGACGCCGAGCTCGCGGAACAGCTCGACGCCGCCGCGGAGCGGGGATGGGCCCCGGCGCTGCACGCGATCGGGGACCGGGCCGTCGAGGCCGCGGCGCGCCACCTCGAGCGCTTCCGGACCGAGGGGGGAGCGCGCCCTCGCCTCGAGCACGCCGCGCTCGTCCCGCCCGAGCTGCTGCCCGCCCTGGACCGGAGCCGCCCCGCCCTCGTCGTGCAGCCCGGGTTCGTCTGGAGCGACCACTGGCTCCCCGCACGCCTGGGGCCGGAGCGGGCCCGGTGGGCCTACCCGTTCCGGACGCTCCAGGACCGAGGTCACCTGCTCGTCGGATCGAGCGACGCGCCGTACGATCCGGTCGATCCGTGGCGGGGCCTGAGCGCGGCGGTCGAGCGCCGGGACCCGGACGGCCGGTCCGCGAACCCGACCCCCGAGGAGGCGCTCTCGGCGGAGGAGGCCCTTCGCCTCTACGGCGCCCACGCGGGGATCGCGCTCGGCGAGAGCCCCCGGGGCACGCTCGAGCCGGGCGCGCCGGCCGACTTGGTCTTCGTCCGGGCCCGCCGCGCGGCCGACGCGATCCGGGACGGCGCCGCGGGCGTGCGGGCGACCTGGGTCGGAGGCCGACCGATGGCCCCGCGCCGGGCCGGCGCGCGGCCGCAAACGCCCTAAACCCGACCCGGGTCCCGCGGCCGTGCCCGGCGCCCCCGACGTGCCCGTCCTGAAGGAGTTCTCTCCCTCGATGCGGGTCGACGTGCTGATCTCCGACTGGAAGGCCGCCCTCGACCCCGAGCTCCCCGAGGAGGAGCGCGAGCGCTCCCTCTACGGTCGGGCCTGGGAGGCGTACCGGGACGGCGACTACGGCTTCGGCCTCTGGTGCTGGCACGAGTGCGACCGGCTCACCAACGCCCTCGCCCACAACCTCCGGGAGGTCACGCGCGTCCTCGGCCCCGGTCGGTACTTTGGCTTCTCGCATCGGAAGGCGGTCGCCGGCCAGGTGCCGGTGGAACGGATCTATCGCCCCCGGAAGGGCGACATGAGCACGCCCCGGACCGATGCGTTCGTCCTGCCCCACTACCAGGTGCTGTGCGTCTACCTGGTCCGCGCCTCGACCGGCGACCCGAAGGCGAAGGCGCAGCTCGAGATCGCGCTCGGCGAGCTCGAGGACCGTCGACGGGCCGACCCGTTCCTCCGCTACTTCGAGACGTTCCGCGAGCTGCTGCAGCGGTCCGACGCGGAGGGGGCGCCGACGCCCGCCCCGGCGCCGGCCGCGGACGCCCCGGCGCCGAAGCGCCGCCGGGCGACCGGCTCCGGCCGCCCGCCGCCCGCCGGCTCGACCAAAGCCTCATAATCGGCCCGCCCTCGCGAGGGCCGGAGCCGGTCGATGCGGGCGGTCGTGCTGGGCGGCGGCGGGCTCACCGGCCGCTGCACCGTGCGGGACCTGGCGACCGGGGGCGCCTTCGACGAGGTCGTCGCCGCCGACCTCGATCCCGGGCTCGCCGAGTCGGCCGCCCGGGCCGCGGGAGCGAGGGCCCGCGCCGAACCGCTCGACGTGCGCGATCGCCCCCGTCTCGTCGCCCTCCTCCGCGGCGCCGCGGTGTGCGTCAACGCGGTGCAGTACCAGTTCAACCTGACCGTGATGGAGGCAGCGCTCGAGGCCCGGGTGCCGGTCCTCGACTTCGGCGGGCTGTTCCACATGACCCGACGGCAGCTGGCGCTCGACTCCGCGTTTCGGGCGGCCGGGGTCCTCGCCATCCCCGGCCTCGGGCAGGTGCCGGGCGTGTCGAACGTGCTCGCCATGGAGGCGTGCGCGGACCTGGACCGGGTCGACTCGGTGATCGTCCGGGACGGATGGCGGGACTTCACCGTCGGGGGCCCCGAGATCTCCTTCTCCTGGTCCCCGAGCACGTTCCTCGATGAGATGGTGCTGCCCGCCCAGGTCTTCCGCGACGGGGCGTACCACGAGGAACCGCCGCTGAGCGGCGCGGAGCTGTTCGATTTCGCGGCCCCGGTCGGGCCCACCCGGGTCTATCGGACCCTCCACTCCGAGCCGGCGACCCTCCCCGACAGCCTCCGGCCGAAGGGGATCCGCCACTGCGAGTGGAAGGAAGGGGGGCCGGGGATCGAGGTGCTGCGGACGATGGCCGGGCTCGGCCTCGCCTCCGACCGACCGCTCGACGTGAAGGGCGTCCCCGTCGCGCCGCGGGAGTTCACCCTCGCCCTGCTGAAGCGCGAGCAGCTGCTCGGGATCCCCTCCGGCGTCACCATCGACGACTGGGAGGTCTGCGACATCGAGATCACCGGGGCCGTCCGCGGGGCTCCGATCGTGCGGCACGCGATCGCCCGATTTCCGCCCCGGCCCGACTGGCACCTCACCGCGACCGAGTACGCGGTCGGCGTCGCGGGGGCGATCGGCGCCGAGCTCGTCGCGTCGGGCGCGATCCCCGACCACGGGGTCGTTCCGCCCGAGCGGTGCGTCCCGCCCGCCCCGTTCCGGGCGGCGCTCGCGGCCCGCGGGATCGCGACCGCGGTCGTCCCGCCGGAAAACCCGCTCCCCGCCGACCGGACCGGGCGAAAGCCGGTGTCAAGTGGCTAATTTCGCGGTTTGGACGTATTCGGGGCGGCTACGAACGGGTATTTTTCGCGAATTCATCGCGAAGAATACTACATCATTCAACGCGCGTAGTACGATATAAGGAAAGAATCTCAACTTCTTCTTCTAAGCCAATTATTTATACGCCACTCGGGCTCCGCGACCCGCCGCGATGCGTGCTCTATGGCGGACCTGGAACCCGCCCCCCTGCTCGAACTCCCGCCCCGGGAGGAGCGTATCGCGCGTCCCCCACAGGATTCGGTAGACGGGCGGCGCGCGAGCCTCCCGGACACGGCGGTCCAGCCGGCGGCCCCGACCCCGGACGCGGTCCCGGAGCCCCCCGCCAAGGAGACGAGGAAGGAGGCGGCGGAGCCGCCGGCGGAAGAGCCGGCCCCGCTGCCGATCCCGATCGCGCGCCTCGTTCCGAAGCTGAAGAAGAGCGCGAAGCTGTTCGAGGAAGGCAAGCGGTACATCCCGAACTCCTCGAGCTCCCTCATCCGGGTCGCGTCGTACGACCCGTGCCCGCCGTTCATCAAGAAGGGGAAGGGCCCCCGGATCTGGGACGAGGACGACAACGAGTACCTCGACTTCAACCTGGGGTACGGGTGCCTCATCAACGGCCACGCGCCGGACGCCCAGGTGAAGGCGATCCAGGAGCAGGCGGAGCTCGGCCTCCACTTCGCCGCGCCGACCGAGCTCGAGATCGAGGTCGCGAAGCTGTTCCGCAAGCTCGTGCCGAACACGGAGAAGGTCGCGTTCTGCTCGAACGGCTCCGACGCGACGATGAACGCGATCCGGATCGCGCGCGCCGTCACCGGAAAGGACGGGATCCTCAAGTTCGAGGGCCACTACCACGGGCAGCACGACTACGCGCTGATCAGCGCGGAGGCGCCGCCGATCGTGGCGGGGCTCGACGAGTTCCCGCGGCCGCTCCCGAACTCGGCCGGGATCCCGCCGGGCGTCACGGACTACGTGATGGTCGCCCAGTTCAACTCGATCACCTCGTTCGAGCGGATGGTGAAGCGGTACCGGGACCGGCTCGCTGCCGTGATCCTGGAGCCGATCATGGCGAACGCGGGCGTGATCGCCCCGCTCCCGGACTACCTGAAGCGCTTGGTCGAGATCGCGCACCAGAACGAACTCCTGGTGATCTTCGACGAGGTGTTCACCGGCTTCCGCGTGGCGCCCGGCGGCGCCCAGCAGCTCTACGGGATCGAGCCGGACCTCTCCTGCTGGGCGAAGGCGCTCGGCGGCGGGGTGCCGATCTCGGCCGTCTCGGGGAAGACCGAGTACATGGACCTCATCGCGCCGGGGCGGATCTCGTTCGGCGGCACCTACTTCGCGAACAACCTCTCGCTCGCCGGCTCGCTCGCGAACCTGAAGATGCTGCAGAAGGGCGGCGAGGAGCTGTACGGCCGGTTCAACCGGCTCACCGAGAAGCTCCACACCGGCCTCGAGGCGGCCGGCCGCGACGCGAAGATCTCGGTGCTCGTCCAGTCGGTGAACGGGATGCTGCAGTTCTTCTTCACGCGGCGCAAGAAGATCCAGAACTATCGGGAGTCGCTCCAGATCGACTGGAACCTGTTCCTGCGGCACCACCAGCTGCTGCTCGACCGGGGGATCTACATCCACCCCGACAACTACGAGCGGATCACGCTCTCGTCGGCCCACACGGAGAAGGAGATCGACCGCTTCCTCGCCGTCGCGAACGAGACGTTCGCGGAGCTTCGGACCCTGCCGCGGGACTACCAGCCGTAGTCGGGCCCCGGGCTCGCCCTACCCGAATAAGTAGGGGGACCCCGTACGCGCGCGGGATGGGCAGTTCGGCGGGTCCGCCGCCCCTCGCCTAGGGGGTCCGGATGGGCCGGAGCGCGGGCGACCTCGGGATCTTCATCGGGAAGCGCCTCCTCCAACTCGTCCCCGTGCTGATCGGGGTCATCTTCCTCACGTTCTTCTTCACGCACATCACCGTCGTCAACCCCTGCTCGATCTGGTACCCGCACGCGGACGAGACGACGATCCGACACTGCGAGGCGCAGTTCAACCAGCCGCTCTGGACGCAGTTCTGGAACTACTTCGCCGGCCTCCTGCAGGGCAACTGGGGGACCTCCCAGTTCGCGCAGCCGGTCTACCCGACGATCGCGGCCGCGCTCCCCGCGACGCTCGAGCTCGTCTTCGCCTCGCTGTTCCTCATGATCTTCATCGGCATCCCGCTCGGGGTCATCGCGGCGCAGTCGAGCGGTCGGTGGGCCGACCACTTCGTCCGCATCTTCTACCTCTCCGGCTGGGCGACGCCGACGTACCTGGGGGCGGTGATCGCCGCGATCTTCCTCGCGCCGGCCCTCGGCCTCCCGTCGCACGGCGAATACAGCTCCCCGCCGCCGTTCCCGCAGTACACCCACATGTCCGTCCTCGATGCGATGATCGCGCTCAACCCGCAGTTCACGGTCGACGCGCTCGCGCACCTCATCCTCCCGGCCTCGGTGCTGGCGTTCATCAACATGGGGATCGCGACCCGGATGACCCGGAGCTCGATGCTCGAGGTCCTCCCGCTCGACTACGTGAAGTCGGCCCGCATGAAGGGGCTCTCCGAGTTCTGGGTGATGTACAAGCACGCGCTCCGGAACTCGCTCATCACCACCACGACCGTCCTCGGCATCACGGCGGGCGGTCTCCTCTCCGGGACCGTCGTCGTCGAGGAGGTCTTCACCTGGCCCGGGATCGGCGCCTACGCGTTCAACGCGATGGGCGGCGACGGGGCCGCCCCGAACTTCGACGGGGCGATCGCCGTCGTCGCGATCTTCGCGGTCGGGGTCGTCGTCGCGAACCTGATCGCCGACATCCTCTACGGCATCCTCGACCCGCGCGTCGAGTGGAGGTGACGCGTGGGCGTCCGCGACACCCTGAGGCTGTTCTGGGCCGTCCTGCGGGCGAACCCGCTCACGCTCGCGGGCTTCCTCATGGTGGCGGTCCTCTGCGGGCTCGCCGGCATCATGGCCATCGATCCGTGGCTGCTGGTCCGCTACGGCCCGATCCAGACGAGCTCCGCGAGCTACGCGCCCCCGTCGTGGGCCCACCCGCTCGGGACCGACAACATCGGGCTCGACATCTACTCGGAGGTGATGCGCGCGCTCCCGCTCGATCTCGGGATCGCCCTCGCCATCGTCGGCGCCTCCGTCCTGATCGGCGGCCTGCTCGGGCTGGTCGCGGGGTACTGGGACCGGCCCGGGACGGCCGGAGGCGCGAGCTCGATCGTGATCCTCCGCACCACGGACGTCTTCCTCGCCTTCCCGAGCCTCCTGCTCGCGCTGGCGATCACGATCTCGCTGGGCCGCGGGCCGTGGCAGGCGGTGCTCGCCCTGATGCTCACCTGGTGGCCGTACTACGTGCGCCTCGTCCGGGGCGAGGTGCTGGCCGTGAAGCACCTCCCGTACATCCAGGCCGCCCGGGCCGCCGGGGTCTCCGAGGGGCGGATCGTGCTGCGGCACGTCGTTCGGAACATCCTCGAACCGATCGTCGTCTACCTCACCATGGACATCGGCACCGTGCTCGTCGTCTTCTCGACGATCGCGTTCGTCGCCGACGCCATCCCGTACCCCTCCGCCACGCCGGAGTGGGGCAGCATGCTGTCGTACTACCAGCAGATCCTCCCGATCGCCTCGTACCCGTGGCTCGTCTTCGGCCCGGGGGCCGCGATCTTCCTCACCGTGCTGGCCTTCAGCCTGCTGGGGGACGGCCTGAGGGACGTCCTCGATCCGCGCACCCGGCGGGCGCTCGTGCGGAGCCGGTCGCGGCCGCTCCCCGAAGTCCCGGCCGAGGCCTCCCCGGCCCGGCCCGACGATCCCGAGGCGAAGCTCTCGGGGGAGGTGCCCCAGCCCGCATGACCGACCCGGTCCTGACCGTCGAGGGCCTGACGGTGAACTACTCCGTCGGGGCGGGGACGTTCCACGCCCTCCAGGACGTCTCGCTCGAGATCCGGCCCGGCGAGGTCGTGGGGATCGTCGGGGAGACCGGGTGCGGGAAGTCGACCCTGGGCCACGCCATCCCCCGTCTGCTGCCCGAGCCGCCGGCGCGCATCGAGTCCGGGAGGATCGTCTTCCGGGGCACGGACCTCGTCACGGTGCCGCGGTGGAAGCTCCCGATGGTCCGGGGGACCGGCATCGCGATGATCTTCCAGGAGCCGCTCAACTCCCTCAATCCGGCGTTTCGGGTCTACGACCAGCTCGCGGAGGCGGTGCGGATCCGCCGACTGCGCGAGTCCGGCCGCCTCCCGATGTTCCGCCCGGACCGGGACGACCCGTTCGACTACTCCCGTCCGCCTCCGCCGCCGAAGGGCGGGACGCTCGCGAACGCGATCGTCCCGGGCGGGGTCACCGCCGAGGCGGTCCAGGGACGCCGGCTCGGCTCGTACCGCGACGACGTCCTCGAGTACCTGCGTCTCGTCCGCATCAACGACCCCGAGACGGTGCTCGGGCTCTACCCGCACGAGCTGTCGGGCGGGATGCGCCAACGCGTGATGATCGCGATGGCGCTCTCGGAGAAGCCGTCGCTCCTGATCGCCGACGAGCCGACGAGCGCCCTCGACGTCACGATCCAGGCGCAGGTGCTCACGCTGCTGAAGGAGCTGATCGACGAGATCCACACCGCGGTGCTGTTCATCAGCCACGACCTCGGCGTCATCGCGGAGACGGTCGACCTGCTCGGGGTGATGTACGCGGGCCGGCTCGTCGAGATCGGCCCCGCGGCCGAGGTGTTCGAGTCGCCGCGCCACCCGTACACGAAGGCGCTCCTCCGCGCGACGCCGAACCGCTCGAAGGCCGAGGGCGCGCTCGACACCATCCCGGGCGCGGTGCCGAACCTCTCGCGCCTGCGGCCGGGCTGTCGCTTCCAGCCCCGGTGCGTGCTCGCCCGGCCCGTCTGCGCGAACGATCCGCACCCGCCGCTCGTGCCGATCGGCTTCGGGCCCGCGCCGGCGGTCCACCGGACCGCCTGCCTGTTCCCGGAGGAGGTGGCCCAGCTGCCGTGAACGCCCCTCCGCTCCTCGAGCTCGACCGGGTCCAGAAGTTCTTCCCGATCTCCCGGTCGGTGTCGGAGTACTTCGCGGGCCGGCCGGGCCGGAACATCCACGCGGTCGACGGGGTGAGCCTCACCGTCGGGTCGGGCGAGACGCTCGGCCTGATCGGCGAATCCGGCTCCGGCAAGACCACCCTCGGCTGGCTCGTCTGCCGGCTGCACTCCGTCACCGGCGGCCGGATCCGGTTCGGCGGGGAGGACGTGACGGAGCTCGCCGGCCCCGCCCTCCGGGCCTGGCGCCGGAACGTCCAGGTCGTCTTCCAGGACCCGGTGGGGTCGCTCGATCCTCGCCTGAGGGTCTGGCAGATCGCCGGGGAGCCGCTGCGGGCCCAGGGCGGCCTCGGGAAGTCGGAGGTGCGGCGCCGGGTGCGGGACCTCCTGCCCTCGGTCGGCCTCCCGCCCGACTGCCTCGACCAGTACGCCTACGAGTTCTCGGGCGGCGGCCGGCAGCGGATCTCGCTCGCCCGCGCGCTCAGCGTCTCGCCGCGGCTGGTCGTCCTCGACGAGCCCACGAGCGCGCTCGACGTCGCGGTCCAGGCGCAGATCCTGAACCGCCTCGTGGAGCTGCAGCGCGCGCGCCGCATGGCGTACCTGCTGATCACCCACAACGTCGCGGCCGTCCGCTATGTGGCGGACCGGGTGGCGGTGATGTACCTCGGCCAGCTCGTCGAGCTCGGCTCGATGCGGGCCGTCCTCGACCGCCCGGTGCACCCGTACACGAAGGCGCTCATCGCCGCCGTGCCGGCGCTCGACGTGCGCCGGCGCCGGACCCGGTACCGGATCGGCGGGGACGTGCCGACGCTGATCGACCCCAAGCCCGGCTGCCGGTTCGCGGCCCGGTGCCCGTTCGTGATCGATCGGTGCCGGGTCGAGGACCCCCCGCTCACGGCGTACCCGGGCGACCCCGAACGGCTCGTCGCCTGCCACCGGGCCGAGGAGGTCCGCGACATCGCCCCGTCGGAACTGCTCGCCCCGGCCGGGGCGAGCTAGGGCCGGCCCCGCGGGGTCAGCTCGCCCACTGCGTGTTGAACAGCAGCGCGTACGGCTCGGCGCTCGCCATGGGGTTCTGGATGAACCCGTGCAGGTAGATCGACTGGACCGACACGGAGTACGGCACGATCAGCCAGATCTCGGAGTAGCTGTTGTACATCACGCTCGTCATCTGCGCGTAGTCGGCCTTGAGGACGGTCGGGTCGGTCGTGGCGGCCGCCGAGTAGGCGAGCTGGTCGAGGGTCGCGTTGTAGCTCGGCAACGCGACCGAGTTGAACCCGGCCATGCACTCGTTGGCGCTCCCGGAGCTCACGAAGTCGTTCTGCGTCCAGTCGTCCGGGGAGATGTAGTCGGAGGTGTAGAACTCCTGGCCCATGTAGTACGGACCCCCGTACGAGGACGTCGCGGACGTGCAGACGCCGTCGGTGTTGACGGTCTGCAGCGAATAGAGCTGCGTGAGCTCGATCTCGGACGGGAGGATCGAGAGGCCGATCTGCGAGAGGTCGTTCTCGAGCAGCGTGCCGACGGACGCCCAGTCGCCGAGGTCGATGTACTCGTACTTGATCGTGTCCCCGGAGCACTTCCCGTCCGCGCAGGGCGAGTTGGCGATCTCCTGCTGGGCGAGCGTGAGATTGTACTGGTACGGCGTCAGGTTGTCGGGGTTGTAGTACGGATACGACGGGGGCACCGGTCCCACCCACTGGCTGCCGTACCCGCCGAACGCCTCCTGGATGATCTGCTGGTAGTTGATCGCGTGGGCGATCGCCTCACGGACCGAGAGATTGTTGAACGGGTAGACGCTCTGGTTCAGATAGATCCACCAGGAGCCGCTCGTCGAGCCGTAGACGGTCGGCAGGACCTGGACGTTGAGGCACGGATTGCCCTGGAGCTCCTGGATGGACGACGGCCCGAGGTAGGCGAACGAGGCGGTGGCGACCGCGCCGGTCTTGAGGTCGCTGATGGTCACGTCGGGCTCCTCCTGGAAGGAGATCTGGATCGTGGAGTTGGCGGGCTGCAGCATCGCGTTCCACGGCTCGGTCGCGGCCGCGGACTTGCCCCAGTAGCCGGCCCACGGGGTGAGCGTGTAGCCGCCGCCCGAGACGTCGTTGTACCCCGAGAGCGTGTACTGCCCGGTCCCGAGCGCGTTCGTCGCCAGCCAGTCGTTGGTGATGTCGCCCTCGACCACGCCGCCGTGGGCGTCGACCACCACCGGGTCCACCGCGTAGGAGTTGGGGGCCGAGAGCGAGGCGAGCAGGTAGGTGTAGTTGCTCTCCAGGTACCCGAAGCCGAGATTGAGCTGGATCGAGGTGGGACTCAGCACCTGGAACGACTGGTTCGCGGTCTCCATGGCGGCGACCTCGGGCCCGGTGGGATTCCCGAAATTCCACGTGTTGAGGTCGTTGACGAGGGTCGTGTTGGCGGCCTGGACCGCGGAGAGGTTGGAGCCGTAGGAGAGCGGGCTCGAACTGTTGAAGTTCGTGGAGAAGAAGTTCTGCTCCAGGATGAACTGGGGCCCCTGCTCGAGCAGCAGGCTCCGATAGAAGCTGTACCACTGGACGTAGGCGTTGTACGGGTCCCCGTTCGAGAAGGTGGCGCCCGGCCAGAGGTTGAAGGTGTACTCCGTGAAGTTCGTGAGCGGGTTGTTCGCCGAGGTCCAGTTCTTCGCGAGGACGCCCACGAAGGACGTGTAGCTCGACCCGTTGTACTGAACGAGCCCCTGGTACACCTGCTGGACCAGCGCCCAGCCGGGCGTCGAGAACGTCGCCGCCGGGTCGATGTTGTCCGGGATCGTCTCGGCCTGGTCGATCTCGATCGGATTCGTTTCCTTGAGGGGGGTTCCGCACGTGGTGGCGCTGCTCGACGCGTGGGCGCGGACGTAGTAGAGGCCGAGGCCGGCGACGACGATCACGACGACCACGGCCACGACGATGATGTTCCGAACCTTCGGGTCCATCGAAGCCCTCGGGAGGACGGCCCGAGCAGGAGGTCAGGCTAGATATACCCTGCGAAGGCTTCTCACGCGGCCGCCGGCCCCTGGCCCGCGGCAGGCGTTTTAGCGCCCCCGGGCTCCTCGGGTCGAGGTCGGACGATGGACCACACGATGCTGATCCGGGGCGAGTGGGTCCCGGCCGACTCCGCGGCGACGATGCCCGTCGTGAGCCCGTTCGACGGTCGCCTGCTCGGTACGGTGCCCCGGGCGTCCCGCGAGGACGCCCGCAAGGCGATCGACGCCGCCCGCGACGCGTTCGACAAGGGGCCCTGGCCGCGACTGCCGCCCCGGGCGCGCGGGGAGGTGTTCCTGAAGGCCGCCCAGCTGCTCCAGCAGCGGCTCGGCGACCTCGCCGAGCTCGAGAGCCGCAACCAGGGAAAGACGATCAAGCAGGCGGCGGACGCCGACCTCCCGTTCTCGATCGACAACCTGATCTTCTACGCTGGCGCCGGGCGGACGCTCGACGCGAAGAGCCCCGGGGAGTTCACCGGGGACGGCACGACGATCTTCCGGCGGGAGCCGGTCGGCGTCGTCGGGTCGATCACGCCGTGGAACTACCCGATCATGATGGCCGTCTGGAAGGTCGGCCCCGCGCTCATCACGGGCAACACGGTCGTCCTCAAGCCGGCGAGCTGGACGCCGCTCACCTCGCTCGAGCTCGGCCGGGCGTTCCAGGACGCCGGCCTCCCGACCGGAGCCCTCAACGTCATCACGGGCCCCGGAAGCGAGGTCGGCGACGAACTGAGCCGGAACGCGAAGGTCGACCTGGTCTCGCTCACCGGCGACACCGCGACCGGCCGCCGGATCATGGAGGCGGCGAGCGGCACCGTGAAGCGCACGCAGCTCGAGCTCGGAGGCAAGGCCCCGTTCGTGGTCTTTGAGGACGCCGACCTGGCCGCCGCGGTCGAGGGGGCGGTCGTCGCGGGGTTCGTGAACGGCGGGCAGGACTGCACGGCGGCGACCCGGCTCATCGTCCACCGATCCGTGCGTCCCCGCTTCGAAGCGCACCTTCTCGAGCGGATCCGCACGATCCGGGTCGGGGACCCGGGGTCGCGCCAGACCGACCTCGGCCCGCTCGTGAGCCGCACCCACCAGCAGAACGTGCTCCAGTTCGTGGAGACCGGGAAGTCGGAGGGGGCGAAGCTCGCGATCGGCGGCACCGATGCCCACGGCGAGTTCCCGCAGGGCGCCTTCGTGGTCCCCACCGTCTTCGGCGAGGTGGCCCCCGACATGGCGATCGCGCAGAAGGAGGTCTTCGGGCCGGTCCTCGACGTGCTCGAGTTCGAGACGTTCGACGAGGCGATCGAGATCGCCAACGGCGTCGCCTACGGCCTCGCCGGCAGCGTCTGGACTCGCGACGTGCGCACGGCGATCCGGGCGGCCCACGCGCTGCGGTTCGGGGACGTCTGGGTGAACGACCACCTGCCGCTCGGCTCGGAGACCCCCCACGGCGGATTCAAGCAGTCCGGCTTCGGGAAGGACCTCGGGACGGATTCGCTGCTCGACTACACGGCCGTGAAGAACATCTACGTCGACCTGACCGGCCAGGCGCGCAAGAGCTGGCACTACACGGTCTTCGGCGACCCCGCGTAGGTCCCCCGATGCTCGACGGGATCCCGCCCTCCGGACGCGGCGCCCTCCTCATCGGCGGCGAGTGGCGGCCCCCGGCCTCCGGCCGGTACGCGGCGGTCCTCGATCCCTCCACGGGACGGCCGGTCGGCGAGGCGCCGATCGCGACCGCCGACGAGGCCCGGGCCGCCGTCGACGCCGCCGCGGGCGCGGAGGAGCGATGGGCCCACGTTCCCGGCCACGAGCGCGCCCGCATCCTCCGCGCCACGGCGGACCGGATCGATCGCGACCGCGAGACCCTCGCGCGGCTGATCGCCTCCGAGGTCGGCAAGCCGATCCTGGACGCCCGCGTCGAGGTCGACCGGGCCGCCGGCGTGTTCCGCCTGGCGGCGGAGGAGATCCGGCAGCTCGGAGGGGAGAGCTACCCGGCCGATGCGTTCGAGCGCCCCGCGGGCAACGAGTCGCGGTTCCTGTTCACCGTCCGCGACCCGGTCGGCGTCGTGGTCGCGATCGGGCCGTTCAACTTCCCCCTCAATCTGCTCTGCCACAAGATCGCGCCGGCGCTCGCCGCCGGGAACCCCGTCGTCGCGAAGCCGACCAGCGCCGCGCCGTTCACGGCGCTGCGGCTCGCCGAGCACCTCACCGCCGCCGGCGTGGCGCCCGGCGCCCTCAACGTCGTGGTGGGTCCCGGAGGGTCCGTCGGGAACGCCCTCGTCGAGCACCCCCGCACGCGGCTCGTCACCTTCACCGGCTCGACGGAGGTCGGCAAGGGGATCGCCGAGCGGGCCGGCCGGCACGCGAAGCGCGTCCTCCTCGAGATGGGGGGGCTCGACCCGTTCGTCGTGCTCGACGACGCCCCGCTCGACCTCGCGGTCGCGGCGGCGGCGCGCGGGGTGTTCGCCTACTCCGGCCAGGTGTGCACGGCGTCGAAGCGGTTCCTCGTCGCCGAGACGATCGCCGAGAAGTTCGCCCGCCACCTGGCCGAGCGGGCGCGCGCCCTGCGCGTCGGGCCCGCCCTCGAGGAGAGCACGGAGGTGGGTCCGCTCATCGACGGCGCGGCCGTCGAGCGGATGGAGGCGCTCGTCGGGGACGCCACCGCCCACCGGGCGAAGCTGCTCGCGGGCGGACAGCGCCCGTCGGGCCGATCCGAAGGGAACTTCTTCGAACCGACCGTGCTCGACGAGGTCCCCGAGACGGCCCGCGTGCTGCACGAGGAGCCGTTCGGCCCGATCGCCCCGGTGGTCCGGTTCCGGGAGATCGAGGAGGCGGTGCGGATCGCGAACGGGACGCCGTACGGGCTGCAGGCGGCCGTCTACACCCGGGACCTCGCCCGCGGGTTCCGGCTCGCGAAGGAGATCCGCGCCGGCGGCGTCCACCTGAACGACCCGACGAACCTGCGCTGGGACGCGCTCCCGTTCGGCGGGGTGAAGGAGAGCGGCCTCGGCCGGGAGGGGCTCCGCTCCGCGATGCAGGAGATGACCGAGGTGAAGCTCGTCTCGGTGAACTTCGCGGGCGGCTAGCGCCGCGACTCGGTCTCGGCGTCCGGCAGCGTCCGCCCGGGGACCGGCGGTCCGATGGGGCCGGGGATCCCCGGCTCGACCGGGAGCCGCGGCTCGCCGAGCCCTCCGGGCCGCACCGGCACGGTGCGTCCGACGGCCGGCGGCGTCTCCAGGCTCTCGAGCGCGTCCTCGTACGCCGCGAGCCCGCGCTCGAGGAGCTCGTCCTCGATCACGAGGGGGGCCATGAACCGAAGGACCTGGTCCCAGGAGCCGCAGGTGTGCATCAGCACGCCGCGGGCGAACAGCGCTGCCCGCATCGCGCGGGCCCGCTCCCCCCACGCCTCGCGGGAGGCGGGGCTGCGCACGAACTCGGTCCCGATCATGAAGCCGCGCCCGCGCACGTCCCCGAGCGCCGGATGGCGGTCGGCGATCGCCCGGAACCGGTCGAGGAGCCAGGCGCCGCGATGGCGCGTCCGCTCGAGGAGGTCCCCCTCCCGCAGCACCTTCAGCACCTCGGTCCCGGCCGCGAGCGCGAGCGGGTTCCCCCGGAACGTGCCGAGATGGAACCCCCGCGGCAGCTCCTTCACGAGGTCGGCGCGGTAGGCGACGAGGGAGAGCGGGAGGCCGCCGCCGATCGACTTCGCGACGCAGAGTACGTCGGGGGTGACGCCCGCCTGCTCGACCGCCCACATCCGCCCCGTCCGGCCGAGCCCGGTCTGGACCTCGTCCGCGATGAGGAGGATCGCGTGGCGGTCGCAGAACTCGCGCAGGGACGGGAGGAAGTCGTCGGGCGGCACGACGTAGCCCCCCTCCCCCAGGATCGGCTCCACGACGACGGACGAGATCGCGTCGACGCCGGAGTGCGGGTCGTTCACGAGGTGCTCGAGGTAGGCGATCGTGCCGGCGGCGCCCTGGTCCGCGCCGAGGACCGGGCGGTACGGGTCCGGGAACGGGACCCGGACGACCGCGCCGCCGCCGAAGGAGGAGGTGGCGTGGTAGCGGCGCCCGCTCGTGAGGCCGACGACCCCGCCGTGCACTCCGTGGTACGCGCCGGAGAACGCGACGGTGCCGCGCCGCCCCTGCGCGAAGTCGGCGAGGCTGACCGCGGTCTCGATCGCGTCGCCGCCGGTGACGGTGAACAGGACCCGCGCGTGGTTCCGGAGGGTGCCCGGGAGGCTCGCCTCGAGCTCCTTCAGGAACTCGACCCGGGCCGGGGTCGGCAGCTCGAGCGCGTGCCAGATCGCCGCCTGCTGGCGCTCCAGCGCCGCCTGGAGGCGCGGGTGGCGGTGGCCCAGGTTGAGGACCGAGATGCCGGAGACCCAGTCGATGTACCGGTTCCCGTCGACGTCCTCGATGGTGGCTCCCTGCGCGACGCGGGGGGCCATCGGGAAGTAGTGCGGATAGGCGATCGCCTCGGTCTCCCAGCGCGCCTGCTCGCCGAGCAGCTCCCGGGACCGGGGCCCGGGGGGCGGGTGGACGATCCGGGGGGCGTCCGGGAAGCTCAGCCAGTCGTCCGGATCGGTCATGGGCCCTCCCGCGGTGCCCAGCGGCCGCCGGCATATCAAGGCTCGACCCGCGCGCCGGCGGCCGACACGGATAAGGGCCGTGGGCCTACCCCGGGGCGGCGATCCCCACGACCGCGCGCCCGCCCCGGTACGACGTGCACCTGCACCTGAGCCGGTGGTGGCCCGACCCGGAAGCGAACCGCCATCGGCCCGACCTCACGCTCGACGTTCCGAGCCTTCTCCGGGAGATGGACGCGGCCGGGATCGCCGCGGGGAACGTGATCCAGCTCCACGAAGCGCCGTCCGAGGCGGCGATCGCGGAGGGACGGTCGCTGGCGGCCCAGAGCGACGGGCGCCTCCGTCCGGTCGTCACGGTCGACCCGACCCGCGGCGCCCCGGAGGTCCAGGCCACGGTCGCCCGCTGGGAGTCGGAGCCCGGGCTCGTGGGCGTGAAGCTGTTCCCGGGGTATCTCCCGTTCTATCCGCACGACCCGCGCCTCGCGCCGGTCTACGAGTTCGCGCACCGGCGCGGGGTGCCCGTGATGATCCACCAGGGCGACACGCTCGACCGGGCCGGACGGGTCAAGTTCGCCCGTCCGATCGAGGTTGACGAGGTGGCGGTGCGCTACCCCGACGTGCCGTTCGTGCTCTGCCACTTCGGCAACCCGTGGATGGAGGAGGCCGCCGAGATCGTCTACAAGAACGCGAACGTCTACGCCGACACCTCGGGGCTGCTCGCGCCCCCGACCGCGCACTACTTCGAGAAGATGGTCGAACGGTGCCGGCGCCGCCTCTTCAACGCGATCGTGACCGTCGGCGCTCCCGACCGGATCCTGTACGGATCGGACTGGCCGCTCGAGGCGCTCGCGACCGCGGTGGACCTCGTCGACGGCCTCGACCTCCCGCTCGAGGACCGCGACGCGATCCTCGGCGGGAACGCGCGCCGTCTGTTCCGGTCGGCGGCCCCCGACCGGACCGCGACTCCGCCCCCGGCCGCCCCTCCCCGTCATTAGCCTGCGCGCCGCTCGGACCGGGGTCTCCTCCATGGACGGCGACGAGATCCGGAAGGTCGTCCGCGAGTCGAACTACGTCACCTGGCGCCGCCAGGCGGGCTGGGACCCGCTCGTGGTCGTGCGGGCCGAGGGCTCGAAGTTCTGGGACAGCGCGGGGAAGGAGTACCTCGACCTCTCCTCCCAGCTCGTCGCGACCAACCTGGGCCACGGGAACCCCGCGGTCGTGCGGGCGATCCAGGAGCAGGCGGCGGCGCTCGCCTACGCCGGGCCGGGGTTCGCGACCGAGGCCCGTGCGCGACTGAGCCTCGCGCTCCGCGACGTCCTCCCGAAGGGGCTCTCCCGGTACTTCTTCAGCACCTCGGGCACCGAGGCGAACGAGGCGGCGCTCAAGATCGCGCGCGTCGCGACCGGCCGGACGAAGGTGATCGCGCGCCCCCGCTCGTACCACGGCGCGACCGCCGCCTCGATCTCGGTCACCGGCGACCTCCGCCGGCGCCCGATCGAGAAGGTGCAGCGGGTGCCCGGGACCGTCTTCGCGCCCGACTGCTACTGCTACCGGTGCCCCTTCGGGCTCACGTACCCGAGCTGCCACATCGAGTGCGCCGAGTACGTCGACCGCCAGATCGAGCAGGAGGGCGACGTGGCGGCGATGATCGTCGAACCGGTCGTCGGCACGAACGGGGTGATCGTGCCGGTCCCCGAGTACCTCCCCCGGATCCGCGCGATCACCCGGCGGCACGGCGTCCTGCTGATCGACGACGAGGTGATGGCCGGCTGGGGGCGGGTCGGCGAGTGGTTCGCCGTCGACCGGTGGGGCGTCACGCCCGACCTCCTCACCACGGCGAAGGGGATCACGGGGGCCCTGGTCCCGCTCGGGCTCACCGCGACGACCGAGGCCGTCCACGACAGCTTCAAGGAGCAGTACTTCCCGCACGGGCACACCTACGAGGCCCACCCGCTCACCCTCGCGCCCGCGGTCGCGGCGATCGGCGAGTACCGTCGGCTCGGACTGCTCGAGAAGTCCCGAACGGACGGCGAGTACCTGCTCGGCCGGCTCCGGGAGATCGCCGAGCGCCACCCGTCGGTCGGGGAGGTCCGGGGCCTCGGGCTGTTCGCGGCCGTCGAGCTCGTGAGGAACCGGGCGACCCGGACGCCGTTCAACACGGAGGACGACAAGCTCGCCGGGCGGCCCCTCGTCGCCGACCAGGTCGCGGCCGCGATGCTGAAGGACGGCGTCTACTGCATGGCCTGGGTGTCGCACCTGGTGATCGCGCCGCCCCTCATCGTCACCCGCGACGAGCTCGACCGCGGGCTCGAGGTCCTCGACGCGGCGCTCTCGGTCGCCGACGCCCGGGTCGACGGGGCGGCGGCCCCGGGCCTCAGTACCAGCGGGTCGTGACGACCTTCTTCCGGGAGTAGAAGTCGATCGCGTCGCGGCCGGTGGCATGCAGGTCGCCGTAGAACGACCCCTTCCAGCCGACGAACGGGAAGTACGCCGCCGGGGCCGGCACCCCGACGTTGACGCCGACCATGCCCGCCTCGACGCGGTGGGCGAACTCCCGCGCCGCCCGGCCGTCGCGCGTGAAGATCGCCGCCGCGTTGCCGAACCGGGACCGGTTCGCGATCTCGATGGCGGCGGGGAGATCCGGGGCGCGGATCACGGAGAGGACCGGCCCGAAGATCTCCTCCTGGGCGATCGCCATCTCGGGGGTGACCCGATCGAAGAGGGTGGGGGCGACGAAGTACCCCGCCGCGGACGCCGGGACCGCCCCGCGGGCGACGACCCGCGCCCCGGCGCGCTCCCCCTCCTCGATCCCGCGAAGGACCCGGTCCCGGTGGTCGGGGCGGATCACCGGTCCGACCCCGGTCCCGGCCGCCGCCGCCGGGCCGACCGCGAGGCCCCGGACCCCGTCCGCGAGGCGCCGCACGAGCTCGTCGCCGACCGGCTCCACGGCGACGACGACGCTGCCCGCGAGGCACCGCTCGCCGGCCTGGCCGAACGCGCTCGCGAGGATCGCGGGAACGGACCGGTCGAGGTCGGCGTCGGGCAGGACGAGGAGATGGTTCTTCGCGCCGGCGAGCGCCTGGACGCGCTTCCCGTGGGCCGCGGCCGTCGCGTAGACGTGCCGCGCCGTCGGGGCGGAGCCGACGAAGGAGATCGCGTCGACGCCGGGGTGCGTGAGGAGCGCGTCGACCGCCGCGACGTCGCCGTGCACGAGGTTGAACGTCCCGGCCGGGAATCCGGCGTCCGCGAACAGGCGCGCGAGGAGCGCGCCCGAGAGCGGCACCCGCTCGCTCGGCTTCAGGACGAACGCGTTCCCGCAGACGAGCGCGAGCGGGGCCATCCAGAGCGGGATCATGACCGGAAAGTTGAACGGCGTGATCCCGGCGACCACGCCGAGCGGCTGGCGCAGGAGCGCGGTGTCGACCCCGGGGGTCACGTCCTCGAGGATCGCGCCCTGCAGGGTGGTGGGCGCCGCGGCGGCGAACTCGGTCGCCTCGAGGCCCCGGCGGACCGAGCCCCGCGCCTCGTCGAGGGTCTTCCCGTTCTCGCGCACGATCATGGCAGCGAGCTCCTCGGCGTGGCTCTCCAAAAGCTGGCGCAGGAGGAGCACGCGCCGCGCCCGCTCGGCGACCGGCACGTCCCGCCAGGCCGAGAACGCGGCCCGGGCCGCCCGCACGGCCCCGTCCACGTCCGCCGCGCCCGAGCGGGGCACGCGGGCCAGCACCTCGCCGGTGGACGGGTCGGGGACGTCGAGGGAGTCCGGGGTCGCGGCCGAGACCCAGGCTCCGCCGACGAAGTTCTGGAGAACCTCCGCGTCCGCCACGGCTCCGCTCCGGAGGCGCGCCGGGTCTTGAGGGTCGCGGCCGCGGGGCGTCGCGCGCGACGTCCGAGGGTTTTTGTAACCGCTCCGGCTCGGAACTCCGACGTTCCCGCGGAGAGGACATGCCCGACCCCCGATTCGAGGAGGCCTACGCGGAGTACCAGCGCCGGACCCCACGGTCGAAGGAGCTGTGGCTCCGCGCGCGGAAGTTCTCCCCGCTCGGGGTCCATTCGAACTACCGGTTCGTGGAGCCGTACCCGTTCTACGTGAGCCGCGCGAAGGGCGTGACCCTCTGGGACGCCGACGGGAACGACTACCTCGACTTCAACATGGCCTTCGGGGCGCTGCAGAGCGGCCACGCCCACCCGAAGCTCGTCGAGGCGCTCGCCCGGCAGCTCGAGGACGGCAGCGTCTACGGCTACGAATGGGAGCGGACCCCCGAGGTCGCGGAGCGGATCTGCCGTCGGTACGGGATGGACCAGGTCCGCTTCTCGACGACCGGCCTCGAGGCGACCCACCACGCGACCCGGTTCGCCCGCGCCCACACGAAGAAGCCGTACGTCCTCAAGTTCGAAGGATCGTACCACGGCTCGCACGACACGCTGCTCGTCGGGGTGAAGCCCCGGCTCCAGGTCGCCGGGCCGAAGCAGCACCCGGCCTCGGCTCCGGCGTCGCCGGGCCTATTGCCCGACCTCACCGGGCACACGCTCGTGGCGCCGTTCAACGACCTCGACGCCACGCGGGCGATCGCGCTCGAGCACCGCGACGAGCTGGCGGCGATCATCGCCGAGCCGATCCCGATGAACATGGGGTTCATCCTGCCCGAGGACGGCTTCTTCCCGGGGCTCCGGGCGCTGTGCGACGAGCTCGGCGCGCTGCTGATCTTCGACGAGATCAAGACCGGCGCCAAGTACCTGCACGGGGGCGCCGGCCGGGTCGGCGTCCGGCCGGACCTCATGACGCTCGGCAAGTCGATCGCGTGCGGCGTGCCGATGTCCGCGATCGCCGCGGGGCCGGGGATCCTCTCCGAGGTCGGCCCGCGCAAGGTCGCCCACGCCGGGACGTACAACTCGAACCCGCTCGCGATGGCCGCCTGCCTCGCGTCGCTCGACCACATCCTCACGGAAGAGGGGCTCGAGCGCTCGGCCCGGCTCAACGCGCGCCTCGCGAAGGGGTACGCCGAGCTGTTCGACGACGCGGGGGTCACGGCCACGGTCGCCGCGGACGGCCCGTCCGGCACCGTCTTCTTCACGGACCACCCGGTCCGCAACTGGCGCGACTTCCTGACGGTCGACGGCGACCGGTCGATGCTGTACTACTATCTGTGCCTCAACCGAGGGCTGATCCCGTCCGGCACCGGACCCGACGAGCAGTGGACCCTCTCGGTGCAGCACACCGACGCGGACGTCGATCGCCACCTCGAGATCCTCGGCTCGGTCGCGGAGCGCCTCGCCGGCGCGCCGCAGGCCGGCGAGATCGAGGAGTCGGTCTAGCCGCCGCCGACGGCGCCCTGCGACCCCTCGGGCGGGGCGAAGACGACGAGCAGCACGAGCTCCTCCGCGATCGTGTGGAACCGGTGCTCGGCCCGGGCCGGCACGAACAGCACGTCGCCCGGTCCGACGGCCCGGTCGTCCGGCCCCTGCCGGAACCGACCGTGCCCCCGCACGACGTAGTAGATCTCGTCCTCCCCGTGCGGGCTCTGCCGGTCGGTCGCGCCCGCGGCCAGCACGTAGACGCCGACGCTGAGCGCGGCGCTGCGCCGGAACTCCGTGTAGCCGTCATGGGCCGCCTTCGTCCGCGCCACCTCGCGCTCGATGTCCGACATGGTCCGGCTCCGGGGCCGACGGAAGGAGGGCCCCGAGATAGCCCTCGCGCAATCGAGATGACCCGGCCGCCCGTGCGGGGACCGATGACCTCCCCCGCCGACGCGTCCCCGGCGCCGACCGCCCCCCCGGCCGCGGCGCGTTCCGGGACGGGACTCGCCCGCACGCCGGACGGGACCGCCTACTGGGACCCGGCGCTGTACCGGGCCGAGCTCGAGCTCCTGTTCGGCCGGCACTGGCTGTGCGTCGCGCGCGAGGAGGAGCTCGCGCGCCCCGGCGACTTCCTCACGCGGACCGTGGGCCCCGAGGGGCTCCTCTTCGCCCGGGACGGCGAGGGCCGCCTCCGGGGGTTCTACAATCTCTGCCGCCATCGGGGCACCCGGGTCGTCCCCGAGGCCTCGGGGACGGCGCGGCGCACGTTCGTCTGCCCGTACCACGCCTGGACGTACGACCTCAGCGGCCGGCTCGTGGCGGCCCGCCACATGGAGCCGCGGGAGGGGTTCGACCGAGCCGAGTACGGGCTCTACCCGATCCGCGTGGAGAGCCGCGCCGGGTTCGTGTTCGCGAACCTCGACGAGCGCGCCCGCCCGCTCGCCGAGGCGCTCGGACCGTTCTTCGACCGGTTCCGCCGCTTCGACTTCGCGGAGCTGGTCCGCGGCGCGGGGCGCACCTACGAGGTCGAGGCGAACTGGAAGGTCGTGGTCGAGAACTTCTCCGAGTGCTACCACTGCGCGCCCGTCCATCCGACCCTCAACCGCCTCACCCCGTACACCACGGGCGCGAACGACCTCACCTTCCACCCGGCGGAGGGCCGCTCGCTCGCCGCGGGCGGCTACCTCGCGTTCGCCGGCGACTACCGATCGATGACGCGCAACGGCTACACCGAGCGGCCGCCGCTCCCGGGCGCCACCGACGACGATCGCGCGCGGGTCTACTACTACGTCCTCTTCCCCAACCTCCTCTTCAGCCTCCACCCGGACTACCTCATGATCCACCGGGTGTGGCCCACGTCCCCCGCCCACTCCCGCATCGAGAACGAGTTCTACTTCCCCCGCGCGGTGGCGGCGGCGGCGGGGTTCGACCCCTCGGACGCCGTGGAGCTCTGGGACGAGATCAACCGCCAGGACTGGGCCGTCTGCGAGCTCGCCCAGGCCGGCGCCGCCTCCCGCCGATGGTCGGGCGGGCCCTACTCCGACCGGGAAGCGATGGTCCGGGACTTCGACGAGTTCGTCGTCGAGGAGCTCGCGCGATCCTCCGCGGGGCGTCCGCCGCCGCGCTGAGCCGGCGTCAGTGGGGCGGCGCGGCCAGGTCCTCGAGGAGCACCTGGGCGGCATTGTGGCCCGGGGCCCCGGTCACGCCGCCGCCCGGGTGGGCCGCGGAGCCGCAGAGGTAGAGCCCGAGCAACGGGGTGCGGTACCCCGACCAGCCGGGCACCGGTCGGAGCGAGAAGATCTGGTCCGGAGTGATGTCGCCCTGGAAGATGTTCCCCCCCGTCATCCCGAGCGTCCGTTCGATGTCGACCGGCGAGACGATCTGCCAGTCCGTGACGACGGAGCGGAGGTTGGGGGCGTACTCCTCGAAGGTCGCGAGGATCCGGTCGGCGGCCTCGGGCTTGAACGCCTCCCAAGAGCGCCCGTCGGCCAGGGCGTACGGGGCGTACTGCACGAAGCAGGTCAGGACGTGCCGCCCCGACGGCGCCATCGACGGATCGGCGACGCTCTGGATCTCGCAGTCGAGGAACGGCCGTTCGGAGAACCGGCCGTACTTGCCGGCATCGAACGCGCGTTCGAGGTAGTCGGTGGACGGGCCGATCTGGATCGCGCCCGCATGGTGCGGCCCGGGCGTCTCGGGCCGCGCCGTGAAGCGGGGAAGGCCGGACAGGGCGGCGTGGAACTTCAGCGCCGCGCCCCGGCTCTTGATCCGCGCGACCGCGCGGACGAACTCCGGCGGCAGCGCGTCGGGCGGGGCCAGGTCGAGGAACGTCCGCCGGGCGTCGAGGCTGGAGGCGACCGCGCGCGCCTCGATCGAGGCGCCGTCCGCGAGGTCGACGCCGACCGCCCGCCCGTCCCGGACGCGGAGCGCCCGCACGCGCGCCCCGGTGCGGATCTCGGCGCCGAATCCCCGGGCGGCGGCCGCGATCGCCTCGGAGATCCGGCCCATCCCCCCGCGCGCGAACCCCCAGACCTTCCGGTGGCCCGCGACCGTCCCGATCGAGTGGTGGGCGAGCACGTAGGCCGTCCCCGGCGTCCGAGGTCCCACCATCTCGCCGATGACCGCGTTCGCGGCCAGCGTCGCCTTCACCTCGTCGCTCTCGAACCACTCGTCGAGCAGATCCTGCGCGCTGCGGAGGAACAGGTCGCGGACCAGCTGCTCGACCGCGGGCCCCGGGAACTCGGCGGCGAGGGCTCCGAGCGAGACCGGCGGACGGAGCAGGAGCGGCTCGATCAGGTCGAGGACCTCGTCCCAGTACGCCTCGTACCGCGGGTAGGCCCGGGCGTCGTGCTCGGAGAAGCGGGCGATCTCCTTCGCCGTCCGGTCGGGGTCGTTCCAGAGCGCCAGGGAGCGACCGTCCGGGAAGGGGCAGAACACCTGGGGGTCGTAGAGGATCGGGTCGTAGCCGTGCCGTCCCAGCCCGAGCTCCTCCGCGATCTTCGGCCGCAGCAGGCCCGCCACGTAGGCGAAGGTGTTCACCCGGTACCCCGGCCACGGCTCCTCGGTGATGCAGGCCCCGCCCACGAACGGGCGCTGCTCCAGCACCACGACCCGCGCGCCCGCCCTCGCGAGATAGCCGGCCGCCACGAGGCCGTTGTGGCCCCCTCCGACGATCGCGACGTCGTACCCGGCCATGACCGCCCGCCCCTTCGGAGGGCGCGGAGGGGCCCCGGGCGGGAAAAGGTTCGCTCGGCGACCGGTCGGCGCGCGCGTCCGTCGCGCGGGGCGGCTTCGTCGGCGCCGGACGGCGCCGGGCCGTTGCGCGACCCCCGCCCGAGAGGTTCAAGAGGGGTGACGACGGTAACGGTACCCCCTGCCATGGTGGACGTGCGTCTCGACAACTGGCTGCGCCGGTACGGCTCGCCGGCCAAGGACCGGGTCGACGCCCGAACCGTGCAGCAGCTCATCGAGGTGCTCGAGGGCCGGTACCCGGGGCTCCGCCTCAAGCTGAGGGACGAGACCGGCAGTCTCCGGCCCTACGTCCGGGTCTTCGTCGACGGGGAGGACGTCAGCGGCACCACCGCGACCGCGACCCCGCTCGACGGCGCCCGGACGATCGATATCCTGCACTCGATCGCCGGAGGGTAGGGAGGATCAACCATGCCGAAGGACAACAAGGTGCGCATTCTGGTGGGGACGCGGAAGGGCAGCTACGTCGTGATCGGGGACCGGACGCGGCGGCGGTGGACCGTCGGTCCGAGGGCCCAGGAGATGAACGAGGTGTACCACGTCGTCGCGGACCCCCGTCATCCCGGCGACCTCTACTCGGCCGCGAACAGCACGTTCTGGGGCCCCGAGCTGTACCGCTCGCGCAATTGGGGGAAGACCTGGAAGGAGATCACGACCCCGCTCTCGCCGCCGCACAAGGCCCGGAAGTTCGACGGAGGCGACTCGCCGGCCTCCAAGGTCGCGCTGAAGAACCTCTGGCACGTCGAACCGGGGCATCCGAGCCAGCCCACCACCCTCTACCTCGGAGCCGACCCGCACTTCCTCTTCCGGAGCGACGATCTCGGGAGCTCGTGGGCGCCGATCCAGAGCATCAACCGCCACCCCGACCGCAAGAACTGGGGCCCCGGCGCGGGGGGCGCGTGCCTGCACACGATCCTGATCGATCCGCGCGACGCGAGCCGGATGTACATCGGCATGTCGTCGGTCGGCACCTTCCGCACGGACGACAACGGGCGGAGCTGGCAACCGACGAACAAGGGGGTCGAGTGCCCCTTCCTCCCTCCCGGCCAGCGCTACCCCGAAACCGGGCAGTGCGTCCACCACGTGGCGGCGGACGCGGCGAACCCCGACACCTTCTACCGCCAGGACCACGGCGGCATGTACGTCTCCCACGACGGGATGGCCAAGTGGACCCGGATCGGTCGGCCCCTGGGCGACGACTTCGGATTCTGCGTCGCCTCCCCCAAGGGGGCTCCGGGGCGGGCGTACTTCGTCCGCCTCGACGGCGCGGGTCGGACGACCGAGGGCCACTTCCAGGTGCACGAGTGGAACGACGCGACCCGCACCTGGAAGAAGCTCGTCTCGCCGAAGCAGTTCCCCGGCCACTTCGGGGTGCATCGGGAGGGGATCGCGACCGACGACCTCGATCCGCCCGGCATCTACGTCGGAACGACCACGGGTCAGCTGTTCGTCAGCCCCGACGCGGGGAAGAGCTGGCGCCTCGTGCCGTTCGCGTTCCCCGGGATCCACTCGGTGAGCGTGGCCGGCCCTTCGTCCGGCTGAGGCGACCCCGCGCCCTACGGGGCCGCGGCGGGGTCGCGCGCCGCCGCCCGGACGCGTCGCAGCTCGAGCAGCACGGGGAGGTCGTCGAGGTACGCGGCCTCGAGGAGCCCGAGGAAGCGGCGCTTCGCGACGTCGGGCGGGAACTCGGTCGACTGGACGTCCCCGAAGACGTCGACCTGCGTCTGGCCCCCGACCGGCCGGTAGAGCAGCACGAACTTCGTGCCCGCGAAGTCGCCTTCGATCTCCTCGTTGCAGACGCAGAACGGAGGAAAGTCGGTGGACCGGCTGACGAACCTCTTCCAGTGCCCGTCCAGGAAACGCTCCGCGGCGATGACGGCCGTCGCGCCGATCGTCTCGCGCACCTCGAAGTGCCGGGCGCTCTTCGCATGGGCCGGCCCGTGGTGCTCGGAGACGAGGTACTCCCAGACGAACTCGAGCGGCGCGGCGATGAGCGTTCCGGTGTCCTCGAAGTAGACCATGGCGCTCCGGGGGCCCAGCGCCCGGGAGCTCTTCTCGCTTCCGACGGCCGCCGCCCTCGCGGGCGGGGTCCGAAGGAGGATCGCTAGCCCGACGCGCCGGGATCCGCGGGTCGGCCCGGGGCGGCGGTCCGCGGATCGTCCTTCGCGTTCACGTACGTCACCGCGGTCGGAGCTTCGCCCTCGATCTGGAGCACGTACTCGCCCGCCTTCGCGGCCTGAAAGTGGTGGCGATCGGCGCGGACGAGGACGACGCTGCCCTCGGGATACTCTTCGAGACGGCTCTCGATGTACCCCTCGCCCCACCCGAGGAAGAAGGTGCCGGACAGCACGGTGTAGATCCGCTCGTCCGGATGGGTGTGGGGCATCGCGCGGTGACCGGCCGGCGCGCGCAGACGGAACACGTAGCGCCCCGTCCCCGAGAGGTCGCCGAGCGCGACGGCGAACTTCGCTCCCGAGGCGAGGGCCGGCTGGTCCCTCCAAACGAGATCGGAAGGGCGGATCGACAGTCGGCGCTCGGTCATCCCTTCCCTCGCCTCTCCGCGGTCGGCACCCCCGGCGAATATAGGAGGTTGCGGCCGCGGCGCTCGGCCGGGGGGACCGGTCGTGACCTTCCCGAACGGGGACCCTCGCGCCCACGGGAGGGGGCGGGGTCCCTCGGAGTGCGGTGGACTCCCTCCCGGGCGGCCCGGTGAGCGCGAAGTGGAGGCCGGCCTCGATCGGGCGGAGCCGGGCCCCGTCGCACGACCACGCTCCCGTTCGGGGCCCGAACCGTCCGGAATCCCGGAACGGACGGGGACCGCGAGGTCCGGATCCCGGCGACCGGGCTACGGGCCGCCCCGGGCCTCCGCTCGGCCCTTCGGGGAGGTCTCGGGGGAAGTTGCTCCCGGCGGGATTCGAACCCGCGTTGGAGGGTCGCCTCGGCGCGGGGGCCGCGCCTCGAAGGCCCTCTATCCTTGACCGGACTAGACTACGGGAGCGCCCACCGCGCAAGGGCCCGGGCCGACTAATGAAGGTTCGGACGGGCGAACGGCCGTGGTGCGCCGGGTCACCGATTCGCCGCGCCGGGGCGGACCCCGGTCGTGGCGCGATGGGCGAGCACCGGGAAGTACTCGGGGCGGCGCTCCCCGGTGATCGCGTAGACGGCCTTCTCCGCGATCTTGCAGGCGTTGTCCCCGACCCGTTCGAGATGGCGCCCGGCGAGCAGGTAGCGGGCCAGCCGTTCCGTCGACGGACCCCCCTTCGCCAGCAGGCCGAACACCTTCGACTGGAACTGGTCGTGGAGATCGTCGACGTCGTCGTCGAGGGCGAAGATCCCCTTCTCCGCGACCGCGTCGTTCCGGAGGAACGCGTCGATCGACTGCTTCACCATCGCCCGGGCCCGTTCGTCCATCTTCCGCAGGAGCTCGGCGGGGGCCGGATCCCCGGGATCCGGCGCGTCGGTGAGGTTCTTGGCGAGGTCGTAGCCGAGCCGCCCGACCCGGTCGACGCAGTTGGCGATCTTGAGCACCGCCCCGATCGTCCGAAGGTCGGCCGCCTCGGGCTGCAAGGTGGCGATCAGGTGCATCGACTCGGTCTCGATCGCCACATCGAACCGGTCCAACGGGGCGTCCCGCCCCGCCACGCTCCGGGCGAGCTCGGCGTCGTTCGTGAGGAGCGCCCGGGTCCCGTCGGCGACCATGCCCACGGCCAGTTCGCTCATCGCCCCGACGTGGCCCTTCAGGATCTCGATCGGGTCGTCGCGCGCGCTCGGATTCGTCGTTCCCTCGGTTCCGCTCATGCGAATCTCCCTGTCACGAACTGCTGGGTGAGCTCCTCCCGTGGCCGCTCGAGGATGTCGGCCGTCGGGCCCACCTCGATGAGGTGCCCGGCGTGGAGGAAGGCGACCCGATCGGAGACCCGGGCCGCCTGGGTGACGTTGTGGGTCACCAGGATCAGCACGATCTCCTCCTTGAGCCGCCGCAGCGTCGCCTCGACCCGCTGGGTCGCGAACGGGTCCAGCGCGCTGGTCGGTTCGTCCAGGAGGAGCACCCGCGGTCGCACCGCCAGCGCCCGAGCGATGCACAGGCGCTGCTGCTGCCCTCCCGAGAGCGAGAACGCGGACCGATCGAGGTCGTCCTTCACTTCCTCCCACAGCCCCGCCCGGGTGAGCGCCTCCTCGACGGCCCGATCGATCGCCGCTTCGTCCTCGTGGACGAGCCGGAGGCCGAACGCGGCGTTCTCGAAGATCGACATCGGGAACACCGTGGGCCGCTGGAAGACCATGCCGATCCGTCGTCGGACCAGGACCGGGTTCACGCCCGGGGCGTAGATGTCCTGGCCGAGGTAGAACACGGACCCCAGGATCCGCAGCCCGGGCGTGAGTTCGACCATGCGGTTGACCGTACGCACGAAGGTCGTCTTCCCGCACCCGGACGGCCCGATGACGGCGGTGAGGCTCTTCGCCGGAAAGTCGAGGTTGATGCGGTCGAGGATGGTGCGCTGCTTCGACTTGACGGTGAGACCCCGCACCGCCACGACCGTGTCGTCGCTCGGGGCGGGCATCGCGGCGCTCACTGGTAGAGTCCCTCCAGACGCTTTCGGAACCGGGCCGCGATGACGCGGACGACGATGTTGAGCGCCACCACCACGAGGATGATGATGAAGGCGGCCTGGAAGGCGATGATGTACGGGGTCGAGCCGGGGTTCTGCGCGTAGCCGGTCCAGATGAGGCCGGTCAGGTACGTCGCGGGCTGGAAGATCCCCGTCGGAACGAGGACGTTGGTCGTCACGGTGAGCACGATCGGGGCGGTCTCCCCCACCCCGATCGCCATCGCCAGGAAGACCCCGGTGAGGATCTGGGGGAAGGCGATCGGCGTGCCGACCCGGACGATGTACTGGGCCGGCTTCGCCCCGCTGCCGAGCGCCGCCTCCCGGATGTGGCGCGGGATGGACGAGAAGGCGAGATCGGCGGTGCGGAACACGTACGGCGTCATGAAGAACGCCAGCGTGAAGACGCCCGCGATGAAGCTCAGGCCCCAGCCGAAGTACAGGACGAAGGCGAAGTAGCCGAAGTACCCCACGATCACGGACGGCATCCCGGCCAGGAGGTTCGCGGAGGTCCGGATCCAGCCGGCGACCCACTCGGGCAGGAACTCGGCGGTCGCGATGCCGCCGAAGATCCCGAGCGCGACCGAGAGGATCGTGGCGAGCGAGATGAAGTAGAACGAGGTGATGATCGGGACGCCGAGCGCGTCGTACGCCTGGTAGTCGGCCTGGCTCGTGACCACCGTCCAGGACATCGTCGGCACCGCCTGCCAGGCGATGTAGAAGATCATGTCCAGGATCGGCACGATCGCGATCAGGAAGAGCAGCGGCAGCAGGTAGCCGACCCACCGATCGAACCCGGTGCGCCACTTGAGCCGGGCCGTGGCGCCGCGACGGAGGTCGTCCTCGGGGTCGAGCCGCCGGGGCGGGGTCGAGAGCACGGTCGCCATGACCGGGGGACTAGATCCCCGCCACCTCCTCGGCGTAGATGTGGCTCACGAGCCGTCGGCCGACGATGTTCACCGTGAGGGTGATGACCAGCAGGACGAGCGCGAGCTCGGCCAGGGCGGAGAGGTACAGCGAGTTCCCGAACGCCGCGTCCAGGATCTGGAACATGAACGACGACATCGTCCACGTGACGTCGTAGACGTTGGTCGGGTACTTCGTGACGGAGCCGATGACCATGGCGACCGCCACGGTTTCGCCGATCGCCCGCCCGAAGCCGAGGAACGCCGCGCTGACGATCCCGCGGCTGCTGTGCCGAAGTCCGACCCGGCGCATCACCTCCCAGCGGGTCGCCCCGAGGGCGAGCCCGCTCTCCCAGAGGTCCTTCGGAATGGAACGCAGGGCGTCCCGGATCAGGAGGGTCGTGATCGGGAGGGCCATCAGGGTGAGCACGAAGATCGAGATCGGGAGCCCGGTACCGGCCGTGGTCGGCGAGTACCGGTTGGAGGCGAATCCGGGAAGGAAGGAGAGGTGCATCACCGCCCAGGGGTTGATCAACAGCCCGAAGATCGGCGCGATGACGACGAACGCCCAGATCCCGTAGACCACGCTGGGGATCCCGGCCAGAAGGTCCACGAACGGATCGAGGAACTGGGTGAGCCACCGCGGCAGGTAGGTCGTGGAGGCGATCGCGATGCCGAGCCCGATCCCCATCGAGAGCACGAGGGCGGGAACGGCGGTGAGGAACGAACCGACGATGAAGACGAGCATGCCGAACTGGTTCGCATTGCTGTTGAAGATCGGTCCGAAGAAGCCCCACCCGAAGTTGTGGAAGCCGGTCGAGAGCACGAGCGTGACGGCGATGCCGACCACGATCGCCGCCGGCACGAGGGCCGGGACGAGCGCGATCGCCGTCTGCACGTAGTTGGTGGTCCGGACGACCCGGCCCTCGGACGGGGTCGGGGGAGGAAGGGGTTGCGACGCGGAGACCGCGCCGTCGGGGGAGACCGAGCCCACGACGTGCCCCCGAACCGGTCGACCTACGATCCTACGGCTGGACCGTGGCGAGCTCCTGCATCACGTAGCCGCTCACTTCGGGCGTGAGGGGGATGAACCCCACCTGGTCGATCCAGGCCGACGGCGTGCCGCCTCCGCTCGTGGCGAAGTTCCCGATCGAGATCGCCCACTGGATGAACGTGACGGTCGCCGCGAGGTTGGCGCTCGTGACCGTCGATCCGCCCGGGGTCGTCTTGATCAGCGCGTACTCGAGGTTGACGATCGGGTACGGCGTGGGGCTCTGCGCGCTCGGGTTGGTGCCGCCGCCGCCCTTCACCAGGGTGATCGCGCCCGCCTCGCTGCCGCCCAGGATCAGGCTGACCGCCAGCTGGTACTGGTTGAACTCGAGGTGGGTCAGTCCCAGGTTCGCGTCGTAGGAGATGTTCTGGGCGCTCGGCAGGATGTAGTTCGCGGGCAGGACGCCGCCGACGGCCGAGTTCGACATGTTGTCGCCGACCGCCGCGTAGCTGAGCCCGTCCCCGTTCGCGCTCGCCTCGTAGCTGATCCCCACGTAGCCGATCGAGTTCGTGGTGGTGTGCAGGGCCGTCACGACGCCCGAGTTACCGGTCGCTCCCGTCGGGATCGTGTCGCCCGTGAGGGCGCTGGTCGAGAAGCCGAACGGCCAGGCGGTCCACGACATGTAGCAGAGCGACGTGAACAGGAACGTGTCCCCGCTCGAGTCCGACCGCTTGATCGGGTGGATCGTCTCCGAGGAGAGTCCGTTCAGCTGGGTCTGCACCGAGGGCGACTGGGCCGCCAGGATCAGGGGATCGTTCCAGTTGGTGATGTTCCCGTTGTAGATCATCCCGAGGATCGTCCCGTTGAGGTTCAGGTGGGCCGTGATCCCGGGGAGGTTGTAGTAGATCAGCTGCGCCGAGATGGCGACCGGCGTGTTGATCAGGTTCGTCGCCGACGCGTTCGCCAGGTAGGCATCGGAGGCGCCGATGTTGACGAGGCCGAGCTCGGCATCGCTCTGGCCGGTGCCGCTCCCGGTCGACGCCGCCGAGATCGTGGCCGCCGAGTAGTTCGCGGCCCATCGCGTGAACAGCGGGTAGAGCAGGCTCGAGCCCGTCTCCGTCAGCGACGCCTTCGAGGTCGAGGAGCTGCTCTTGTTGAGGCCCGCCCCGAGGAAGTATCCTCCGGCGATCCCCACGATCAAGAGCACGATCGCGACGGCGATCGCGACCCCCATGCCCACGGAGCTCGACCGCCTTCGGGCGGGCCCCGTCATCTGTTCGGTCTGTGGCGTTCCGTTCGGGTTTTGTGCGCTCATTCGTTTTCACCAGGTCCGTCAGGCGATGGGGGGCCGGCGCCGGTCGGGCAGGGCTCGCCCCCGGCCGCGGGCCGTCATCGGCGGCTCGACCTCGCCTGCCGATATATAGAAATCCACTTTAGACAATATATTCCAATATAGGCCCCCGCATGCGACGGGTCGTCGCCCGACGTCCCCCGTCCGGCAGCGTCTTAGGAACGCCCCCGGTCGGGGAGCCACGACGCGGTGGGCGCTCCGGTTCGGCTACGACGGCACGGCGTTCCGCGGCTGGGCCCGGCAGCCCGGGGCCCGGACCGTGGAGGGCGAGATCCGGGACGGCATCCCGCGGCTGGGGATCCGGGCCGGGCCGATCGATCCGCACATCCCGGTCGCGAGCCGCACCGATCGCGGGGTCAGTGCGCGGGCGAACGTGCTCGCCCTCGAGAGCCCGCTCGCCCCCGCGGCCCTCCTGCGCGCGCTGAACGGGATCGCGCCCGAGATCCACTTCACCGCCGCGGGGGCCCTCGAACCGACGACCCGGCTGCGCGGCGCGACCCGACGTACGTACCGGTACTACGAGCCCCCGGGGCCCCACCGGCCGGCGGTCTGGCGGCGGGCGGCCCGCAGCCTGATCGGGGAGATCGACGTGCGCTCGTTCGGTCGGGGCGTCGCCCGGACCGCGCCGCTCCGGCGCACCGTCGACGCGATCCGGGTCGAGGAGCACGAGGGCGGTCTCTGCCTCGAGATCTCGGGGCCCTCGTTCGTCTGGAACCAGGTGCGGAAGCTCGTGGCCGCGCTCCGCCTGGTCGATGCGGGCCGGCTCAGCGAGGCCCGGCTCGCGGCGGCGGCCCGGGGGGAGGTCCGGTTGACGCTTCCGCTGGCGGAGCCCGAACGCCTCCTGCTCTGGGAGGTGGAGCTGCCGATCGTCTGGACGACGGGCTGGCAGGGCCCGAACCGCCAGCAGCGGGCCTACCTCGCGGCCCGCCGGGCCGAGGCGTGGACCCGGGCCCGGGTGCTGCGCGACCTCGCGATCGAACCGGCGCGGCCGTAGTTCGGGCTCAGCCGACCCGTTCCCAGACCTCGAGCTTCTGCACGGAGCCGAGCGTCGACCCGCGCCGGATCTCCTCGCGGACGCGGTTCTCGTGCTCGAGCACGTCGAGCGCGCGGTTCGCCACTTCCTGCGCCCGCTCCCGCGGGACGACGACGAGCCCGCTCAGGTCGCCGACGATCCAGTCGCCGGGACGGACCCGCTCCCCGCCGACCACGACCTCGACGCCGATCTCCCCGTGCCCCTTCGGCTCGCCGGCGTTCGGGCTCACGGAGCGCGAGAAGACGGGAAAGCCGAGCTCGAGGATCGCATCGATGTCGCGCGCCGCCCCGTCGATGACGACGGCGGCGACGCCCTTGCCGTGGGCGCTCCAGCTCGCGAGCTCGCCCCAGATCGCCGTGGTGCCCCCGCCCGCGTCCACGACGATCACGTCGCCGGCGGCGGCGCGGTCGATCGCCTCCACCGGCTTCGCCCAGTCCCCGTCCCGCGTGACGACCGTGACGGCCGGCCCGGCGACGCGGACGGTCGCGTCCTTGAGGTGCGGCGCGAGGCCGTGCATCGCGCCCTTCCGCTGCATCGCGTCGGTCACGTTGGGACTCGACACCTTGAGGAACGCCGCCCGGATCTCGTGGGCCCCGTACCGGCGGAACTCCGCCGAGGCGACCTCCCGCTGCGTGTCGATCGCCGTGCGGATCCGACGCGTGGCCTCCGTGATCTGCGGGCTCTTGGTGATCGCCCCGCCCACGATCAGGATCTGCGCGCCGGCCCGCACGGCGGCGGCGACGCTCTCCGAGGTGAGGCCCCCCGCGACCGCGACGGGGACCGGCGACGCCTTCGCGAGCTCGCCGAGCACCTCGAACGGGGTACGGCCGGCCATCTGCATGTCGATCCCGACGTGCCAGCAGACCGCGGCGGCCCCGAGCTCCGCGACGCGCTTCGTGCGGGCGACCGGGTCGGCGACCCCGAGGAGGTCGACCATCACCTCCGCCCCGTACAGCTCGCCGCCGCGCACCCCGTCGGCGATCGTCCCGTCGTCCGCCGCGCCCAGGATCGTGACGAGGTCGGCGCCGGCCTTCGCTGCGATCTCGACCTCGAACGCGCCGGTGTCCATCACCTTCATGTCGGCGACGAGGCGGTGCCCGGGGAACGCCTTCTTGAGCTCCCGGAGCGCGTTCAGCCCCTCGCTCTTGAGGAGCGGGGTGCCGGCCTCGACCCAATCGGCACCGCCCTCGACGGCCTCGCGCGCGGCGGGGAGCGCGCGGGAGAGGTTCTCGAAGTCGAGGGCCACCTGGAGGACGGGCCGGTCGAGCCGCATCGCCGGTGCGAGCGGGGGGCCCTATAAACGGTCGCCGCAGTCGGACGCCTCGTGCCGTCGCCGCCCCGAGGTCGCGTGCGCCTCGTGCGCGGCGACGCCCGGCGGATGCGCACCGTGGCGCCCGGCACGATCGCGCTCGTCGTCACCTCGCCGCCGTACCCGATGATCCCCCAGTGGGACGCCGCCTTTCGGGCGATGGGGGCGCGGACGTACCCGGCGATGCTCGCGGTGCTCGCGGACGCCTGGCGCGAGTGCTTCCGCGTGCTCCTCCCCGGCGGGATCCTCGCCGTCAACATCGGCGACGCGCTTCGGTCGGGCGAGGACGGCTTCCGCCTCTGGCCGAACGCCGCCGAGACGACCGTGGCCGCGGCGCGGCTCGGGTTCCGACCGCTCCCGTACCTGCTGTGGAAGAAGCCGACGAACCGGCCGAACGCCTTCCTCGGCTCCGGCTTTCTGCCGCCGAACGCCTACGTCACGCTCGACTGCGAGTACGTCCTCCTGTTCCGCAAGGGGGGGCTCCGGCGGTTCCCGCGGCACGACCCGGCCCGGGCCGCGAGCCGGTTCTCCCGGGCCGAGCGGGACCGATGGTTCAGCCAGGTGTGGGAGGACGTGCGCGGCGCGCCCCAGTCGGGGGCCCTCGGGCGGACGGGCGCGTTCCCGCCGGCGATCCCGGAGCGGCTCGTGCGGATGTTCTCGACGGTCGGCGACACGGTGCTCGACCCGTTCGCCGGCACGGGGACGACCCTGTGGGCGGCCGCGCAGTGGGGCCGGAACGCGGTCGGCGTCGAGCGCGACCCCGGGACCTACCGGGCGCTGCTCGCTACGGCCCGACGGCGGGGTCTCGCGCCCCCGCCTCGGCGCGGGCGCGGGCCCGGTGCGCGAGCTCCTCCTCGATCTGCCGCGTGAGGTACCGGAGGCCCGAGTCGGGGACCCGGTCCAGGTGGAGCAAAAGGTAGTGCAGGTAGAGGCGTTCCGGGGCCCGGGACGGCCCGCCGCCGGCGCCGACCGCATGGCGCTGGAGGGTCTCCGCGTGGTGCTCGTGGGCCGGTCCGTGGAACGCCCTCCCCGTCGGCCCGGCGAGGGGCGGATAGACCCGATCGACCGACGTCTCGTCGGCGAGCGGCTCCGCCGGGGCGCGCGCGGTGGTGGCGCGCGTCGGACGATGGGCGAGCTTCCCTTCGAGGTACGGGTGGAGCGGTCGTTCGGGGTCCTGGAGCTCGTCGATCGGGCGCCCCGCGACGTCCTCCACGATCGTCTTCAGGCTCCAGCTCGCCTTGCGGCGCGGTGGCCCCTCGACCGTCGCCTCGGCGACCACGTCCTCCTCCGGTCGTCCGCCCCTCATAAACCCGCCCGTGGAGCCGCAGCGCCGGCGGCGAGCGCCTCGGTGAGGAACTCGTACTCCGGCGTCGAGGCGACCAGGGCGAGCGGGAGGTGGAGCTCGCCGATCCGCCAGAGCGACTCCGCGTAGCCGGCGTCCCGGGGGAGGCGCGCCTTCGGCAGCCACTCGGCCTCGGGGCCCGTGAGCCCGAAGAACGCGCGCGCCTCCGCCGAGACCTGCGGGAGCCGAAGGAGGCCGACCGCGTACAGGTTCCGCAGCATCGACCGGCCGCTCGGCGTGGCGAGAAAATCGTCGGGGCTCTGGGAGAGCACGAGCACGCCGGCCTCGAAGTGGCGCACGTGCCGGACGACCCGGTCGAGGAACTCGGCGGTCGCGCCCTGATGGGAGAGCAGGTGGGCCTCGTCGACGACGAGCAGCTTCGGCCCGGGACGTTGGCGCAGGCGCCCCAGCGCCCAGTCGAGGACGTACGTGAGGTGGAACGGCAGCTGGTCGACCGCGACGCCCCGCAGGTCGACGGCGATGCACCGGGCCGTCGGGCGCAGGGTCGTGGGGCCGTTCAGGTCCCGCAGGGAGCCGGTGCGAAAGATCTCGAGGAGGGTGCCGAGGCGTCCGGGGGCCCGCGGGTCCGCCGCGAGCGCCGCCGCCAGGTCCCCGAGGGTCGGCGCGGCCTCGGGCGGCTCCAGGAGGGCGCTGACCGCCGCATCGAGGGCCGCCGACTCCTCGTCGTGCAGGCTCGGGAACAGCGCCCGCAGCATGGCGCCCACGCGGGCCGCCTTCTCGCGCCGGTCCCCGCCGGTCGTGGCCGGATCGAGCGGGTTCAGCCGGCCCGCCCGGCCGTCGGCCAGGGCGATCACCTCGCCCCCCAGGGCGCGCACGAGGCCGGAGAACTCGCCGAGCGGGTCGAGGACGACGACGTCGAGGCCGGGGCGCATCCAGCGGCTGCGGAGGATCGTCAGCGCGGCGCCGAACGTCTTCCCGCTCCCCGTGGTGCCGAAGAGGCCCCAGGAGTAGCTCGCGTGCGACCAGCGCTCGACGAAGACGGGGCTGGCGTCCGCGAGACCGAGGCCGAGCAGCACGCCGCCCGGTTCCCGGATCGTCTCGTCGGCGAACGGGAACAGCGCCGCGAGCCCGTCGGTGGGCAGCGTTTGCCAGAACCCGGTCGGTCGCGGACCGGACGGGGCGAGGTCGACCGGCGCCAGGGCGGCCGCGACCTCGTAGCGGGGCACCCGGGTGCGGAACCCGAGCGCCTGCAGGCGCTCCGCGAGACGGGCCCGCACCGCGTCGGCGCGGGGGCGCGAGGCCCCGGTCGCGACCCAGCGGAGGCCGACCCGCCACAGCTCCTGGGTGCGCCGGGCGACCGCGTGGCCGAGCGCCTCGGCGGTCGCCCGCTCCGCCTCGAGCTCGGGCGTCGCCGCGTCCCCGTGCCCTTCCGCGAGCTCGACCTCCGCGACCGCCCGCGCCCCGTGGAGGAGCTCGAGGGCGGCCCGGGAGGAGAGCCGGTGCGCTTCCACGGTCATCTCCACCGGCTCGGTGGTGGGCGCGACCCGTCCGAGGAAGCCGAACGCGACCTCCGCGGGAAACTGCCGGACCAGAAGCGGGGCCCGATACCGGGGACCGAGCCGCAGCCACGTCGCCCCCTCCTGGACCGGGGCCCGCGCGGCGCTCACGGCGGCTCCACGACGGCGAAGGCGGGGGCGGGCGGGTTC
>Ga0335075_10001146_pt1 | contig 44197 bp, 32 predicted proteins | sample Lox_Sample_24_FD_206723 | JGI IMG/M metagenome (GOLD analysis project Ga0335075, IMG submission 206723) | Soil microbial communities from Loxahatchee National Wildlife Refuge, Florida, United States - Lox_Sample_2.4 | ecosystem: Environmental > Terrestrial > Soil > Wetlands | place: USA...
CGATGGGCGTGTCGGGGTCGACGCGGTGCTGGTAGTAGAGGTCGATGGTCTCGATGCCGAGGCGCTGAAGGCTGGCGTCGCAGGAGGCGTGGACGTACTCTGGGCGTCCGCTGACGCCGCGGCGGGTGGGGGCGCCAGGGTCGCGCACGATGCCGAATTTGGTGGCAATGATGACCTGGTCGCGGTAAGGGCGCAGCGCCTTGCCGACGAGGACCTCGTTTGTGTGCGGGCCGTAGACGTCGGAAGTGTCGAAGAGGGTGATGCCGAGCTCGATGGCGCGGTGGATGGTGGCGATGGATTCGGTCTCGTCGGTCTGCCCATAGAACTCGGACATGCCCATGCATCCGAGGCCGAGTTCGGAAACGACTAGGCCCTGAGTGCCAAGCTTGCGCTGCTGCATGATGCATCTCCCTTTGGTCGCTGACGGATTCGTAACGAACTTGTGAGGTGTAGGCAGGGGCTGAAGCCCCTGCCATTTGATGCCCTGTGCGGCACGGCTGAAGCTGTGCCCTGATACAACGCGGGTTTGCCGCAATCCTTAGGGGCCGAGGTAGAGCTCGACGGGCGAGAAGCCGATGGTTTTGCTTTTGGAATCGACGCGCAGGAAGATGGGCGTCTTGCCGCCGTTGATGTTCACGCCCAGCACGACACCGTTGCCGACGCGGTGGGCGACGACGATAGTGTGCGATTTGATGACGCCGTAGTCGCTGGCTGAACCCCAGTCCTTCTGGAAGTCTGCGAAGCTATAGGCCTTGTACTGATCGAGATGCTGCTTCCAGTCGGGGTCGTTGTTCCAGATGCCGAAGGCTTTCTCGAGGTCTCCGGACTGGACCGCGGTGAAGAAGTTGTTGACGCGATGATCCTGGGGCCAGTGCCAGACCTGCCAGGGGATTTCGACAGCCCACGAACCGGCGGTGATGGCGGCGAGGACTACGATGACCAACCCGGTGATCAATAGATTGCGGTTGCGCCGCTCGCGGCGAACATCGAACTTGGGAGCATCCATCAGTGTCATCGGCGGCTATCGTTCCTTTCGGCCTGCTTTGGCGCAGACTTCCCCATTCATTTCTGACACCGTGCCGCGGGACCTTGTTCCCTTCGCGGCTATCGCCGGGTTCCTCAGCGGCTGTAACTGGTGCGGTCCTTTTCGGCACGGCGCTCAAGCGCAAGCGCGATGAGCCGGTCAATAAGCTCAGGATACGCGATGCCGGAGGCCGCCCACAGCTTTGGGTACATGCTGATAGACGTAAATCCGGGCATGGTGTTGATCTCATTCAGATAGATGCGTCCGGGCTTGCCGGCGTTTGAGGTGGGCTCCATAAGGAAGTCGACGCGCGCCAAGCCGGAGCAGTCGCAGGCGCGGAAGGCGGCGATGGCCATCTGCTGGACTTCTTTAGCCTGCTTTTTGGTCAGCTTTGCCGGGATGATGAGGTCGGAACCTTCGCTGAGGTACTTGGCCTCGTAGTCGTAGAACTCCTTGCCGGGGATGATCTCGCCGACCACGGAGGCCTGGGGGTTGTCGTTGCCGAGGACGGCGACTTCGAGTTCCCGGGCTTTGCCCGTCTTTTTTCCGGATCTGCGCCCACCGACGGCCTGCTCGACGACGATCTTCCGGTCGTAGCCGGCGGCGATGTCGATGGCGGGGGTGAGTTCCTTGCGGTCGTGGGCCTTGGTGATGCCGACTGAGGAGCCGAGATTGGCGGGCTTGACGAAGAGCGGGTAGCGGAGAGCGGCTTCGAGCTTGGCGATGGTCTTCTTGGGGCTGGATTCCCATTCGGAGCGCAGGAAAGTGATGTGCTTCGGGATGGGCAGCTTCGCGGCGGCGAAGAGGCGCTTCATGATGTCCTTGTCCATGCCGGTGGCCGAGCCGAGGACGCCGGAGCCGACGTAGGCGATTCCGGCCAGCTCGAAGAGGCCCTGGATGGTGCCGTCTTCGCCGAAGGTGCCGTGAAGGACGGGGAAGATGACGTCGAGGCTGAGGGGCGAAGCGGATGCAGAGGCGTGAAGGTCGAGGGTGGTGGCGTCGGTTTCAAAGGGGACGAGGGCTCCGGTCCTGGTCTCGGAGGGGACGGGCGGGACGATGACGGATTCTCCACGGGCAAGGACGGCGGCGGATGTCGTGGTTGCGGGGTCTCCGGCGCGCAGGGCTCGCGGGTTGGAGGCAGACTCTCCGGCGAGGAGACGCGCGGCATCGGCGGAGGTGACCCAGCGGCCTTCTTTGGTGATGCCGATGGGGGTGATCTCGTACTTTTTGGGGTCGATGGCCTTGAGGACTGAGGCAGCGGAGAGCAGCGAGACCTCATGCTCGCCGCTGCGGCCGCCAAAGAGGACGCCTACACGGAGTTTTTTCATTGTCTAGAGAATCTTCTTACCAAAGGCTGAGGAAATCAGCTCGACGGCGAGATCCGCGGTGCGGTTGCGCTCGTCGATGACCGGGTTCACCTCGACGATTTCGAAGCTGAGCATGCGACCGTGGTCGGCGATGATTTCCATGGCGAGATGGGCCTCGCGGTAGGTGGCGCCGCCGCGCACCGGTGTGCCGACGCCGGGGGCATCTTCGGGATCGATCCAGTCCATGTCGAGGGAGACATGATAGCCGGCGGTGCCGCGTCCGGCAGCGCGCAGGGCCTCTTCCATCACCGTGCGCATGCCGCGCTCGTCGATGTCGCGCATGGTGTAGACCTCGGTGATGCCGGCGCGGCGGATATTTTCCTTTTCGGTCGCGTCGATGTCGCGCACTCCGATGAGGACGGTGTTTTCGGGCGCGACCTTGGGCGAGAATCCGAAGATGTTGGCCAGCGGCTCGGGACCGAGTCCAAGCAGAGCGGCCAGGGGCATGCCGTGGACATTGCCGCTGGGCGAGGTTTCGGGGGTGTTGATGTCTGAGTGGGCATCGATCCAGATAAGGCCGATCCGCTTGTTGTCGCGGCGGTAGAACTCGGCGGCCCCGGAGACGGTTCCGGCGGCGAGGGAGTGATCGCCGCCCAGGACGACAGGGGTCATGCCTTCTTCGAGCGTGCGGACGACCATTTCGGCGGCGTGGGTGCAGGTTTCAGTGATTTCGCTCAGATAACGTGCGCGTTGCTCACCGGCGCTCTTGGTTTCGGCGACGGCGACGGCGATGTTGCCGCCGTCGTTGACTTCGTGACCGAGGGCTTCGAGGCGCGCTTCGAGGCCGGCGACGCGGACAGCAGAGGGACCCATGTCAACGCCGCGGCGCGCGGCTCCGAGGTCGAGGGGGACACCAATGATCTTGATCCGGCGCGGCGGCAGCGACTGCACTCCGGTATGAGCGGGCCGCCCGGTTGCGGTGGTTGCGGTTCTGTCGACCGCACGAATTTCAGTTACTCGTGACATGCCGTGATTCCGATCTGTGCTACGGGTAGATCCGGTTGAGGGTGCGCGCGAAGGGGATGGTCTCGCGGACATGTTCCAGTCCGCAGATCCACGCCACGGCGCGCTCGATACCCATGCCGAATCCGGAATGGGGAACCGAACCGTATCTCCGCAGATCGAGATACCACTGGAAGGCATCGAGGGGCAAGTTGTGCTCCTCGATGCGCTTCTTCAGGAGATCGAAAGAGGCAATGCGCTGCGATCCGCCGATGATCTCGCCGTAGCCTTCGGGAGCGAGGACGTCGACGCAGAGGGCGTACTTCGGATCGGCCGGGTCGGGCTCCATGTAGAAGGCTTTGACGGCGGCAGGATAGCGGTGGACCATCACAGGGCGATCGAATTGCGAAGAAATGTAGGTCTCGTCGGGCGAACCGAAGTCGTTCCCGTACTCGAAAGGGTTTTCGAGCAAGCCCTTGGCGTGCGCGTCGTTGAGCATGGCAACTGCGTCGTCGTAGCGCAGGCGGGGAAAGGGCGCCTTGATGGCTTCGAGCTTCGAGATGTCGCGTCCGATGACTTTGAGGTCAGCGGGGCGGCGGGTGAGCACGCGATCGACGATGAAGCTGAGGAACTGCTCGGCGAGTTCCATGAGGCCATCGAGATCGCAGTAGGCGACTTCAGGCTCGACCATCCAGAACTCGGTGAGGTGGCGGCGGGTCTTGGATTTTTCGGCGCGGAAAGTCGGGCCGAAAGAGTACACCTTGCCGAGGGCGAGCGCGGTGCTCTCGATGTAAAGCTGGCCGCTCTGCGTGAGGTATGCCTCCTCGCCGAAGTAATCGACGGGAAAGAGTGTGCTGGTGCCTTCGCAGGCTGCCGGTGTGAGGATGGGCGGGTCGGTGAGCGTGAATCCGCGCTCGTCGAAGAAGTCACGGGCGGCCTTGATGATCTCGGCGCGGATGCGCAGGATGGCGGCCTGGCGAGGCGTGCGAATCCAGAGATGGCGGTGCTCCATCAGGAAGTCGGTGCCGTGCTCTTTGAGCGAGATGGGGAAGGGCGTGTCCTCGGGAACGCGCTGAATGGTCTCTACACCTTGAACATCTAATTCGTAACCGCCTGGAGCACGTTTGTCGGCGCGGACCTTGCCGGTGACGATGACGCTCGACTCCTGCGTCAAGCCCTTGATGGCGTCGAAGACCTCGGCAGGCACAGCTGCCTTGGGGACGATGCCCTGGATAGTTCCGCTGCCGTCGCGGAAGATGGGAAAGAGCAGCTTGCCGCTCTCGCGCAGGTTGTAGAGCCAGCCTTGAATTCTGACGCTCTGGCCTTCGTACTCGCCGATCCTGGCGATGGTGGTGAGGGGAGCTGCTTCTGTCGCTGTAGCGGTTACGGATTCTGTCTTTGTTTCTTCGGTCATGACTTCTAATCGCCTGTAGATATTCCTCAGGGGCTAAAGCCCCACAGTATTTATGCGTCTTTTGAGGCACGGCTGAAGCCGTGCCCTGATACAGGGCGGGCTTTTTAGCGATCCGTGAAGCTGTGCCAACCCAAAGCCCATTGGTGCAACCTCTACTAGAATTTCTCGAAGGCTTTTGCGGCCTTCTGCATGATTGTTTCGGGGGTTTCCTCGAGTGCGTAATGAATCTCGAGCACGCCTGCGGGCGTGTGCGAGGCACTCTTCAAACCGTCGTAGACGTCATCCCAGCCAATCGTACCGTCGCCGGGCCACAGGTGCGAGTCGCGATCGCCATTGTTGTCGTGAAGATGCGAGGAGCGGATGCGATCTTTCAGCTCGGCGAGCGCGAGGCCTACGCCCTCGGTGAGATGCGCGTGGCCGACGTCGAGGCATACACCGATGTCGGTGAAGTGGGCGGTATTGAAAATCTCAAGGATGTTCGCGGGACGGGTGACTTCATTCTGCAGATTTTCGACCAGCAGTTTGACACCGAGCGGGTTGGCAAAAGCGCGCAGATGCTCGAGGGCGGTCATCGAGAACTCGAGGGCGCGCGGGGTCCAGGTATCTTCGCGCTCGCCGAGATGAACGACGAGGAAGCGGAAGTGAATCTGCTCGGCGACTTCGAGAGCGCGCTTGATCTCGTCCATGGCGTCGATGCGGCGGCTCTTCTCGGGATGGATGACGTTGACGCCGGGTGCTCCGCCGCGACCCATCTCGTGATCGGCATAGAGCGGGGCGTGCATCGAGAAGGCCTCGGTCGGGTTCGAGCGAAACCACTCGGCGAGATCGCGGACGGCGCTGCGGTCGGTGTAGTCGAAATGCTGGCGCGCGGCGAAGAGCTCGACTCCCTGGGCGCCTGATTTTTGAAATGTCTCCAGCAGGCCGGGATGAAGCCGGTTGCGAAGAAAAACGTGCGACGAGATGACCTTTAGCATGAAAGTGAGACCTGGGGTAACGCTCCTCTGGTTCTGTCTAGTTCTATCTTCTCATTGGACTGTCCCTGCAAGCATACGAGACTAGCCGTCCAGGCACACGCGCTTCGCGCAAGGCCGCCGGATAAGGGGGGATCTTATTAAATGTGGATCCGATCTCAGTACCCAGCTGCCTTCCCGAAATGGTGGCGGTGGTCCTGGCCGCCTTCGAGGTCGCCAGTGGCCGGATCGACGGCAATGCACTCTCCGTCGCTCCAGTGGCCGCCGATTTTGAGCTGGTAGCCGAGGGCGCGCAGGCCTTCGACGGTCGAGTCGGAGAAGCCGGGCTCGAGGAAGAGAATGTCGGGCAGGTACTGGTGGTGGAAGCGGGGTGCGTCGACGGCTTGCTGGATGTTGAGGTCCTCGTCGGCGGCGCTGAGGAAGATGTTGGCGACGGTGGTGATGATGCGTCCGCCGCCGGGCGAGCCGAGGACGAAGCGGACCTTGTCGTTCTGGAGCACGATGGTCGGCGTCATGGCGGAGAGCGGGCGCTTGCCGGGAGCGATGGTGTTGGCGGGGCCCTGGATGAGTCCGTACATGTTGGGAACGCCAAGCTTCGAGGTGAAGTCGTCCATCTCGTCGTTGAGCAGGATGCCGAGACCGGTGGCGGTGACGGCCGAGCCGAATGCGTTGTTGAGGGTGGTGGTGACGGAGACGGCGTTGCCGTCGGCATCGACAACGGAGTAATGCGTGGTCTGGGTCGATTCGTGGCGGACGTCATCCATGGTAGGAGGCGGAGGGAGGAATCCAGCGGGGCGCTTGAGGTCCTTTGAGGGAGTGGCCTGCTCGGCGGCGATGCTGGTGCGCCAGGCGGCGGCGTACTTCTTGTCGATGAGCTGATCGACGGGAATCTTTACATAGTCAGGATCACCGAGGTAGTTGCTGCGATCCATGTAGGCGCGGCGAAAGGCCTCGACGATGAGGTGCATCTCGTCGGGGGTGCGGTCTTTCCATCGGTTAAGGTTGTAGCCTTCAAGGATATTGAGGATCTCAAGAAGCACAATGCCACCGGAGGATGGAGGGGGCGCGCTGACGATGGTGTAGTCCTTGTAGGTGCCGACGAGCGGATCGCGCTCCTTGACGGAGTAGCGGGCGAGGTCTTCGGTGGTGATGATGCCGCCGCCTTTCTGGATGTCGGCGGCGAGCTGTTTGGCGATGCGTCCGTGGTAGAAGTCGTCGGGATCGGCGGCGATGGTCTTGAGCGTGGCGGCAAGTTCGGGCTGCTTGAAGAATTCTCCGGGCTTGTAGAAATTCCCGTCCCGCTGGAAGATGCGCTTCGACTCGGGAAAGATGCTGAGGGTTTTTTCCTGGAGCGCGGCGGCTTCTTCATCGGTGAGCACGAAGCCCTGGCCGGCGAGGCGGATGGCCGGAGCCATGACTTTCGCCAGAGTCAGCTTGCCGTACTTCTTCTCGGCGTAGACCAGGCCGGCGACCGAACCGGGAACGCCGATGGCCTTGTATCCGGTGATGCTGGCGTCGGGGATGACATTGCCCCTGGCGTCGAGATACATGTCCGGTGTTGCGGCCAGGGGAGCGCGCTCGCGGTAGTCGATGAAGGTGGACTTACCGTTGGCGAAGTGGACGAGCATGAAACCGCCGCCGCCAAGATTGCCCGCGTACGGCCACACAACGGCCAGCGCAAAGCCCGTGGCTACGGCGGCATCGATGGCGTTGCCTCCGTCTTTGAGCATTTCGACTCCGGCATCGGTCGCCAGGTGATGGATGCTGACGACCATGGCGTGTTTGGTCCGGACGGGCTGCTCATTGACAGTGGCAATTGCATTTTTGCCGGCGTCGTCGGGCGCGGCGTCCTGGGCGCGGAGCGCGGTCAGGTGCAAAAGGCAGGCGATTACAGCGATGGCGGCAGGGCGCGTCGTCATTCGCAACATTGGAGGTAGTCTACGGCATTTTTTCGCAAAGCCAGCGCTGTTTTCGAATCACAATCACCGCGGCGCGGGGGTCGCGGCATCGGCCAGGGCGTAGGCGAGTACGGCCACGACGGCCGCATTCTCGCTCAACGATTCCGGCTTGACCTTGTCGAAGGTGTCGGCGGCGGTGTGGTGATAGTTGAAGTAATAGCGGCTGTCCTGGGTGGGGGTGTATCCCGGAACTCCCTTGAGGAATCCGACGTCTTCACCGGCCTCTTCGCCGCGACTCAGCGTGGAGGCGCCGATGGCATCGAGGACCTCGGCGACGGGCTTCAGGTAATCATCGAGCGCCGGCGGTCCGGCATAGGTGATGCCGTAGGGATGATCGGCGCCGAGGTCGGTTTCCAGCGCGCCGATGTGATTGGCCATGTCAGCGGCGTGCTCCTTCGCATAGGTCTGTGCGCCGGAGCCGCCCTGCTCTTCGTCCATCCAGGCGATGAAACGGATGGTGCGCTGGGGATGGATGCCGAGCTGTTTGAGCAGTTGAATGGCTTCCATGGAGACGACGATGCCGGCACCGTCATCGATGGCTCCGGTGCCGAGGTCCCAGGAATCAAGGTGTCCGGAGACGACGACGACCTGCTCGGGGTGCTCGCTGCCTTTCCAGTCGGCGATGACGTTGTAGCTGGGCGCAGGAGGCAGGCTCTGCGGGGTGAGGACAAGGTGCATGGTCACCGGCCCCTGCTTTGTCAGGTCGGCGAGCAGGTCGGCGTCTTCGGCGGTAACGGCGGCGGCGGGGATTTTTGCGACACCGGGAGCGTAAAAAGTGGCTCCGGTGTGGGGCAGGCGGAAGTCGGCTCCGCCCACGGAGCGGACGAGAACCGCGGCAGCGCCGAGTGTGGCGGCGATGCTGGGGCCGGCACCACGGTAAACGACGGCGTGAGCATACGCAGCGAGTCCGTTGCCCTCGGCGGCGAGGCGCTTGTCGAAGATTTCATTGAAGAGCAGGATCTTGCCCTTGACGTCTCCGGGCGGGAGCTTGCGGGCCTCGTCGAAGGTGTTGACGACGATGACCTGGGCGGTAAGGCCGTCGGGCGCGGTGGCTACACTGCCGCCAAGGGCGGTGAGCACGATCTTCTGCGTGGTGCCGGGCGTGGCTCCGGGCCAGGAGGTGAGGGCGGCGGTCTCCTCTCCGCGCACCCAGTGCGGGACGGTGGTCTTTTCAAGCTGGACATCGGCACCAAGGGCGCGCATCTCCGCGGCGACGTAGTCGACGGCGGCCTGGGCCTGCGGCGATCCGGAGAGGCGCGGGCCGATGTTGTCGGTGAGGTGACGGAGCTGGTTCAGGGCGTAGGGATCGGTGAGCGCGGCGTCGCGCAGGCGGCCCATGGTGGCGAGCTGGTCGGTGGTCCATGCGCCGGTGCCGGTGGAAATCAGAGCATTGAGGCGATCCTGAATGGTAGAACCTGCAGAGGGCGGATTCGGCGGGGCGTTCTGGGCAAGCGCGGCGGGTACAAGCACAGCAATGGCAGCTGTGAGCAGAGCTCTTTCCTTGAGGGGCATAGGGGGAAAATACCACGACGGTGGCGGAAAAGAGTTCGGAATATGCGGAGAGGAGCCGTCGCCGGCGGCGCTGACTGCAACCGCGGCGGGCGCAAAAGGCATCGGGACAGCGCGTGTGCTGGTATGGTGGATGGGTTTCCGGAATACAACTGTTTTTGCTGGCAGGAGGAGTGCGAAGGTGCTGAGATTTTGCGCAAAGCTGTGCGGTGCGGCGGCGGTGATGATGACCATAGCGGGACTGGCACAGGCTGAAGTTTCTCTGCCGCATATGATCAGCGACCATGCCGTGCTGCAGCGCGGCGCTCCGATTCATATCTGGGGCAATGCCGATCCGGGTGAGACGGTCACGGTGCACTTTCACGAGCAGACACGCACCGCGACAGCCGGTGATCTGGGCAAGTGGAGCCTGTGGCTGATGCCGGAGAAGGCGGGCGGTCCGTATACCTTGACGGCAACGGGCAGCGGTGGGGGATCGGGTGTGACGGTGACGGATCTGCTGGTAGGTGATGTGTGGCTGGCCTCGGGGCAATCGAATATGGAAATGCCGATGGAGGGCTGGCCGGGCAGCGCGGTGCTCAAGAATGGAGCCGAAGAGATTGCCCACGCGACGCATCCGCAAATGAGGTTGCTGCGCCTGGAGAGGACGACGTCGGAGTTTCCGCTGAACGATGTGACGGCGACATGGACGGAGTGCAATCCCGAGACAGCGGCAAAGTTTTCGTCGGTGGCGTACTTCTTCGGACGCGAGATCAGCGAGAAGGAGAAGGTGCCGGTGGGGCTGATCGATACGACATGGGGCGGGACACCGGTGGAAGCGTGGATGAGCCTGATGGGGATTTCGTCGGAGGCTGGGCTGATGCCACTGTTTCGATCACGGGCTCTGTTTGCGGCCGATCTGGCGGATGAGCCTGCGAAGCGCGCGAAGGAGAAGCGGGAGCACGATGCGGCGGTGGCAGCACACCAGCCACCTCCAGAGGAGACCTGGCATCCCGATCCGGCATCGTGGGAGCCGGCGGCGCTCTACAACGGCATGATCGCTCCGGAGACACGGTACACGATCAAGGGCGTGATCTGGTACCAGGGCGAGGCGAATAGCGATCCCGAGCGCGCCCCGCTGTATGAGAAGGAGTTTCCAGCGCTGATTGCGGACTGGCGGAGGGACTGGGCGGAGGGGAATTTTCCGTTTCTGTACGTGCAGATCTCGAATTTCGATTCGCCGAAGGAGGACTGGGGAATGGTCCGCGACGCGCAGCGGCGGACCCTGGCGGTGGCGAATACGGGTATGGCGGTGACGCTCGATATCGGCACGAAGGATAATGTGCATCCTCCGGATAAGGAGTCGGTGGGGGCGCGGCTGGCGCTGGCGGCACGGGCTACGGTCTACGGCGAGCGGGGCATCGAATACTCGGGGCCGCTCTTTCGCGAGGCGACAATCGAGACCACAGCACCGCGGGGCTCGACGATGCGGGTGTGGTTCGATCACGCCGAGAGCGGGCTGACGAGTGAAGGCGCACCGGCAGGATTCGAGATCGCGGGCGCGGATGGGAAGTTTGTTCCGGCAACGGCGAAGATCGACGGCTCGACGGTGGTAGTGGAGGCGGCGGGGATAACGAAGCCGAAGTTTGTCCGGTATGGATGGGCAAGCTGGACGGATGCCAACCTTTTCAATAAGGACAAGCTGCCGGCGTCGACGTTTACGTCGCAGTGAGTGCAATGATATTTGCGGATCTGAGTCTCGCGCGGCGGCTGGAGCGTGCCGAGGGGCATGCCTGCCGGGGATTCGCCGAGGCGCGGAAGCGGCTTGATCCGGAGAGCGAGTCGAGCTGGATCGAGTGCGCGGGGGCGTATGCGGTCTTTGACGGTGCGGACTCGCCGGTCACGCAGAGCTTTGGCCTGGGAATTTTCGAAGAGCCGACTCCGGAAGCGATGGACCAGATCGAAGCCTTCTTTCTGGAGCGCGGAGCCGCGGTAATGCACGAGGTGAGCCCGCTGGCCGGAGTGGCAACGCTCGATCTGCTATGCGCGCGCGGGTATAAACCGCTGGAGATCAGCAGCGTGCTTTATCAGCCGATCGAGTCTCCGCAGCTTGCAGATGAGGGCGGAATTGAGGTTCGCGTGATACATCCCGAAGAAGCGGCTCTTTGGTCGAGGATCAGCGCGCGAGGCTGGGCGCACGATCATCCGGAGCTTCAAGGCTTTCTCGAGAGCTTCGGCGTTCTCGTTGCTGCGCGCGAGTAGAGCGTGTGCTTCCTTGCCGAGCTGGACGGAAAGCCGGGAGCCGCGGGGGTGCTGTGCCTGAATGAAGGCGTGGCGTTGTTCGGCGGGCGTCGACGGTTCCCGAGATGCGCCGGCGCGGGCTGCAATCGGCGCTGTTGCAGGCACGGATGCGCTACGCCGCCGAAGACAGGTGCGATCTGGCAATGATGGTGACCGAGGCGGGCAGCCAGTCGCAGCGCAATGCCGAGCGGACGGGCTTCCGCATTGCGTATACGCGGACGAAGTGGCGGCTGACGCGAAAAGATTCCGTAAAGTAATAACGACAGTGGAAAGGACGAAGATGCCAGGATCGCGCAGAGATTTTCTTGCCCAGGGCACGCTGGGATTGCTCAGTGTTGCCGTAGCCGCTCATGCACAGACGCCGCAAGCGCAGCAGCCTGCTCCTGCGGTTCCAACGCCCGGTGCGCCGCCCGCGTTCGGCACGGCTCCGCCGGTAGGTCCGGAGGTGTCGGCGGGGACGTTTGCCGAGGCGGAAAAGCTGGTGCAGGTGGAGATGACTCCTGCGGACCGTGCTGAGGCGGCGAGCAACTGGCGGATGCAGATGGCTCCGCTGTACGAGCGGCGGACGGGACCGAAGAAGCTAGCAATTGGCGAGGATGTGGCTCCGGCGACGTTGTGGAATCCGATGCTGCCGGGGTTGCACCACTATCCAGCGGCGAATGTGTTTGTGCGCAGCGCGGCGAGCGGAACGGCGCTGCCGGGCAACGACGAGGACATCGCCTTCGCCCCGGTCGCGCAGCTTTCGCAATGGATCCAGGGACGGCAAATACCCTCGGAGCGGCTGACGGAGATTTATCTCGACCGCATCGAGCGCTTCGATCCTAAATTACGTTGTGTGATTACGCTGACGAAGGAGCATGCACTCGAGCAGGCGCGGCAGGCGGATAAGGAGATTGCGGCGGGGAGATACCGGGGGCCGTTGCACGGGATTCCATGGGGAGGGAAGGATCTGCTGGATACGGCGGGCATCCGGACGACGTGGGGTGCGGAGCCCTACAGGGATCGCGTGCCGACGCGGGATGCGGCGGTTGTCGAGAGATTGAATGCGGCAGGCGCTGTGCTGATCGCGAAGCTGAGTCTGGGCGCGCTGGCGCTGAACGATATCTGGTTCGGCGGTCAGACGATGAATCCGTGGCTGTTGGAAGAGGGCTCGTCGGGATCGAGCGCCGGGCCGGGCGCGGCAACGGCGGCGGGGCTGGTGGGCTTTGCTATCGGCAGCGAGACAGGCGGGAGCATCGTGAGCCCGTCGATGCGATGTGGAGTGACGGGGCTGCGTCCCACGTTTGGCCGGGTGCCGCGCACGGGAGCAATGACACTGTGCTGGTCGCTCGACAAGCTGGGCCCGATGGCACGCGGCGTCGAAGACACGATGCTGGTGCTGAATGCGATCAGCGGGCCTGATCCGGGAGATCTGGGCAGCGTGCCGTCGAAGCTGGATTTCGATGCGGGGGCGAGCGTCGCGGGGCTGCGGGTGGGGTATTTTCCCGCGTGGATGAAGGAGGCTCCGGCGACGGATGTGGATCGGGCAGCGCTCGAGACGGTGAAGAAGCTGGGCATGGTGCCGATCGAGGTCTCGCTTCCCGATTGGCCTTACGACTCGCTGAATCTGATCCTGTTCGCGGAGGGGGCGGCGGCATTCGAGGAACTGACCTTGAGCCACAAGGTGGATGAGCTGAAGATGCAGGTACCCGATGCGTGGCCGAACTGCTTCCGGCAGGCTCGCTTTCTGTCGGCGGTCGACTTTGTGCAGGCGGACCGCATGCGGCGGATGGTGGCCCAACAGATGGCTCGGATTTTCGCAGAGGTAGACCTGCTGCTGGTACCGTCCCTGCGCGACGAGATGCTGGTGATCAGCAACAACACCGGTCATCCGTCGCTCACGCTGCGCGCGGGGTTTGTTGAAGTGTCGGAGGCGCGCAGTGATTGGGCTCCCGATCCGAAGCATCCGCTGCCCAAGTTTTCTCCGCCGCGGCGGGTGCCGCATGGAGTCACACTGATCGGGCGGCTCTTCGATGAAGGCACGGTGGCGCAGGCGGGCCTGGCCATGGAGAAGGCATTTGGCGTGGCGGGAGAAAGGCCGCCGGGGTTCTAGAAGGCCGGTTACGCCCGGGAGCGTTAATTTATTTGAAACAAAAACTAAATTCGGCGACCGCATCCGCAAAGAGTTTCCGTATTATGGAGAGCCCTACTTAAAAAATGAGCAGGCCGGCGTCACACCCGTTCCCCGGCCCGCTAAAAAATGAAGGCAGATCAGCGGGCAAAAGAGGGCGTGCCTCTGCTCCTCGACTTGGCTGGCGGTTGTACTCAAGGCCTGTGCAGGCCTGAGCGGCTATTCAGAAGACGACTTCCATTCGCGCGCCGAGAAGAGTGGTCGTGTAGGCTTTGGTCGCGTAGGTGGGATGTATCGAGACTTCAAGGTCGGGGCCGATCTTCACGCTCTGGGTGAGGCGAAGGCGATAGAAGGTCTCAAATACGCTTTCGTGGCGCTTACCGGGAAGATTCGGCTGGCTGTAGTTGAAGGCAGCGCCAAACATGTCTCCCCGCCGTCCGAAGGGGCGAAGGCGAGCCAGGCCGAGCCCGTAGATATCTTTGATGGCCGTCCCCTTGCTGGTACCGAAGGCGAATCTTCCGAATGGCGTCCAGCCATTGGACAACTCATGATCGAATTCAAAGCCGCCGCCATATCCACTGCCATTGTTCTTCGTATCGTCTCGCCAGAAGCCGCCACGGTAAAGCCGGTATTCTTCGCCAAGCGTACCGGAGGACCAGCCGAACTCAACGCCTTCCGCATATTTTCGATCGGCGAGGGTTTCGATATTTCTCTGCTGTGCGCCCTCCGTGTCCACGGCGACAGCGTGTACAAAAAAATGCCGCGTGGCCTGGAATTCCACTGCCGCGCCACCGGCGTATGTCCCATCTGAGGCGACCGCATCATTGCCATCGTTTGCGCCATTCAAAAATTGCGCGCGCTCATCGTTATTGAACATGCTGAGAGTTACATATTCGTTGGGATGGATCTTGCCCACATAAAAAGAAAGCCGGTGGTAGAGGAAATCCTGCCGCCAATAAAGGATGTTCAACGTGATGGGCTCCTGCGGTCCACCGCCTTGCAGGCAGTTGAGATAGAGCCCTGAGCCGAGTTCGTCACTCAGGTTGAACTGCTGACTTGTTCCGATGTTTGTCCCGGATCGAACCAACAGGCTGATGGAGCCTGCAGTGCTGCCGTGTTCGTACGCGTTCCAGGCTCCGGTGAAGTCGAGGCGTCCGCTGAACTGATTGTGCCGGACGCCGTCCGGCGTAAGGGTCGCGTACTGATTCAGAAAGGTGTAACTCGCGCCGAATTTCAGTCGCAAAGGTATGGCTCGCGCGCTGTGATCGGCGAGACGATCGATGGGCCGAATAATCGGGGCCAACGGATCCGGCTGAATGAGCGGGTCCGCGGGTATCTTCGACAGCATAGCTGCGTCTACGTCGAGTTCCTGGGTGAGGTCGTCAGGGTGTTTCCTTTCGGGAGCGGGCGGAGGGGTTTGACTGGACTGACTCGTTTGAGCTCCGGCCGCAGGATTTGTGTCAGCGCTCTGGCCGAGGGCCGGCAGGCTTGGTCCTAACAATATCAAGAGCAAAAGGACCTTCAACCTTGCTCCCCCTTATTCCCCGGCGCAGCGAAGTGGACCTTCGAGGCAGCGCCTGACAACGTCAGACGCTGCTTCGGGCAATTATCGCTCATGGAACTCGCGGCACAACCCGATGCAGGTTGTGATCGATATTCTCCCGGGAAAAGTGCAGCGGCTCACAGGAAGCTGACGGAGTGAGCGTGATGCGAATGCACTTGGCGGCTGGCTGATTGCTCTTCGCGGCGACACTGCGGATGGGGATCAGGACATTGGTCTCCGGATAATATGCGGCAGCGCTGCGGCGGGCGATCTCGTAGGGAACGATGGCGAAGCGGGGCGCCATGCGGATCTCTCCTTCGAAGTGACTGTAGATGTCGACGATCTGACCGGCTTTGAGATTCATGGCCTGCATATCGAGCGGGTTGAGAAAGAGGGCCCGGCGGCCGTCAAAGATTCCTCGATAGCGGTCATTGAGTCCGTAGATCGTGGAGTTGAACTGATCGTGGGTGCGGATGGTTGTCAAAAGAAGCTCGCCAGGCTGAAGATCATGCTTCGGAATGGGGCAAACGTTCATGACCGCCTTGCCGGATTTCGTTTTGAAGATGCGCTGCTTCGCTGCGTTGGGCAGATAGAAGAATCCCTCAGTGGCAAGTCGCGCGTTAAAGTTCTCGAATCCCGGAATCACCCGGGAAATTGCGTCACGGATCAGGTTGTAATCCGCCGCAAAGCCGAGCCAGTTGGTGGTGGTTCGAGAGCCAAAGGTGGCCTGCGCGAGATTGGCAAGGATGGCGACGTCGCTCATGAGGTGAGGCGAGGCAGGCGAGAATAAACCCCGAGAAGGATTGATAATGCCCATCGAGTCCTCGCAGGTGACGAACTGCCTGCCGGAGGATTGGATGTCTTCTTCGCTGCGGCCCAGGCAAGGCAGGATCAGGGCTCGTTCTCCTGTAATGAGGTGAGAGCGGTTCAACTTGGTCGATACGTGTGCGGTGAGCTTGCAGCGCTGCATTGCGTGGGCGCTGTAAACGGTGTCAGGAACATTGGAGAGGAAGTTGCCGCTGATGGCAAAGAATACCTTGACGTCTCCGTCGAACATGGCATGCAGCGTCTCGACGGTGTCATAACCCCATTTCTGGGGCGGCTCAAAGTTGAACTCTTTTTTGAGTGCGTCCAGAAAGGGCTTCGGCGGACGCTCCCACACGCCCATGGTACGGTCGCCCTGTACGTTGGAGTGTCCACGGACACATACCGTGCCTGCGCCAGGACGCCCGATGTTCCCGCCAACGAGAAGAAGATTGACGATCATCAAGACGTTGTCGACGCCGTTGCGCTGCTGGGTGACGCCGAGGCACCACGCGATGATGGTTTTTTTTGACGCTGCATACATCGCGGCGGCGGTGCCGATCTGATTTCGGGTCAGACCGCTTTCTTCTTCGATCTCTTCCCAGCTTGCAGCTTCGACATCTGCCTTCAGCGCTTCGAAGCCTTCGGTGTAGGCGGCGATAAATTCATGGTCGATGGCCGAGGGGCGCCCGTCCCGCTCACGCTCGAAGAGGTCCTTCAAAATGCCCTTGATTGCGGCGACATCGCCATTGACGCGCACGGGAAGATACAGGTCGGCAAGCGCCTGTCCGTGACCAAGTAATGCAAAGGGCAGCTCAAGAGGAGTTGGGTAATCCTGCGGGTTCGGGTTCGTTACCCTCATCAGGCTGACTTCGGGGAGAGGGTTGACGGCGATGATCTTTGCTCCCTGGTCCTTGGCTTTCTGAAGGGAGGTCAGCATGCGCGGATGGTTTGTGCCGGGATTGTTGCCGAAGATAAAGATGAGCTCGGAGCTTTCCATGTCTTCGAGCGTCGCGGCACCCTTACCGACGCCGAGGGTCTCGACCAGGGCCACTCCGGAAGATTCATGACACATGTTGGAGCAATCGGGAAGATTGTTGGTGCCGAACTCGCGGGCAAACAACTGCATCAGGAAGGCCGGTTCGTTGGTCGTCTTGCCTGAAGTGTAGAAAGACGCCTGGTCGGGCGAATCGAGCCTGTTCAGCTCATCGGCGATCATCTTGAAGGCTTCCGGCCAGGAGATCGGCTGATAGTGGGTCGCGTTGGGGTGGCGCACCATGGGCGAAGTAAGACGACCCTGCGAGTTAAGCCAGTAGTCGGATTTTGCGGCCAGATCCTCGATGGAATGCTCGGCGAAGAACTCCGGTGTGATGCGCTTTTTGGTGGACTCGTCGGAGACTGCCTTGGCGCCGTTCTCGCAAAACTCGAAGATCTTCCGCTTCTTATCGGGACTGGGCCATGCGCAGCTCTGGCAATCAAAGCCGGTCACGTGGTTGATCTTCACAAAAGCTTCGGCCGATCGTATCGGGCCCATTTCCCCGACGCCGTAAAGCGTTGTGTTCCAGATTGCCTCGATGCCGGCGGCGGCTTCAGAGGCAGAGCCGACGCGGAGGTCGCCAAGAGAGAAGGGGTTCTGGGCCTGCAGGGATAGAGGGGCATTCGGGTCCGGCCCGGTCACTCCATCGCTGGCCGCAGACTTCTCGCGCAGATCCTGCTTGGCGCGATAATGTCCGTCCCGGCACTGCTCGTCTCCGTGAATTACATCGGTGCTGTCGGGGGTTTTCATCGTTCTCTCCTTCCGCCTGGGAGCGTTGGGTTGGAAGAGCCATTGTCGGTTGAGACAGGCTAAAAGGCAATTGGGGCTGTGGCGCGATATCAATTATCGCCGCATTCACTGGCTTTAACCGATAGCTGGAGTAATCTTTCCGGCGGAGGTGGCAACGTGTCGTTGAACCCCGAAGTGCTCCATTTGCACACGTATTTTCTGTTTCCGGTATCGATCGACCAGAATGCGGTCATGGAAGAGCACCCCGAAATCTGGCGAGGGGCACAGGGGTGGTTCGAAAAACTTGACCTTTGGGTTACGGGGCATGTGGTTACGGAATACCAGCCGGCAGCGGCTCAGCTGGGCGGATGGAAGCGAGCACCCGAGAGCTGTCTCGATTTCCAGTCGCACAGCTATGAAGACATGATGTTCTTCCATCCCTTTATCCGCGAGGCATTTTTCGGGGAATTCGAATCCCGATCATGATGCGCTTAAAAGATCGAAGACCAGGTTGACAAGCTGGCCGGCTACATTGACCGGGTGTACACGCTCCGCAACACCGACGCCGTGAACCGGCTCGCCATGATGAGCGTGATCCTGGGCATCGGCGCATTAGTCACCGGCTACCACGGCATGAATATTCCCCACCTCGCGACTCTGCTGCAGCGCAATGCGCTCTCGATCTGGTCACTGGTGTTGACCTCGCTGCTGGCCGAGGCATCGCTGTGGTTTATCGTCTATATCGTCGCGTCGAACTGGCTGGATTACCGATCCAGCATTTTCCCCAACCGGTATCGAAGACCGCTCCCGCCAAAGAGCCTTCGCCGGCTGCGGCATTACGGCAACGGGCAACAACCCCAGTAGCGTCACGCGCGGAAATTGATGGCCCCGGCTCTTTTTTGAGAAACCGGGGCCACGTGGCAGACAGCCTGTAAGCCGAATTCTGTCGAGGACGGCCATTCCTCTAGGCGGCGCATTGCTGCGCGCGCTCCAGCGACCTACCCGAAGGTTTCCGCCATGCCTCGCTTGCGCTCGGCATGTAGCCCGCGTTGGCGCACCGGGCCGGTACGCATTTGCAGCCGATCGGGCCGGGCTGCGAATTTCCTCCCTATTTGGTCTTGCTCCGTGTGGGGTTTACCATGCCTCCGTCGTTACCGCCGGAGCGGTGCGCTCTTACCGCACCTTTTCACCCTTACCTTCGCCTCTCGCGAGACGCGGGCGGTATATTCTCTGTGGCACTCGCCGTCTCGCGGCCTTGAAGCCGCGATCCCGGACGTTATCCGGCACACTGCCCTGCGGAGTTCGGACTTTCCTCTCCCGGGCTCGCTGACGCTCGCCCGGCAGCGGCCGTCCGGCCTGCCTGCACTTCTTTTATTCTAGATCACTTTGGCGGCGGCAGGTGGGCGAGAAGCAGGTCGACGACCGGCGCCTGACTCTTGAGGATCCGCTCCCGTGCCTCTTCGGTTGAGAACCAGGCGGCGCGGTCGACTTCGGGGATTTCGAGCTTGCGCCCGGAGCGTGGCGGCCAGTCGATCGTGGTGGTATTGCTACAGAGCTCGGCAGGATCGCAGTCGCCCTCGACGGCAAAGACGGAGACCAGCTTTCCTCCGGCCTGCTTTATGGTTCCGAGATCGATAAAGTCACCGCCGGCGGCAAAGCCCGTCTCCTCGGTGAACTCTCGGCGCGCGGCGTCGAGAGGGTCTTCGCCTTCGGCGTATTCGCCTTTGGGGATCGACCATGCGCCGAGATCTTTCTTTGCCCAGAAGGGTCCGCCGGGGTGGACAAGAAAGACCTCCAGCCCATCTTTTCGCCTGCGATACATCAGCACTCCTGCGCTGCGTCTGGCCATGGGGCGGCCTCGCTCCAGTAATATTCTCGCAGCATGCCGGATGCCGCTGCACCAGCCACGGAAATCATGCTGCACGGGTCGGTGCTCGTGCTGCTGCAGTTCGACGTGTGCGAGGCCATCCGGCTGGACCGGCTGCGCGAGGTTCTGGACACGGGCACAGTGGAGCAGCCGGCACTGAAACACCCGGGAGCGGTCCGATACCAGCGGCCTCCGGTGGTCGAGCCGGCGGGCACCTTGACGTTGGAGAGCGGCGAACAGCTTCAGGGCGAGATCAAGTTTTACGACTACGGCGTGCTCAGCGTTGTCTTTGAGCTGGCCTTTGACGGCGGATGGAGCAAGCTGATTGGGTTGGCCAGCCGGTGGGTGTGGGACGTCGACTTTGCCGCGCAGGCGACGGCGATGGTCCGGCGAAAACTGGAGACTGCGGCACCTGCGCTCGTGAAACCTTACACGGACTGGCTGAGCGAAGACTACCTGATCTTCCACATACGGGAGATCGAGAAAGAAGACGGGGCGGCGCCGTCGATTTCGGAGCTGATGCATGACTGCGGCTCGCGGATTGCCCAGGTTGTGCGTGGAGATACGGGCTATCTGGCGGAGAGCGAAACCAATGAGGTGCTGCAGTCCCGGATCTCCTACTACGCGAACGATCTTGCCGTGATTGGATGGAATGCGGCCTTTATCTACGACTCGACCGCGGGCGCGGAGACGGCGATTCAGCTGCTGGAGTACGCCAACTCGCAGCTGCTCGAGTTCCGGCACTACGACAAGCTGCTGACCGAAGAGCTGGACCGCGTCTATACATTGCTCGACGAGGGCACGGGCATCTTTGCGCGCTGGCGGCTGGCGCGCTCGGCGACGCGGCTGCATACGGTGCTGCTGGATGTGGCCGAGCTGACCGAACATGCCGATAACGCCATCAAGTTCCTGAGCGACATGTTCTCGGCGCGCCTTTACAAGCTGGCGGCGCAGAAGGTCGGCGTACCGGACTACAAGGATCTGGTGACGCAGAAGGTGCGCAACGCCGAGGAGCTCTATCGTTTCATGGTTGACCAGTTCAACCAGAGCCGGGCCTTCTTTCTGGAGCTGACGGTGGTGATCATCCTGGTGATCGAGCTGGTTTACCTGTTCCGGGGGCGACCCTTCTAGGTGCTTGCCGCACGGTGGGCGGGGGCTGAGCGTCCGGCGCAAGTGCCGGGACGTTATCTCCGTGTAGCCATAAAGAATAATCCCCTTTCGTAATCACGAATGGGCATTTACACTCGTGTCACCCCCAACATTCACCCCTCGAGTCCGTAAGCTTTGACTGTGATGAGTCCTGTAGTTGGCGCGCACTTTGGTCCGTACGAGATTCTCGAGAAGATTGGCTCGGGCGGCATGGGAGATGTCTACCGGGCGCTGGACACGCGTCTCGACCGTGAAGTTGCCCTCAAGCTCGTCTCAGAAACTTACCTGACCGGCGAAACGCCGCACACGCCTGCGACCGGCGGCACTCCCGCAACGGCCTCTAATGCCCGCTTTCAGCGGGAGGCGCGCGCAGCTTCGGCACTAAATCATCCCAACATCTGCACAATTCACGATATCGGCGAGCAGGATGGACGGCCCTACCTGGTGATGGAGCTGCTCCAGGGGCAGACGCTGAAGCAATACCTTGGCAGGCATCAGCCGCTCCCCGCATCCGAGTTGTTGAGCTTTGCACACCAGGCCGCAAGCGCACTTGCTGCGGCGCACGCGCGGGGGATTATCCACCGCGATATCAAGCCGGCAAATATCTTTGTCGTCGACTCGACGAATGGCGGCCTGCCGCATATCAAGATCCTCGATTTCGGGCTGGCGAAGCGGCATGACCCCGTGGTGGGGGCTGGCGCCGCTCCGGGAGGGCAGAATAGCGGCCAGTCGGCGACCAGCGCAGGCTCGAATGACCTGACCCTGACTAATGCGGGATCGACGCTGGGGACGATCGCCTATATGTCCCCAGAACAGGCGAAGGGGCAGGCGGTCGATGCGCGGTCGGATCTGTTTTCGCTGGGCTGCGTGCTGTATGAGGCGGCGACGGGCAAGTCTCCATTTGCAGGGGATTCCCCGGCCGAGACTTTTGCCGCCCTGCTGATGAAAGATCCGCCTGCGGCGAGCAGCCGGAATTCCGCGCTGCCGAAGGGCTTGGATCCGATTCTGGCAAAGCTGCTGGCCAAGGAGAAGAGCGACCGGTATCAGTCGGCGAACGAGCTGCTGGCGGATCTGGACGCGATCGGCGAGGCGAAGGATACCCCGGTGGGGAATGCCACGACGGGCACGGTTGCAGCGGCGCCGCCTTCCGCAGAAGCATCCCGGAAGAACGGGCTGACGATCGCAGCGATCGCGGCGGCTGTCGTCATCGTCATCGGCGCGGGCGTGTGGGTCTGGCATGGCCGCCATGCTTCCGCTCCGCCCACGCAAACTGCGCCTGAGGTGATCGGCGAGAAGGACTCGATCATCCTGGCGGATTTCGTCAACAACACGGGGAATCCGGTCTTTGATACGACGCTGAAGCAGGCCCTGGCGATCCAGCTCGAGCAGTCACCGACACTGAATATCGTCAGCCAGCAGCATCTGCGGCAGAGCATGAAGTACCTGGGCAAGTCGTCGGACGATCAACTGACGCCGGCGATTGCGCGCGAGATCGGCCTGAGGGAAGGCGTGAAGGCCATCCTGACGGGGACGATCGCCTCGCTCGGCAAGGAATACGTCATCACGCTGACGGCCCAGGCCACCGCCACCGGCGATGACATTGCCAGCGTTCAGACACAAGCTCCGGATGCAGAACATGTACTCGGGGCGCTGGACCAGGCAGCCACGGGGATGCGAGCTAAGCTGGGTGAGTCGCTGAGCTCGATCCAGAAGCTGGACACGCCGCTCGGCCAGGCGACAACCCCTTCCCTCGACGCCTTTCGCGCCTATGCGCTGGGGGATGTAGAGCATGACAAGGGCCTCGACCTGCCGCAGGCCGCCGGCCACTACGAACAGGCGGTCGAGCTCGATCCGAACTTCGCCATGGCCTGGGCCAGGCTGGGGGTGGTTTACAGCAACGCAGGGCAGCTGGGGAAGGGGCTCGAGTATTTCACCAAGGCTTATAACCTCTCAAAGAATGTCAGCGAACGCGAGCGGCTTTACATTAGCGGGCACTACTACCAGAACGTGACGGGAGAGATCCCCAAGGTTATTGATACGCTCGAGCTCTCGATCCGGACCTATCCGAACGACTTCAACAGCCTGGTGAATCTCTCGGTCGCATACAGCCTTATCGGCGATTATGAGAACGCGCTGTTGTACAGCCAGAAGGGAGTGGCCACGCGGCCGGACGACGTCATCGCACAGGAAAACCTGATCCAGGACCTGGTCGTCCTCGATCGCTTCAAGGAAGCGCGGGACCAAATAGCCACGGTGAACAAGATGGGACTCGGCGATGCCACCTCATTCCTCACTGAGATCTACTACCTGGATGCGTTTGATGGAAATACTTCAGGCATGGATGGCCTGGTCTCCCAGACGGCGGGCCGGCCGGATGCGTACCTCATGCTGACCGCGAAAGCCTATGTCAACGAGTATTTCGGCCAATACAAGCAGGCGCAGACGACATGGGAGTCTGTGATGGAGCAGAGCGCCTCGCAGAAGGCCAGCGATGCCGAGGCGTCAGCCCTGCTTTCGCTGGTTTCAGGCAGAGCGTTTGCCGGTATGTGCCAGGATTCGGAGAGCAGGGTGAAGCGCGCCCTTGCGCTGGATAAAACCAAGCCCACGCTGCGCCAGGCTGCCTTCACCGCCGCCATCTGCGGCGACCGCAAGACCGCCGATCCGATCCTCAAGGACCTGGACAAGAAATATCCCGAAGATACAACGGTGCAGGGCATCACCATTCCGTCGACGCGCGCGCTGCTTGACCTGTTCGAACACAAGCCTGCCGATGCCCTGACGAATCTCGATAAGGCCAAAGCTTACGACCTTGCCATTCCCGGAGCCTACCTGCGCGGACTGGCGTATCTCGATCTGCACGATGGGGCGAACGCGGTCACCGCCTTTCAGCGGGCCATCCAGTACCGGGGAGCGATCGTGTCGCAGGGCTTGCAGGTCTATCCACAGTCGCTTCTGGGACTCGCACGCGCCTATGCGATGCAGGGCGACAAGGCGAAGGCGAAAGAGACGTATCAGAAATTTTTTGACCTGTGGAAGAACGCCGATCCAGACCTGCCGCAGCTCATCGCGGCAAAGAAGGAATTCGCGTCGCTCTAGAACATGTGGAACAGCCGACTCTACTCTGCTTCGTCGGACGTTGCCGCTTCGTAGTGTTCGGCGAGCAAATGCAAAAGCGACTGAGGATCATAGCTCGATAGCGTGTGATCCACCCCTTGCACGTGGCGGTCTGGAGACGGGGCCAGTGCAACTATGGGAAGATCCGGGCAAATCTTCTTGATTTGGTGCACAAGCTGGCTGAATTGAGAGTCTTCGAGTTCGGTGTGAATCACAGCAACGTCGACGTTGGGAAACCGGCGCAGCAGTTTTATGGCGCCATTTCCGCTATACGCGGTGATGACATTGTGGCGGGCGGTTTCCAGGATTAGTTTGCGGGCGGAAATCCCCTCCGGCTGCTCCACTTCGACCATCAAGACAACCAATCGCATTTTCATTCTTTACCCCGTTGAACTCGTCTCTTCGAATTGTCGGCCTATGAAAAATGGCGCAATCAAAGGATCGCCGCGTAGCAGACGGCTAAAAATTAGACAGCCAGTTAAGGATTGCCGTTGCCAGGGCGATGCGCTGTCCAGAATAAGAATGATCCGTGTCGAAGTGTGTCTCCGTAACGTGTGTGTTTCCTGCCTTTTGTAAAGCGGCGACGAAAGCATGATCGTCGGGGCCGAGTCCGTCGTTCGCGGTGATGACCAGCACGGGACGCGATGCGAGTGCCGGCGCGAAGCTGTTGAAGTTGAACTCGGTGTGGTGCGCATAAGCTTCATCGACCAGCGACTCGGCGGTACATCCGGCGAGCGGAGCGATGTTGTTGTCGGCGATGAAGTCTGCAACCATCGACTTCTTTGCCTTTTCGATGACTGCCTGGCCGGCCTCGGGCGGTGGGAAGCTGCCACCGATGTTCCATGCGGAGATCATGACGACACCGGCGACCTTTGGATCGTGCGCGGCGGCTGACGCGACCATGTATCCGCCCATGCTGTGACCGAGAACGACAATTTTATTCGGGTCGATGTGGTACTTCACGATGTTGGCCGGATCGCGGACGAAGGCTACTTCGGCGTCCGCGTCCTCGATGGCGTGGGTAAAGGAGAAGGTACCCTTCACGCCCCATGATCCGCGATAGTGGACGGCGAGGACATTCCATCCGGCGCGACGGATAGCCTGGGCCAGGTCGAGATTCTGCTCGTATCCCGGGAATCCGTGCATGAGGACCAGCGTGGGATGCGGACCGGCTCCGGCGGCAAGGTAGAAGACGCCGAGGAGTTTCTCGCCGTGACTGGGAACGCCGGCGAGCGAGACGATGGACGGCGGATGCGCAGCGTCAGGGGCGGGGTCAGTTGTGAGAGCGGCAGGTGTTTGCGCGATTGCGGAGACGGTGCAGAGAAGCGCAGTCGAGAAGAGCAGCGCTGCTGCGGAAACCTTCGATCGGGTCATCGTTCGATGATGCCAGAGAAGGAGGGTTTGTGAATCCCGGTATTATCGTCATGGCAGCGATGCAGCTCTTTCCGTGACCGGAGGCGGCATGTCGGGCGTGAAGTCCACTCGCAGGGATTTTCTGCGCAACGCAGGCGCTCTGGCTGGAGGCGGGCTGCTGGTGTCCTCTTCGAGGCTGAACCTGTGGTCGATGACAGGAGGCACGCGACCGGTCGCACTTCCCGACCAGCCAGCCGATTACACACTGACGATCGCGGTGAAGCCGATTGAGCTTGCGCCCGATCGCATCGTTTCAGTAACGACTTACAACGGGCAATTTCCAGGGCCGCTGCTGCGCTTCAAGGAGGGGCAGGCGGTGACCGTCGAGATCCACAACGAGACGGACACGCCGGAACAACTGCACTGGCACGGGCAGATGATCCCGGTAGACGTGGATGGCGCGGCCGAGGAAGGCACGCCATTCATTCCCCCACATGGATCACGCCGAATCAGCTTCACTCCGAAGCCTTCGGGATTCCGCTTCTATCACACGCACGTTCGTGCCGGAGCCGATCTGGCTGCCGGACAGTACAGCGGACTGGTGGGTCCCGTGTATATCGAGCCCAAAGACAACCCGGGCAATTACGATCGCGAAGTCTTTCTCACCATGAAGGAGTTCGAGCCGACTCTCAGCCGGGGCGGGGACATGGCGCAGGACTTTCTGTCGGGAACGGAGGTTCCGGCTCTGAATGCCAAGGGCGAGACTGCAATGAAGGCGTCGCTGGCGAAGGGAGATCCGCACGGGTATGAAGTGGGCTACCGGTCGTTCACGATCAATGGCAGGATGCTTCATCATGGCGCGCCGGTGCGCGTGAAAGAGGGCGAGCGTGTGCTCTTTCACGTGCTGAACGGCAGCGCTACGGAGATTCGCAGCCTCGCTCTGCCGGGGCATAGCTTCACCATCGTCGCGACGGATGGGAATCTACTGCCGAACCCGGTTCGGGTGCCGGGGTTGTGGCTGGGCACGGCGGAACGCATCTCCGCGATCGTGGAGATGAATCATCCCGGCGTGTGGGTGATGGGGGATCTCGCCGATGACGACCGGCGCAATGGCATGGGCATCGTGGTCGAGTATGTGGGATACAAGGGGAAAGGACAGTGGATTCCGCCGAAACCGTTTAAGTGGAACTATGCTCGTCTGGGAGCCGCAAGCGGACCTGCAACACAACCGGACGAGACATTCGAGATGCTCTTCGAGAAGAACAACGCCGCAGCAGAGGGTTTCAATCTGTGGACGATCAACGGCGTCGCCTATCCTGACTCGCAGATGATGGTTCCGGCCTCGTTTCATCTGCATGAGGGCAAGCGGTATCGGCTGCGCATGAGGAATGCGAGCGACGATATTCACCCGATCCATCTGCATCGTCACAGCTTTGAGCTGACCCGCATCGGCGGTCAGCCGACGTCGGGCGTGATGAAGGACGTGGTGATGCTGGGTGGATATCAGGAGATGGAAGTCGACTTTGTCGCCGACAATCCGGGCATGACGCTCTTCCATTGCCACCAGCAACTGCACATGGACTTCGGATTCATGAGCCTGTTTGACTACGCGTAGCTGCGAGCTACTTCGCCGCGACCTCGGCGGGTTGGCGCAACCATCCATAGAGCGGGAAGTGCTCGGCGAGCTCGAGCACCTGGCCGCGGATATTCGCGAGAGCCTGCGGATTGCCGCGCTGCTCGAGAGCCTCAGCGATCCACTTCGCGATGGTGCGCATCTCGGGTTCTTTCATGTCGCGCGTGGTGAGCGCGGGAGTGCCGATGCGGATGCCGCTGGGCTTGAGCGGAGGATTGGTGTCGTAGGGGATGGCGTTCTTGTTTACGGTGATGCCGGCTTCTCCGAGAGCGGATTCGGCTTCGCTGCCGAGAATGCCCTTGGCAAAGACGTCGATGAGCATAAGATGCGTGTCGGTTCCGCCGGAGACGACGCGGAAGCCTTCGGACTGTAGCGCTTCTGCGAGCACCTTGGCATTAGCGACGATCTGCTGCGCATAGAGCTTGAAGTCGGGGTGCAGCACTTCTCTGAAAGCTGCGGCCTTGGCGGCGATGATGTGCACGAGGGGGCCTCCCTGCTGACCGGGGAAGACACTCTTGTCGACAGCGGCGGCGTATTGCTGCTGGCAGAGAACGAGGCCGGCGCGGGGTCCGCGCAGAGTCTTGTGGGTTGTAGTGGTGACAATCTGTGCGTGCGGCACAGGCGAGGGATGGACGCCTCCGGCGACGAGGCCGGCGAAGTGGGCCATGTCGACGATGAGCAGCGCGCCGGCTTTGTCGGCGATCTCGCGCATGCGGGGAAAGTCGAAGATGCGCGGGTAGGCGCTGCCTCCGCCGATGATGACCTTGGGCTTCTCGCGAAGAGCGATGGCTTCGAGCTCGTCGTAGTCGATGGTCTCGGTATCTTTGCGGACGGTGTAGGAGACGACCTTATAGAGCTTGCCCGAGAAATTCAGCTTGTGGCCGTGGGTGAGATGGCCACCATGGGCAAGATCGAGGCCGAGGATGGTGTCTCCGGGTTGAAGGACGGCCATGTAGGCGGCGGCATTGGCCTGCGAGCCGGAGTGCGGCTGGACGTTGGCATGTTCGGGACCGAAGATTTGCTTAGCACGGTCGCGGGCGAGGTTCTCGACCACGTCGGCGAATTCGCATCCGCCGTAGTAGCGGCGGCCGGGATAGCCCTCGGCGTATTTGTTGGTGAAGACCGAGCCGGCAGCCTCAAGCACAGCGCGACTGACGAAGTTCTCCGAGGCGATCATTTCGAGGCCTTCATGCTGGCGGAGGACTTCATCTTCGATGGCGGCGGCGATCTCGGGATCGGCCTGCGCGAGAGGTAGAGACATGCGGTCGGTCATAGGTAGATTGTAGGCTGGAGGGGTTCAGCGTGCCACTAGTTCACGATCGCTCATTTGCGTTCGCGTGGGTGCTTCGGAGGCGAGCTGTTTGAAGGCGCTATACACGAACGAGCCCAGATACCAGCCATCGATGTATTTGTAGGGCGTCTCGCCGGTGGTGTAGTGGCCGCAGGGCAGGACTTTGGAAACGAAGTCGATGCCGAGCTCGGTGAATCCGCGCACCACTTCGAGCGAATATTCGGGCAGGAAGGTGAGATCGTACTTCGCGTGTATGACGAGCACTTTTTTCGCGTGAGCGGCGAAATGGTGCGCGTAGGATACAGGACTGATCGAGCTCCACAACTCGCGCAGGCGCGCCTGCGTCATGCCGGCATCTTCAAAGGCCTGACGGATGTGGCGCGTGCTCTGGCCGGTCCAAACGACATCGCCGTAGTCTTTGGAGGCGTGGTTGAAGGCGTTGACGCGCAGCCGCACGTCGTGCGCGCTGGCGATGAAGGCATAGCAGGAGCCGAGGCTGGTGCCGAGGATTCCGAACTGCTCGTAGCCCTGCTCTTCCAGCCAGTCGATGCAGCAGCGGATATCGATGACGGCCTGGCGACAGGCGGAGATGGTGCGTCCAATGTTGGAGCTGACGGCGTAGTCGGCGCGCTCAAGTTCGGCGGGACGGCGAATGTCGTGGTAAGGCTTGCTGAGGCGCAGCGCGGAGATGCCGAAGCGGTTGAAGAGCGAGCACAACGCATTGTGGCTGAATGCGTCGGCGTTCCACTGCGGCATGACGATGATGGCCTGCTTCGGCTTGCCCTGCGTCTTTTCCGGCGGCGCGGGATACCAGCGGGCGTTGACGAGGTCGTTTTCCGGATACGGCGTGCGAACGGGCGAAGTGAAGCGCAGGAACTCGGCGGCCTTGAGTTTGCCTTCGGCAGCTTTGCGCTTGAGGTCGGCATCCTGTTTCAAAGTTTCAGGGCGCACGTTTGTGGGGAAAAGCTGCGGGTAGCGCGTTTCGAGCTGGAAGTCGGTGGGGCGAACGTAGCCGTAGAAATCCTGGCTGCGCTCGACGATGGCCTGATTGAAGGCGATCATGGCCGCCTCGGCGGACTTGCCGTCGAGCGAGGAGGGGTCGGCGCTGCCAAAGATCTGCGGGCGCAGCTTCGCCGAATTGATGAAGTCCTCGAGCCAGTCGAAGCCCCACTCGACGGGCCGGACAATGCGGTTCTCGTCGCGCGTGGTGAGGGCTGTCTCCCAGCGGTACATCCAATTTGCGTAAAGCTTGCCGAGCATGGTCTTCTTCAGTCTTTCATTATGCGAGGCACACGGGCTGCGATGTTGCAGAGAATTTCATACGGGATGGTGCCGGCGAAGTCGGCGTGATCCCAGGCGGTGATGCGTTCCCTGCCCTGTTCGCCGATAAGAATGACTTCGTCGCCGATTGCAACGCCGGGAATATCGGTGACGTCAATCGTGGTGAGATCCATCGAGATGCGGCCGGCGATGGGCGCGCGCCGGCAACGTATCAGCACACTGCCGCGATTTGACAGCAGCCGGTTGAGGCCGTCGGCGTATCCGACGGGCAGCAGCGCGATGCGCGAGACGCGGCCGGCTTTGAAGGTCGCGCAATAGCCGGCGGTGTCTCCGGGCTGAACGTTGCGAAGCGAGACGATGCGCGTCTTCCAGGAAAGAACGGGCTGCAGCAGGTGAGCCGTCGCGAGGGGCTCGGTCCCGCCGAAGCCTGCGCTGGAAAAGCCGCCGAGTGACATCCCTGCGCTGGAAAAGCGCGGCGCGTAGCCGTAGAGAGCAAGGCCGGGACGCAGCATCGCCTTTGCGCCGTATCGGCCGGCAATCTGAACCATCCCGGCTGCTCCGCCCTGACTGAGTACCGTCGCAGAATTGCCAGCGTGAACCCATTCGGGGCGGAGGCCACGGGCTGTGATTGTGTCCAATGCAGTTACAAATTGCTCGAGCTGTGCCGCGTTCGCCCTTCCGTCGAGAGCTTCCGGCGAGTGCAAGTGGGTCATTCCACCTTCCAGATAGAGAGCCAGCGAAGTGGTGAGGGACTCAAGGAGTGGCGTCAGCGCATCCAGGCGTACTCCCTGGCGCGACATGCCGGTGTCAATTTCAAGATGCACGGGAATCGATCCGGCCGCGAGTTTCCGGCTGCGAGCCGCAGACTGAAGGGATTCGATCTGCGACGGCTCCCAGATGACTGGCGTGAGGCGATGCGCGATTGCCGCTTCAGCTTCGGCCCTTCCCCAGACGCTGCCCATGATGAGGATGCGAGCCTGCGGTGCGACGCTGCGGACGGCTGCGCCTTCTTCGACACCGGTAACGCCGAGCCAGGCGGTGGGATGCTCTGCGGCGATGGTCCCGGCGCAGGACAGTACGCTGTGTCCGTAGGCATTGGCCTTGACGATGGCCAGCAGATCGGCTTCTCCGGCGAGGCGGAGGAGGAGACGGTAGTTTTCCAGGAGGCGCGGACGGGATATCTCCGTCCAGACTGGTCGAGTGCCCATTGCTACTGCGGCGCGGGATCCGACCCAGGCGCCGGAGGAGGCTGCGTCGATTGCTTGCCCTGATAGATCAGCGGAATGTGGAAGGGCAGCGCGGCATCGGTCTTCTTGGAGGCAGATTTCGTCTTAGTCTCCCCACCCTTCTCTACCACCGCAGTGCGCTGCGCATGAACACAGACCCAGTTCTCGCGTACGTGCTGGTAGACATGGGTGAAGATGCCGCGCTCCTCACGAACCTGCCCGTTGATCTTCCACTTGATGATGTAGGTGCCGTCGACCAGAGCCATGTCCTCGATGGTGCGCACGTTTACGACGCGCTGCTCCATGCTTATCGGCTGCGGGCCGCCCTTCTCGTAGAGCTGCGCAATCTGCTGGTTGCGCGTGGTGACTTCACCATTCGAAGAGATGTCGACCAGGATGGGAGACATCAACAGCTCGAGGCTGTACTGGTCATGCTTGGCAACCGCATCGCTCCACTGGTCTTCGAGCTTCTGGAAGGTTGTGATTTCGGGAGCCTGTGTAGTTGGCGTCTGCTGGGCAGCCACGAGGCTACCCGCAAGCACCGCCGAAGCGGCGAGAGAGATAAAAATGGATTTCATACGCAAAACGGGTTTCACTTCCATGATAAAGGGTTAGACGGTCCGATGGTGGATTTCGCCCGGCTTTTGCACACTTGATACCCGGTCTTGAAACGCTTCCACAGCAAGGATCAACCTAAACTTTAGAGGCTCAAGACCATGGCCACGACTCCCGATATCGCTTTTGAGCGCGGACTGCCCGCCTCCATTGACGCCGAGCGATCGATTCTCGGCGCTATCCTGTTGGATAATCACGCCTACAACGAGGCTGCCGAAAAACTGGTGGCAGCGGACTTCGCCCTCGAGTCGCATCAGCGGATTTTCTCGCGTATCGCAGAGCTGATGGATGCAAGCCGGGCGGTCGACATTGTCACACTGGCCGAGGAACTGGCCAAACGCAAGGAAGTCGAGTCGATCGGCGGCGTCGCCTATCTGGCGTCACTGACTGAGGGACTGCCGCGGCGGCTGTCGATTGAAGAATATGTCCGGATCGTGAAGGACAAGTCGCTGCTGCGGCAGCTGATCAACATCTGCTCGATGTCGATCACGCGTGCCGCCGATCAGAGCGAAGACGCGCTGGAGATTCTAAACGCTGCCGAGACCGATCTGCTGGAGGTCACGGAGAAAGGCATCACGCGCGGCTTTGCGGGAATTCCGGAGATCGTCCGCGACTCGTTCGGAACCATTGACAATTTATATAAGGAAGGCCGCGAGGTTACAGGGCTGGCGACGCACTTCCAGGAGTTCGACCGCATGACCAGCGGCCTGCAGAAATCGGAGCTGACGATCATTGCCGCCCGGCCTTCGATGGGAAAAACAGCGTGGGCGATCAACATCGCGCAGAATGCGGCGGTACGCGGCGGCAAGACTGTCGCTATCTTTTCACTGGAAATGAGCAAGGAGTCGCTGCTGCGACGCATGCTCGCATCGGAGGCGCTGGTCGATTCGCAGAAGATCCAGAAGGGTTTTCTTGGCCGCGACGACCACGAAAAGCTGTCAAGCGCGCTGGAGCGGCTGGTCGAGGCGCAGATCTTCATCGATGACACGCCGGGCATTTCGCTCTCGGAGATGCGCGCCAAGGCGCGGCGGCTGCGCCAGACGATGGGCGGACTGGACCTGATCGTGATCGACTACCTGCAGCTGATGTCGGCCAGCGTTCCGGGGCCGGGCCAGAAGCGCTATGAGAACCGGACACAGGAGGTTTCGGCGATCTCGCGGGGATTGAAGGCGCTGGCCAAGGAAATGAATATCCCCGTGATCGCCCTGTCACAGCTCTCGCGTGCCTCGGAACAGCGGGGCGGCGACAAGAAGCCAATGCTCTCGGACCTGCGTGAATCGGGCTCGATCGAGCAGGATGCCGATGTGGTGGCTTTCATTCACCGCGAGAGCTACTACAACCGCGACGAGAATGGGCAGCCCGATCCCGATACAGAGAACAAGGCAGAGATCATCATCGCCAAGCAGCGTAACGGTCCGACGGGATCGGTGCATCTCGCGTACCTGTCAAAGTGCACGCGCTTTGAGAACCTGGCGTACGGCGGAGATGACGGCGATTACCGGGTCTAATGACATGGATAAGAAACCGCCCGCGACCGTCGATGAATATCTGGCCATCGTGCCGGAGCCGGCGCGGACAACGCTGGAGAAGATGAGGAAGGCTATTCAGTCGGCTGCGCCGGAGGCGGCTGAAGCGATCAGCTACGGAATGCCCGCATTCAAATATCAGGGACGGGGTCTTGTGGCGATCGCAGCGTTCAAAAACCATTGCAGCCTCTTTCCCATGAGCGGCGCAGCCATCGAGAAATTCAAAGCCGAGCTCGCAGGCTTCCATACATCCAAGGGCACTCTGCAGTTTCCACTGGACAAGCCCCTCCCGGGCAGCCTGCTGAAGAAGATCATCAGGGCGAGAATCGCGGAGATCGAGAAGCCTCCGCGCTGATCCTTTGAACTGCTCTTGCTAGAATGATCGGACTTTTGGTTTGCGGGTGGGCTCCCTACCCTGCTGAATTCTCATTTCTTCGACACGGAGCGTGGCATGCGCATTTTTCGCGTGGCGGCTTTGGCGATTGGCCTGGTCTTTCCACTGATTGTTCGGGCACAGGCACCGCCTGCTCAAGTCCCGGCCGCTCCGCCCGCCGCACAGCCTCATTCGGAAGAGAAAACTCCTCCTGCGACTCCCGCGGGGGTTCACCCGTTGGAGCAGGCTGACCTCCAGGCCTTCTTCGATGGCATTATCCCGATGCAGCTGGAACGCTCCGACATTGCCGGCGCTTCAGTCCTGGTGATGAAGGACGGCAATGTTTTGCTGCAGAAGGGCTACGGCTATGCCGACTGGAAGAAGCAGACTCCGGTCGATCCGGTGTCGACGATCTTTCGGCTGGCTTCCATTTCGAAGCTCTTCACCTGGGTGTCGGTGATGCAGCTCGAGGAGCAGGGCAAACTCGATATTGACGCTGACATCAACCGTTATCTCGACTTCCGGATTCGCCCCGCCTTCGGGCAGCCCATCACGCTGCGCAACCTGATGACACACACAGGCGGCTTTGAAGAGGAGAGCCGGGACATTATCATCACCGATCCGAAATGGAAGATGTCACTGCGCGACTTCCTGATCGCGAACCAGCCGAGGCGCCTCTTTCCTCCGGGCAAAATTCCTGCCTACTCCAACTACGGCGTCGGCCTGGCCAGCTATATTGTCCAGCGCGTGAGCGGTGAACCCTTCGAGCAGTACGTCGAAGAGCACATCTTTGCTCCGCTGGGGATGACTCACTCGACCTTCTATCAGCCTCCGCCGGGGGGCTTTCCGGCGACGCCCTCGGAGGGGTATCGCGGCGACACGGAAAAGCCGCCGGTCGGTTTCGAGATCTTCAACCCGGTGGGCGCAGGGGGATTGTCGTCGACGGCAGCCGATATGGGCCGCTTCGGACAAGCGCTGCTCAACGGAGGCGAGCTCGATGGCAAGCGCATCCTGAAGGCCGAGACGCTGGCCGAGATGTGGACGACGCAATTCCAGGCCGATCCCCGGCTGCCTCCGCAGTGCATGGGTTTTTATCAGACGTGGCGCAACGATCTGCACTGGATCGGCCACGAGGGCGACCTGATTGCCTTTCACAGCCTCTTTTTCGTCGAGCCGGTGGAGAAGCTGGTGCTCTTTGTCAGCTACAACTCGGCTGGTGGCGGCAGCAAGCCGCGGCCGGAGATCATCAACATGTTCTCCGACCGCTATTATCCGAGCGACAAGAAACCGGCGTTCGTCAGCCTTTCCCGCAACGAACTGACCGCAGTGGAAGGTACCTACGAATCAACACGCCGGGCCGACAGTACGAAACTGGCGGTGAGCTACCTTTTTGAACAAAGGAGCGCGAACGTCGACAAGGATGGCGTTCTACATGTTGAGGATGTTAAGAACCTGCGCGGGCATCCGATCAAATGGAAGCCGATTGGTAAAGACCTCTGGCAGGAGGTGGATGGGCAGGATCGGCTTTTCGCCATTCGCGACGACAGCGGGAAAGTGGTCCGGCTGGCCTTTGACTTCCCCGGCGTGCAGGCGCAGCGAGTCGCCTGGTATGAAAACGGCAAATTTGTCCTGACTGCGGTGGGCAGCAGCCTTGGCATTCTGGCGCTGGTGGTCATTGCGACGATCCTGCGGATGGGGCGACGAATCTTTTTTCGCAAACGCCCCCGCCCCGCACCTCAGCCCGGCACCCGCTGGCTGCCCTTCCTGACCAAGGTCGCAGCCTGGGCCTGGGTGGCGATGTTGTTGACTATATTCATCTTCTTCGCCGTAAAGGGCGATGACCTTAACCCGCCGAATCCGGGCTGGGATAAGTGGCTCTACCTACTCAACCTGGCGACCGGCCTGGCTCTGCTTCTAAGCCTTTCTGCAGTGATTTCCGGCATCCGCGTCTGGGGCAAAAGCGAGCTGAGAAGGATCACCAAGATCAAGTTTTCGCTGGTCGCCCTGGCCTGCGTGATTCTGAGCTGGTTTGCGATTCACTGGAACCTGATCGGGCCGGTAACGCGTATCTAGATCCTGAACCTGGGGTCTGAACCCCGGGGCCTGAACCGGACGGATCGTCCTCTGCAACCGGAAGCGGTCGGCTTTCACCCTATGGAAAGATTTCAGGTGGCTATGGCGTTTCCCGATTGAGAGTGGGATGATAATGCCCACTAAGCGTTTGCCCGGTTCCTAAGAAGGAGGCGCGCATGCGAACGAATCTCATAAAGTCGGCCCCCACGCCGCGTACATTGTTCCTCACTCTGATTGCGGTGTGCACCTGTGTTCCCGGCGCAGGTGGCCAAGGCCCTAACAACCATCCGACTTCGGGCGATAATGCCTTCTACGGTGCGGATTCGCGGATGTATTACGGCGAATTCGGTCTCGCCCAGGAAACTCCCAGCAAGCCCAACACGAATCCGCAGCCCCAGATGGTGAGCTCGGTCACTCCTCTTACGGATTTCGGCGCGGGCATGTCCAGTCTGGCGCCGGAGACACAGGGCGATCTGCTGATGCTCCACCAGCGTTATCTGGCCGCGATCGCCGCCTATCAGCGCGGCCCGCAGGATTCGCCGGTGGTGTGGAACAAGCTAGGAATCGCGTATCAGCATATGTACGCGCTTGATTTCGCGAAGCTGCAGTATGAGAAGGCTCTGTCCATCAATCCCAAGTACGCCGAGGCTCTGAATAATCTGGGCACGGTTTACTACGGTGAGAAGGACTACCGCAAAGCCGAGAAATACTACAAAAAATCCCTGAGATTGAAACCCAATTGCGCCTCGTTCTACAGCAATCTGGGCACAGCTTATTTCGCCGACCACCGGTACAAGCAGGGGCTAGAGGCTTACCAGCGCGCCTTTGACATCGACCCACAGATCTTCATCCGCGATTCGATGGAGCGAATCGCGGAAATGGGGCCGCTTGAAGAGCAGGCGCGGCTGAATTATGAGCTCGCCAAGATCTACGCGCATGCAGGGAACTTCGACGCAGCCATCCATTACCTGCGCAGCGCGCTGATCGACGGATTCGACGACCGCAAAAAGCTAATGGAAGAGAAAGAGTTTGCAACTCTTCGCACCAAGCCGGAGTTCACCCTGCTTCTGACCGAAGAGCACCTGAATTAAAGCCTCCGGCTGGACTATGGCGGGAACGATCGCACGAGGTAGAAGTTTGTCAGGCCAGGCGAACCGCGATGCCTGTCTGCGCCTGAATCTTCTTAAGCAGGTCAGGCTGTTCGGAGACCGGCAGGTCCATATCGGCGTACTGCTCCTCTCCGGCGCCGTTTCTGTACATGATGCGCAGGATGTGGTTCGCCATGTAGAACTCGAGTGAGGAGATGTTTCCGTAGGGGATGGTCTTTTTCACGCTCTCGTTGACAACAAAGAGAACGTTTTTGGAGTCGGGATCGAGGTTGAGCGTACCCTCGATCTTTTCCGGCTTCCCCTCTTTCGCCTGGTTAGCGGCAACACACAGCTTTACTTTCTTGTAGGTCGTGACGGTGTTTTGGGCAGAAGCTGAAACAACCAGCGTCAGCCCCCAGAACATTACGATAAGGGCGAACGACGCAAAATATTTCTTCATAATGAGGCAAACGTAGCATCGCTTTGAGCGGCGGCAAAAGTATCTTCTGATGTACGCGGACGCAGGGGAGTCAGCGTGATTCGACCAATGGAGACGCGCCTTCGGTGCGCCTGGCCTGAATCTCGATGTAGACATTGATGAGCGCCAGCGCCGCCGGTGTGACACCGGGAATGCGGCTCGCCTGGCCAATCGTCGCGGGGCGTACACGCGTGAGCTTCTCCTTCATCTCGCGCGAGAGACCGCTCACCGAGGAGTAGTCAAACGACTCGGGAATCACGCGGCCTTCGGCCTTCTTCAGCTTCTCAATGGACTTCTTCTGCTGGTCGAGATAGCCGGAGTACTTGATCTCCGTCTCTGCCGACTTGAGCTCGTTGCGGGACTGGCTGTCCAGGCATTCGCGCTTCGCGCCATTTGCATCTCTGGCTGTTCGCAGTTTGATCCAATCGCTGAAGGGAGAGGGATCTTCATACGCGGACAGTTCTTCCCGGAGCAACGGCCAGAGCGCCTCGATGGCGACCTCGGGCCGCTTGAGGATCTGCGCAAAGGTTTGTCCGGCGAGGCTGCCGAGGGCTGCGCCGGGGAAAATCTCACTCACTCGCGATGGATTCACCTTTCGCGTTGCGAGGAGCTTTTCGAGGGCAACGGCGCGGGCCTGCTTCGCCTCGTAGTCAGACCATGCCGCGTCGCTGATTAAACCGAGGCGGCGTCCGTGAGGGGTGAGGCGGCGGTCGGCGTTGTCGATGCGCAGATGCAAACGAAACTCGGCACGCGAGGTAAACATGCGATAAGGCTCGTTGGTTCCCTTGCTGATCAGATCGTCAATGAGGATGCCGGTGTAGGCCTCAGTGCGGTCGAGGGTGAAGGTGCTGGGGGCATGATCACCGATGGCCGCACTGCCGGACTCGCGCGCGGAGAGCGCGGCGTTGATGCCGGCCATGATGCCCTGGCAGGCGGCCTCCTCGTATCCCGAGGTGCCGTTGATCTGGCCGGCGAGATAGAGGCCGGTGAATTTCTTCACGCGGAGCGTGCGATCCAGCTCGGTCGGATCAATCGCATCGTATTCGATGGCGTATCCGGGGCGCAGCATTTCGGCGTTTTCAAGACCCGGAATCGAGCGCACGATCTCCGCCTGCACCTCCATGGGCAGCGAGGTGGACATGCCGTTGACATAGACTTCGTGCGTGTTCAACCCCTCGGGCTCGAGAAAAAACTGGTGCTGCGACTTGTCGGGGAATTTGACGACCTTGTCCTCGATTGAAGGACAGTAGCGCGGCCCGATGGCCTGAATCTGGCCGGAATACATCGGCGAGCGCGAGACATTCTCGCGAATGATGCGCAGCGTCTCCGGTGTTGTATAGGCGATGTGGCAGGAGACCTGGCGTTGCGGGATTTCCCGCGTGCGGAAGCTGAATGGCGTGGGATCGGCATCACCGGGCTGCTCTTCGAAGCGGCTCCAGTCAATGGTGCGGCCATCAAGGCGGGGCGGTGTGCCGGTCTTGAGACGGCAGCCGCGAAGGCCGAGACGCTTCAGGGCTTCGCCGAGCAATACCGCAGGCGGCTCACCGCTGCGGCCTGCAGGATAGCGTTCTTCTCCGCAATGGATGAGGCCGTTGAGGAAGGTGCCGGTAGTGATGACGGTAGCGTGGGCAAGAATGGTGCGGCCATCGCGGAGCTTGATGCCCTTGACTGATGCGTCCTCGAGAATCACGTCTACCACTTCGGCCTGCTTGATGAAGAGGTTTGCCTGCGACTCGAGGACTTCGCGCATCTTGACGCGGTATTGCTGCTTGTCGCACTGGGCGCGCGGCGACCACACCGCCGGACCGCGCGAGGTATTGAGCAGGCGGAACTGGATGCCGACGGCATCGGCCACTTCACCCATGATGCCGCCGAGGGCATCGACTTCGCGGACAAGATGGCCCTTGGCGATGCCTCCGATTGCGGGGTTGCAGGACATCTGCGCGATGAGATCGAGATTCAGCGTGAAGAGCGCCGTGCGCAGACCCATGCGCGCCGCGGCCATGGCAGCCTCGCAGCCGGCGTGTCCGGCTCCGACAACTACCACGTCATATTGTTCGGTAAAGGCCACAGCTGCTATTTTAGCTGGTTCCAAAAGAAAACGCGGCAGCCGAAGCTGCCGCGGATAAGGAGGATGTTTTGAAAGCCTAGAAGTCGAGTTTAACGCCAAGCTGAACCTGGCGCTGACTATAGACAAAGTTCGAATTGGCGTTGGTAATTGCGCCAAAACCGGACTGTCCGCTGATGCCGCCCCCGGCGCTGAACGGGTTGTAAACAAGATTGCTGCCGGTGATGGAATAAGCAGTGCTGTTGACGCCGGTTACGTTGACGTGGTTCGCCAGATTGAAGAATTCACCCAGCAGCTCCAGGGTATAGCGCTCGGAGAACTGAACGTCCTTCTGGAGGCGGAGGTCAACGTCAGTAGTGTTGGCCTGCTTGAAGGTATTGCGCCCGACCTGCAGCAGATATGTGGACGTGCCCGAGCCGTTGATGCCGGATCCGGCCGCGCTCAACCCGCTCGACGACTTGGGCTGGGTGCCGCTGATGGTGGCGGAGTACGGGAGACCGTTCTGCCACTGGAGAATCGGGTTGAGGTGCCACCCGTTGAGGAAGTACTTCTTCCAGTCCTGCGCGGTTCCGGGCCAGTTCAGCAGGCCCCACGCAACGATACGGTTGGGAACGTTGAAGGCCGAGTTGCCGTAATTGGCTCTCGCGTTCCCATTGGGATCGTACCAGTTGTTCGTGCTCGGCGCGGTGCTCTCGTTCTGGTTGTAATCGAGCGCATGTGACCAGGTGTAGTTGATGTCGAACTGCGCGTATCTGTTTCCGCGATTCTGCAGCTCGGCCACCATCCCCTGGTAGTTGGAGTTGATGTTGCTCGCGACCTCTGTGATGTTTCCGTAGTGGGTATTGATGTACGAACGTGAATAGACGGGCGAAGTGATTTGCGTTCCGCAGGCCAGGGGGCCGCAGGAACCGCCCGCCGCCTTCGGGGTGACGGTCAGCGTGCTGGTGTACGTCGTCGCGGGATTCAGGTTGAGGTTGAGGAAGTTGGGCAATTCCCGACCCAACGCGCCCAGGTAGCTGAGCGAGAAGACCGTTCCCCTGCCGGCATCCTGCTGCACGGAGAAGTCATACTCGCTGATCTGCGGGTTTTGGAAATGCTTGGCGTAGAAGTCGATGCCCGGAGTCGGGAAGGATCCATTGGCGATGACCTGCGGAAAGACCGGGACGGTGGAGCTGGGTGTTTCGCCAAAGACGCCGGGGATGGTGTACTGCCCCAGGGGACTGCCCGCGGCCTCATATGCGTTGAGTATGATGCCGTTGATATTCCGTCCGTAGTAGAGACCGTAACCGCCATGCACGACGGTCTTGCCGGTACCGAAAGGATCCCAGGAAAGACCGACGCGAGGTCCAAAGTTGTTTTTGTCGCTCGGCTGGTTATTAATCTGCGCCAGCGACTCGGGATAGGGCCCCTTACCGTTTACCGCAGTATTGAGGATGGAGGACGCGATGAGCGAAGGATACGGCGGAGGGACGTGTTCGTAGTCGTAGCGCAGACCGAGATTCAATGTCAGGCGCGGCGTGAGCTTCCAGTCATCCTGCCCGAAGAAGCCGTAGTCCATGGTGGTGATGGTGAAGATCGGCGTTCCAAAGCCCTGCGTGAAGTTGTAATAGCAGGGATAGTTGCCTAGTCCCAGTTGCGATTCACTGCTGTCGCAGGAGCCGCCCGGCTTCAGGATGTCGGCGAAGAAATCAGAGAAGTAGGTATAGGTGTATACGCCGTTGCTCTCATAGAGGTTGTTGATGGTGTCGGCATTGCGGAGGATATCGAAGCCGAACTTGAAGGTCTGGTTCCCGTGGCTCCAGGTCGCCGTATCGCCAACCTGAGTCTTGCGCTCGTCAGGATAGGCCTGACGGAAGGAGTAGTAGGGCATGCCCGCGGTAAAGCCGTTATTGGTCGCGCCGCCGTAGACCATCAACTGCACCGGTGTGCCGGTGGTGTTGTTGAGGTAAGAGTTGGTGAAACCGCTGTATGGCTGCTGTCCTTCATCGTCCAGCTCGCGGCCATACTGAAAGCGAAGCTCATTGGCGACGGTCGGCGAGAAGATGCTTGCCAGCTTGGCCAATCCGTAGTCCAGCTTTACGAAGTCGGTTCCGAAGGTGTCGACGGCGTAGTTGTTTGAAGTCTGTGTCTGAACGCCGCCCGGCGAATCCCAGCGGAGGCGGTGATAGAGCAAGCTAAGGTGATGCTTGTTCGTGATCTGCCAGTCGATCTTCGGCGTATTGAGGACTTCATCGCCGGTGCGCGGCGTGGTGCCGAGATCGTCGAGGAGTCCCGGATTGTTCAGGCCGGTGATCGAAGAAACGGCCGAACCGAAGAGCAGCTGATTGTAGTTGCGCGCGGCGGTGCCGTAATCACCACCGAAAACCCTATAGGCCAGGGCGCATGCGCCGGCGTCGCCGGGCTGGGCACCGTTAAAGGCCGTGAACATGGCGGTGGTAGCGCTTGCTGTGCAGGCTCCCGCAGGAACCGAGAGATCGGCAAATTGGTTGAAGAAAGCACTCGGGGTCGCGGGCTTGGCTACACCTGGAAAATTACGCTTGTACTGATCATAGGCATAGAACCAGAAGAGCTTGTCCTTGATCAGAGGCCCGCCGGCGCCAAAGCCCCAGCGCTTGCGCCAATCCGTAGGCTTGAACGGGATGCCGGTAAGAATATTCGGAGCACCGCCACTTGCAGGCTCATTGATGCTGGTGTAGGTGGTAAAGGGATTGATGGCACCCCAGTCATTGTCGCGGTCATAGAAATAAGCCTGACCATGAATCTCGTTGCTGCCGCTCTTGGTGACGGCATTCAGCACGCCGCCGGCGGCGCGTCCGTATTCGGCGGAATAGACACCGGTGTTGACCTGAAATTCAGCGATCGCAATTTGCGAGGTCGAATAGCCTTCGCGGGTTCGACCACGCTCCTCGGAGAAGAACGCCTGGTTGTCGTCCGCGCCGTCAATCTCAACGTTGTTCAACAGAGGGCTGATACCACGGAAGCTGATGAGACCGAAGCCATTCGAGTCAGAGACGGCGCCGGGAGTAAGCAGGGCAAGGTTGGACCAGCGACCGCCGTTGAGCGGCAGGTTGAGGATTTCCTTGGATGTCAACGTCTCGGAGACTTCCGAGGACTCAAATTTCAGGATCGGCGCCTCGGCGGAGACGGTAACGGACTGGTTCACGCTGCCGGCCTTAAGCACCGGTTGAAGCTGAGTCACTGAGCCGACTGTCACGGCGACCGTGTCCGCCGTGTAATCGCCGTAACCGGCGGCGGTAATGGTCACGGTGTAATTGCCGGGCTCAACGAGCGGGGCCTTGAAGTAGCCGCTGTTATCACTTATCAGCTTGATTTCGGCGTTGGTGCCAGTATTGCGAATCGTTACAGCGGCGGCGCTGATCACGGCGCCGGAAGTATCCTGCACTGTGCCGGCGATTGCGCCCTGAGTCGTGGACTGAGCGCGCGAGAGAGGGGTCAGGGCAAGAGCGAACAAGAGTAGGGGCAGCAAACAAAAACGAAAACGGTGCGGCATTGGTATCTCCTAAAAACCTGCAAAAATAAAATGTCCTGCTCAGCCCGCTGGGGGAGCGCGAGGCCGCCATATCGATCACTTAGCTTTATGAATCCGCCTGTAGAATCCCTCGCAATTTACGCGCTTTTTGGGCAGCACAAAAAACGCCCGGAGGGCAGACAGAACTTTTCTACCATCGATATTGGCACAGATACTTTGCGCCGCCGTGAATTTTTTTCGGCCAAGGGTGGAAATTCGGCTCAAATCAGCGATTCTTTTGCGACGAAATCAAAGTTTTCCACAGAGATTCCGGCTCAGCTAGAAAATGAACCGGCACCCTGCCTGAATCTGCCGTTGCCGATAGAGAGACGTGCTGTTGGCATTTGTGACGCGGCCAAAGGAGGCCGTTCCGGTGCTGCCGCTGAGATAGGTGAGCCGTGCCGCGCGTGCGTCAGAGCTGTTGTTGTCGATCAAGTAGCCAATTGTCTCTATGGAAGTTACATTTTGATGATTGAGCACATTGAAGGCCTCGCCCTCGAGGTCAAAACTGACGCGATCTGTGATGTGCGTGCGCTTTGATAGCCGCACGTCCAGATTTACAACCGGCGGATAGCGGAAGGTGTTGCGTCCGATCTGGGGCAAAATAGTATTGCCTCCATATCCGTTGAGGCTGGCGCCGAGACCGCTGATGCGCGCTCCTGAACCGGCTCCGCCGAGAATGACGCCGGTGGAACTGATGCCCACGCAGGATGGGCCGTATTCGAGATATTCCTGATAGGAACAGGAGGGCGCGGGGATGGATCCTGTGGTGCGCATCGAATAAGGCAGGCCGGTGCGCCACTCGCCCAACGTGCCCAGCGAATAGCCGTTAAAGAGTGCGCCGCCGAGCCCACGAAAATGCCAGGGTGTTTGCGCAATCACGCTGCCGGACGCACGCTGGCGCACGTCGAAATTCGATGTGCCGTGCTCAAGCTTCAAATCGGTGGGGTCATACACGTCATTATTGTCGGCAAAGGTGGACTCGTTCTGGTTGTCGTCGATTGCATGCGAGTATGTGAAACCGGCATTGACGCTTAATGCTCCGCCAAGGCGTCGAGTGAGGCGCACGACGGCGGCCTGATAGCTGGCATTGGTCTCGCTGGTGATATCAGTGATCGCGCCATAGCTGGGGTTGAGCCGCTGATAGAAGAATTTGCTCCCGAAGCCGCTCTTGAGGGGGCCGAGATGCTGTGTGTCCTCAATCGAGTAATTGAGCACGCCAAGCGTGCTGAGATCGACGTTGGTATCGATGAAGTTGGGCAACTCTCGCGCATACGAGCCCATGTAGGTAAGGGTTACGGTGGTGCGATGGCCCAGTTCCTGCTGCAGGGACAGCTCGGTTTGATCGATCTGCGGATTCTGGAAACGCTTGTCGAAGTAGATCGCATTCGGAGCGACCACGAGATAGGCGTTGTCAGAAAAGACATAGGGGAAAGGCGGCGCGCCGGTATCGAGCGGACGGAAGTAATAGCTGCGCTGCGCAGACGCCGATCCAGTTGTCGTTAGCGCGCTGTAGATGGTGGCGTTGGAGATGCGTCCATAGTAGATGCCGTATCCGCCACGCAGAAGGGTGTGACCGGAGCCGAAAATGTCCCAGGCAAAGCCGGCGCGCGGGCCAAAGTTGTTCCGGTCGTGGGGCATCACGCCGGCTTGCGGAATGTCGGGATTGGCGAGAAGTTTGTTCTCCGGGGGAAGGTCTTCATATTCATAACGGACTCCGGCCGAAATGGTGAACCGCTGGCCGAGTTTCCATTCATCGGCGATGAAGGCCGCATAGTCGGCGGTTTGGAAGGTCCAGGAAGGCTCTCCTATGGCCTGTTGATAGTAGGAATAGCAGGGATCGAGG
>Ga0335075_10001148_pt1 | contig 44146 bp, 39 predicted proteins | sample Lox_Sample_24_FD_206723 | JGI IMG/M metagenome (GOLD analysis project Ga0335075, IMG submission 206723) | Soil microbial communities from Loxahatchee National Wildlife Refuge, Florida, United States - Lox_Sample_2.4 | ecosystem: Environmental > Terrestrial > Soil > Wetlands | place: USA...
CGCCAAGGCCGACGGGCGTGTCTCGGAGCAGGAGATTGCCTCAGCGCGCGCCGTCATGCAGGCGCTGCACCTGCAGGAAGGGCAGGTGCAGGCCGCCATTGGCTATTTCGGTGAGGGCAAGCAGGCCACCTATGACCTCGCGGCGGATCTGCGCCGCCTGCGCGGCGCGATCGTGACGTATCCGGAGCTCGCCTATTTCTTCGTGCAGATCCAGCTGCAGGCGGCACTGGCGGGCAATGGCCTGCCGGCGCTGCTGCGGGCACGGCTGCAGCGCGTCGCGGCGACGCTCGGGGTCGGGGCGGCCGACTTCGATCGCATGGAGAGCGTGCTGCGCTTTCGGATGGGCGCCGCAGCCGGTGGCCGCGCCGGCGCTGGCGCGGACCCGTTTGCGGGCCTGCGCGGCGGGGCAGGCGGGGTCTCCGAAGAGCAGCGGGTGGCTCAGGCCTACCGCGTGCTGGCCGCCGAGCCCGCGATGTCCGACGAGGAAGTGGTCAAGTGTTATCGGCGCCAGATGAGCCGGCACCATCCCGACAAGCTCAAGGCCAACGGCCTGCCCGACTCGATGCTCGAGCGTGCCAAGGAAGAGGCGCAGGAGATTCAGGCGGCCTACGAGCTGCTGCGCATCCGGCGCGGCATACGCTAGCGGCGCACGGCGCATACGCTAGACTCGCGCGTCATGAGCACCGCCGAGCCCCGTTCCGCGCAGTCCCTGCCGTCGGCGCAGCCCCTGCCGTCAACGCAGCCCCTGCCGTCGGCGCGACACTGGATTGCCCCCTCGATCCTGTCGGCGGACTTCGCCCGTCTGGGGGAGGAGGCGCAGGCCGTGCTCGCCGCCGGTGCGGACCTGATCCACTTCGATGTCATGGACAACCATTACGTGCCGAATCTCACCGTCGGCCCCGTCGTGTGTCAGGCGCTGCGGCGCTATGGGATTCGAGCGCCGATCGATGTGCACCTGATGGTGCGCCCGGTGGATCGCATCGTGCCGGACTTTGCCGCAGCCGGTGCCACCTATATCAGCTTTCACCCCGAGGCGAGCGATCATGTGGACCGCACGATCAATCTGATCCGCGAGCACGGCTGCCGCCCGGGTCTGGTGCTCAATCCGGCGACACCGCTCGAGTGGCTCGATTACACCCTGGAGCGGCTCGATCTGGTGCTGCTGATGTCGGTCAATCCGGGATTTGGCGGGCAGCAGTTCATTCCCTGGGTACTCGACAAGGTCCGCCGCGTGCACGCGCGCATCCGCGCCAGCGGTCGCGACACGCGCATCGAGGTCGATGGAGGGATCAAGGTCGACAACATCGCCCAGGTCGTGGAGGCGGGAGCCGATACGCTGGTGGCCGGATCGGCCATCTTCGGCAGCACCGATTACGCGGCGACGATTCGTGCCATGCGTGGCGAGATCGCGCGCGCCGAGGCCGCTACGGGCAATCGCGCCGCTGGCTGATGCGCGCTGGAGTGACGTGCCCGCGATAGAGGCGCTGTGTTTCTTGCTGCAGCAAGAAACGGGGCGGATTCTTTCTACGGAAACGAGATTGCGCTGTCGCGCTGCGCACCCGCCCAGCCGGTAGCCGCGCGGTCAGTTCTCAGTCGTCGTCGTCATCCGCGAGCACGGCCTTGTGCCGCTCGCTCTGGCGTGCGGACATGCCGCCGGCCATGGCGGCGCCCACGCCGGCACTGCGTGCCGGCACGATGACCGGACGTGTCTTCATCTTCGGACGGGCATTGAAGACCACGATGGTCTTGCCGGTGGCCCGCAGCAGTCCCTGCTCTTCGAGCACCTTGAGCACGCGGCCGGCCATCTCGCGCGAGCAGCCGACCAGGCGCGAGAGCTCCTGGCGTGAGACCTTGATCTGCATGCCCTCCGGATGGGTCATGGCGTCGGGCTCTTCACAGAGATTATTGATCGCGTGGGCGACGCGGCCGGTCACATCGACAAAGGCGAGGTCGCCGAGCTTGCGGTTGGTGCGATCCAGGCGCGTGGCAAGCTGGGTTGCCAGTTCAAAGATGAGTCCCGGACTTTCGGTCGCGACCTGGCGGAAGCGCGGATAGGTCATCTCCGCGAGCTCGCAGGCGGTGCGGGTGCGCACCCAGGCGCTGCGCGTGGGCTGCTCGTAGAACAGGCCCATTTCGCCGAAGAATTGCCCCTTGTTGAGGTAGGCGAGGACCATCTCATTGCCTTCCTCGTCCTCGATCATGACCTCGACGGAGCCGTTGATGACGTAATAGAGCACGTCGGGCAAGTCGCCGGCGTGGATCAGCACGGTTTTGGATGGCACCGTGCGGATGCGGCAGTAACTCAAGAAGCGGTTGATCGCCGGAATGTCGCTCAGCGGTCTGACATTCTCTTCCATGTTGAACGTGCCCTGTCGTTATCCATATTCTGGACTTGGGGCGCTATTTATACATAAAGCGTCTCGGCTGCAACAGACGGAGCGGCGGGACTGCGGCGTGCGTCACGCTCCGGCCCGCGCCCGTGCGCCCCGGTGTGGGGGTCTCGCAGCTCAAATCCAGTAAGCGGTACCGGTCATGATGCGGGCGACCGAGCGCATGAGCCACGGCAGGGGCGGTGGCAATTCCGTGCCCCCCTGCGTGCTTGCGGCCTGGCCGTGGGCGAGCTCATCGGACTTCATCTGCTGCAGGATCTGGCGGCTGCGCACATCGGCGACCGGCAGACGCTCGAGGTGAGCGGCCAGATGGCCCTCGACCTGGCGCTCGGTCTCACTGACGAACCCCAAACTGAGCTCATCCCCCAGTGCGCCGGCCAGGGCACCGATGGTCAGCGAGCCGGCGTACCACAGCGGGTTCAGATAGCTCGGCCGCGCCCCGAGCTCCGAGAGCCGCCGCTCGCACCAGGCCAGGTGGTCGCCTTCCTCGCGGGCGGCGCGGCGCAGCAGCTCACGCGTCGCATCATGACGCGACAGCAGAGCCTGGCCCCGATACAGGCCCTGGGCAGCCACCTCCCCGGCGTGATCGACGCGAATCAGCCCCGCAATGTGGCGCTTTTCCGGTTCCGTCATGGGCGGATCGGGCGGCAGGGGCAGCGCGCGGCTGCTCCGCGAGGGCGCAAACAGGGTGCGCAGGCCCTCATCGGCAACGCTCAGCAGCGAATCGAGCAGACCGCGTCGGGGCATGGGGGCAGTCATGCGAGCAGTATATATGAGAGGGTCCGGCCAGCCCGGGAAGGGAAGCACCCACCCCAAGGCCGGCACGGCGGCGCTCCCGGGCTTTTGCAAAGCCGCCGGCCCTTCAGTAAACTTCCGCGCCCTTCGGCAAGGCAGCCCCGGCGCGGGCTGGAGAACCTCTAGGATCATGCAGACCCAATTCACAAAGCCCGCGACGCCGCGGAGTGACTGGTACGTCGTGGACGCCAGCGGCAAGACCCTGGGGCGCCTCGCCTCGCAGATTGCGCTGCGCCTGAAGGGCAAGCACAAGGCCGACTACAGCCCGCATGTGGACATGGGTGACCATATCGTGGTGCTGCACGCCGAGAAGATCGCGGTCACCGGCAACAAGCTGGATGACAAGTTTTATCATCACCACACCGGCTACCTGGGTAACCTGAAGTCGATCGCGCTCGGCAAGCTGCTGCAGCAGCACCCGGAGCGGGCGCTGGAGTTCGCGGTCAAGGGGATGCTCCCCAAGACGACGCTCGGCCGGCGCATGTTCCGCAAGCTGCACGTGTTCGCGGGCGACAAACATCCGCACACGGCACAGCAGCCCAAGCCGCTGCAGATCTGATTTCGCCCAGTTTCCTCCAGCAGGATCGATATGCCAGAGAACGCGAATTACGGGACCGGACGGCGCAAGACTTCCACCGCGCGCGTCTATCTGCAGCCGGGCACCGGTCGCATCACCATCAATGATCGGCCGATCGAGGAATTCTTCGGCCGCGAGACCGGTCGCATGATCGTGCGCCAGCCGCTCGAGACGGTACAGCTGGCGGACAAGTTCGACATTCAGGCCCACGTGGACGGCGGTGGCATCACCGGACAGGCCGGTGCGATCCGTCACGGCATCGCCCGCGCACTGATCCGCTACGATGAGACGCTGCGCAAGCCCCTGCGGCAGGCCGGCTTCGTCACGCGCGATGCGCGCGAGGTGGAGCGCAAGAAGGTCGGTCGTCGCAAGGCACGTCGCGGCCCGCAGTACTCCAAGCGCTAGTGCATATGCGCTGGCGCGGCAGCCCACCGGTGATACCTTGCCGGTGCGGCACGCCGGAGCGCTACTGCTGGGGGATCGTCTAGTGGTAGGACAGCGGACTCTGACTCCGTTAACCTAGGTTCGAATCCTAGTCCCCCAGCCAATTGATTTGCTCCGCTGGTGGCGGTAGGCCCCCGGCACCGCACTGGAAGACGTTCGGCGTACAGTGAGGCTTGGCTGCCGGAGCAGGCCGATGGAATCGAAACCCAGCATCGAAGACATTCGGCGCCGCCGCGTTGTCTACAGCGTGCCCGGAATGGCAGAGGTGCGTAAGCGGGAAGCGCAGCCGTACAAGAGCACCGCGGGCTCGCCGCTTTGCTTCGATCTGTATACCCCGAATCACGCGCCGGAGCGGTGCCCCGCCGTCATTCTGGTGCATGGCGGACCCATTCCGGTTCTGGGTGCGCGCCGCGCGGGCGTCTTCGTCTCCTATGGCGAGCTTCTTGCCGCCTCGGGGATGGTAGGTATCGCATTTGATCATCGCTACCTGGAATCTGACGCTGTGCCGGTCGCCGCGGCGGACCTTGCCGATCTCATATCCCACATTCGTGAGCACGCCACCTCGCTCGGAATCGACGAGAACAGGCTTGCCGTGTGGGCTTTCTCCGGCGGTGGGTTGCTGCTCGCTACAGTCCTTCGGGAGCGGCCGAGCTGGTGCAGGCTCGTCATCGCGTACTACGCGCTGATGGAGCCTATCAATGCGGCGCACGATGGAATGCATTCAGCGATTGCCGCGCTGGGGCGGGATGCGGCGGATGATCCTGCGATCCTCGTGGCACGTGCAGGACGGGATGATCCGCAGATAAATGCGACACTCGACCGCTTCGTCAGCGCTGCGATCGAGGCCGGCGCTACGGTCGATCTCCTGACCCACCCTACGGGCCATCATGGGTTCGATATTTTTGATTCTGACGAGCGTTCCCGGCAGATAATCCGGCGCACGCTCGATGCACTGCGCAGTTCTTTGGGGGTCTGAAGCCGATCGTTGGCCAGAAGAGAAACTGAAGGAGTGAGCAAATGCCGGACGATACGATCGATCCGATTCAGAACTACTTATTGCTGGAACCCGACGGTACCGCGGTACCGCTTCCAGGCGGGGGGGACTTCTGGCGTCAGTTGATGTCCGGCCATCCAACCGATTCGGGCATCCGGCGGCTGATGAGCAGCGAGCAGGGACGGCTGCTGTCGGCGCTGTCCATGCAGGCCGACTGGACCAACTGGGAAATGCATCCAGCGGGCGATGAAATCCTATTCATGGTTGAAGGTAGGGCGACGTTTATTCTGGATTTGCCCGACGGCTCGAGGGACGTGGATCTGACTGCCGGTCGGCTGCTGCTGATTCCGAAAGGAGTGTGGCACACAGCCAGGGTGAGCGCGCCCGCTCGTTATCTGGCGATCACCGCCGGCTCGGGCACCCAACACCGGCCGGCCTAGGACGGCGATTCTGCCGGGCGTGATCGGACAGCGGACAGTCGACACAATTTTTTCGGTCCGGGTGTCCGGCGGTCCCGTCCATAGGCGCATACGGTGTTGATGAAGCCCGTATTTGACCTTGAGAACTGGCCACGCACCCACGACCTCGTGCGTGAAACGCCGGCCGGACAGGCGCGCGATGCCGGGCTCGTAAACGATACGGATCTGCTACGCCTGAAGGCCATCGCCCGTTTACATGCCCGAGGGCTGCCGCCGCATGTGGGCTGGTCGGACCTGCTGCAGGAAGCCTTCACGCGCATGCTCGATGGCTCGAGGCGACAGCCGGCGGACATTCCCACGGTGGCATTTCTGGCCGGCGTCATGCGAAGTCTGAAAGAGCAGTACTGGCGACAGAGTCGCAGAGCTGCACGCCAGCTTCCCAAGCTGCTGGCAGAGCTCGCGCCCATTGGTCTCCCAGACAGTGAGCTTGTCGATCCAGCGCCCAGCGCCGAACGCCGGGTCATCGCCATCGAGCAGATGGAGCGCATTGGCGCGCTGTTCGAGGCCGATAGTCGGGCCCGACAGGTGATCGCCGCGCTCTATGAAGGACAGAATCCGGAAGAGACCTGCATGAGGTATGGCATCTCACGAACCGACTATGACTCGACACGCAGACGCATACGGCGTGCACTGATACGCGCCGGCCTGAAGTTCCTGCAGCCATGAGGACATCAGCGGAACTCGGCTTTGAGCGCCTGCTGGCAGCGCTGGCAGAAGACATGCTCAAGGCGCCCGATGAGGAGATTCTGGCGGTCGCGGACGAACTGGGACAGAAGCCAGCCATGAAGGGCTCGATCGCGCTGGCTGGAATCACTTTCCTGGTTCGGCCGAAGCCCCGGCACGAGCAATCGACACAAAAAACGGCGGCCGTCCCCAGCGAAGCGGATGCCATCGGTCGCGCCCGGCGGCGGCCGAAAGGGGGCACTCCGTCGGGAAGCTGAGCTCGAGGGCAACGACCCGCTCACTCGCCGGGTTGCAGTGACTCGTCGAGAAATTGCTGCACGCTCTCGAACAGCTGCATGCGATTTTTTTCCATCATCACGGTGTGCGTGCCCTCGCCGATCTGCACGTAGCGTTTGTAGGGCGCATGAGTGAGGCGTGCAAAGACTGCATACAGCATGTCGTCCGGAGCATCGGCATCCCATTCACCGTGCGCCAGAAAGGTCGGGACTTGGATCTCTGCCGGGTCATACAGCGGTTTGCCGGCATTCCAGTACGCCCGGGAATCGGCCAGCACGCCATTGGGTGCTCGCAGAAGGCCGAGCTCGGTCGAGCCGCTGGCGGGCGGCGGAAACGTCGCGCGGGCCCAGGCCTCGAACCATCCCTGTGGAATGAGATCTGCCTGTTTGTCTGCCGGCACGCCGTGCAGCCAGCGTGCCTTGGCGCTCGCCACCGACACCGTGCGATAGGCGCCCAGCGCCGATCCGCTATCGGTCAGCGAGCGACCCGCGGTGCGTACCCAGATAGGCGCGTACAGCACGAGCTTTTCGACCTTGTCGTTGTGCTGTGTCGTGTACCACCCCATGATGATCGTTCCCCACGACCAGCCCATGAGGTCGAGCTTCTGCAGGTGGCGCCGGCGCAGGATGAAATCTACGGCGGTGCCGACATCGGTCACTGCGGCGGCGGTATCCTCGAGGGGCGCGTGGCGCTGGGGCGGCTCGTTCATGGCCGCCGGATGGGTGGAGCGGCCGTAGCCGCGCAGATCGATGAGATAGACGTCATAGCCGTGCGAGGCGATGTAGTCCATCCAGGACAGCCCGTTCAGTCGCAGATCGAAGCTGCTGTCGGCCGGGTAGGTGGCCCCATGCACGAACAGCAGCGTGCGCGCAGCACTGAACGCATGCAGACCCGCTGGGTGCTTGTTGCGCACATACAGGCGCAAGCCCGGATCGGCGCTCGGCAGCATGAATTCCTGCGTGACGATGGCAGCCGCGCGCGGCGCGGTGGCCGGCGGCTGCACAGGCGTCAGCGGGTCTGTGGCAGCCGCAGCCGCAGCCACGGCCGCGGCGCAGGCGATCGTCGCTGCCGCGCCACGAGGAAGCAGGCGATGCATTGCGGTCCCCCTTCAGCTCATCTTACCCGGCCCGTTGCTCTATTCTAGCGAGCACGGAGGCCTGCATCATGAGAGCTGATAAGTGGCTCGAGATCAATCTGCTGGGGCTGGTGATTCTGGCCGGCCTGGCGTTCGTTGCCGCCCGGCTCATGGACATGCATACGACGCTGGGCGAGGTTCAGGCCGACCAGGCCGCTACGACACGGCGCGTCGACCAGATCGCTGCCGCCCTCCCCAACGCCACGACGCTGGACGAGAAGCGACTGGAGCAGTGGCTGGCGCAGGCCGCTCACCGCACCGCTCAGGTGTATGCGATCGAGGGACCGGACTCGATCGATGACGCTGGCTATGTGCCCATTGACGGGATGGATCAGTGGATCAGCATCCAGGGCGAGGACCGCACGCGTCCGGTGCTGTTGTTCGTACATGGTGGCCCGGGGGACGCGACCAGCGCCTGGTCCTATCCCTACTTTCGGGCCTGGGAGCATGATTTCGTCGTCGCGCAGTGGGATCAGCGCGGCGCCGGGCGGACGCTCAGCCGCAGCGGTGCGCCATCGGCGCTGAGCCTCGATCGCATGGTCGAGGATGGGGTGCAGGTGGCGCAGTATCTGCATGAGCGGCTGAAACAACCCAAGATCATCCTGGTGGGGCAGGGCTGGGGATCGGTGCTCGGGCTGCTGATGGTCAAGGCGCGACCGGACCTGTTTCTCGCCTATGTGGGCACTGGCCAGATAGTCGATCCGCTGCAGGACCAGCGCGAAGCTTATGCGCTCGCGCTCAAGACCGCCCAGGACGCGCACGATGAGCAGGCAGTGACGGCGCTGAAGGCCGCGGGCATGCCGCCGTATGTCGAGGGCAGCCCAGCGCAGCAGATTCTGGCGCGCTGGCGCGATGTCTGTGAGGGTCCCGAGAGCGAGCGCTTCCGCGATGCGCGCCTGGGCTTCGCGCTGGCGGCCCCCGGCTATTCGGTGCATGACCTGGATGACTGGCTCGAGGGCAGGGCGCTCTCGGCGCAGCTGCTCGCCCGCCAGCAGCGCGAATTCGCGCCGCGGCGGCTGCAGGGCAGCTTCGAGGTACCGATATTCGTGATCCAGGGTGCCGTCGACTGCACCAGCCCCGCGCCCCTGGCGATGCATTGGCTGCAGGAACTGCAGGCGCCGCGCAAGCAATTCCTGACGATCTCGGATGCGGGACACTATGCGGCGTTCGTGCGCTCGGACGAGTTTTTGCACGTCATGTCCGGGGTGCTTGCCCCGCTGCTATCCTCCCCCCACGCCGCCGCCGCGGCCGCGGCCTCCAGGACGCACCATTAGGAACGGCTAGGAACGGCTAGGAACGGCTCAGCTTTTGCGCGGGATCAGTGCGTCGTCGATTTCATCGGCGCGCTGCTTGGCGGGGCGAGCATTCAGGCGCGACCAGTAGCGCTCGAACGCGCCACGTTTCTCGATGGTGCCAAATTGCATGCCGAAACCGATGTGCGAGCCGAGATAGACATCCGCGGCCGAGAAACGATTGCCCACCAGATAGTCAACGCTCGAGACCGCCTGCTCGAGCACCTGCATGGCCAGCTCGTAGGTGCCGTAGCCCATCATGGCCTCGCGACCGGCCGGGACGTTCAAACCCAGCGCACGGTTGCTCGCCGCCGACTCGACGGGGCCGGCGGCGAAGAACAGCCAGCGGTAGTAGGGACCGCGCAGCATATCGGTGCTGGGGGGTGCCAGCCCTGCCTGCGGAAAGGCATCGGCCAGGTAAGCGCAGATCGCCGCCACCTCGGTAACCACGGTGCTGCCATGGCACAGGGCGGGGACTTTACCCATCGGGTTGATGCGCCGGTAGGCCGGTGACTTCATCGCAGCGCCGAACTCGAGCACTTCAGTGCGGTAGGGCTGCCCGACTTCCTCGAGCATCCAGCGCACGACGCGTCCGCGCGACTGCGGATTGGTATAGAACACCAGTTCATCGCTCATGAGACCTCCTCGGGGGCCGTCCGGGACATTCAGGGCCATCCAGGGAGTCTAGTCAACATGGAACGCCCGGCGCGGGCGCGTGCGCTCAGCTGCCTACGCGGTTGGGATCGCGCCAGGCGCGCTCGAAGGGCAGGCGCCATGCGTGGGGCGCGATAAGCTGGTGAATCGCGTTCGGTCCCCAGGAACCGGGCGAATACAGACGGACGGGCGGTGGGGTCTCCAGCAGCGGCGTGGCCGCCTCCCAGAGCCGCTCGATGCCCTCGGCGCTTGTAAAGAGGGTGTGATCGCCGCGCATCGCATCGAGAATCAGCCGCTCGTAGGCTTCCAGCACATCGCCGATGTGGCCGGTGTCATGCATGGCGAACTGCAGGCTGAGCTTGTCGAGCTGCATGCCGGGCCCCGGGCGCTTGCCATAGAACGACAGCGACATCTTGGAAGCATCGGCCAGATCGAAGGTCAGATGGTCCGGACCCTGCGCGCCGACGCCCGAACCTGCGGGGAACATGCTCTTGGGCGGCTCACGGAACGCGATGGAGATGATGCGCTGGCCCTCGGCCATGCGCTTGCCGGTGCGCAGATAGAACGGCACGCCGGCCCAGCGCCAATTGTCGATCGAGCACTTGAGGGCCACGAAGGTCTCGGTGTCCGATTCGGGATCGACGCCTTCCTCGGCCCGATAGCCGCTGTACTGGCCACGCACCACGTCGCTGGGCTGGATCGGCAGCAGGCTGCGAAACACCTTGTTCTTTTCCTCGCTGATGGGCGAGGGCTCAAGCGCCGTGGGTGGCTCCATGGCGACGAACGCCAGGATCTGAAACAGATGCGTCACGACCATGTCGCGAAACGCGCCGACGGTCTCGTAGAAGGCCACGCGTTTGCCCAACGCGACGGTCTCGGGGACATCGATCTGCACGTGATCGATGAAGTTGCGGTTCCAGATCGGCTCGAACAGGCCGTTGGCGAAGCGGAAGGCAAGAATGTTCTGCGCCGGCTCCTTGCCGAGGAAGTGATCGATGCGAAAGATGCGCTCCTCGTCGAAAACCTCGTGCAGCCGCCCGTTGAGCGAGACAGCGCTGGCCCGATCGACGCCGAAGGGCTTCTCCATGATGATGCGCGACCGCTCCACCAGGTTCGCCTCCCCAAGCAGATGTACCGCGGAGAGCGCGGCACTGGGCGGCACGCTCAGATAGTGCAGGCGCCGGCTCTCTCCAGGCAGTGACTGCTCGGCATGCTGCACGGCCTGACGCAGGGGCAGGGCACCGGCGGACATGGGGACATAGTCCAGATCGCGCGCGAAGCTGTGCCAGTCCTCATCGACGATCGGTCGGGTGCAGAACTCATCGAGTGCCTGGCGCACGAACTGCCGGAAGCCGTCACGGTCCAGATCGTCGAGCGATACACCGATGATGCGACAGCCGGGAATGAAACCCGCTGTTACCAGGTGGAACAGGCCTGGCAGGAGCTTACGGCGGGCGAGGTCGCCCGTGGCGCCCACGAGCACCAGAACCTGGGGAAAGCGCGGGCCGACGCCCGAAGTAATCTTCGCCAAAGCAGAGCCCCTTTCGCCGGGTGCGATACCCCCGAGGCCCGAATGTAGCAAGCCGCCGCGCCGTCGCTAAGGACGTGCACCACAATTGGCTCTGTAGAGTGCCGGGTGGTTCACACGTGCACCAGGACGGACACGGGAGCACCTGCGCCCTGATCGGAATAGGCGACGACCCGCTGATCGACGCGGTGGAAGTGCAGCGTGATGTGTCCCTGGCCGACCGGCAGGTTTGCAATCGTCAAGCGATCGATGCCGGTAGGCAGGCGTGGATGTTCGATGCGGACCTGACCGTCCCAACCATCAATCGTCACCCCGAGGCAGGCCTGCAGCAGCATGAAGGCCGATCCGGCGGCCCAGGCCTGCGGCAGACAGGCGACCGGGTAGGCGATCGGCGCTTCTCCGGCGACGCGCCGAAAGCCACAGAACAGCTCGGGCAGCCGCATGCCGAAGTGCACCGCCGCTTCGAATACCTCGTCGGCGATGCGCACCACCCCATCGCGCTCGCCGTAGCGTGCCAGTCCGGCCGCGCACAGCGCCGTATCGTGCGGCCAGACAGAGCCGTTGTGGTAGGACATCGGGTTGTAGTGGGCCTCGCCTTCGGCGAGCGTGCGGATTCCCCAGCCGGAATTGAATGGCGCCGACAGCAGCTGGCTGGTCACCGCGCCAGCGCGCTCTCGCGCCGGCAGGCCGGCGAACAGCAGCAGCCCGGCATTGGAGGCGCGCACGCGGCAGAGGGCGCCTTCCCCATCTTCGGCGATGCCGTAAAAGCTGGCATCCGTCATCCAAAAGCGCTGTTCGATCTCGGCACGCAACGCATCGGCGCGCATGCGCCAGCGCATCGCGGCCATCGCCTCGCCACGCCGCTCGGCGAGCTGTGCCATGCCTGCGAGCGCCGCATACGCGAAGCCCTGCACCTCCACCAGCGCGATGGGGCCGACGGGGTAGCGTCCATCGGCATGGAAGATCGAGTCCTCGCTGTCCTTCCAGCCCTGGTTGGCAAGTCCCGTGCGTGCCGCGCGCGCATAGCCGACGAAGCCGTGGGGATGCACATCGGCGGCGCGCTCGAGCCACGACACCGCTGCCAGCAGCGCCGGCCACAGCTCGTTCACCAGTGCGAGGTCTCCGGTGCGGTCGGCGTAGGCGCCGGCGAGCATGACGAACAGCGGCGTGGTATCGACCCCGCCGTAGTAGCGGCCGAAGGGCAATTCGCGGGTCGCAGTCATCTCGCCCTTGCGCGTCTCGTGAATGATCTTGCCGGGCGCGGCATCCTGAAAGGCCGAGGTCTCGGTCGCCTGATGCTGCGCCAGGAAACGCAGCACGCCGCGGGCGATGCTCGAATCGAGCCACAGCGTCTGCAACGCCGTGACGATGGCGTCGCGACCGAACGCCGCGGAGAACCACGGGATGCCCGCATAGGGATAGGGCCCGGTGGGCAGGTCGGAAGTCAGCATGGCGAGGTCGGCCTGTGACTTCTGCAGCCACTCGTTGAACAGGCGCGCAGAAGTGCGCGGGCGGGACCCGCCGCGCATGCGCGCGCGCATGGCGCGACGCGCCCGCGAGGCGGCCTGGCGGAAGCTGCGCCGATCGGCAGCGATGACATCGGGCTGCGTGCCGATGCATAGAAACAGCTCACGCCGCTCCCGCGGCGGCAGGATCACGGTGAAATCCGCCCGGCTCACCGACAAGCGGCTCGGTGGCTGCGAGAAGCTGATCACCATGGCGCGCAGGAGCCCGTCCAGGCCCTCGTAACGGTAGATGACGCGGTTACCTTCCACCAGCGCCGGCCATAGCTTGCCGCGGGTGCTGCGGCTCTGACCGCGCACCTCGAACATGTCGCGAAAGTCGGCCGCAAAATGCAGCCCGAGGGGCACCAGGGTCTCCTGGTCACCATAGTTCGTGAACTCGATGTGCTCGTAGAGCCGCTCGTTGGCAAGGAAGCGGGCGCGCTCGATGTGGATCACGCCCTCGGGGATGGAGCGTCCGCCGAGCAGCGGCAGGGGACGATTGCTGAGGTGCGCGGCAAAGAAGACATTGTCGCGGCTGATCGCCGCTGACAGCAGCGACGGCGCCGCGCCCGCCAGCGTCAGCCGCAACTCCGAGAGAACGCGGGTGTCGTTGTGGAACATGCCGTCGCCATCGCCGTAGATATCGCCGAAGGCATCGGCCACGACGAAGGTATCGCCATCCTTGAGTGCGTGCAGGCGCGCGGCAACACGGCCCTGGGACGCTGCGGGTTGGGCCGGCAACGGGGTTGCCGATCGCCCGTCCGCTTCCGAGGGGCTGGCGTTCACCGAGCCTCGCGCCTCAGCTCAGCCCGGCGGGCACCGGTGCACCGACGGCCGCGGCGGCGGCCCCGCCGCCTCCGAGAACCTCGAGCTTGTGTCCGCGCATCAGGTGCCGGTAGATGTCCAGATAGCGTCTGGCCATGATGTGGGAGCAGAAGCGGCGCTCGAAGACCTGGCGGATGCAGGCACGATCGGCGAGTTTGGCCCAGTCGACCGCATCGATCGCCTGCTGCTCGGACTCGACGATCCTGCCGGTGAGGCCCTCATCGATGACCTCGGGCACCGAGCCCCGATTCCAGGCAATGACGGGTGTGCCGCAGGCCATGGCCTCGATCATGACCAGGCCGAAGGGCTCAGGCCAGTCGATGGGAAACAGCAGCGCCAGCGCGCCGCCAAGAAATTCCTGCTTGTCGGCCTCACCGATCTCCCCGACGAACTCGATCAGTGGATCGTCCAGCAGCGGCCGGATCGATTCGCGGAAATAATCGCTGTCGGTGTTGTCGACCTTGGCGGCGATCTTCAACGGCACCCCTGCGCGCTTGGCGATGCGAATGGCCACGTCGGGACCCTTCTCTGGCGACAGACGGCCCAGGAAGGCGAGATAGTCGCCGCGCCGGCGCGTCTGCCCGTGATACAGATCCCGTGGAATGCCGTGCGGCACATTGCCGACCCAGTGGGCGCGCGCCAGCGGCAGGCGCTGATCGAGCGAGATCGAGACCAGAGGATAGTGCGGCCAGGCCTGCAGCAGCGGACCGAAATCCTTGACGTCGAGCCGGCCATGCAGCGTCGTGAGGGTGCGCGGGGCCAGCTCCTCGAACATCGCGAAGTGCAGCGGGTCGATGTGAAAGTGCAGCACGTCGAAGCGATCGGACAGCTCCCGTACGCGCTTGAGCATCGCCACGTGCGCCGCCCATTCGCACTTCAGGGGGGTCGGATCCAGGCGGATAGCCTGATCGCGCATCGGCATCAGCGTGGCGAGCGTGTGCGCCTCGGCGCTGGCGAACAGTGTGACCTCGCACCCGAGCTGCACAAGGGCATCGGTCAGATAGGCGACTATGCGCTCGGTGCCGCCGTAGGTCCGCGGCGGCACGGACTCGCAGAGCGGTGCAATTTGAGCGACTTTTATCGGCATCGGAGCCCTCCCGGCTGGCGCGCGAACGTGCGAACACTGTCGATGCAAATGCCTGTCGTAACCCCAAACTGTCAATAGGATAGGACTGAATCGCGCCGCTCGCGCGTGCGCGCGCTGCGCCGCGAGCGCCGCAGACATCACGGACTGTTTGCGATGGGTCGCAGCGAGGATCGACTGCGATGGGCGCACGCAGCGCCGCTCAGAGACTGTCGACGCCCTGCTCGGTGCCAATCAGCAGCAGGTCAGCGGGCCGCGCGGCGAACAGTCCTACCGATACCACGCCGGTGATCTGGCTGATGCGCGCCTCCAGACCCACGGGGTCAGCGATCAGGAGGCCATGGATGTCGAGAATATGATTGCCGTTGTCAGTGACGATGCCCTGGCGCCATACCGGTCGTCCGCCCAGGTCTGCCAGCCGACGTGCCACCCAGGAGCGCGCCATGGGGATCACTTCGACGGGCAGCGCAAAGGCGCCGAGGCGCTTCACCAGCTTGCTGTCATCGATGATGCAGATGAAGCGTTCGGCCGCCGCCGCCACGATCTTCTCGCGCGTCAGGGCCCCGCCGCCGCCCTTGATCAGCTCGCGGCGCGCCGTGGCCTCATCGGCGCCATCGATGTAGAGAGGTAGCGCCGCAACATCGTTGAGGTCCATGACGCGAATGCCGGCGGCCTGCAGACGTGCCGTGGAGCGCTCGGAGCTGGAGACCGCGGCGCGCAAGCGGCGCGCCTCACCGGATGAGATCAGCAGATCGAGGAACGCTTCCACGGTGGAGCCGGTACCGACCCCGAGGATCATATCGTCGCGCAGATGCACCAGGGCCTGCGCCGCGGCGTGCTGTTTCTTCCTGAGAGCAGCGTCGGACATGTGCGGTGCAGGTGGAAGTTACGGGGTCGAAGTTACGGGGTCCAGATGTGACAGTGCCCGCTGGAAGCGGGCACTGTTTGCAACTTGTGAGGCGCGGCGAGCGAGGATGTTATCCGCGCCCGCCGGCGCCGAAGGCCTTACTTCTTTTTTGAAGCTTTCTTCTTGGCCTTCTTCTTTGCTTTCGCCATGACAAGATCTCCATATCAGGTTAGTCCGGGGCCCGAGTATATACACGCATTGCAAAATTACAAGCAACTCATCGACGTGAATGCATCTGTGATCACATTCACATCGACTCGATGCATGCGTGATGCGCGCTCTGAAGTGCGTGCACGCGACACATGATGCGTGAGCCACGCTGCCCGGCGACGAGATCACGCGACTCATCACGGCGTCGGCATGCATCGGATCTGAGGTCGTTGCGGGTGGCGCAAGAGGCAGGAAGGGAAGGGGCGTCACCCGCCGATGCCGGTGCGAGCCGTTGCTCTCGACCGGAGCAACAAGTGGAGCCGCCTGGGTCAGGTAAGGCTTTCTGCTGCGAGGCAGACTTGCACAATGCTGACCGCGAGGCCGTTGGCTCCGTGGGTGTTTCAATTAGGGTCGAGAGGTAACCCAGCCCACTGTCGAACACCGCAGGTGACGCTTGAGGTGACTGTACACCAAAGCCAGCATGCGGGTGGAGACGCAGATCAAAGCTCGAGCTGTTGACCGTTCTCCAGGGCTGCTTCGACACGCTCGCGCAGGTGGCGCAGGCGGTGCGTGGTCTCCTGCTCGCTGCCGCTATCGCGCGCCCGCAGCCGGATGACCTCATGGGCCAGATTGAGCGCTGCCATGACGGCAATGCGGTCCAGTCCGACGATCTTGCCGCTGTCGCGGATCTCCTTCATGCGTCCGTTGAGCAGCTCGGCGCTGTCGAGCAGAGCGGTGCGCTCCTCGGCAGGGCAGGCGACAAAATATTCCTTTTCCAGGATACGCACGCTCAGGGGGCGGCTCGAATCGCGTTCGCTCATGCGCTGTGCTCCATTGCCTTGAGGCGGCCGATCATCGCTTCGACCCGCGTGCGGGCCTGCTCATTTCGCTGCAGGAGGGAGGTGCGCTCTGCGGTGAGGATATCCTGCCGCTGCCGCAGTGCACGATTTTCTTCCTTCAGCTGATCAATTGCCTTGATGAGCTCCTCGATGCGTTTGTCGAGTCGACGGAGCTCTGAATCGATCGGCGAAGTGCGTGTGGAGTCGACCATGTAAAACTATAGTTCCGCGCCGTTCGGCAGGTCAATCTCGGAGGCTCGAGCCGCTCAGATGCCGATGCGCTCACGTACGCGGCAAGCGCGGGTTGCGGGTCCCCCGGCGGGTGAATACTATCGATGCGTGCCCACGCCCCACGATTACGCCGAGATCCAGCGAAGGCTCAGTGCCTCGCATGCGCTGGCAGATCCTGCCGAAGCGCACGGCACGCTGGCCGGTGCCCTGTGCGCGCTCGGCCCCTACCGCCTGGAGGACTGGCTGGCGGAAATATTGCCCGATGGCGCCGGCGCCGGTCCGACGGACCCGGTCCTCGAGACTTTGTACGCGGCCACGGTCTCCTCCCTCAGCGGCGCCGATATGGACTTCGATCTGCTGATTCCCGACGACGAGCAGCCGATCGAGGAGCGTACCCGGGCACTGACCTGCTGGTGCACGGGGTTCCTCTATGGCCTCGGCATCAACGGCGCAGCCGATCCGCAGCGCCTGCCGGGTGATCTCGGCGAGATCCTGCGCGACATGACGGAGATCACTCGCGCCGGGGTCGATGCCACCGACAGCCTCGAGGCGAATGAATCGGCGCTGGCCGAGCTGGTGGAGTTCGTTCGCGTCGGCGTGCAGCTGGTGTTCGATGAGCTGCAGCCCCTGCGCGACCGGGAACCTCCGCCGCGGCCGGTACTGCACTGACGCCGCCGCATCTGTGCCTGCAGCCGCTCGCGCAGCGCACTGCATTAGACTAGGGTCGCAGTCACCGTAGGCGGATCAATCATGGCCGAGCCACTCCGCGCGGAATTCACGCGCCGTCGTGCCCAGCTCATGCGCCTCATGGGCGCCGATTCCATTGCGATCGTGCCGGCAGCTCCGGTGCGCCAGCGCAACAGCGATGTCGAGTACGACTATCGCCCGGACAGCGATTTCTACTACCTCACCGGCTTCGCGGAGCCCGATTCAGTCGCGGTGCTGATTCCGGGGCGAGAACCGGCACAATATGTCCTGTTTACGCGCGAGCGTGATCCGGAGCGGGAGGTTTGGGACGGCAAGCGCGCGGGTCCCGCCGGCGCCACCGCCGAATACGGTGCCGACGATGCATTCCCCATCAGCGATATCGATGAGATCCTGCCGGGGCTGCTGGAGGGGCGCGAGCGCGTCTTCTACACGATGGGCCTGAGCAGCGAGTTCGACCAGCGCGTCATCGGCTGGGTCAACCGCCTGCGCGTTCAGGCGCGCAGCGGGCTGCACGCGCCACAGGAGTTCGTCGCGCTCAATCACCTGTTGCACGACATGCGCCTGTTCAAGAGTCGCGCCGAACTGACGCTGATGCGCCGCTCCGGGGCCATCGCCGCCGGCGCGCACGTGCGCGCCATGCGCTTCTGTCGTCCCGGACGCATGGAATTCGAGATCATGGCGGAACTGCTGCACGAGTTTCACCGCCATGGCGCCGACATCTCCTACCACCCCATCGTCGGCGGCGGCGCCAATTCCTGTGTGCTGCATTACCGCGCCAACAATGCGCGGCTGAATGCCGGGGAGCTGCTGCTCGTGGACGCCGGCTGCGAGGTGGGCTACTACGCCTCGGACATCACGCGTACCTACCCCGTCGATGGCCGCTTCAGCGCCGAGCAGCGCGCCATCTACGAGATCGTCCTGGAGGCGCAGCTTGCGGCCATCGAGCGCGTCAGGCCCGGCAATCACTGGAACGAGCCGCACGATGCGGCCGTCCGTGCCGTCACGGCCGGACTGAAGCGCGTGGGCATCCTCAAGGGCTCTTTGCCTGCGCTCATCAAGAGCGGCGCCTATCGCAGGTACTTCATGCATCGTACCGGGCATTGGCTCGGCCTGGACGTGCACGACGTCGGTGACTATCGCATCGAGAACGAGTGGCGCGTGTTCGAGCCCGGAATGGCCCTCACCGTGGAGCCGGGCATATACATCCCAGCCGGGACAACGGGCGTCGCGCGGCGCTTCTGGAACATCGGCGTGCGCATCGAGGATGACGTCGTGGTCACGCGCAGCGGCTGCGAGGTGCTCACCGCCGAGGTACCGAAGGAAGCGGATCAGATCGAGGCGCTGATGGCGGCGGCCTGAGCCTGCCGCGGACACTACGGCCGTGAACGATCAACCTGCCCTGACCTGTGACGTGGCCATCGTCGGCGGTGGCATGGTGGGCGCCAGCCTCGCCCTGGCGCTCGCCGCCACGCCGCTGTCGGTGGTGATGATCGAGGCGGTGCCGCCCGATCCGCCAGCGATCGCAGCCGGCAGCGAGGGCGATGCGTCCGTCAGCTTCGATGATCGCACCACCGCGCTGGGCAACGGTGCGCGGCGCATCTTCGAGACCCTTGGGGCGTGGGAGCAAATCGCCAGGCAGGCGGCGAGCATCCGCCAGATTCACGTCTCCGATGCCGGCCGCTTCGGCTTTGCGCGTCTGCGCGCCGAGGAGCATGGGCTTGCTGCCTTCGGCTACACCGTGTCCAACCGGCATCTGGGGCAGGTGATCTGGCAGGCACTGCGGACCCATGCTCGCGTGCAGCTGCTCGCGCCGGCGCGCGTGCGCGGGGCGCAACTGTCCGCAGCGCAGGCGCTGCTGACGATCGATCGTCAGGGCGCGCCGACGACACTGCGCGCCCGTCTCGTCGTCGCGGCCGACGGCGCCCATTCACTGGTCAAACAGGCCGCCGGCATCGGCTCGCGCAGCAGCGATTACCGGCAGGTCGCGGTGGTGTGCGTGGTGCGCACCGATTCTCCTGCGACCGGCGTGGCCTTCGAGCGCTTCACGGATACCGGGCCGCTGGCACTGCTGCCACGCTTCGACCGCAGCTTCGGGGTCATCTGGACGCTGCCACCCGAGGCGGCCGCCGAGCAGCTCACCTGCACGCCCGATGAGTTCTGTCGCCGCCTGCAGCAGCGCTTCGGCTGGCGTGCCGGACGCATCGTCTCGGTGGGTACGCGCGCAAGCTATCCGCTCTCACTGGTGCACGCCGGCTCGAGCATCGGCGAGCGCGTGGCGCTCATCGGCAATGCCGCGCAGGCGCTGCATCCAATCGCCGCACAGGGCTTCAATCTCGGACTGCGCGATGTCGCAGTGCTGGCCGAACTGATCGGCCCGGCCGACGACCCGGGCGCGGCGAGCGTGCTCGAGGACTATGCTTCGCGGCGCGCCGCAGATCGTCGCGGCATGATCCGCTTCACCGACCAGCTGGTGCGCGTGTTCGGTGAGCGCAGCGCGCTCATCGGTGCGGCGCGCGATCTGGCGCTGCTGCTGTTTGATCTTTCACCGCCGGCCAAACAGGCGCTGTCGCGCCTGAGCTGGGGCTTCGGTGCGCTGCCACGCCTGTCACGCGGGCTGCCGCTGCCGGGGCGTCGCGGACAGGAGCACGGCTGAATGGATTGCGACGTCGCCATCGTCGGTGCGGGGCTCGCCGGCGCGTGCACCGCGGCGCTGCTGGCGCGCACGGCTGGAATCGCGGCCGGGCGAATCGTGCTGCTGGCGGCGGATCTCGCCGAGGCGCACAGCGAACCCGCCGCGGCGTCGTCGCCCCCGCAGCTGCGCGTGGTGGCGGTGTCGCGTGCCAGCGAGCGCATTCTCGACGCCGCCGGTGCCTGGCAGCGATTGCCGCCGGCGCGTGTGTGCGCCTACGAGCGCATGTGGGTGTGGGAACACGGTATCGATGCCGCCGGGGCGCTGCGCTTCGATGCCGCTGACGTCGGCGAGCCCAATCTCGGCTACATCATCGAGAATTCATGGCTGCAGTGGGCGTGCCTCACGAGCTTTCGCGACAGCGGCGGGCGACTGCTGGCCGGAGCGCTGCAGGAACTGACGGTCGATGAGAATGCGGTGCGCCTGACGCTGGCCGACGGCACGAGCGTGACGGCCCGTCTCGTGATCGGTGCCGATGGGGCGCAGTCCGCGGTGCGCACGCTGCTGTCCATTCCGGCGCAGCGGCGCTCCTTCGGGCAGCTCGGCGTGGTCGCGAACGTCGCAGGCAGCCGCGGGCATCAGCACACCGCGTGGCAGCGCTTTTTGCCCGGCGGGCCGCTGGCACTGCTGCCGCTGTTCGATGGCAGCTGCTCGATGGTGTGGTCGCTCGACGAGTCGCGCGCGCACACGCTGCTGCATTCGGGCGTCGCGCAGTTCAACGCCCAGCTCGAGGCCGCCACCGAGGGCGCACTGGGCGCAATGACGCTCGTCGGCGCACGTCACGGTTTCCCGCTGCAGCGGCTTGCGGCGCGGGATTTCATCGCCCCGCGCGCCGCGCTCGTGGGCGATGCGGCGCATGTCATCCATCCGCTGGCCGGTCAGGGCGCCAATCTCGGCCTGCTCGACGCCGATGCACTCTGCGCGGCGGTAGCCGGGGCGCTGACCGTGCGCGAGGATCCGGGCGCACTGCGGGCACTGCGACCCTATGAGCAGCAGCGGCGCACGCACAACCGCTTGATGGATGTGGCCACGCGGGCGTTCCATCACGGCTTTGCACTCACCGGGCCGGCGCGATGGCTGCGCCAGCGCGCGCTCGAGCAGGTCGACCACAGCCTGCTGCTCAAGCGCCTGTTCGCGCGCGAGGCCCTCGGTCTGGGACTGTTTCGGCCGCGGCAGCGCGCGACCGGGCCGGGCGCGGCAGCCCCAGGCGCGGCGGGCGCGGCAGGGTCGGATGTGGCGGGGACGGATGCGGTTGGGCAGGATCAGCGCGTCGGGATCTGATCGATCTTTGCCGCGCAGATGAAGTCGTTCTCGCTCAGCCCGCCGATGGCATGGGTCGAGAAGCGCACGTGGCAGTAGCTGTAGCCCACGGACAGATCGGGGTGGTGATCCTCGATATTGGCGAGGTGGGCGACGGCGTTGACGAAACTCATGGTGTGGTAGAAGTCGCGGAAGCCGAACTCACGGCGCAACGCCTTGTCATCCTCGACCAGGTGCCAATCGGGCGATAGCTGGGCGAGTGCGGCGCGCGCCTGCTCGGGCGTGTAGGGCGCCACGCCGCCCTCGCAGGGGCGACAGCGCTTCTCGGTCAGCGCGGCGGCCGCACTCACGCGACACTCTGCGTGGACAGCGCGCGCAGGTCGATGCCGTCGGCGCCGCGACGCGGATAGCTGCGCGCGACATACTGCTCGACCAGCTGCTGGAATTCCTCGGCGATGTGATCGCCCTTGAGCGTGACGGTCTTCTGACCGTCCTCGTAGACCGGGGCGACGGGACGCTCGCCGGTGCCGGGCAGGCTGATGCCGATGTTGGCGTGCTTGCTCTCGCCGGGCCCGTTCACGACACAACCCATCACCGCCACCGTCATGGTCTCCACACCGACGTAGCTCTTGGACCACTCGCGCATGCGTTCGCGCAGCTGCTTCTGAATGCTCTCGGCCAAGGTCTGGAAGAAGGTGCTGGTGGTGCGCCCGCAGCCGGGGCAGGCGGTGACCAGGGGGGTGAAGGAGCGCAGCCCCATGGTCTGCAGCAACTCCTGCGCCACGATGACCTCGCGTGTGCGCGCCCCACCCGGCTCGGGCGTGAGCGAGATGCGGATGGTGTCGCCGATGCCCTGCTGCAGCAGGATGCCCAGGGCAGCGGAGGAGGCGACGATGCCCTTGGAGCCCATGCCCGCCTCGGTCAGGCCCAGATGCAGCGCAAAGCTCGAGCGTGCGGCCAGCTCGCTGTACACGACCACGAGGTCCTGCACCGAGCTCACCTTGGCCGACAGCACGATGCGATCACGCGGCAAGCCCAGGCTCACCGCACGCTCGCCATTCTCGATCGCCGAGCGCACGATGGCCTCGCGCATGACCTGCTGGGCCGTCAGTGGCTGTTCGCGTCGGCCGTTTTCATCCATCAGGCGCGCGAGCAGGTCCTGGTCGAGACTGCCCCAGTTGACGCCGATGCGCACCGGCTTGCCGTTGCGGCAGGCGGTCTCGATCATCTCGGCAAACTGCGGATCACGCTTGCTGCCGCGCCCGACATTGCCCGGATTGATGCGGTACTTGGCAAGCGCTTCGGCGCACGCGGGATGTTGCTGCAGCAGCTTGTGGCCATTGAAGTGAAAGTCGCCGATCAGGGGCACATCGCAGCCGAGCTGATCGAGCCGCTCACGGATATGCGGTACCGCCGCGGCCGCCTCGTCGGTGTTCACCGTGACACGCACCAGCTCCGAGCCTGCAAGCGCCAGCTCGTGCACCTGCTGCACAGTCGAGGCGATGTCGGCGGTGTCGGTGTTGGTCATCGACTGCACGACGATGGGCGAGTCGCCCCCAATGCGGATGCCAGCCACATCCACAGGAACGGTGCGGTGGCGGTGGCGGAGGCTTGCGGCTGCGCTGCTGGGCATGTTCATGGCGCCATTGTAGTGGGCGGATGTCGCACGCTGCTATCATTCCCGATGGACCCCGGGTTGAACATGCCGGCGGCCCGTCGGGCCTCATGAAGCGGTTTTTTCCTTTTGGATCGCTGGCTTGCCCCTGCCGCGACCGGCGCCGGCGGGGCCAGGCCGGCGGCTCCCGACGCCTGATGCGACGCACTATACAGATGAGTGATGGCAAGCGGCAGCAGAGGGATTGCTAGGTGGGCCGCCACACCTGTCTCTACGGTCTGCACGTCGCGCTCGGCGCCCGCATGGTCGATTTCGGCGGCTGGGACATGCCCGTGGCGTACGGCTCGCAGATCGAGGAGCACCAGGCCGTGCGCCAGAGCGCGGGCGTGTTCGATGTCTCGCACATGTGCATCGTCGACCTGAGCGGCGCTCGCACGCGCGAGCTGCTCGAGCAGCTGCTCTCCAACGACATCGGCCGGCTCACTCGCGACAATACCGCGCTCTACAGCTGCCTGCTCAACGACGCGGCCGGCATCATCGATGACCTGATCGCCTTCTGGCTGGGCGGGGACCGCTTTCGCCTGGTGGTCAATGCCGCCACGCGCGACAAGGACATCGCCTGGATCGGCGCGCACGCCGAGCGTGTAGACGTGAAGCTGCTCGAGCGGCGCGATCTGGCGATGCTGGCGGTGCAGGGGCCGCAGGCACGCCAGCGCTGTGCAATGCTGCTGTCGAGCGAATCCGCTTCGGCTGTCATGGCGCTCGCGCCCTTCAGCGGCCTCGCCATCGGCAGCTGGTTCGTCTCGCGCACCGGCTACAGCGGCGAGGACGGCTTCGAGATCATGCTGCCAGCGGGCGAAGCGGGCGTCGTCTGGCAACGGCTCAATGCCGCCGGCGTGCGCTCCTGTGGACTCGGCGCGCGCGATACGCTGCGGCTGGAGGCCGGTCTGCATCTGTACGGCAACGACATGGACGAGCAGACGCACCCGCTCGAGTCGGGCCTGGGCTTCACCGTCGCGTTCGATCCGCCCTCCCGTCAGTTCATCGGTCGCAAAGCGTTGCAGGCGATCCGCGAGCACGGCAGCGAGCGGCGCCTGGTCGGCCTGGTGCTCGATGAGCGTGCGGTGCTGCGCAGTCATCAGCGCGTGGTCGTGCCGGGAATCGGTGAGGGAGAGGTTACCAGCGGCAGCTTCTCGCCGACGCTCGGCCGCTCGATCGGCTACGCGCGCGTACCACGAGGCGTCGGGGAGCGGGTGCAGGTGCAGGTGCGCGAGCGGCTGCTGCCCGCCCGCGTGGTGCGCACCCCGTTCGTGCGTCACGGCCGGATCATGGTGCCGCTGTAACGATCACTATGCTGGCGCTCTTTTTAGTCATGCAGGAGCAACCGGATGAGCAGAATTCCGCCCGACCTTACCTACACCCGCAGTCACGAGTGGCTCCGGTCCCTGCCCGACGGCAGCGTCGAGATCGGTATCAGTGATCACGCCCAGGAGCAACTCGGTGACCTGGTGTTCATCGAGCTGCCGCAGGTCGGACGGCGCCTTGCGGCTGGCGAGGCCTGTGCGGTGGTGGAATCGGTCAAGGCGGCCTCGGACATCTATGCACCGATCGCCGGCACGGTGCTGGCCACCAACGAGCAGCTTACGCAGGCCCCCGAGCTGGTCAATCGCGATCCCTATGGCGGCGGCTGGCTGATGCGGCTGAAGCCTGCGCAGGCCGAGAGCCATGCGGCGCTGATGTCGGCACAGGATTACAGCGCCTTCGCCGAGGAAGGCTGAGCCCTTGCCCTATATCCCGCACACCGATGAGGAGGTACGCGAGATGCTCGCGCTGCTCGGAGTGCGTGACATCGAGGCGCTGTTTGATGAGATTCCCGCATCGCTGCGCAGCGGCGAGCTTGCCGGCATCGGCCCGGGGCTCTCCGAGCAGCAGCTGATGCAGCTCATGCGCGAGCGTGCCGCCGCCGACGGGGCGCCACTGTGTTTTCTCGGTGCCGGCGCCTATGAGCACCACATCCCCGCCCCGGTGTGGTCGACGATCACGCGCGGGGAGTTCTACAGCGCCTATACTCCGTATCAGGCCGAGGCCAGTCAGGGCACCCTGCAGAGCATCTACGAGTACCAGAGCATGATGGTGAGTCTCACCGGCATGCAGGTCTCCAATGCCTCCCTGTACGACGGCGCCAGTGCGGTGGCGGAAGCGTGCCTCATGGCCGTGCGCGCCAACCGTCGCTCGCAGGCCGCGCGCATCCTCTGGCCACGCACGTTGCATCCGCATTACCGCCAGGTGGCGCTTACCACGGCTGCCGGGCAGGGCCTGAGCTTCCAGTCGCTCGACTACGACCCTGTCAGCGGCCAGTGCGTGCTGCCGCAGCTCGCGCCCGACGAGGATGTGACTGCACTGGTGATCGCGCAGCCTAACTTCTTCGGCGTGCTCGAGGATGTGAATGCATTGACGGACTGGGCGCACGCACGTGGCGCGCTGGTGATCGCGGTGGTCAATCCAATCTCCCTCGCTGTGCTGTCCGCGCCCGGACAGTGGGGCAGCCGCGGCGCCGACATCGTCGTGGGCGAGGGCCAGCCGCTGGGATGTCCGCTGTCGTCAGGTGGACCGTATTTCGGCTTCATGACCACGCGCCTGCAGTTCGTGCGGCAGATGCCCGGCCGCATCGCCGGGCGCACGCTGGATCTGGACGGGCGTCCCGGCTTTACGCTGACGCTGCAGGCGCGCGAGCAGCACATCCGGCGCGCCAAGGCTACCTCCAACATCTGTACCAATCAGGGCCTGCTGATGATGGCGGGCACGCTGTATCTGGCGCTGATGGGTCCGGAGGGACTCGAGCGCGTGGCCCAGGCGTGCATGGCACGCACCGAGGAGCTGGTGCAGGCGCTGTGTCGGCTGCCCGGAGTGCGCGCTGCGCTCTCGGGCGCACGCTTTCACGAGGCCGTGCTGCAGCTGGATCGACCGGCAGGCCCGGTGCTGCAAGCGCTGGCGGCGCGCGGGATCCTCGGGGGACTGGATCTGGGCGCGCAGTATCCCGAGCTCGGCGCGGCGTTGCTGGTGTGCGCCACCGAGATGCGCAGCAGCGAACACATCGAGCGCTACGCGCAGGCGCTCGGCGAGCTGCTGCGCGCCGCGCCGACACCGGTGCCATCGGGCCCGATCGACAGGACAGTGAGCGCATGAGCCCTGCGAGCGCGTCGGATCCGCCCCCGACACAGCCAGCCGCCACGGCCGGCGCCGCGACGCGGCTGCCGCTGCGCGAGAAGCTGATCTTCGAATATTCGCGGGCCGGCCGTGGCGCACGCTCGCAATGGCCTGACGTGCCCGCCGGCGCACCCGGTGTGCCCGCGGCACTGCGCAGGAAGAGTCGCGCGGCGCTTCCCGAAGTCAGTGAGCTGGACGTCGTGCGTCACTACACGCGGCTGTCACAGCTGAACTTTTCGATCGATACGCATTTTTATCCGCTCGGCTCGTGCACCATGAAGTACAACCCCAAGGTGTGCAATGCGGCGGCATTGCTGCCGGGGTTTACAGGGCGCCATCCGCTCGCGCCCGCCGAGCTCGGACAGGGATTTCTCGCCTGTCTGTACGAGCTGCAGGAGATGCTCAAGAGCATCACCGGCATGCGCGGCGTGGCGCTCAGTCCGCTGGCCGGCGCACACGGGGAGTTCGCGGGCGTGGCCATGATCCGCGCCTATCATCGCGCCCGCGGCGATGCGGAACGTAACGAGATCCTCGTGCCCCAGGCGGCTCACGGCACCAATCCGGCCACCGCGAGTATGTGCGGCTGCGTGGCACGCGAAATCGCCGTCGGTGCGGACGGGGACGTGGACCTGGTGGCGCTCAGCGCCGCGCTCGGACCGCGTACCGCGGGCATCATGCTCACCAATCCTTCCACGCTCGGGGTGTTCGAGCGGCGCATCACGGAGGTCGCGCGCCTGGTGCACGCGGCCGGCGGACTGCTCTATTACGACGGCGCCAATCTCAATGCGCTGCTGGGCAAGGTGCGGCCCGGGGATATGGGCTTTGATGTCATGCACGTGAACCTGCACAAAACCTTCTCGACCCCGCATGGGGGTGGCGGCCCGGGTGCCGGCCCGGTCGGCGTGTCCGAGCGGCTGCTGCCGTATCTGCCGCTGCCGATCGTTGCGCGCGAGAGCGGCGCGAACCTGCGCAGTCAGTACCGCTGGCTCACGGAAGCCGACCTGCCACACTCGATCGGCCGGCTCGCTGGCTTCGGCGGCAACGCCGGTGTACTGCTGCGCGCTTACGTGTACATGCGCCTGCTCGGGCAGGCGGGCATGCGCCGCGTCGCCGAGTACGCCACGCTCAATGCCAATTACCTCGCGGCCCGCCTGCAGCGGATCGGCTACGAGGCGGCCTATCCGCAGCGGCGCGCGAGCCATGAGTTCGCCCTGACACTGCGCCGCCAGGCGCAGCAGCTCGCAGTCACCGCGATGGACGTCGCCAAGCGGCTGTTGGATCTGGGTTTTCATGCACCGACCACCTATTTCCCGCAACTGGTCAGCGAATGCCTGCTCATCGAGCCGACCGAGACCGAAAGCAAGGAGACGCTCGATGCCTTTGCCGAGGCGATGGCGCGCATCCTCGAAGAGGCGCAGCAGGATCCTGAGCGCCTGCAGCGCGCCCCTTACAGCTTGCCGGTGCGGCGCCTGGATGACGTGCGCGCTGCACGCGAGCTCGATCTGGCTTATCGTGGCGCCATCGACAACGCGAGCTGAACCTTTTGCGCCTGCACCGGGTCAGTGAAGGACCGTCCGTGAAGGGCGGCCAGTGAAGGACGTTATGCATCATTCGCCATGGTTCCGCGCCCTCACGAACGGCGCTGCAGTATTGGGCCTGCTGTGGGTCGCCAGCGCGGGCGCTGTCGATGGAGCGCCCGTACCACCGGCCAGGCGGCCGGCTCACGTGGCGGTGCCCGTGGGCGCGGAGGCTTCGGCGGCCGACTGGGCGGCGACGCTCGAGCGCATCGCCGGCAGTGTGGTGGCCATCCAGATCGACCAGGCACGCTCGTTCGATACCGAGCGCAATATGTCGGCGCAGGCCACCGGCTTCGTGGTCGATGCAAAGCGCGGACTCATCCTGACGAACCGTCACGTCGTGACCCCAGGGCCGGTGACGGCCATGGCGACCTTTCTGAACCGTGAGGAAGTGCAGCTGTACCCCGTGTATCGCGATCCGGTGCATGATTTCGGTTTCTATCGCTACGACCCGAGCAAGCTCAAGTACATCGCACCCCAGGCGCTGCAGCTCGCCCCGCAGGACGCGCAGGTGGGCCGCGAGATCCGCGTCGTGGGCAATAATGCCGGTGAGCAGCTCTCGATACTGGCCGGTACGTTGGCGCGCCTGGATCGCGAGGCACCCGATTACGGCATTGGCCGCTACAACGACTTCAACACCTTCTACATCCAGGCGGCCTCGGGCACCTCGGGCGGCTCCTCGGGTTCGCCGGTGGTGGACATCCAGGGGCATGTGCTCGCGCTCAATGCCGGCGGCGCCCAGGGTGCGGCCTCGAGCTTCTATCTACCCCTGAGCCGGGTGCGCCGCGCGCTGAAGCTCATTCAGGAGGGCAAGCCGGTCACGCGCGGCACGCTCGAGACCGAGTTTCTCTACCGTCCCTACGATGAGCTCGAACGGCTCGGACTGTCTTCGGACACCGAGGCGCTGGCGCGCCGGGCCGATCCCGACGGCACCGGCATGCTGGTGGTCAATGATGTGCAGCCCGGCTCCATGAGCGATGGCGTACTGGAGCCCGGCGACGTACTGGTGCGCGTCAACGGCAAGCTGGTGACGCAGTTCGATCCGCTCGAGGCGGTGCTCGATGATTCGGTGGGCCACACCGTGACGCTGACGCTCTCGCGCGGCGGCAAACTCTACGACGCGACCCTCAAGGTCGGTGATCTGGATGGCATCACTCCCGATGCCTACCTCGAGCTCGGCGATGCCGTGGTGCATACGCTCTCCTACGAGGAGGCGCGTGCCTTCCACATTGCGATCCGTGGCGTGTTCGTCGCCGCCCCGGGCTATCTGTTCGAAGCCGCCGAAGTGCCGCGCGGTGCAGTCATCACCAACGTCAACTCAAAGCCGGTGAGTTCGCTGGATGACTTCATCGCTGCGATCGAGCATCTGGGCGACGGCACTGAAGTGGCGGTGCGCTACAAGACCATCGATGATCCGAACAACAGCCAGCTGCGCTCGGTGCGCATCGACCGGCACTGGTTTCCGGCGCGCCGCTGTCAGCGCGACGATCAGGCCGGTTACTGGCACTGTGTGAGCCTGCCGGCCGTGGCAGCCTCCCCGCCACCGCAACCGGTCACGGCGCTGCTGCCGCAGGTGGATGATCCGCGCGCCGCGCCGATAGCGCCCTCGCTGGTCTACATCACCTTCAACATGCCTTACACCATCTCGGGTGTGACCGAGCGCTACTACCATGGCACCGGCCTCATCGTGGATACGCAGCGCGGGCTGATCGTCACCGATCGCGATACCGTGCCCGAATCCCTCGGCGACGTACGCCTCACCTTCGCCGATACCATCGAGATTCCAGGCAAGGTGGTCTACATCCATCCGCTGCACAATCTGGCGGTCATTCAGTACGACCCGCGCCTGATCGGGGGCACCCCCGTCAAGGCGGCGCAGTTCGATACCACACCTCTGAAGGCCGGCCAGACCGTCAACGTCGTCGGCCTGGACAGCAACGGGCAGCTGCGCGCACGCACCACGGCGATCTCGGATGTCGCGCCCATGGAGCTGCCGCTGTCTCGCACGGTGCGATTCCGCGAAAGCAATCTTGACGTCGCCTCGCTGGTTGACCCGCCCGATGACGTGGTCGGCGTGCTATCGGGTGACGATGGACGCGTGCGTGGTCTGTGGGCCAGCTTCGCCGCCGACAACGGTCAGGATCTGGTCCAGGAGATGCGCGGCATCTCCAGCGACCTGGTCGCCGAGACTGTCGACCTGGTGCGCTCGGGACGCCCCCTGCATTCGCTCGAGGCGGAGTTTGTGCCCCAGACGCTGGCGTCGGCACGCCAGCTCGGTCTGTCACAAAGCTGGGTACAGCGTATCTCCCAGGCCGATCCGAGCACCCGCGAGGTACTGAGCGTGCAGCGGCTCGTGGGCGGCTCGGACGCCGCCGCGCAGCTGCAGCCCGGGGACATCCTGCTGGCCATCGATGGCCATCCCGTCACGCGGTTTCGTGAGGTCGAACGCGCGGTGGAAGACAAGGAGCAGGTGCGTGTGAGCGTCTGGCGTGCGAGTGCCGAGAAAGATCTGATGGTGCAGACCGCCGCCCTCTCGGGCAACGACCTCTCCCGCGTCGTCGAATGGGCCGGGGCGACGCTGCAGGCCCCCTACCGGGCCATGAGCGCTCAGCGCGGGATCGCACACGACGGAGTTTATGTCGCCTACTATCAATACGGCTCGCCGGCCTCGCACTATGGGCTGATCCCCGGCCACCGCATCGTGGAGGTCGATGGCCATCCGACCCCCGACCTCGACGCTTTTTTGCGACAGGTGCAGGGTCGCGCCGATCTCTCCTCATTGCGCATCAAGCTGTTGGATTGGAATGGAGCGCCGCAGGTCATCACGCTGAAGCTCGACCGGCACTATTGGCCGGCCTATGAGCTGCGGCGCAGCGCCGACGGCTGGCAGCGCACCGCCCTCGAATAGGTCGAATCAGCCGGCGCCGCGCCGGTACAATGCGTGCCATGGTCACCGTGGTGCGCGCGACACAGCTTGAGCTCAATACAGCCGTTCAGGCGCTGCGCGACGGGGAACTGGTGGCGTTCCCAACCGAGACCGTCTATGGCCTCGGGGCCCATGCCGGGCATCCCGGGGCCCTGCGGCGTGTGTTCGAGCTCAAGGGGCGCCCAGCCAACCATCCGCTCATCGTGCACCTGGACAGCATGCGCTTCCTGACGCGCTGGGCGCGCGAGGTGCCCGTGGCCGCCGAGCGGCTGGCCGAGCGCTTCTGGCCCGGACCGCTCACCCTGGTGCTGCCACGAACCCCGCAGGTGCACCCCCTCATCACCGGCGGCCAGGATACCGTGGCCGTGCGCGTGCCTTCCCATCCGATGGCGCAGCAGCTGCTGACCGCCTTCGGCGGAGGCATCGCGGCGCCCTCGGCCAACCGCTACGGCCGGGTGAGCCCCACGCGCGCCGATCACGTGCGCGAGGAGTTCGGCAACGCCGTGCACACCATCCTCGATGGCGGGGAGTGCAAGGTCGGACTGGAATCGACCATCGTTGCGTGTGTGGGCGGCCAGGTGCGGCTGCTGCGGCCCGGGGCGATCAGTCTCTCGCAGCTGCGTCGCGTCGTTCCCGAGGTGCGCAGTGACGCTATCGCCGGAGAAGCCACACCGCGCGTGCCCGGCAGCACGCATGCGCACTACGCCCCGCTGACGCCGCTGGCGATCGTGCCGGCCGATGAGATCGAGGAGCTCGCCGAATCGCTTTCGGAGGGTGGCCAGCGCATCGCCGTGCTGGCACAGCGGCCGCCGCTGGGTACCTATCAATCGGTGACATGGATCAATGCGGGGCCACGCGTGGATGCCTATGCGCATGATTTCTACGCGAACCTGCGCACGCTCGACAAGGCAGGCTGCACGCGCATCCTGGTGCAGGCCGTGCCGGCGGATGAGCGCTGGGATGCGGTGCGTGACCGGTTGCGACGTGCCGCGGCGGCCTCAGCGGCTCCGATCCCCGTGGATGACGACAATTCCATCGCGGCAGGCATTCTGCCCTGAGCGGGGAGCGCCCATCGCCGACATAGCCACGCCGCGCGCTGCCTCACGCCTCCCGCGCGACCCGCACGGACGCGCCGTACCCCGCCGGTCGAAAGCCATCGATCCGTTCCTGCCCGACCAGATCCGAAGACTGGTGCGCGAGTTTGGCTCGCCGCTGCTGATCATCGACTGCGAGCGCGTGCGCACGCAGTATCGACGGCTGCAGCAGGCGCTGCCGGGCGTGGACCTGCACTATGCGCTGAAGCCATTGCCGCACGCGGCGGTGGTGCGCGCCATCTGCGGGCTCGGCGGCTCCATGGACCTGGCCACCACCGGGGAGGTACAGCTGGTGCAGTCGCTCGGCATCGAGCCGGCGCGCTGCATCCACACGCATCCGATCAAGCGCGAGCGCGATATACGCAACGCGCTCGAGTTCGGCGTGCGCACCTTCGTCGCCGACAACCCCGACGAGGTGCGCAAATTCAAGCGCTACGGCGAGCGCGCAGCGCTGCTGCTGCGTGTCTCCTTCCGCAGTCCCGGGGCAGTGTGCGATCTGTCGCGCAAGTTCGGCTGCGATCCGGAGGATGCCATCGAGCTCGCGCGCCTGGCGGCCTCGCTCGGTGTGGACGTGCGCGGCTTCTCGTTTCACGTCGGCTCGCAGGCCGCCGATGCGCTCAAGCACGTGGAGGCGATCGAAGCCTGCGCGACGCTCATCGGCGCGGCGCGGCGTGAGCGGCTCGGCACGCTCGATACGCTGGACATCGGCGGAGGCTTCCCGATCGACTACCTGCAGCACGCCGTGGACATCAGACAGTTCTGTGCACCCATCCGCGCGGCCCTGGCGAAGCTGCCGCGGCGTGTGCGGGTACTTGCCGAGCCCGGCCGCTACATTGCAGGCCCCTCGGCCGTCGGCGTCGCGAGCGTCATGGGACGCGCGCGGCGCGAGGGACACTGGTGGTACTACCTGGACGACGGCCTGTACGGATCGTACAGCGGGCAGCTCTATGACCACGCGCGCTACCCGGTCGAGTCGCTGCGCAAGGGCACGCCGCTGCTGCCATCGGTGCTGGCGGGTCCGACCTGCGACAGCATCGACGTCATCGCCGAGAACCTCATGCTGCCGCAGCTGCGGGCGGGCGATCTGATCGTGGGGCGCGCCATGGGTGCCTATACCTGGGCAAGTGCCTCGGAGTTCAATTTCTTTCCGAAGGCCACCGTGGTGGCCGTCAATCGCACCGCGGGGGATCGGGGCGCAGTGGAGTAGGACGCGAAGGGCGGCAGCGGGGGACCAACTGGCGGGCGGGCGGCCCGAGGCTCGACTACAGCGACGCGTGTGCGCTGAAATTCGACAATGCGAACGACAGGCACAGCACACTCATTCGGCGTGCCCGTAGTGCGCCAGCCTGGCATCGATCAGCGCCCGCAACCGCGCCGCCTCGGCCGGCTGGTCTGCGATCAGATTCCGGGTCTCGCCGGGGTCGCCTGCCAGGTCATAGAGTGCGTCGTGCAAGACCGGCATGTCGGGGTAGTGCGGATGGCCGATGAAGTGCACCAGCTTCCAGGAGCCGTCGATGACGGCCACGGAGCCGGTTGAGAGTGCGCCATGGCGCGGCGTCTGCTCGAAATTCATGCTGAAGACGGGCTTCGCCGGCAGCGGTACGGAGCCCGCGTAGCCCCAAACGCCCAGCAGCGAGCGGCCCTCCCAGCTGGGGGGTGCATTGATGCCCGCAAGCTGCGCCAGGGTCGGGGCGATGTCGACCTGCTCGACGTCGCTCGTGCTGGTCAGCGCCTGCGTCTGACGCGGCAGCTTCACGATCAGCGGCACGTGGATGATCTCGTTGAACAAGCCAATGCCGGTGTGCGCACCGTAACCATGGTGGAAGCTCTCGCCGTGATCGGCGGTGACTACCACCGCGGTGTCGCTGCCCAGGATCTGCAGGGCCTGCTGCAGGAACTGACCGGCGTAGTAATCGACGTACAGCACCGCCTCGTCATAGCGGTCGTTGAGCAGCTGCACTTCGGCGGCCGGCTGCGTCCCCAGCGTGTAGCCCCAGTAGGGTTCGGTCTGGGCGATGTTGCGCGCGCCGGTAGAGCTGTTGAAGCGGCCCAGCCACGGTGCCGGCACGGCGTAGGGGGAATGCGGCGGAAAGAGATGGACCCACAGAAACACCGGGCGGCTCTTGTCCACGCGCCGCAGCCACGCCAGCGCCGGGTCGGTGGCCAGCCGCGGGTCGTAATGCGCGTTGCTGCGGCCACCCGAGAGGCGGTCGGCCAGAGCGACGAAGGTGCCGAACAGCGGCATGTCTGCAATGGCGCAGGCATATTTGAAGCGCGCCGACAGAGTGTCGGTGCAGAGATTCACGTCCTGCACACGGTCGCGCGCGGCGAAGTCGAAGTAGCGGCCGAAACCGTTCTTTGCCGCGCCGGCCACGGCATTGGTGGAGACATAGCCTGTCTGGTAACCCGCCCGCTGCAGCAGCGCGGGCAGGGAGCGGGCGCGCTCATCGCTGTCGGGCCATGCCTGCAGCTGCAGTGCGCGGTGTAGCCAGGGTCGCGTGCCGGTCAGGATCGAGGAGATGCCTGGCGTCGTAAAGTTGCCGTCCGCGTAGGCGTGCTCGAAGGTCGTGGCGCCCTGTGCGAAGGCCGACAGCATCGGTGTCGTGGGACGTGCCGCGCCGTACAGGGACATGTGCTGCGCGGACAGAGCATCGATGCTCAGCAGGACGATGTGAGGTGCATGAGCTGGCGCTCTTGCGCGGCTGGTCGCGAGCGCGTGCGCCCCGCGCGCGTCGTGTGCCCAGCCGAACAGGGGGATCGTCAGCGCACACAACGCACCGAGCACGCTCACCGTGCCGAGCAATCCGCGCAGACGCCCCACGCGCGCCGCGCCGGCGCGTGTGCTGCCGAGGATGCCTGCCGCCAGCAGCACCGGCCAGAAGAGCTCATGGCGAAAGGACAGGTGGCGCAAAGCGCCGAAGGTCTGCAGCCAGACCAGCAGGCAGAACACCACGGCGGCGGCGGTGAGCGCCGCTGCAAGCCCATGGAGCGTGCGCTCGAGCCACACACGTCGCCCCGAGAGGCGCCAGAGGGCCTGGGTCAGCAGAACCAACAGCAGCCACAGGGGCAGGGCGAGCGCAGCCAGGAACACCCAGGCGGTGCCGTATGCGGGCATCAGCTCCGCAGGCCTCACATAGAAGAGAAAATCCTCGATCTGCGCCAGGAAGCTCAGTGGCAGTACTGCTCCGAGCAGCGCCCAAAGCGGCAACACAGTGCAATGCCACAGGGGCCCGGCCGTTGCGGTGGCGGCATCGCCGGGCCGGGCCATGCGAGGTTCAACTATCGCGGCGTGTTCCCGAGGGCGGGCGCTCGCCGCGCACGGCGGTGACCACGGCCTGCACCAGGCGGCTCCAGAGCCGCGCGATGTAGCGACGCAGCGCCGCCAGCGCAGAGACCGCGGCAATCAGGAACGGGAACAGGAACTGATACAACGGACCGGCCGAGTTGGGGTCGATATAGGCATGCGCCTCGCGCCATGGCGCCAGTGCCAGGGCGGTCACCATCAGCACTGCGGCAGCGCTGACGGGAGGCCGGGTCGCGGGTCGTGCGGTGCAAGAGCTGGATCCTGAATGCGCCACGTGAAGACTCCTCTGGACAACCGGAACGCGGGCCGCCCGCCGCGCGTTGACGCAGGAGACATTAGCAACGGCCGAATCAAGGCTACAGCAGGTTTGCGCGAGATACGAGGGGTCAAATCGCTGACACCCTTTGACGTCCTCGCTGGCCGGTGCCTGTATGGACGCCCTACTATGGACGGCCTGGCAGCCCGTGACGGCGTCGGATTACTGCGCTGTTATCGTCCAAGGCTGCGATGCACCATCGTATCCCCGCTCCCGAACCGGCTACGCGCGGCAGCCATGAGCGTCTCGAGGTTGCGAATGAAATCATCCGCCGGCAGGGCGGAGCGCTCACCCGCGTGCACCGGGATGCGCCCGAGCGCCTGCTCCAGTCGCGCCGCCAGCGTACTGCCGGCGCTCGCAGGGCCGACGCCGGCGAACTCGAGCACGCGCGCCAACGTGCGGCGCGGCTGCGCGCGCAACTCCTCAAAATCGACCCACAGCAGCCGCTCGCGCGGCAACTCATCCAGACAGCGCGCGAGCACGCGGCTGCACTCGTGCATGGCGGCGCGCAGCCATGCCTCCAGGGCGCCCGGCGGGCACTCCCACAGGGCATGCAGCTCATGCATCGCCTGCCACATGCGCAGGTTGGAGGCGAGGACCTCGCCGCTGTGGCGTGCAATCCAGACGAACTGCGCATGCGGATACCAGCTGGCCAGCTGCGCCACCCGAAAGGTGTGATTCGGCGATTTGATCAGCAGACGCGTCTGGCTCGCCTGGGCAGCGATGCCTCGCAGGAAACTGCGCCAGCGGGGCAGCTCGGGCGCCCCAACTTGCTCCACGGACATTCCGGCCTGCAACAACTCGGTGCATTCGGGCAGGCGTCGTGGATCGATGAAGCCGCGATAGACCGAGGACTCGCCCAGCAGCAGCAGCGCGAACTCGTCTTCCTGGGGGCCGTGCGTGGCGATCCGGCCGCTATCCATGGGCCGCTCCACGGTGATCTGCCGCGCCGGTGCGCCGGTCAGAAAACAAGTCGAGGGATGAAAGCACTGCCAGGTATGGGGCGTATTCCACCCGGTGCACGCGGCCAGCAGCTCGTGCAGCACCGTGGTGCCCGATCGCCACAGTCCCAGGATGAACAGCGGATCCTGCGGCGGGGGCAGGGGTGCAAGCCGCTGCTCAGCGGAAGCCCAATTGCTCTCGAACCAATGTGCATGCCACCACAGCCGCAGTGCCTGCGCGGGAATGCGCCGCTGCGGTCGTCCGCCGGCACGAATCCAGTCGCGCAGTGCGTCGGCGCCATACCAGATCGGAGATGTCCGCTGCAACATGTCGCTCCCCACGTCCGTCACATGTTACCAATGATTAATTCACGCGCCTGCACTTGACGCCCACCTCCCTGCACGTCAACGTGATCGCTCCAGCGGCGTTGTGGTACGAACGCCCGCAGAGAGTCCAACATTTTCCAGGATTTCACGATGGCATCAGCGATTGCGTCACGCGGCACCGGCATCGGCAACGGACGCACGGTGGCCTGACGCATGGAACGACGTCTCGAGATCGATGCGCTGCGCGGTCTGATGCTGGTATGGATGACGCTGGTGCACGTGCCCACGCTGCTCACGCCGTGGGTCAACCAGCCCTTCGGCTTCCTGTCCGCTTCCGAGGGCTTCATCTTCCTGTCGGCGCTGTTCACCGGGCGCATCTACTACCGCGTGCTCGTGCGCGATGGCGCCTGGCCGATGCAGCGCAAGCTACTGCAGCGGACTTTCCGACTGTACTGCTTTCACGTCGTCCTGCTGGTGCTGCTGTTCACCGTCGCTGTCGCGGTTGCCCGTGGCGGTCACGCGCCGGCGCTGGCGCACCTGCTCAGTTATTACTTCAGCGTCGGACCGGTCAGGGCACTGCGCGACGGTCTGCTGCTGCTCTATCGACCACCGCTGCTCGACATCATTCCGCTTTATGTGACCTTTCTGTTTCTCTCGCCGTTCCTGCTGCTGCTCGGCGGCACGCGCGCGCAGCGCTGGCGTTATCTGCTCGGCGCGAGTGTCGCGCTGTGGATCGCAGCGCAGTTCGGCGTGTCACGCCTGCTGTATGCGGGACTGGCGGATTGCTGTCACGTGCGCGTGCCGATCACGGAGATGGGGGCATTCAACCTCTGGGGCTGGCAGCTCATGTGGACCTTCGGCATGTGGTGCGGCGTGCGCTGGGCGCGGGGTGACCTGCCCGCCGAGCGCTGGGCCGAGCGCGCCTGGGTCCCGGGTGTGTGCGTGGCGCTGACCCTGCTGGGGCTGCGCTATGCGGAGACCGTCTGGACGCAGATCACCGGGGTCGATCCCGGCCCCATGGCTCTCATCGACAAGTGGCATTTCGGCGCGGTGCGGCTCATCGATTTCGCCGCGGTCGCCATGGTGGTCATCCGCTTTCGCCGGGCGCTCGAGCCGCTCGCCGTGCGTCCCCTGGTGCTGCTCGGTCAGTCCTCGCTGTACGTGTTCTGCGCGCACTTCCTGTTCTGTTTCGCGGGACTTGCCATGAGCGGAAACGCTGATCACGTACTGGGCTGGCAGCAGTTTGCGCTGCTCGCGGTGACTTTCGCCGCGTTGCTCGGGGTGGCCAAGCTGTTCGCCCGCAGCGAGCTGCCGGCCGGCAGGGCCCGCCCGCCCGCCACCGACGGCGCACTCGGGCTCGCGTTGCGCGCCCGGCCGCGCCAGGGAGTGCCGCCCTAGCTGCCTGCCGGACTCGGATCGCCCGCTGGCAAGGGCAGGCAGTCTGATCCGATCCGGTTCGACGTGCGCCGTCGAACGGTCGCACGTCGAACCCCGGCCAAAGGGCCAGCTCAGAAGGTTCTATTCACCTGCAGACCGAGCTGTCTCGGCGCGCCGTAGTACTCAGAGGTCGCGGCTACGCTCGTCAGGTATAGCTTGTTGGCAAGGTTGGTTGCGTAGATCGTCGTGGTCCAGGAACCGGCGGTCCAATCGACGTACGCATTCACCAGGCCATGCGGTGGCAACAGGTAATAGTTGTCACTCTGAAACAGGCTCGCATAGCTCTTGCCGATGTACGAGTACGTCACTCTGGGCGCCAGGTTCGTTTCACCCACGGGAATGGAGTATCTGAGTGACGCATTACCCTGGAACAGCGGCGAAAACGGCAGCTGCTCGCCGGACAGATTCACCAGGTATGGCAGGTAGTTGGTGCAGTTGGTGTTCCCGGCGTTGGGAGTTGCACCCGGTGCGCACTGATTCGTGATCCCGTAGTCGCTGGGAAATGCATAGGTTTTGGCCGTTATGACCGATCCCAGGATGGATTTGTTGACGTCTGCACCGATGTTGAAAGTCAGCGGTCCGACATGCGACTGCACCGACGCTTCGAGTCCCTTGACGATGGAGAAGGGGATGTTCCCGTCCACCGTCCCCGCCACGTTGTAGATGTTGAAGAGGCTCTGGATGAGATTGTAATACTGCATGTAGTACCCGCCGACCTGAGTCAGCACGTGCCCGTCGGCCAGCGTGCCCTTCCATCCGAGCTCATAGTCGTTGACCACCGACTTGGTGGTAGGCGGCTTTTCGCCGAGGTTCTCCAGGCCCGGTGTATAACCGCGCGCATAGAATGCATAAAAGAACTCGCCCGGCACCGGCGTCCAGTTCACGCCAATCTTGCCGGTCGGCACTGCGTTGTCCCCGGCTCCAGCGATCGAGCCGGCACCCGTGGCCTGCGAGTAGATCGGTGGCAGGCCAAGATTTCCCCGGTACGATTCCAGTCCTCCATGGCCATTGACCCGGTCCCAACCCACACGTGCCCCGATCTGAAACTGCAGCGTGGGATTGATCTGCCAGGTGGTCTGACCAAATACGCCCTCTGTCTTGGTGTACACCTCTTCGCCGTCGTCATAAAACGAGTAGGCAGGGCTTTTAGACGAATACGGATACGCGGTGTTGGTGCTGAAGCTGGCCAGCTGGCCGGCCGAATACAGCCAGGATGCGCCGACGATCCAGCTGAACCTGCCCGTCGTGGGCGATATCAGGTCGAATTCCGAATTGTAGATGTGATAGGTGGTGGTTGAATCGTTGGGCTGTCCGTTTTGAATATCGATCGAGTCCGCAGTGGAGTTCGACAGGCTGGTAAGGTCTATCGTGTCGTCACCCGCGATAAAACGCGCCACGGTACCACCGGGCAACGTGTATCGCAGCTCGTCACTGAACAGGTCGACCTGTTGATTATCCAGTTCCGCTGCCAGCCAGCTGTTGAGTACGAATGGCGACCCCGAATAGCCCGCGATGTACAGCTCGGTGCAATTGGGCGCCGTCCCGTGCCCGGTCGGACACGGTTGTCCGGGGCCGATGGGTGAGAAGGTATGGGTATTGGGCTGTGTCGGATCGCCCTCGGTCTTGCTGTCGTCAATCTCGATCTTCGTCAGCGACTGGAAATTATCAGCCGGCTTCCACAGCAGGCCGAAGCGCATATCCTTGTCGTTCACGTCGCCCGGATCGATCTCGGTCTTATTCGTGACCGGAGAGCTTGCGCACGGCGTATCGGTGACCAGATACGAAGGGCAGGTCGGACTGGCCGGTGTGTACAGATTTCCCGACGTATTGGGCCCGTCGAGCGACGTTCCCTCGTCGTAGAAGAAGCTATTGCGCTGCTCCTCATTGAACGCAAAGCGCATTGCAAGGGTGTCGGTCACGGGCAGATTCACGGCACCCTGAAGCCCTTGATCACTGTATGTGCCCACCTTGGCGGTGATGTAACCATTGATGCCGCGGAAATTTGGACTGGCCGAGTTGATATTGACGGCACCGCCGGTCGAGTTGCCGCCAGAGAAGGTGCCTTGCGGGCCACGCAGGACCTCCACGTCGGCGATATCGTAGAAGGGCGTATTGAGTCCCGTCCCACCCGTGACGTTTGGGATGCCGTCGCGAGTCACGACGACACCGCTGACCTGAATGCCAACCGCCTCTGTGCCGAGTCCGCGAATGTCCAGCATGCTGCTGTTGCCAGCGGACTGGACCGTCAGGTCTGGCGCCACCTGCACCAGCGTGTTGACGTTGAGCACGCTATTGGCCTGCAGGTCGCCGCCCGTCACTGCGACCACTGAAATTGGCGTGGTCTGCACGTTTTCGGCGCGACGCTCGGCGGTGACCACCACCTCCTGCAGCTGGGCAGTACTCGCATCAGCGCTCGTATCGGCAGCGGCATCCTGGCTATAGGCAGGTCCGGCCGCGAGCAACGGGCCACACACTGCGCATAATCCGGCGATACCCCCTAACAACCCTTTTTTCCGCAAATTGAGCATCAAACATCTCCCTTGGCCGGTACGTGGAAAATTTGGCCGGCGGATTCTACAGGATCTCGTGACGGTGTCCGCGCTAGAGAGGGCTGCTGCCCGAGCGCTGAACAGGCTCGGAGCACTGAAACTCCTCATGGACTTCGCCCACCAGCGCCGCATTCCCGTCCCAGGTGCATTCGTGAAACTGCGCGCGCCCATCGGCGTCGATCAGCAGAATCGTCGAGCAGCGCGTGCCGTAGCCGGGTGCGCGGATGAAGGCGCTCGACAGCAGCCGTTCCCATTCCAGAGACAGCCCCGTGGCCGGCAGTCTCTCGTCCTGAGCTTGCGACTCATCGCGCAGTAGCCTGAGCAGTGCCTGCCAGTCGGGCAGATGCACCAGTGCGGCGCTCAGGGCGCTCTTGGCGGCCAGCACCTTCGGCCAGGGGGTGTCGAGCAGATGATTGGAGAGTCCATAGACACCTGGCCCGAGCACCCGACCCTTATCCGGCACGCTCTCGTAGACGGCGAGCTCCGCCCCGTCGCTGAAGAGCAGATTGAAGCCGTTATAGGCCTGCGCACGCCTGTGCAGCTCGGCAAGCTGTGAACGTACGGGCCGCGGCGAGGCAAGCGCGTCTGCGACGAGGGCGCCGCGGCTCGGAGCGTCGCTGCGCACTCGTGCCGGATCACGGTAATTGGTCAGTACTGCAAAGCGGCCGTGTCGATCCACGCCGAGCCAGGTGCCACCGGCCGAAAGATCGCGACCGGCGAGCATGGGAGGTGTCTGCCACCAGCTGGCGCGGGCCGCGGGGCGAGCGAAGAACTCATCGCGGTTGGCAGCCAGCACCACCGGAAAGCGTGGGTGTGCCTGCCAGGCGAGAAGGATCAGGCACACGTGTCGCGGGCCGGTCGTTGACGATAAGTCAACGCTGCTTAGCGCTGCACGCGCGAGATCGCAAAGCCGTCATAGCCCTTCTCACCGACGGTCTGCAGCGCGCTGGAGAGCAGCCGCGGCTCGGCAGCAAGCATCTGGATGTAGCGGCGGATGCCCCGCACATCCACATCGCTGCTGGCCTCATCGAGCACACGGCCGTCGCGTACGACGTTATCGGCGACGATCACACTGCCGGCATGCGTGAGCTGCAGGGCCGCGGTCAGGTAGTCCGGATAGCCGCTCTTGTCGGCATCGATGAAAACCAGATCGAAGTCGGCGCCCTCGGCAATGAGCTGCCTGAGAGAGTCGCTGGCCACGCCGACACGCACCTGCGCACGATCGGACACGCCGGCCCGCTGCAGGTTGCTGCGGGCTACTTCGGCATATTTCTCATTGCGCTCGAGCGTCAGCACGCGGGCGCTGGCGGCGATACCGCGCGCCAGCCAGATGGTACTGTAGCCGGCGAGCGTACCGATCTCCAGCACCGAGCGCGCGCCGAGCGCGGCCGCCAGCACCATGAGGAACTTGCCCTGCGTCGGGGAGACCTGGATCTCGGGGATGCCCGCGGCGCGCGTGGCCTCGACGGCCGCCTGCAGCGCCGGATCCGCGCCCACCAGGCGCTCATCGAACCAGTGATCCATCTTCGTCCAGGTCTCGATATCCATGAGCCTCTCCCGGATCCTCTATCCCGGATCCACTCCTTACTCGTCGATGTGCGCGTAGCCCTGCAGCTGCAGGTTCGCGAGGGTGCTCAGGGCCCATAGATCCATCTGCACGCCTGGCAGCAGCTGCGCGGGAGTCAGGTGGCGCGCCAGCATCGCCTGGCCGCAGACACGAAATTGCACCCCCGCGGCATGCATGCGCGCGATGAGCATCGTATTGGGATTGGCGTGAGCACCGCCGTGGGCAGCGTAGGCGGCGTCATTGAGCACCAGCGGCGTGGCTGCACCATGCACCAGCACGACCAGATGGCGGCGCAGCGGCGGTACGCCATACTCGGCCAGCGAATTGAGGTAACGGGCCACGGTCTGCAGGCGCGGATCGGGCCCCCTGGCCGGTGCGGCGCTCTGCAGATCGAACAGCACGCGGTAGTCGAGCCCCGGATCGGGGACTTCCTTCATGCCGGCGATGAAGCCCGGCAGGCCCGCGGAGGGCACCGGCAGACGTTGTGCGTGCGCGGCCTGAGAGCCGAGCAGCCCCAGCAATCCGCCCAGGCACAGGCCCAGCGGCAGGCGCCGCAGTGTCAACGAGAGGCGCCGTACCGAGCGCCCGGGCGCACGCGACAGGGTGGGTATAGGGCGCATGGTCTCAATCTCCCTTGTCCGAATTGCGGACAGCGTCTTCGTGGTGCGGCGTGCCGGAGAGCTCCTGGGCGAGCTGCGTCAGTGACTCAAACGGCGCGCTGCATTGCAAGCCCCGACAAATATAAGCCAGGGGACGATCGCCGGCGGGCTTCTCCGCCAGCGCCGCAGGCAGACCGGCCATGTCCCCTGGAACCGCGAGCACGCGCCGCCGCGGGTCGAACCCGGCCTGCAACTCGCGCTGCCAGGCATCGATTTCCCCCGCTGGTCCGCGCAGGATCACGAGCGTGGGGGGCTCGAGAAAATCCTCCAGTGCCTGCAGCATCGAGGCGTGGCCTTCCGGATAGCGCAGCAGCGCATCCCAGCTGGCCCGCAGCGTGCGCTCGGCGGCCGCAAGGTAGCGCGGCTGCCCGAGCAGGTAGCCGAGCTGGCACAGCACCTGCGCTGCGATGGCATTGCCTGCCGGCAGGGCCTCATCGCCGAAGGACTTGGAGCGGCTGATCAGCGTCTCATGATCGTCCGCGGTGAAGAAAAAACCGCCCTGCGCGCTGTCCTCGAAGTGATCGAGCAGCACCTCGGCCAGCTGCACGGCCCAGGCAAGCTCCTGTGGCACGAACCGCAGGCACGAGAGCTCGAGGATCGCATCGATGAGGAAGGCATAATCGTCCAGGTAAGCAGGCAGTCTCGCCGGACCCGCGGCAGCGCTGACTGCGAGCAGTCGCCCGTCCCGCCAGTGATGCCGTTGCAGAAACTGCAGCGCGCTGCGCGCCGTATCGGCCCAGGAGCGCTCATCCAGGCAGCGTGCCGCACTCGCCAGCGCACGGATGGCGAGCGCGTTCCAGCTGGTGAGCAGCTTGTCATCGAGTGCCGGGCGCGGGCGCAGCGCGCGCAGCGCGAAGAGTCGCCGCCCGGCGCTGTCGATGGCCGCCGCCGCGGCGTCGGTGGACTCGCCCAGCGTCGAGGCGATCGCCTCGAGATCGGAGCGCACACACAGATGCCATCGACCTTCAAAATTGGGCGCGTCGGTGAGGCCGTAGCGCGGCGCAAACGCCTGCCACTCTCGCTCGGAGAGCGCAGCGCGAACCTCCTCGGCGCCCCAGACATAGAAGCGACCTTCATGACCTTCCGAATCGGCATCGAGGCTCGAGTAGAAGGCCCCCGCGGCACTGCTGAGCTCGCGGCGCAGGAATTGCACCGTGCGCCGCGCGCACTCGGCGAACAAG
>Ga0335075_10001149_pt1 | contig 44145 bp, 46 predicted proteins | sample Lox_Sample_24_FD_206723 | JGI IMG/M metagenome (GOLD analysis project Ga0335075, IMG submission 206723) | Soil microbial communities from Loxahatchee National Wildlife Refuge, Florida, United States - Lox_Sample_2.4 | ecosystem: Environmental > Terrestrial > Soil > Wetlands | place: USA...
GCCGCGGCGATGCTCGACAACCTCACCCCACAGCCGTACCGACCCATAGGCGACCGCCAGGGCCGAGGTCGACATCAGGCGCGCCTCGTCGCTCGCCCGATCGCGATCGGCGAACGCAAACACGCCATAACCGCGTTGCGGATCGCCGGTCATCAGGCCATCGGAGGGCCACAGATCACCCTGGAACGGGCTGAACAGATGCGTCCCGCGCACCAGCCAGAGCCGCCAGCCGGTTAGTTCGCCGAGGGTCAGGCAGGGGTCTTTGCCGGCTCCACGGGCGGCGAAGGCGTTGCCGGCGGCGGTGATCGCGGCAGGATCGAAGGTGCCGTCGGCGCGCGGGAGGGTGACACCGGCTCGCGCAAGGGTATGACGATGTGCCGGCGAACGGGGACACCAATCTCCATCAGGCTCACCTTCCGGGCTGCGATCGGCGACATAGAAGCGGATCATTGCGCAGAAGCGCGCGTCGAGGCAGGCCTCGCCCAACCCGGCTTCCGGACAACGCGCCGCAGCTTGCATGCGGTCACCTCGGTAACGGCCGGCCTGCGGTCATGTTCTCCGGCAGCAGCATCGCGGCCAGACCGGCAACCGCCACCAGCGCCTGGATCGTGGCCTGCAACACGCCATCATTGACGTGAAGGCCGGCGGCGGCCAGCAATGCGCCGGCACCGGCATAGCTCGACGGCTCTTTCAGGCGAGCCAGCACAAATGCAAGAATATTCATGGCAACCTCTCTTGGCAGTCGAAAAGATTGTGGCAGTCAAAAAGATTGCACCGACCCACACCGCCGCCGACCCCGCATCGTTGCCGACCCCGCACCGCCGCCGGCCGGGCGGCGCTTCAGCGGCTGGCGACGACGATGCGCAGTCCGTCGGGGCCGAAATTGAACTCCTGGCTGGTGCCGTTCGACTGGCGCAGCTGGCACAACCCGGTTTCGACACTGGCCGACAGGATCAGCCCGGGCACATCGGCCAGCGTGTCGCGGCGCACGATCTTGTAGCGGCACCGCTCGCTTTCGGGATCGACATTGGTCAGTTTGCGCGGCAGCATGGCATGCTCCTCGATGGGCGAGGCGGTTTGCCGGTGGGCGACACCCCTATTTGCGGTCCTGCTTTTGCACGATCTGGGTTCGCAGATTGCCGATCGCATCGATGATCCGCCCCAGAGCGGTCCGCATTTCCTCGTGAAAGTCGCGCTCGTCGAGGCGGCGCTGCTCGACTGCGCGTTCGAGTTCCTGGATGCGCAATTCATGCGCGGCGAGCTCGACGCCGAAATTGACACGCAACTGCTCGATGTCGCTGCGCAGGCTGATATAGCTCGTCACCGCACCGCCGCCGATCGTCACCAGCAGCACCGCCGCCTGCAGGATGTGTCCGAAATTGATCTCCGGCGAAAAACGCGGCCTTGGCATCATGGTACAAAGGCTGCCGCCGGGGTCGCTTTCAGCAGCTCGGCCAGCACTCCGGCCCAGACCGGCTGACACGCCGCATCCTGCAAGGCGATCCGCACCGCGCGTTTTTCTTCGATTGCAGTCAAGAGGCCGGCCGAATTTCCGGCCGCCGCAATCGCCTGTCCGGTCTTGGCCAGGACCGGCCAGCAGGCCGCACCGGCACTGTCGCCGACCGCCGTCGCGACGGTGGTTGCGCTCTGCGCGTCATCGGCGGTGAATTGTCCGATCTGGGCGCAGCCGCCGAGCCACGATGCCAGCGTCACCGCCAGCAGCAGCGCGCCGAGCGTGGCCGCCATATCACCGAGCGCCACCGCGCGATCGTCGATCAGATTCCATAGCTTCGACATCGGTTTCATGCTCCTGTAGTGCCAATAAACGTCCATGCCAGATTGGCGAGAGTGGGGTCCGGCGACGCCGGTGCCGTCAGCGTCAATACGTCTCCGGCATCGAATGTCGTCGCCGCCGGCATTGTGAACGTCGCGGTGGTCGCGGCGGCGGCGAACACCATGCTGCCGACATCGGCACCGTTCTTCTGCACCGCGAACACGGCCGTCGCGGTGGCCGCAACGCCGGCCGTTCCCTGGCTGCCGGCCAACCCGGCCGGGAAGGTCACGGCGGTGGCGAAGACATAGCGCTGCAGCACCAGGTTGGCGCTCGGCTGGCCATTGACAAAAGTGCCGGTGACGACATTGGTCGTCGCCTGTCCGGCGCCGGTGATCGCATAGCTGTAGGCTGGTACCGATGCCAGATCCTGAATTCCGCCACCGACGATGTTCAGCGAGACGAATTTCAAATAGATCGTCTGGCCGATCAGATTGGCTGGATAAGGGAAATGCCCGATTGCGCCATTGAGCAGGGCAAACTGGCTGCCCGACGCATGGTCGACGATTGCCGTGCCATAGGCACCGCGATAGAGCGTGGTCAGATCGTATTGCGATGTCCCGGTCAGCGTTGCGGTCTGGTAGGCGAGCAGCTCGCCGCCGAGATAGCTCAGCGTCGCCAGATTCTGCGCATCGGTCGGCGAGACCGAAATCAGCGAACCGCGGCTCTCGGTCAGATCGACCGCCAAAGTATCGACCGTATCCGGCGAGGAATTCGGCGGCAGATCCGCCGTCGAGACGCCCTGCGTCGCCGGCGCGTCGACCGTCCCGGCGAGCGCATAAGAGCTGCCGTCGCTCGAGATCCAGACCTGCGCCGAACCCCAGTTCGGGCCGCCCGACAAGCCGATCCAGATTTCGAGATCGCCCGACAGGAGTCCGGCGGGCGGTTCGAAAATCAGCGGTGGGTTGATGCTGCCAGGTGCCGCATTGTAGTTCGGCACATAACCGGCGCTGGCCCCTTTGGGATAGAGCACGGCGGTGGAGTAGCCGCCGAAGTAATCCTCGGCGGTGATTGCCAGAGTGCCCTCGTCATCCTCTTCGACCGCAGTGACACGGACCGTCAGCGCGGTGGCGCCGAGCCGCGCATCGGTGATCTGGACCAGGTCCATCGGCTCGAGCAGGCAGTATTTCCAGCCGAGCTGAAACGTGTAGGTATTGCGGAAATAGAGGCTGCGCTGCAGCAGCAGTTGCGCCGCGATCGGTCCGGCATAGGTTGCATCGACGATCGCATTGGCCTTGAGCGAGGTGTTGCGACGCACGCCGTAAAGGTCGATCGAGGCCTGGTCGAAGGCTTCGACGATCGTGGTGTTGTAGCTGTTGGCGCGGTCGAGGCATTCCACCTCGATCATGTTGTCGGCATCGGCCGGCGTCGAGCGGACGATATGCACCGGATCGTCGGTAAAGCCGCCGGTGATCGGCCCGGCTCCCTGGCGCAGTGCCGGGCCGCCGGGATTGACCCCGAGATTGGTGCCGACGCTCGATTCCTGGATGACGAAATCATCCTCGCCGAAACTGTAGAGCACGGTCGTATTCGGCGTGTAGGTGTAGGGGGCGCTGGTCGTGCCGATGATGATTTCCGAGGTGCCGCTGGCGCTGCCGCCGATCGTGGTGCCGCCCTGCAGCTGGACGATGACGAGGGCACTGACCGAGCAGGATGCGTAGATGCCGTAGCTGCTTAGCGCCGCAGTGCCGGCTACCTGCTGGGCGAGCCCGGCGGCAGTGCTGGTATAGGAGGTCTGGTCGGCGGTACTGGCGATGTAGCTGACGGTGATTGGCGAGCCGCTGAGCGCCGGGTTGGTGAAGGTCAGGCTCAATACGTCGTCGGCGACGATCGTCCCGGAGATGGTGACGATCGTATAGGTGGCACTGAGCGGCTGGTCGCCATAGGGCAAGATCTTCAGCAGTGCACCGGACCAGACGATCGCGCTGTTGGTGATCTTGGTGATGTCGCCGAGCGACTGCTGCGCCTCTTGCTGGGTGTTGAGCAGCGGCGACAGAAACAGGCCGGCGGCGGCGCAATATTGCGAATAGCTGGCGAGGCTGTCGAGATTGACTGCGGGAAAGCCGGCGCCGTAGCGCGGATTGGTCAGGAAATCGGTGATGATCGCCGCCGGGTTCGCGTCGTATCCATTGATCCCGCTCGCCGCTTCAAGGCCGATGACCTCGAACGAGAAATTGGGCAGGGACGCGGTGCTGCCAAGCTGGTAGTTGTCGAGCGTGACATTGGCGGTGCCGGAATAATTGAGCACTGTGTCCGGATGGTTTGTCACCCAGTAAGGGTCGGCCGGCTGGCCGTCGGCGCCGAGATTGATCGTGGACAATCCGGGCAATGTGCTGAGCGCTGCGGTGTTCTTGTTCCACCATACCGTGTTGATGCCGCTGATCGGCCCCTGGCAAACGCCAAGAATGACCGAGGCACTGTAATTGTATTGCCCGCTGCCGGTCTTGCCGCCGCCACCGCCCTTGCCCTTGAGCCCCGAGCTCGCCGGCGTTGCGGTGAAGTCGTCATACTGGATCAGATTGGGCGCGACCCGTGTCGTCCCGTAGACGAGCGGAATGACGCCGCCCTTTTGCGAAGTCTGGAATTGCAGCGAGCCGATCGCCGTCTTCTGCTTGGCGTTCGATCCGCCATGGAGAATCCCGGTCATTCAGAGTCCTGCAATGAAAAGTCGGAGGTCAGCGGTCGGTGAAAGGGCAGAAAAATCGCGCATCGCGCCCGGCGAGCGGGCCCTGTCCGGCATCGGCATGGACGACGCCGGCATTGTGCCAGGCATGGATCAGCCGCGGCCAGGCAATGACGATCGCGCCATGGGCAAAGCAGCGGCCAAAGCGGAACAGCACCGCATCGCCCGGCATTGGCGGCCCGTCGATCTCGCGCGCATGGCGCCGCAACCCCTCGAGATAGCGTTCGACCCCGCGGTGCAGATGCCAATCCGGCGGGTAGAACGGCACGTCCACATGCGAAATGACGCCTGCCGCCTCATAGATTTCGGCCAGCAGCATCAGGCAGTCGACACCGCCGCCCTTGACCCGCGCCATGTGGTGATACGGCGTGCGCAGCCAGCTCGCCGCCTCGGCAACCACCGCGGCGCGGCGCGGATCGCTCAAACCGCCGACTCCGGGGTCGGCACGTAGGGAACCCCGCCGAAATGGTTCGGATTGTTAAAGACGTTGGTGCAGGTGGCGAGCGAGCGGTCGCAGCCCGGCAACAGCTGGAACTGATCGCCCGTCGCCGGCGGCGACAAAAACGCGAGCTTGACGCTCACTGCGCCATTGCTCATTTGCGTGATCGTCCGGCTGTCGCCGGCGTTGGCCCCGCTCAGGCCGATGATGGTGCCCTGAACATAGAGCCCGGCCGGGGTCGGGTTGACCGTGCTGAGGATCTGCGTCTCGCTCGAACCTGCGAGGCAGGCAAAGCTCGCCTGCAGGCTGGCACGGTCGAATTGGCACATCGCGTCACCAAACACGTGGTTGCACGATGGCTGCCACAGCCGCCGCGGCATCTGGATGTTCAACAGTTCGAGATGCGAGCGGCACTTCATGTCGATCGCGGTGCGGCTGCAATCGAGATCGGAAATACGGCCGGCGAACAGGACCACCGTGCCGGGGCTGGTGTTGGAATAGACCGGCATAAAGGCGCGCTCGAGCTGCAATAGCGCGCCGTCGAGCTGGCCTTGCCAGGCTGCTTGCAGCCACGGCGTATCGCCGATCAGGTCGGTGGTCTCGGGGTAGACCTTGATATCGAGTTCGTCGACCTCGGTCCCGATCACGGTCTTGGTCTTTGAGCGCTCGAATTTGGGGCCGAGGGCGAATGTAAAGCCATTGACGACGATCGCCGTTGGGGTCGCCGCGTAGCGCAGCACCCCGCCACCGACCAGCGTAAAGGTGTAGAGATCGGCCATCGCGAACATTTCGGTCGAATTGAGGAGTGCTATCAGCGCCGGCGAGGCGGGTTTCATCGTCGATGCCCGATCATTGGAACCGTGATGACCATTGCGACTGCGCAGCACTCGACCAGGCGCGAAGATCCTCGCTCTGCATTGCCAGACGCCGGTGCAGATTCGTATTCCAGACCGCGTCGAGCGCGGCCTCGATCGCCTCCACATCGCCCGGCGGAACCTGCGCGTAGCAACCGAGCCACGGGATCGCCGCCGACCCGACCACCGGCAGGCCCACCGCTGCCGAGTCCGCGGCGACGATGTTGAAGGTCTCGGAAAACGACACCTGCATCGAAATGTCGATAGTCGATGCGAGCTGCATCAGGAATTGCGGGTGCGGCAGCCAGTCCTGCTCGATCAGCACGTGCCGGCCGCCAGCCGAGCCGGCGAACAAGGCGCGCAGGTTATTCACGACCGGCGCGGCACCACCCTCGATGCGGCCGGCATTGATGTAGAAACGCAGCTTGCGGCCCTGCGCATTGGCGAAGGCGATTGCGGCGATAGCCTGCAGCAGGTGGTTCTTCAACGGGCGGATCGCCCCGAAGCAGCCGATATGAACCTCGTCTTTGGCCACCGGCGCATGCGGCACCAACGCCACCCGGCCAGGCAATGGGTAGAAATTCGGCCCATAGCTGACGAGCGCCTCGGCATCGCCGAAATCGGCGGCCATCACGCGCAGTTGCGCCTGGGCGGCCGCCGAGTTGCACATGATCTCGATACCGCGTTTCAAATAGCCGGCGAGCCACCCGGTGGCGATTCCCTCATTGGCCAGGAACGGCGCCTCCGAATGGGTGCGCACGATCCATTGCACCCGCGGGTGGCGCTTCTTCAGTACGTCGAATTTTTCGGGCACGACCCATAGCGCTTCGATGATCGCGTGCGTGGCGCGATAGGCCGTGACCTCGCGATCGATCGCGTTGTTGTCGACGACCTCGACGAGTTCGGCAGCGACTCCCAGTCCGGCCAGCATCTCGACGAGAAAGGTGACCGAGTTGTGCAGACCCGAAGACAGGTCGCCGCCCGACTGCTCGCGCACTCCCCAATAGCCCCGGCGGCGCTTGCAGATGAACAGCACGCGCGAACGGCGCCGCGGCGCCGGCGATCTCAGCGGCATCAGGTCCTCACCGAAATGAAGGTCAGTTTTTTGAGCTGCCAGAGCCGGTCCATGAAGTTTTCGAAATCGTAGCTGTCATCGACAAAGCGGCAGCGGAACCAGTACGAGAAATCGACGTCGATCACGACGCCGGTTGGCGGCGGAGTGGCAAAGGTCAGCAATCCGGTGTCGGGGTCGACGCTGTAACTGGATGGGTTCTGGACGATCCCGTTCCAATAGACTGCGTCGACCGCATTGGGCGCTACGATCGGCTCGACAAAGCCGCCATTCGACAACGCCGTGCCAATCGTGCGCTGCAGCTGAAATACCGCGGTGCTCGAATTGCCGGTGCCGAGGTATTGGCCGGTGATTTGATGGTCGCTCGGGTCCTGGAACAGGAACGTGCCATAGGCACCCTGGCACGACAGGAAGAAGCCGAGCAGGGTGCGCAACTCGTCAAACCCGGCTGCCGGGTTGTCGCGCAGAAAGGCGAAGACGAGAGCGAACTGCCACAACGGATAGGGGTAATCGAGCGCCCGCAATTCCCGGCCAGAGACCGCGCGCTGGATGCGGGTCTCGAAAATCGGCGTCTTGGTGACGCTCCAGGCGAGCCCGGGCAGGCTCGGAAAGACCAGTGCCATCAGGCGCTCCGCAATGCCGAGCCGTTGCGCATCGCGCGATTGATCGCGGCGACCAGCTGGCTGCCGTTCGACTGGAAAAATTTGGACACCGACTGGCCGTCCATGGCGGAGACATTGAACATGACGTTGGCGCCGCCGCCATTGCCGCCGCCGCCATTGCCGCCGCCGGCGATCATCGATTGGAGCCCTTGGCTGATATTGGCGGGCAGCACCATCTCATTAGCGTGCAGCATGGCGAGCGATGCCGAAGGCACCATCCAGCCGCCCTGCGCCGACGGCACGATGCCGCCTTGCTCGAACCCGAACAGCGAGCCGATGCCTTTGAACAGGCTGCCGAACAGGCCGCCGCCCGAAACCAGGCCGCCGAGCCCGATGGCGCCGAGCAGGCCTTGCGAGCCGAACACGCCCTGGCTGAGACTGCCGCCGACGATGTCCTCGCCGGCGCCGCTGATCCCGCCCCAGAAATCCTGGCCACCGCCACCGCCGCCACCGCCACCGGTGCCGCCGCCGGCGAGGCTCGCGCCGAGCATCTTCCCAAGACCGCCGAACACGCTCTTGACTGCGGAATCGACAAATTCCGCAATGATCGATTGGGCTAGGTTCGACAGCGCCTTTTGCACCGTCGTCGTGCCCATGATGATGCCGGTAATCGAGGTATCGAGGGCGCGCTGGATCGGCTGCAGCAAGGCGGTCCACTGTTTCTCGCTGTTCTGGACCGCCTCGGTGTCGAGCTTCTCCTTGTCGGTCAGGTATTTCTGATAGGCGATCTCCTGCTGTTCGGTCAGCTTTTCCTGAGTGCCGGCGTCATCGCTCGCGGCGGCCAGCTTCTTTTCATAGTAGTCCTGCTGCAGGGCCCATTCACTGTCGAGCAGCTCTTTGAGCTGGGAAAGTTCTGTAGCGGTCGAGATCGTCCCGAGCTGCGCCTGCTGCTCGATCGCCGCCTTCTGGCGGGCATAGGCGGCATCGGTGACCTTTTCCCCGGCGGAGAGTGCGTCGAGCGAGTCGCGCTCGTTTTGCACGGCCAGCTGCTTTTCGAGCTGATAGATGTTGTTTTCGACCGCCAGCTGCTCCTTCGAGCCGGCCGTCGTCAGCGCCAGCTTGTCCTGCCAGAATGCCAGCTCCTGGCCCTTCGAATCGGCGAAATAGGACTGCTCGGCGGCAAGCTGGCCCTGCAGTTCGGAACGCCATTCTGCGAGGCGGTCCTGGCCACCGCCGGACTGCCCCCCAGCATTCGCCTCGGTGACCGTGAGGCCACCGCCTTGGCCGCTCCGGCCGCCGGCCGCCGCCGAGGATGTCGCGCCGCCAGTGCCTGCTGCGCCGGCCAGCCTCGCCGCTCGCGCCTGCAATGCACCGACGGCCGAGCCGATCTGCGCCGCCGCCGAACTGACATGCGACTGCGCCTGTTGTGCAGCGGCGCCGAGCCCGGCGAACTGGGCCTTCATTGCCTCGGTCGCGCTCGCCACCGAATCCGCTGCCGTTGCGAGCCCCGATTGCAGGCCGTCGGTCTGCGCGGTGATCGCGACGCTGGTCTCGATATCGGCCAAATCAGCCTCTCAGATAAAGAAAAACCGGCGGCCGGCACTGGGGTACCGCCCGGATGGCGGGCCTGGCCCGCTTAGCCGGCCGGTTTGGCGCGGCGTTTCAGCTCGGCAAAATCGAGCATTGCGGGGGCGAGCCCGGCATGTACGTCACCCTGGGCGAAGCTCGGCCCGAGTGCCGCGAGCAAGGCACCGATATCGCCTCTCCGCTGCTGGTCCGGCCGGACGTTCGCGATAGTCTCCGCCGCGGTCGGCCGGCGGGCCGCGTTGCCGGCGCCGAGGCGCGCCGCCACCACCAGGTGCAGCGGTGGATGGTCGATCCAGTAACGGGTCAGCTCCTCGACTTCGAGCAAGGTCATCGCGTCGATGACCGGGTAGGAATATCCGCAGGCGGTGGCGAGCAGCCCATAGATGTGTCCCCAGCCGTCGCGATCGTCCGCCGCGCCCCCGAGCCCGGCTCGGGGGCCACCGCTTCCCCCGGCGGCGGCTCCTGCGCTCGCAGACCCGAGCCGGTCAGCACGGCGTTCAGCACCGTCCCGGCATTGCCGAGATCGAGCAGTCCTTCGACCGTCTCCACGGTCATGTCGGGGTAGTTTCGCTGCAATGCGGCGGTCACGATCTCGACGAGGACCGCGATCTGCGTCTCGCCCATTTGCGCGCCGATCTCGGTCAGTTGCCGCACCTTGGGCATCAGCCGGCGCAACTGGCCGAGCGTCAGCGGCGGGATGGTCCATTGCTGGCCGCCCATTGCGACCATGATGCCGGGGATCACCTGCGGTCCCTCACGGCCGGCACCTTGCGCCGCCGCATCATTCGACCGTGCTCAGGTAGCCGATCGTGCCCGACGCGTCGGCGAACGCGCTGAAATCGAGCTCGCTGATCGACCAGTCGTCGATCTTGGTCGGCAATGACAGCTTGTTGGCGGTGCACGCGTTGAGCCGCAAGGCCAGACCCTCGCCGCTATAGGTTGTATAGAACGTGGACTTGAAGGTCGGGGTCGTCCCCATCAGCTGGTTGGTCAGGGTGAGCTGGTTGCCGCTGGTCGTGACATTGTAGGTGTAGGAGATCAGCACCGCGGCATTGGCGTCGGCGGCCGAGAACGTGTAGATGCCGGTGGCGAAATCGACCGAGTACTGGCCGGCGGCCGACGGGGTCGTCACCCGGTTGAAGCGCTGCCCGGAGCCGGCATAGGCGACGCCGAGATCGTCATTGTAATACGCGGCATTGGCCACGGTCACAGTGAACGGCGTCGTCGCCGGCACGCTCCCCGCTTCGAGCTGTGCTACTGCGAACTGGCCGGTCGCCGCGGTCGTGCCAAAGAAGATGTCGGAATAGAGGAGACCGAGGATCTGGGCGAACTTGGCCTTGCCGCTGATCTTGCCCTGGCCGCGCGCAATTGCCACCGGGAACTGGAGCTGGCCGTAGAGCTCCTTGTCGGTCCAGTCGAAATCGATCTGGATGTCCTGGAGCACACCAAACTGGCGCGGGCCGATGCCGGAGCCGGTCGCGTCGGTGCGTTCGCCCCACACCGCCCCGGAGCCAAAGCTGAGCTGCATGTCAGATACTCCTTTGCAAGTCGTCGCCGCGGGTTTCCGCGACCGTGGTCTCCGCCTGCGGCGAACCGCCGGCCTCGTTTCGCGTCTCGGTCAGCAGCCGCTTCAGGGTTTCCTTTGCCGCATGGGCGATATTCCATGCCGCGGTATCGCGGGCGATCGCCGAGCCCGGGAAATGATTTTCCCACCATCGCTCGATCAGCTGGTCGAGCGGATGCGCAAGCCGCACGGGCGGCCTTTCGACCCGATCCATGATGTCCTCCAATCCTGCCGGTCAGTATTCGTGCCGCGACGCGGCGACGGGTCCGCGCCGGCGGGTGGCGTGGCCGCCAACAATCAGACGCAGAGGATCTCGACCGGGACGATCGCGATCGCCTGGTCGCCGAGCACCCCCTCATCGGTCTCGATCTTCCCGGCGATGTAGGCGTGCTGCACCATTTGCGGCAGCCCGAGGTTCTGCACCCCGGTCGTCGGCGACGGCGCCAGCGCCGCCTCCAAAGCGTCGAGCAGCGGGTTCAGCAGCATTGCCGGCGCGGCGTAGGGATCGTCCGAATGGACATAGACGTAGAAATCGGCATAGAGCGTCCAGACGGTCGGCGCCCCTAATGCCTTGATCTGCGCCACGCCGCCTTTTTCGCTCATGAACAGGGCCGGCTGCTCGGCTGGCCCCAGATCAGTCCAATGCCGCAGCCTACGGTTGGCGCTGGCAAAGCCACCCGCAGTCGCCGCCAGCGTCCATAGCGTCGAATAGATCATTTCGCGGACGATCATCAGCTCATCGCCTGTCGCAGTGCATCTTCGATGCCCGTGCCGATATCGGTGCTCATGTCGTCGAGCGCCGAGCGCAGGAACGAGCGCGCCGGCAAGTCCATCCGGCGGCTGTGCGCGGCGACGCTGATGGTCTTGGCCGAGATCGGGCGGCCGAACGCTTCCTTGATCTGGCGCAGGCTGGCCTTGACATTGACCACGCCGAAAAAGCCGTATTCCTGAGCCGCGGCATAGTCGAGATCGCTAGCCACGGTCGCGGTCACGCTGCTTGCGGTCTGAGCGACCGACATCGCGATGCTCGATTTCAGGTTGCCGCTGCGGACCGCCAGCACCTGGCCGCTGAGCTTGTCCTGCTGGACATGGTTCTGCAGGTCGAGGCCGAGCTTGGCGATCGCCCGCGCGACCCCGCTATTGGCCTGTCCGGCGAGCCCGCGCAGCCGGTCGAGCGCCGGTGCGGTGCCCAAGAGTTCGGCCGAAATCACAGCGCCCCCGCAAGCACTGCCGGGTCGGTGCTGGTCGGCGCGATCACGATCGGCGTGCTGGCGACCGGAGCGACGACGCGGTATTGCTGCAACAGGGTCGCGATCGCCGGGCTCATGTCCTTTTGCACATAGCTGACCGTCTCGCCGCCGCCCAGCGATTTGCTGGCCTCGCCAATGCGCGTGCGTTCGCGGTAGCGCAAGGCGACGAGCTCGATGCATGCCTGCGCGATTTCCGGCGGGGTTGTGAGGTAGCCGGCGGTGTAGGTGACGAGCACATTCTGCGGCCGGCGCGTAAAGCGGTAGCCGCGCACCACCAGCTGCGTCGGCGAGAACACGTATCCGGCGGTCAAGCCGGTACTCGGCAACGGCGGCGGCGCCGGCGGGATCGTGATGCCGTCGATCGTCAGCGACAACACCGCCGAGACCGGGAAGCAGCCGAATTGCAGTCGATGGCCGCCGGTGCCGTCACGGATTTCGAGATAGTCCGATTGCGCGATCGAGCGGTTGAGCCAGGTCTGGATGTACTGGCTCGCCGCCGTGATTAGCCGGGTCAGCAATGCGTCGTCGGTTGGCGGAAACGCACTCTGCCCGGTCTGCAGCCAGGCCTTGACATCGGCCAGGGTGGTCAGATCGCCATACATCAGGCGTGCCCCTGCGGTTCGGCGCCCGGCTCGCCGTCCAGTGCCAATAGCGGCGCCCAGGCGCGCTCCAGCCGCGTCACCTCTTCATACATTCGGCAGCAGGCGGAGCGTGCCTCGTCGCCGCCGACCGCGGCGATCAGCAGCGACATCAGGATCGTGCTGACCGCGTCGAGTGCCGCCGGCCAGCCATGCGTTTCGGCGGCTCCGGTGACGGCGGGATTGATTTCCTTGATCGCCCGTCTGACACTGGCGGCATAGGCCTTGCTGTCGGCTTCAGACACCACTCACCCCCTTTTGTCGGCCGCTGGCCGTGGGCTCTGTGCGCCGCCGCGGCCGGTCGTCGCGCGGCGCCGGACGGCTCTGCCCGGCGGGAGCCGCCGCCGGTACGAAGCCATGTGCGATTAGCTCCGCCGCCGCCGCCGCCGGAACCAGCACGTCGCCATTGGCGTCGCTCGGATATTGGCATCCGGCAAAGCTGCACCCGACGGCATCATCATGATGCAGCCGGACGAGGCCATTGGCGCCGGAGCCATCGGGCCCGGGATCCGCGGTCGTAACCGTTTGGCTCTTCGCCAATGCAAACCCTCCTACCGCAACAAGAAAGTGCACTGCTTCCGGCGGCACCTGGACGATGCCCCGAGGATTGACGCGATAGCGCATCATGCCGTGATTGGCCTCGTCCTGGCCAAACCAGGCACGCAGCGCTACCAGCGCGGACATTGAATCAGCCTTCGGGAACCGGCCGCGGGGAATCAGCCGTTAGCGATATTGGTGATGACACCCATGGCAAACGGCGCGTAGACGGCCAGCACCTCTTCGGCGTAGACACCGACCTGCCGTTGCCGGGTCACGATCGGCCAGTCGATCTGGTAATAATCCTGCCGGGTTTTGACCTCGGCGACATTCGGCACCTCGTTCGACTGGTACTGGATCGGCAAATTCTCGGCCCAGCCGATGATCGTGCCTGGCGGAACGCGCGGATGGATCCGGATCGGGATCCGCAACCCGCCATAGATCGCAAACGGATTGTAATAGAACTGTACCGTTCCCGATGCAGTCAGCTGGTACTCGCCCTCGCTGCCATCCGCCGGCGTATCATAGCGCAACAACGGGCCCGAGCTGTTCGACAATACCTTGGTCGTGATGTTCTTCAATTCCTGGGAATTGACGTAAAGCACAGTCGGGGAGAGCTCGAAATTGTTCCACATTGCCTGGAACATCATGTCGATTTCGACGACCGAGCCGCGGCCTGAGGCGGTCAGCGGCGTCCCGGTCCCGGCGGTGCCGGTCGCCATGATATTGACGTAGGCGTTCGAGCCGTCTTTCAGCGCCGTCGTTAACAGCCCGTCATAGGCGTAGCTCGGATTGGCCGAATTGTCGGTGGTGATGGCACTCTGCGACTGGGTCCCGGTGGTGAGCGGTGCGGCAATCGCCAGGCTGTTGATCGTCGTGATCGCCTGCAGCGTCTCCGCCCCGGAGGCGGACCCGACATACCAGGCATAGGCAACCGCACCCTGGATCGGGGCAACGCTGCAGAACAGCGTCTGCCCGAGCGTCACTGCCTGGCTCGCTTCGCCACTGATGTTCGAGGAACCGCCCGAGAGCGTGAAGGTGTTGTTGTCGACGCCGGTGATCGTCTTCGTCGTGGCGACACCCGCCGAGACGCTTGAATTCTGGTAGCCCTCGAGGGTCAGCGCCGCGACCTTGACGTAATAGGTGGCGCTCGGCAGCGTCGCGGTGGCGCCCGAGGCCGACAGGGTCGGGGTTGCCGGCGTGCCCAGCACCAGCGAGGCGTTGCCGGCGAGGATCGCCATCTCCTCCTTCAGCATCATCTTTTGTAAGAGGCGAAACGTCATCCGCGCCTGGATGTCTTCGAATTCGCGGCCGGCAGAGATCGCTTCGAAAGTCGCGGCGTCTTCCTCGCCGATGGTCACGAACGTCGCCGACTTGTTCGAGGTCGAATACGACATCTGGCCGGAACGCTGGCCTTCCGGGACCCAGCCCATCGCGTCGAAGCCCGAGCCGATGATGGCGTTGACCTGGCGCCAATTGGTCGCGGTGCCGGTGCCGCCGCCGACCCGCGGCATCACGTTGCGGATCGGAGTGACGAACGGGTAGAGGTTTTTCGCCGGCGCTTGCAGGTCGTAGGCGACAAGACCGGTCGCGGTCGAGATCGATTTCGCGAGCAGGTCGTTGGGATGCCGGAGCGCCATCTTGCACAGCTCCAGCGTGTCCTGGGTGATCGAACTCATGCAAAGTCCTCCCGAAAGGGGGGCAAAGAAAAACCCGCCATCGGGCGGGTTCGGTTACGGCCGGAAGGCCGATCTATTCACCGCGCAATGGTTTCGCCGCGGCGGTGCCGGGCGGGCGGATCGGGTTGGCGTGGCTCGCCTTGATCAGCGCCAGGGTCTGCTCTTCGTTGCTCATGCTGGCGAGCGCCTGGGCGAGGGCCTCCGGGGACAACCCGCCATCTCCGGCGCTGCGGTCCTGCTGCTTGGTGATCGCCGTCAGGTTCCGGCTCATCGTCAGGGGCGGCAGCGGCGTGCGGGCGATGTCTTCGACCCGCATTGCCAGCTGGTCGAGGCGCGGCACGATGTCGGTCAGGGTCGCAATCAGCGCTGCCTTTTCCGCACGTTCGTTCGCCAGAAGCTTGGCCAGATGGCCCGATGCCTTGCCGGTCTCGAATTCCGTTCCCTGCCATTCCGCCTCGGGCGCAAAGCCGGCGGCGTCGCATTTGGCACCGGCGGCAACGAGGTGGTCATGCGCCTCGGCCAGATGCTGCAAGGTCTCCTGCGAGTGCCGTGCGCCGGCCTTGGCGGCACCGCACAAGGCTCCGTCGCTCAGCTTGCCGATGCAGTCATGGGCCACATCCATCAGCGCCTGATGCCCCGCCCCGCGCTTGCCGAGAGCGGCCGCGATCATCTCGATCACGCCGTTCGCCGCGGCAGTGGCCGGCTGTCTTGTGCTGTCGACCGTGGCGTTTTCGCCGGGTCGGAATTCCGGTGCCGGCGGCCGCACCATCGGCACCGGGCTCAGCGGATTGCCGGCGGTATCGACGGTCGCCTCCTCGCTCGGCATCGCACCCGCCGCCTTGAGCGCGTCGCGCGCCTGGGCCAGATGGCTCCGTTCGGTGAATAAGAGACCATCCATCCCGATACATTTGTCGACCGCATGGTGCGCGAGGTCGAGCAGCGCCTGATCGCCGAGGCTGTGCCTCGATTTGGCCAGTAATGACGCGGCGAGCTTGCGCAGCCTGGGGCCGCGCGTGCTGCACAGATCGGCAATGCGGGCGGCACCGGAGGCGCCGGCGGCCATGATCAGCACATCTTCGACGACCGGGCTGTCGGCAGCGCTGCCGATCTCGGTATCGTTCAGGATCTCGCCGGTCTCTTCGGCCACCAGCGCATTCAAGAAGCCGCAAAGCTCGGAGATGATCGCTTGCAGCCGCGCCGGCTGCGGTGAGCTGTCGCCTTCCATCGCCGCCTCGACCGCCAGGCTCTCCTCGAGCCAGTCGAGATCGAGAATGATCCGGGCAACGTGCCCGACATCCCATAGCGCCTTGGTCAGCGCGAGCCGGGTCGGGTTCGCCCCGGCCTTGCGCTGCCTGTCGGAGGCGGGCGGTCCGGCCGGGTCGATCCTCTCCTTCCAGGCGGCGATGATCCGGGCCTTGATCTGGTCGAGCTGCTCCGGGGTGTAGCGGCTGGCGTTGCCCGGGCGGTTGATAAAGCTCCAGGCAGCGCGGATATGCCGCTCGGTATCGATCGGATAGCGCTCTCTGCCGTCCGGCTGATAACCGGGATCGGCGTAAGGGACGGTGCCGTAAGGGGCATCGGCCCGTGCCTGGGTGCCGGCCTTGGCGAATGCTCCTTCGGCGTTGGCGACCGCACTCCTCGCCGCGGCGATCAGTGCCTCGCCGGAATATCCGCTCTGGCCGCCCAAAGAAGCAGCGCCGGCCGCCGTCCCACTCTCCTGACATTTGATCGCGTCGGCCTTGGCCAAGTGGCGGTGCTCGGGCACGCCGCAGGCCCAAATCTGGATCGGCGAGTTGAACCGGGTCTCGGGCATCTTGCGCGCTCCTGCGGCTTTCCAATAGTCGAACACCGCTTCGGGATTGGCCGGGCGGTCGACCAGAGAGATTTCATTCAGCACCAGACCGGTAATCGTCGTGTAATCGACCGGATCGCGCTGGGTCACGACACCGCCGATCGAGTAGCCCTTGTAGACACCCTCGACGACCTTTTGCCATGCCTGGTCGTCGACGATGCGGGCTCCGATATAGAGACCCTTGTCATCGACCGCCGCCTCGCGGGCGACGCCGACCGCCGACAGCTGGTGCATCTCGCGAATGTTGGCAAAGCGCATGTAATCGCCGAGCGCTGCCATCAGGGCTTCGCGTTTGACGATCTCACCCTGGTCGTCGCGGGCTTCGGTCGAGGCATAGCCCCAGACCTCGCGCCGTTCCGCATCGACCTTTGCGATCGGCAAATAGAGTTTCATGGCGTGATTTCCGACCCTCGCTTTGATGGCGTTAAGACGCTGCCGCCCGCCGGCGTTCAGGGGCTCGTCGGCGCGCACAGAACCGTGGAATTGAGCTTGAGCACCCGGCCGTCGCTGAGATTGGCGGTGGCCTCGAGCACGTAGGTGGCGCCGCTCGCCGAGGCCGGCATGCCGCCGACCGTGGCGACCGAAAAGAAACCGGCCCGAATCTGCAGCGAGCCGTCGAGCGGCGAGCGCAGCTGGATCAATGTCGCAACTGAGGTCGCCAGGACTCGCGCCTGCGGTGTCGGATCGGTCGCCGTCTGGTAGGGTGCCAGCGAGCAGGTCCAGCTCGTCGACAGCATCGTTGCCGCCCCGATATCGGCGGTGAAATCGAAGGCGAAATTGTCGATCTCGCCGGGCTCGATCGGATCGAACGCCTGGGGCAACCGCATCTCAGCTTCTCCTGACCAGACGGACCCGGCCCGGTGTCGCCAGCAACCGGATTCGGCCGGGCCCGGTTTCGAGCGACAACAGGACTGCAGCCAGCGCCTGCCGGACTTCGAGCGGCAGCAGCGCATCGGCGATGAGGAGGGTCGCGCCCAGCAATTCGGCGGGCAGGCTGCCGTCCGCACGCGCCGCGCTCAGCGATTCAGCCGACGCGCCGCTCTCGCCATGGAGCGATCCGATGCTCTCGGTTGGTACCGGGTGGTCCCCACGCAGCGCACCGAGAACCGCAATCGGGACGAAATTGTCATCGGTAACCAACACCGCGCCGATGCTTTCGAGCGGCGCAGCGGCATCGGCGCGGACGGCCGCCAGCCATTCGATCCACAGCGGCGGGAGTGCCTGCGAGGCAAGAGACTCGAGCTGGATTTCGGCATCGGTCATGAGGCCGGCGGCGAATTCCACCGGCACCGCGCTGTCGGTCTCGACCGCCAGAGACCCGGCGAATTCCGCCGGCACTGCGCTGTCGGATATGACCGTCGTGCCGGTCGTGAACGCCGCGATCCCGGCGCCGCTCGAATCCGCGGGGCTGAGGTTGAACCCAGCCGCCACACCGCCGGCCGCGGCGGCGGTCTGGTACTCCATGATAAAGTTCGTGCCACCGCTCGGCGGCCCGATCTGGGTGAACCCGGTGCCCGCCGTCGATGTCGTGCTGCCGCTCTCAGTCGCAATGAACCCGATGACAAAATCACCGGGGAGCGTCGTCGTGACGCCCGGCGAGGATGGCGTTGTGGTGCTGGTGTTGTTTTGGAACCCGTTGGCGTCGAGGCCATAAATGCCGGCCACTTCGGCAATGACCATCTGCGGGTAGGATATCGACGGCGCTTCCAGCACGATCGCGGTCGGGGCATTGGTGATGTCGAGCGCGTAGGCAAGCCCGATCTGGTAGGTGCCGCCGGCCGCGGTTGTGCCGAAATTGGTTACAGTATAAACGTTGCCTTGATCATCGGTGACTGAGATACCGTCGTCGCTCTCACCAAGGTTGCCGAGAAACACCACGACTGCGTTACCGACCCCGACCGCTTGGTCGAGCGACACCGACCAGCTGGTGCCAGCACTGCCGTTATTCAGGTATTGCGCGGCGGTTTGGACGATAGTACCAGACACCAATCAGCTCCCCGGCGGCGGCAAGGTCCAGATCGCGACTCGGCTGATATTCGTGACCTGCCCCGTGCCGGTTGAAACCATCAGACAATAATGCTCGTTCGGTATCGGCGAATACGTACCCGCCGGCATGCCGAGGGCCGTGCCGTCGGCGACTGGAACCATTGTCGGGCTGTATTCGAGCGTGTCGTAGGCGATATCCGCCGTCGCCCGCTCGACGAGGCCAATGCCCCCGTTCATCGCCGGCGTGATCACCAGCGTGCCGTTCGGGCTGCCGCCGACCGCAGGTAGGTTGTAATCGTAGTCGGTGCCGGATAGTTCGCCATTGTCATAGGTGTAGTCATGCAGCGTGCGCCCGTAGGGCGATTCGTAAAGGTCGATCTCGGTGGCGCGCACTGGAGAGCTCTGCCCGCCGCCAAACCATTCCTCGCCCAGCATCCACGCGATCGACCAGCCGGACCAGGCTTGCGGCGGGATAATCGTCCCCGAATAGGAATAGCTGACGTCAATGTAAAACGGCGGCTGAAAGGTGGTCCCTGCGACCTCGCTACCGTTCCAATAGCAGGTGTTCCACATCCACCACGGGTATTCGTTGCCCGAGGCGGTGCTGTCCATCGTCAGCCCGAACCCGTTGATCGTGTAGTCTTCGGGCTGCGCCACCTGCGGCGGCCAGCAATAGGGTGCGGCCTTCTCGGTTGGGCAATCGGTCTGGACCGCATTCGGCATGTTGTTGTGGTCGTACCAGTGGAAACCGGGACGGCGCGTGTCGCCGATGTCGAACGTCGCCGGGTTCGACATATCGTCGACAAAGATTTCGCAGGTCAGCCCCCAGGCCGCAGCGATCGCCGGTGCCGGGTCGGTGCCGGGGCAGGTGTAGAGCGGCGCTGACGGCGCGCCGGTGGTCTGGCCGACCACCGACAAGGCCGCCCGAGCCATGCTCGGGGCGAGCGCCAGCATCGCGGCGAACGCCGCGCAGACGAGAAGCGCGCGCATCAGGAATTCGTGTAGGGCAGCAGAGTGTGTTGCAGCGCCATCGTCGCGATCGCGATCGGCTGGCCGCAGGACGGTTTGAGCGTAGTCATCCGTCAGCTCGCGATGCGTGGTGCTGCGATCGCCGCGGGTGATGGGGCGAGCCATTGCGGCAAGTCACCGAAATTGTCCGCGAGGGTCACGTCGCGATCGATCGCAATGGCGCCGGCGGTGCCGGTCGCGATTGGCGACGGTGCCAGCGCCTGCGCCATACAGTAGCCGCGATAGGAAATGTCGGGCACGATCGAGGCGGAACGCCAATAGCGTTGCACCCGCAGCCGCCAATACAGCTCGTCCGCGGTCAATGGCTGGTTGGCGCCGACATAGATTCCGGGCTGATAGCCGGCAGCCGCGACGGCGCCGGCCCAGCTGTTGACGTGAGCGATCGTGTCCGCGGCCGTTGCGTATGCCGCCACACCTTCGAGATCAAACCACAACGTGATCGGCGGCGGCAGACCGACCGACCGCGCATTGATGACTGCCGCTGCACCATAGCTGCCGCCGAGCTCGGCCGAAGGTGCCCAGCCTGACCGTGGGCAGTGCTGGACCGCCATCAGTGCCAGCCCGGCATCGAGGATCGTCGCAACCTCGGGCGCGCCGAGATCACCGGGATTCTGCGGGGTTGTGCGCGATAGATACCGCACCGCAAAGCGAAACCCCGCCGCAAAGAGAGCCGCGGCGGCGCCGGGATCGATCGTCGTGTCGCTGTCGAACCCTTGAGCGCCGGCGGTCGCGGCGGCGGCGGTGCCGCCTGATATCGTCCCGTCGATCATCCGGCACCTGCCCGTGAAAGCGGAAAAGCCATCTTGATATCAATCCTTTGGACAAAGAACGAGGCAAACGATGACAAGCGCTGTGACGATGCAGAACACTTCCCAGGCGAGCGCGTTGCCGGTCATCAGACGGCCGGACGGATTGGTGTCAGGAGCTGGCTGGCTGTGCCCGTGACGCTGGTCATCTCGCCGCTCAAATCGTCGTGCCCTGCGCGCGCAGATCCGCGCTGCCCTTGTAGGCGGCGGTTCCGGCCGGCAAGGTCAGGCGCAGCCACACACCTTGGGCGTCGGCCGCGGTGCCACCCGCCGGCAGATTGCCCGGCGCCGGCACATTGACCAGCGACGGTTGGGTCACAAACGGTCCGGCCCCGGCAGCAGGTGCAGTTTGCCGGTTGCTCGTGGTGCTGGTGTCGCCGAGTGCGGTGCACAGGCTCAGATCCAGCAATGCGCCCGCCGGCAGCGCCGGGGTCTCGCTGGCGATTTCGATCTGCGCGCCGGTCAAGGCGGTCGTGGTGTTATTGTTGACAACGAATACCTTTTCGTAGAAGGCGCGCTGCGAGCCGCTTGGCACATCAGCCGCGGCGGTCGCGAAGCAGCGGGTGATCGCGGTCACCGGGTTTGGCGAGACCTCAAACAGCATGCCCTGCAGGATGCTGTAGATGCTGGTGGCGTCGGGGATCGACCCGGACGGCGTGGTCCAGTCGCGGCTGACCGCCACGGTATCGGTGCCGTAGCCGGACGTGGCAATGATCATGCGCAGCGTGTTGGCGCCGGTGCCGCCGGTGATGCGGATGATCATGCCGGGCGAGACACTGGCGCCGTCCCCGGATTGGAGCTTGAACAGCGGTGGCGTCGTGCCCGAGGTGTTGCTCGATCCGGCTTGCGCGGTGTGGCCGCTGATCACCGCGGTATCGGCGTAGACCGCGACATCACCGACTGCGGCCGTCCCGCCGGGGCTGGTCAGGCCGGCAATGGCGCCGCCGGTGATGACCGCGGCCAGCAACCGCTCGAACGTTTGCGAGCCGGTCACCGGGGTTGTTCCGTTCAGTGTCATGGCCGCCGGCGTTTGGATCACGCCGCTGCTGTCGCGGCCCATGACCTGCATCATTGTCGCGGTGTCGCTCGACGAGCTCGACACGGCATCGACCGTGCCCGACGGCGTGATATCGTAGAACGCGACGCGCTTGGTGAAATCGACCGCTCCGCCGACGGTCACGCCATCGGCCTCGGGCATATCGGTCGAGCCGTAGACGACGATATTGTTCGCAGTGACGCTCATCGATAGAGGCTCCTGTTGACGCGTCGGGCGGATGTGGGCCGCGAGGGCACGCAGAACGGCAATCGGCGTCGGCCGCGGCGATTGCCAGCGGCCGGCAGCGTCCCGGCGTTGTCGTCGTGATGCGTGGCCCGCGGTGATCGTCGCAGCCTGATGCGGTGCAAATGCTGCGACGGAACGCGGCGGCAAACGGCCGGGTCAGCCTTGCCCCGACCCTGCACCCGATATCTGCGGCGATAGCCCGGCCGGAAGCGGTGCTGGCCCGTGCGAGGTTTGCACCAGCGGCTGATCACCACCGGCAACCGGCGGAAGGCCGAGAATTTCGCGCGCCTCATTGAGAGTATAGACGCCGTCCTTGACCAGGATATCGAGGATCGACGCCTGGTCCTTGGGATCGGTCGCTCGCGCATCCGACCAGACGAATTCGAGGTCGGGGTGCCCCATCCGGTCCTGGATCACGCCGTCGACCAGTCGCTTGACCCAGTTCGACAGCGGCGCCAGCCCCTCTTCGATGGCTGTCTGCTGCGCCGATTGCGCAGTCGCCCGGTTGACCTGCGGCGTGAACGCGGTCGGCGGCAGCGAAAAGGCATAGCAGACGATGCGGGCCAGCCATTCGTCGAACTCGTCCTTGTACGGGGCTTCCTTGAACGCCTGGTACTTGGCTCCGGTCGGTGCCCAGATCAGCCGGGTGCGCGAACCGGTATTGCCGGCGAGGATCGAGTCGAACCACTCCTGGAATTGCCGGATCTGCTCGGCATTCCACCCATCCGGCGCGTTCAACAGCCCGGGCGGCACATTGCCGTCGGTGAAATGCTGCAGTTGCATCAGCTGGCGCCGCAGGCCGATATTGATCGTCATCAGGATCTGTTCACACGGCCCAAAGCCATAGGCCTTGTGCGGCCGCTTGTTGCGCGGCAGGTAGAGCAGCTGGTCGGCCGTCAGCAAACGCCAGGGCCGGCCGTGAATGATCTGCTCGTAGGCCGGTGCCGGCGGCAGCGGGCGCCGCCCGGTATCATCGATCAGCACCTTGATCGTGGCGCCATCCACGGCGTCGAGGGCAACGATCTCGCCGGCCCGGTTGCGGCGGATCTCAAGGGTCGGTGCGTCGAGCACCAGGAGATCCTCGAGCAATTCGCGCAGCCAGGTGGCAAAGGGCTGCTCGCCGTCGGGCTTGCGCCAGAACGCGGTCAGCGCGGCGATGCGTTCGGCTGCACCGGCCGCCGGCTGCTTTTCGTTGCGGGACTTGATCGTCCAGTCGAGCTTTTCGATCTGGTCCTTGCGCGTCTCGATCGCCAGCCGCGTGATGTCATGGTTTTCGGCCAGCGCGCGCAATTCGTGAAAACCGACCGGCTCGTAGGAGCGCGGGGTATAGATCGTGTTGTAGCCAACCGGAAAATCCCACACCCGCACCCGCTCGCGCTCGGGCGGGACCAGCGGATAGCCGGGCGAGAAGATCCCTTGGTCGGGCTGGAACACATCGCGGAACTGGGTAATGTCGTTCTGCGTGCCGAACCCGCCCCAGCTGTAGGAGGCGAGCGACGTGCGTTTTCCACCAGGCGGGGGCATCGGATCACCTCGGAAAGCCATGTGCGGCGTTGCGCAGCGAGCGGGTCGCCGCGGCGACCCCGGCCACTTCGGCCATCATGTCGTCGTCCGGAAAAACCAGGAACCCGAACGGATCCTGCAGCAGGTCGAAGATCGCCTGGTCGGCCAGCACCGTGTTCCAGGCGGCAGCGAACAACAAGGCCCCGTCGAGGTAGCTGGCCTCGTTGGTGCCGGCGACGATGGAATTGCCGAAGTTGGCCTCGTCCCATTGATTGACGCCTTTTGCAGCGCCGGTGATCGTGCTCTTGGTCTGGCCGAAGAACATGCTGGCGGTGCCGCTCGGGTAATCAAGGGTCAGCGCCGCGGCAAAAGGCTGGCCCAGCACGACCGATTGCGAAAAGGTCCCGGTGGTGGTCGTTGTGGTCACCCAGTCGATGAAAAAGCTCGTGCTGTTTGCGGCGATTTGCAGCGAGGCACGCCGCGCCACCGCATGTCCCTCGATGCCGAACAGGGTCTGTGCCGCTTCCTGCACGTCGTCGAGTTGGGCGACGACGAGCATCGTCTGCTGGGCCGGACTCGCCGACCACGGGCCGCGTCCGGCACCGATCGAGGTCCAGATGTATTGCGAACTGCCGTTGAAGCCGCAGGCCTGGCCGGCCGTCGTGGTCTCGGGACTGAAGGCGGCAAATTGCGTCCGGTAGGGATAGCCGCGCAGCGACAGGCCCCATAGCGGCGCGCCGAACGGACCCTGCGTCACATCGTAGGCCGACCCGTCGAAATGCCAGGCGTCGGCCAGGAATGCGGTGATCGGATCATTCGCCAGCCGGGGAAACCCGGGCGGCCGGTAGAGCCCGCGATAGGGCCGCAGCGGCTGCTCGAACGCCGGCGCTGGGCGGGGTGCGAGGAGCGCCGCGCCGCTACCAAGGAGGCCGGTCATGAACCGCCGCCGGCTCGTCCACCGCGATCGGCCCATCTGCAGTGTCGCGCTCGGCGCCTCGCTCGAACCCTTCGCACCCGGCCGCTGCCGACGCCGCCGCGTTACGATCAATATTGCACCGCGGTCGGGGCCAGCACGATGCTGTTGCCACTGGCGTTCAGGGTCTGGCCGCTGTTGTTCTGGCACAGCACCTTGAACCGCAATGCCGGCAGTCGGACCAGCCCCTGCGACAGGAACATCTCGGTCGCGCTGAGAGAAGCGGGCGGCAGCGGGAAAACGACGTCGGGTGCGCGCGGCGGCGACGTGGCAGTATTCTCGAAGGTCGTGCCGTCGACCGATTGCAGAAACCAGCAGGATAGATTGCCCCCGGTCTGGAACGCACCGGTGGTCGGACCGAGGGTCAGCAGCAGCGGCGACCAGATGACCTGTCCGGTATTGGCGTTGCTGAACACTCCGGCGGCACCGCCGACGCTGCTCACCGCCACCGCCCCGGAGGCGACCGCGTCGAGCTCGCTCGACATCAGCGTCAGGGCCGGTGCGTAGAGGCCGTTATTGGCGGTGCCGGGCTGCCACAGAAACGGCGATGCGGCCTGCGCCGACAGCGATATGCAACAGGCGACGACGGCGACAAGCCATTTTCGCATCATCAGTTCACCCAGGAATTGCCGTTTGCATCGCAGGTCACCGCCCGTGCTTCGTAAGGCGGGATGCCGGCGGTGCTGGCGTTCATGACAAAGCTGGCGGCGCCGTCGATCGTTCCGCTCGCGGGCGTCAGCGTGATCGCGTCAGTGGCGTCATTGCCGGCACCGTCCTTGACCATCAGCGTGAAGCCGGGCGCGCAGCTGTAGTTGACCGTCGTCGGCTGCGGCGTCGTCTTGTCGATGACGATCAGGTAATCCGTTGTCGGCGAAACCGTCACCGGCCCCACCGCGGTCACCACCCGGATCGGAACGTAAAGCGATCCATTCCAGGTCGAGGTGCCGGAATAGACATTGTCGCCGGTAAAGCTGGTGTTGGCGGGCAGAACATTCGGCAGGCGCGCCGCGGCCAACGTGCCCGAAGTGATGTTGCCGGCATTGGTCGCGTCGGTTGCGCAGGACGGTGCCGCGCCGGCCAAATCGCTGCAGGACGGCTGCGACGCATGCGGCACACCGGCAGTCGAGATGCTGTCGAGCCATTGATGCGCGACTGCGGTGATGCTTTCAACACCGCCAAGACTGGCGGAGCCCGGCGGCGGCAGGTCGGCACCAACGATCGCCCGTGGTGCGATCGCGCCTGCCGCGCCATTGGGTGAGGCGAGAAACAGATTGGCCGGCTCCGCAGCGCTGCCGAGCGACAGCGTCCCCGAGGAGACGACCGGCGAGCCGGTGACGGAAAGCCATGACGGCGCCGCCAGGCCGACGCTCGAGACGGTGCCAGTCGGGCTCCCGCCGTCGCGGATTTGCCCGGTGCCGGCCCAGACTGCAGCATCACCGATGGTGACCGGGCCGGATTGGACGACGCTTTTGACGGTGCTGGCCGGCCCATATTGAACCGACTGGGCGTGGAGTGGTGCGGCATTGGCGAGCACCAGGGCGCCGGCGACGATGGCAAGCTTCATTGCGCGCGAGCCTTGAAAAAGGCGGTCGGGCTGGCGGTTTTGGTGAAGCATCCGGTCGAGCTGAATACGGCAACAATGCCAATCGAATAGATGTCCGGCGGACCCTCGAAATTGATCGAGACGGTGCTGTCGGCAGGCGCCACGACGCATTCGACCGGGGTTACCGCCCCGTCCGCCGGGGCCTCGTCGGCATTGAAGGTCATGACATATCCCGCAATGTCACCGGTGGTCACGTAGAGCGAATAGAGGTTGCCCGGTGCCGCCTTGATCAGATGGCTTGCCTCCGGCATGGCGGAGGTGGTCGGTATGATGCCGGCCTGGTAGGCGAGGGCGGGTGCCGCGCTGCCGGCACAGACCAGCAGACAGGCGAATGCCGTCACGGTGCGCATCGCCGATACTCAGAAGGATGACAGCGCAGCGCGCTTCCAGGTATTGGGCGCGGTGCAGAAATAGAGATAATTGCTGTCCGCCTGGAGCTGCCCGATATTGCAGGCAGCACTGCTCGATGCCGGGGTGCCCGGCGAGATCAGGCCGCCGAGATCGTTGATCGTCTGCGGTGTGGCGCTGGTGATCCGGAAATTGCTGCCGTCGAAGCGCAGTTGCAGGAATTCATAATTCTGTCCGGCGGCGAGTGCGATCGAACTGGTCGATATCCCGCCCTGCGCCGGTTCGAGGATCGCGCCGCCGGAGACGCCATTGACGTCGATCGCCAGCGGCTTGCCATTGTCGGTGGCAAATCCCATCGTCCACCCGGCGCTGATCGCGGTTGTCGAGGGCAGGGTGACGGTCAGCCCGGCGCCGGTGTTGTAGCTCGACAGCGCATTGCCGTTGTCGCTCTGCCCGGCGCTGTAGGTCGCCGCGGTCGGAAAGTTCCACCGGTTGATGTCGGGTGTGGCGCCGGCGAGGCCGATCAGCGCCGCGGTCGCCGGGGTCGCTTCGGTGACGCGGAAATTCGACCCGTCGAACCGAAGCAGCAGAAACTCGTAGTCGCCGGTTGCCAATGTCGCCGAGGTCACCGACGTGCCGCTGCCCGGATAGAGAATGTGGCCCCCGGCGGTGCCATTGACCTGGACCGACATCGTCTTGCCGTCGTCGGTTGTCAGCCCCAGGGTCCAGCCCATCGGCAGCGAGGTGGTCGGCGGCAGCGTCACCGCCATATACGAGGTCGGGCTGTTGTCGCTCGACACTACATTGCCGTTGTCGGCCAATGTCGCGCTGTAGGCACTGGTCGCCGGAAAGCTCCAATGGCTGGCCGAGGCCGCGCCGATCATTCCGATCGACTGTGCCGTGGCCGGCGTCGCGCCGACGACCCGGAAATTGCCGCTGCCGTCATATTGCAGCACCAGGAACTCGTAGGCGCCCTGGCTGGTGTTGGCGAGAGCGACCGTGGTCGCGGCCGCACCCGATCCCGGCCACACGATATGCCCGCCGGAAACCCCGTTGACCTGGACCGTCAGCGATTTGTTGTTGTCGGTCGCAAATCCCATGCTCCATCCGGTCGGCAGGCCGGTCGTCGATGGCAGCGTCACGGCGAGTCCCGAGGGGGTATTGTAGCTCGACAGAATGTTGCCATTGTCACCGAGTGTCGCGGCGTAGCCCGAGCTCGTCGGATACAGCCAGTTGCTCGGCCAGGGGGGCGGCTCGAACCCCATGTTCAGTCGCGTGTTGCGTGTCGAGGAGACGATCCGCCAGTTGTTGCCGTCGGACTGGACCCGCAGATATTCGTAATTGCCGCTGCCGAGCGTGACGGTCGTGACGAGTTTGCCGCCTAGCACGAGATTGCCGCTGGGGGCGGTGACCGTCATCCCCTTGCCATTATCGGTGGCAAAGCCCATCGACCAGCCCGGGGCAACATTGGCGATCGGCGGCAGGGTCACGGCGAGCGACGTGCCCGGTGCATTGAAGCTGGAGACCGACATGCCGTCGTCGATCGGCGCCGCCGTATAGGTCGCGCTCGCTGGAAACATCCATTGCGGGCGCGAGCCGGTACCCTGGACCGCGATACCGACCGAATTCGGACCGTAATTGACGACATTGCCGCCGTAATTGGGATTGATCAGGGTATTGCCGACACTCGCCGTCGCATTGACCGCTGTGACACAGTCGAAATAAGGTGAGACAAAGGTGTTGAGGCCGTTGTGATCAAACGTGATCGACAGGCAGGTCGGCGAGGCTTCGAGATCGAGGCCGACAAACGTGTTCGAGAAATTATAGCCGTTCTCCAGCACCAGGGCGCGGCCGCCGGTCGCAGACGCGGTGCCGGCACCGGAAATGTGGGAAAACTGCAGCTGCTCAAAGGCCATGCCGGCGCCGCCACCAGCGGTGTCGCAGACCGCGTAGATGTCGCTGTCCAATACGTAATTGAACTGGCAGGCACCCGCACCAGCGCTGCTGCTGGCGTTGTTGACGATCAGATGATCGATCTTGGCCGAGTTGTGCGCATCGGAAAAATCCGGCTTGCCAAAGACGACGGCATAGGAAGGAGTATCGGCTTCGATAAACAGCGAGCCCTCCTCCTTGAAGTAGAAGCAGCCGGTCGGGCTGGCGGGAGTGCCGCCGCTGCACTGGATTTGCAAGACCGGCCCGGAGGCGACGGCCCGGCCGTCGATGACGGCACCCTGCGAGATCAGACGAAAGCCGTTGCTTGCCTCTCCGGCGTAATCGATCGTCAGCTCGCTGGTGACCTTGTAGGTCCCGGCCGGGATGTACATCGGCCAGTCGTGGACGATGGCGGTATTGATCGTGGTCTCGATCGCGCTGGTGTCGTCGTGCGTGTCGTCGCCGACGGCACCATTGCAGCGCACGTCGATCCACGGCCGCCCCGAGCACATCAGCACATCGCCGCCGAGCGTCGCGGTGCCGCTCGTCGACAAGGTCGAGAAATTGCCTGGTGATTGTGCCAAGCTCGGCTGCGCGAGAACGACGCCGACGACGCACAGGCACAGCGAGACGGCGAGAAGGAGCTTCACCGGTCGATGTCCTACCAGCGCCGTGCTGCGAAGGCCTGGCCGCTGCTGGCGCCGTAGAGGCTGACGGCACCGGCGGGCTTGTACCCGGGCGGGGTCGCGAAGATCGCGCCGGGGGCGACTGGGATCGACGCGCCGCCCGCCGTCGCCGCGCCGACGTCGCAGACATAGATCGGCGCGTCCGAGTTGTTGGCGACGAGCCAGCCATTGCCCGGCACGATGCCGCCAAATAGAGTCTGCGCCGTGCCGCCGACCCCGACCGTGCTGCTGCCATCGATGGCGCTTGCTCCAGCAGTGTTGATCACCGGCAGCGGGGCCGCGGCGCTGACCGGCGTCGCCACCCCGGCGACAACCGCCGCCGGCGTGTGCACCGGCACCAGGTTGCCGACGCTATCGAGCCCGGTCGACAGCGCCTGGATGGTCGTATTCGCATCTTTGACGAGCAGCGTCACCGGTTGGCTCCTTTGCCGTGGCAGGCGGATGGGTCAGTCGGGCGGCTTGCGGCGAGGCGGTTGCGACAGCTCGCGGTTCAGCCGGCGATAAACTTCATAAATTCCCTCGCCGGCCATCGGCTCGACGAGGAGGTCGGTCAGCGCCCACACCAGCGCGTCGGCCCGGTCGGGAGACCCTCCCGTCCGGCGGCCATCGCGGTTGGCGGCCGCACCGCGAACAAGATTGCACATCTGGTCTTCGAGCCGTGCGAACGAGCCGAGATGATGGACGCGTCCCTGCTCGTAGAGTGCCGCGACCGGCTCGGCGCGGGTCACCTTGCCGCGCGAGGCATGCACCGCGGCGAAGGGCAGGTCCGGTTCCACCATCCGCAGGGTCGCCTCGACCATCTCGCCGCCATTGTTGACCTCGGCGACGATCCGGTCGGCGCGATGCGCGCGATAGGCGGCGACCGCAGTCCTGGCCCATTCGGCCGGCTGATAGCGCCCGGACAGATCGGCCAGCACCCAGCCATGACCTTGCGTGTCCTTGCCGGCGACAATGATCCCGGTCTCGTCGGCATCCCGGCCCGAGCTCGCGGCGGGATCGATCGCGACGACGATCCGCGCCAGATCGGGCGCCTCGCTGGCGCGCGCGGCCTCGATGAGACCGTGGTTCCACAGACCGCCCGGCAGGTCGTCGAGCAGCTCGGCCTCGATCTCCTGTCGCCCGATCCGGGTCCCCTCGTATTTGCGGACGATCTGTTCGATGAAATCGGGAGCGAGATTGGCGCGGTTCTCGTAAGTGGTGCCGCGCGTGACCGTGACGGTCCGGTCCGCGGTCAGTTGGCGCAACAGTTTGGTCGGCCGCGGCGTTGTCGTCACCACGACCCTGGGGTCGGTGCCGAGGCGCAGCCCGAACATCAGCATGTCCCAGGCTTCGGGATGGCGCCAGCTGGCGAGTTCGTCACACCATCCGGTATCGTGCTGCGGCCCGCGCAGCCGCTCCGGTTCGTCCGCGCTGTAGAGCGTCGCGATGGCACCGTTCGACCAGGTCAGCCGCCGTTTCGAGGGTTCGTAGCGCGGGCGGTCCCAGGGTGGCGAGATCGCCAGGATGCCGCTCTCGCCCTCGACCATGACATCGCGAGCGTCAGCGGCGGTCGGTGCGACGAGTGCCACCCGCCGTGCCGTCCCGCTGGCCACCCGGGCGCGGATCAACTCGGCACCGGTTCGGGTCTTGCCAAACCCGCGTCCGGCGAGCAGCAGCCACACGCGCCAATCGCCAGGCGGCGGCAGCTGATTGGGCCGCGCCCAGAACGGCCAATCATAGAGCAGTGCGCGCGCCTCGTCCTGGGTCAGCGCCTCGACCAGGCTATTCCTCAGCGCCTCCGGCAGCGAGGCGAGCCAAGCGGCGTGCAAGCACCTCACGCGCGTCCTCCGCGAGCCCGGCCGGCGCGCCATCCTCCTGCCGCCGGGGTGGTTGCACGAACATTCCGAGATGGCGGGCGATCGCGTCGAGCGCCGCCTTCTTGTCGTAGAGCTTCACGCGGTAGCTCCCGGTCCCGCCGGCAGCGGGGGTGATCTCCGAAATCGCAGCGGCATCGGCATCGCTCAGCGTCTCCGGTGTCTTCAACACAAACCCGTCCGGTCCCCAATCGGCGACGCGACGCAGATCGGCAAAGGCAATGCGCGCGTATTCCTGCAGCACCCGCTCGGGTGTGACCCCGAGCCGGGCGGCACGTTCGACGATCTCGTCCCGTGGCGGTGCCAGCGAACCCGGTGCCGGCGAACCCGGTGCCGGCGAACCCGGTGCCGGCGAACCCGGTTGTGGCCCTGGCATGCGCGCGGCCTTGCCGTCCTGGCGCCCGGGTCCTGCCGCGCGTTGTGCCGGCTGCCGACCGGTGCGAGATGCCAAATGCGATGCTCTTGCCTGTGATTGCCAATGGCGCCGTCATGCCCGACCCGGGCACGCGGCGCAGCCGGGCGGAGAGCGCCCACATCCGTGCAAGCCGTCCGTGCCAGGCCAGAGGCCCGGCATCAGCGCCGCGCCGATGGTGAAGGCGGCTGTGGCGCCGGATCGCGGCCCGGCCTATCGCCGCCAGCGGCACCGCCCGGCACCGCCAATTTCGCCGTCTTATACGCGATCGATCCGAATTTGTCAATTGGAAAATTCGATTTTCGCAATTCTGCATCGCGCTGGTAATGGCCTTCGAGTGCGCCGAGTGCGGCAATCAGGATGCCGGAGGCTGCTTCCTGGCTGACCCGGCGGCCGCTCCACCCCTGTTCGAGCGCCCATTCCTTGAGCGATTGTTCCCAGCCGACAACGTGCCACAGGCAGGAGCCGGCCGGCGAGCCGATGCCGCCGACCGCGAGGATCGCCCGCCACACCCGGTCCCTGGCTCCTTCGGCCCGCGATCCCGGCTCCTCGCCGCGCCGGCGCGAGACCGCCGCCCCGTCGCGCGGTCGCGAATAGTCGAGCGCCCGCAGCGGGTCGAGTTGGGCGACGGCAAAACGGGCCCGGAAATCATCCCCGGCCTGCCGCATCGCAGCGGTGATCGCGCCGCGGCGCTCCATCAATGCCAGGATGTCGATCGCCCGGTAGGGGCGCGCCGCGCGGCCGGCGGGATCGGCAATCGGCCGTTCCAGTTGCTCGACCGCACCGCGCTCGCGGCGCTCGGCAGTCGGTCCGCTGCCGGTCTCATCCGCAGAGGGCAGGGGGTGGACAGCGCGACGAGTCATGCAAATCCTCCGAACATAACAAGAACAATCCGGTCACGAAAATTCCCGAATGGTGTGTTCGAGCTTGCTCAGAAAGCGTCGCGACGGTGCCATGCCGTTGCTGCCGCGCCGGCCACCGACCGCTGTTGCCAGTGCTTCCACCTCGCGCAGTCGCCTTGTTTCCGCGGTGCTGCCGCCCGCCACATGGCACAGCGCATGATGCTCCGGGCAGTAGGCCGAGCCGGGCCGGCACTCGGCCCCGCAACAGCGCCGCGGACCACCATCGTCGAGGATGAAGCCGCAGCCGGACTGATCGATGAGATCGAGATCGGGAAAGAACGAAACCGGCGGATGTCGCCGCGCCGCGCCTGCCATCGCTTGCTCGCCTCTACTTGCCAAGATCGCATTTTTATGATAGCGTGATTGGGATTGTTGTCAATATAGAAATTGCGATTATGTTATGGATACGCAGTGGTTCCACCAGGCGCTCGAACGCGCCGGCGCCACGCAGGCCGATCTCGCACGGCACCTGCGCCTCGCGCCGTCGGCGGTATCCCGCATGCTCAAAGGCGAGCGCCAGATGAAGCAGCTCGAAACCGTGCAGATCGCCGGCTTTCTCGGCGTCAGTCCGGATGAGGTGCTGGGTCATGCCGTGGCCGCAACCGGGGTGGGCGCGATCAGCGAGCCGCCGCGGCCGGGTCGCGGCCGTCCGCCTTCGGCCGCACCACTCGCGGCCCCGCGCGCGGCCGATCTGATCCCGATCCGCAGCGCCGGGCGCGGCGGCACCGACCAGGTGATGTTTCTCGATGACGGCCCGATCGGATATACGCCTCGGCCGGCCAATCTCGGCGGCGTCCGCGCGGCCTATGCGATCTACATGGTCGGCGACAGCATGCAGCCGCGCTACGAGCAGGGCTGGTTATTGCATGTCAATCCATTCAAGCCACCGACCCGCGGCCGCGACGTCGTCGTTTACAAGATCGGCGAGATCGTCCTGATCAAGCAGTTTGTCGGCTGGGAGGGCGACACCCTGGTGCTGCGCCAGTTCAACCCCCCCGACATCCTGCGGGTTCCGCGCGCCGAAGTGCGCGAATGCCATCTCGTCGTCGGCGCCGATCAGGAAGGCTGAACGACCGAGCACCCGCAGTGCGGGTGCGGGGCACACCCGAAGCACCCCGCGCCCAACCGCTCTGCTCAGGTTCAGGCCGCTTCGCGGTGGGCCGCCTCGCCGATCACCAGGCCCTTCTCGCCGGCGCCAACATGCACCAGCGACCCGTCGGGGATGCGCCCTTCGAGGATCATCTCGGCCAGCGGGTTCTGCACCTCGCGCTGGATCACCCGTTTTAGCGGCCGCGCGCCGTAGACCGGGTCGTAGCCGGCATTGCCGAGCCATGCCAGCGCCGGCGCATCGACGTCGAGGGTGATCTTGCGGTCGGCCAAGAGCTTCTTCAGCCGCTCGATCTGGATCGTGACAATGCCCTTCATGTCGTCCCGCGACAGCCGGCGGAACAGCAGGATCTCGTCGAGCCGGTTCAAAAACTCAGGCCGGAAGGCAGCGCGCACCGCCTCCATCACAGCCTCGCGCGCGACCGAGACATCGGCCCGCTCGGGCAGCCGGGCCAGGGCCTCGCTGCCGAGGTTCGAGGTCAGCACGATCAGCGTGTTGCGAAAATCAACCGTGCGCCCCTGGCCGTCGGTCAGCCTGCCGTCGTCGAGCACCTGCAGCAGCACGTTGAACACGTCCGGATGCGCCTTCTCGACCTCGTCGAACAGGATCACCTGGTAGGGCCTGCGCCGCACCGCCTCCGTCAGCGAACCGCCCTCGTCATAGCCGACATAGCCGGGCGGCGCGCCGATCAGCCGCGAGACCGAGTGCTTCTCCATGTATTCCGACATGTCGATGCGCACCATGGCACTCTCGTCGTCGAACAGGAATTCAGCGAGCGCCCTGGTCAATTCGGTCTTGCCGACCCCGGTCGGCCCGAGGAACAGGAACGAGCCCATCGGCCGGTTCGGGTCCTGCAATCCGGCGCGCGCGCGGCGGATCGCGTTTGCAACGGCGGTCACCGCCTCGTCCTGGCCAACCACTCGGCGGCGCAGCGCGTCCTCCATGTGCAGGAGCTTGTCGCGCTCGCTCGACAGCATCTTGTCGACCGGGATGCCGGTCCAGCGCGACACCACTGCGGCGATGTGTTCCTCGGTGACCGCCTCTTCGAGCATGCGCGCCTTTTCGGCGCCCTCGGCTTCCTTGAGCTTGCGTTCCAGTTCGGGGATCACGCCATAAGTCAACTCGCCGGCGCGGCCGAGATCGCCGCGGCGCTTCACTTGATCCAGTTCGGTACGCGCCTGGTCGAGCTGTTCCTTCAGCTTTTGCGCATCGGCGAGCTTGGCCTTCTCCGATTGCCATTCGGCGGTCAACTCGGCCGAGCGCTGCTCGAGTTCCTCGAGTTCCTTGACGAGCTTGTCGAGGCGGTCGCGCGAGGCGGGGTCGCTCTCCTTTTTGAGCGCCTCGCGCTCGATCTTGAGCTGGATGATGCGGCGGTCGAGCTCGTCGATCGGCTCCGGCTTCGAATCGACTTCCATGCGCAGCCGCGAGGCGGCTTCATCCATCAGGTCGATCGCCTTGTCCGGCAGGAAACGGTCGGTGATGTAGCGGTTCGACAGGGTTGCCGCCGCGACGATCGCGCCATCGGTGATCCGCACCCCGTGATGCGTTTCATACTTATCCTTGATGCCGCGCAGGATCGAGATCGTATCCGCGACCGAGGGCTCGCCGACAAAGACGGGTTGGAACCGACGCGCCAGTGCCGCGTCCTTTTCGATGTTCTTGCGGTATTCGTCGAGGGTGGTGGCGCCGACGCAATGCAGTTCGCCGCGCGCCAGTGCCGGCTTCAGCATATTCGAGGCGTCCATCGAGCCCTCGGCCTTGCCGGCGCCGACCAGCGTGTGCAGCTCGTCGATAAAGAGGATGATCTCGCCAGCCGCTGCCGTGATTTCGGCCAGCACCGCCTTCAGCCGCTCCTCGAATTCGCCACGAAATTTCGAGCCCGCCACCAGCGCGCCGAGATCGAGCGCCAACAGCCGCTTGTCCTTCAACCCCTCGGGCACATCGCCGTTGACGATGCGCAGCGCCAGCCCTTCGACGATCGCGGTCTTGCCGACCCCGGGCTCGCCGATCAGCACCGGATTGTTCTTGGTGCGCCGCGACAGCACCTGGATCGTGCGGCGGATTTCCTCGTCGCGCCCGATCACCGGGTCCAGCTTGCCATCGCGCGCCGCCTCGGTCAGGTCGCGGGCATATTTCTTGAGCGCGTCATAGCCTTCCTCGGCCGAGGCGCTGTCGGCTTTGCGGCCCTTGCGCACCTCCTCGATCGCGGCGTTGAGCTTTTGCGGCGTCACCCCGGCTGCGGCGAGCGCTTTGCCCGCGGCGGTGTCGCGTGCCAGCGCCAGTGCCAGCAGCAGGCGCTCGACCGTGACAAAGCTGTCGCCGGATTTCTGTGCGATCTGCTCGGCCTGCTCGAACACGCGAGCGATTTCGGGCGACATGTAGACCTGCCCGGCGCCGGAGCCCTCGACCCGCGGCAGCCGCGCCAGCTCGGCCTCGACCGCACTCAGTGCCGCCGCCGGGTCGCCACCCGCGGCGCGGATCAAATTGGCGCTGAGGCCCTCCTTGTCGTCGAGCAGCACCTTCAGCAGATGTTCCGGGGTCAGCCGCTGATGCCCGCTGCGCAACGCCAGCCCCTGGGCCGATTGGATGAACCCTTTCGACCTTTCGGTATATTTCTCAAATTCCATCGCTCGCTCCGTCAAGCCGGTCGCGGAGCTCCATCGAGGCAGCTCTGCGATCCTCTTCCCGGGCGTATATGGCGTGGCACAGCGCCGTCGCAACCCTGCCCAGGATCGGCGGCGGCCGTGCCGCTATGCCGGATTGGTGGTGGATCCGGGGTGGAAGTTTGGCGTGGGCCTACGGCGAAATGACGTTCAGGCGAAATGACGTTCAGGCGAAATGACGTTCAGGCGAAATGGTGTTCAGGCGAAATGGTGTTCAGGCGAGATGCCGTTCAAAAGTGAGGCGATTGGTCCTCGCCCGGCACCAGCGGCGGCGACGGCTGCAACAGACCGTCGTCGCCTGCGCCGCGCTCCCCCTCGAGTTCGCCGGTATCGGCATCGGGATCGATATCGGCGGGCGTCATCGGCCGCGGCGCTCCGTGTTGATTGGCGTCCCCATTGGCATTCATGACCCGAAAATAGTGTTCGGCATGCTGGTACAGGTTTTCCGCGGCGATCCGGTCGCCCCCGGCCGCCGCCTCGCGCGCCAAGGCCACGTAGCGTTCGAACACCTGATAGGCGTTACCGCGAATTTTGACGTTCGGACCATTACTATCAAACGTCTGGATCCGGTGCGGCAGCCGTGGGCGGTTGTGATGCGGATTATTCCCGTTGTTGCGGCCGCGCGATCGCTTGTTTGGGCCTGGTCTCATGTCACCTGTCTGAATTCCGTGGAAACGGTCGGAGCTCTCGGTCCGATCGGAGCGCTCGACATCCCCTGCACGAACTCGAACCCTGCACGAATTCAAACAGGGTGAATTTGTGCGCTCATCCGGCGCTCCCCCGCGCAGGATCAAACCCTCCGGTAAGGCAGCCTAGACGGGCCGGCGGCGCATTCCAAGATGTTTTTGATTCGGTGGGGCAGTCGCGCCCCGGCCGGCTAGCCTGCGATGCGCGAGGACACAGCGCTCGATACCGGTGAGATCGCGCGCGATGGCGTCGATGACCAGCCCTTGCGCCGCGATGATCGCGGCCGCGGCCGCAGGCGCGCCGCCGGTTTCGACCGCCAGCACCCCGTCGGGCAGCAACAGTGCCGGCGCCTGGCGGGCGATGATCCGGTAGGGGGCGAGGCCATCTTCGCCGCCATCAAGGGCGCGCCGCGGATCGTGGCGGGCGACCTCCATCGGCAACCCGGCGAGTTCGCCGGTCGCAATATAGGGCGGGTTCGCGACGATCGCGGCAAACCGCCCCGAGACCGCCGCCGCCCAGTCACCGACGAGGAACCGGGCGCGTTCGGCGAGGCCCAGCGCCGCGGCATTGCGCCGGGCGGTGACGACCGCTCCCAACGCGATATCGACGCCAAAGCCGAGTGCGGCAGGGCATTCGGACAACAATGCCAGCAACAGGCAGCCGGTTCCGGTACCGAGATCGAGAAAGCGGTGGGCCGCGCCGCGATCGCCGAGCCGGGCAAGCACCGCCTCGACCAGGGTCTCGCTCTCCGGTCGCGGATCGAGCGTGTCCGCCGACAGCGCAAAGCTCAATCCCCAGAACTCGCGCCGCCCGAGGACCCGGCTGATCGGCTCGCCGGCCATCATGCGCCCGAGCGCGCGCCGCAGCCGGTCAGCCTCCGTTGGTTCGAGTTCTCGCTCGGGATGGCCCAGCAGCGCCGTCGGCGAGCAGCCGAGGATCCCGCAGACCAGCCGGCGGGCGCGCCGCCGCGGCTCATCGAAGCCGGCGGCCGACAATGCCGCCGCGGCTCGGGTGAGGAACGCGCCGACACTCTCGGCTGCCACCTGCGCCGTTATCCCTCCGCCGCGGCCAACCGCGCGGCATGATCCGCGGCGAGGATCGCATCGATGATCTCGTCGAGCGCTTCGCCGCTCATCACCTTGTCGATCTTGTAGAGCGTCAGGTTGATCCGATGGTCGGTCACCCGGCCCTGCGGAAAATTATAGGTGCGGATCCGCTCCGACCGATCGCCGCTACCGACCTGGCTTTTGCGTTCGGCCGCGCGGGCATTGTCGCGCGCCTGCCGTTCGATCTCATAGAGCCGCGCGCGCAGCACCTTCAGCGCCCGCGCCTTGTTCTTGTGCTGCGATTTCTCGTCCTGCTGGATCACGACGAGCCCGGTCGGCAGATGCGTGATCCGCACCGCGCTGTCGGTGGTGTTGACCGACTGGCCGCCGGGGCCGCTGGCGCGAAACACATCGATGCGCAGATCCTTGTCGTCGATCCGGACATCGACCTCTTCCGCCTCCGGCAGGACCGCGACGGTCGCGGCCGAAGTGTGGATGCGGCCTTGCGCTTCGGTTTCGGGCACCCGCTGGACGCGGTGCACGCCGCTTTCGAACTTCAGCCGGGCGAACACATCCCGCCCGCTGATCGAGGCGCTCGCCTCCTTGCAGCCGCCGAGCCCGGTCTCCGACAGATCGAGCAGCTCGAAACGCCAGCCGCGCAGCGCCGCATAACGCTGGTACATGCGCAACAGCTCGGCCGCAAACAGCGCCGCCTCCTCGCCGCCGGTGCCGGCCCGCACCTCGAGAATGGCGTTGCGCGCGTCGTCTTCATCCTTCGGCAGCAGTGACAGCTTGACCCGCAATTCGAGCGCGGGAAGCTGCTCGCGCAGGATCTGCTGTTCCTCGGCGGCAAGCGCCCTCAATTCCGGATCGTCGCCGGCATCGGCAAGATCGGCCGCGGCGTCGAGCTCGGCAAGCGTCCGCCGCCATGCCGAGATGCCGTCGACGATCGGCGACAGCTCGCTGTATTCCTTCGACAGCTTGGCAAAGTCGGTTCCGCTGAGACCGGTCCCGGCAAGCGCGTCGCGCAGTTCGTCGTGGCGGCGGACCAGCCGGTCGAGGCGCGACTCGAGCACGGAATCCATCATGGCCCCCGAGCGTCAAGCGCGGCGAGGCGGGCGCGCAACTCGCCGAGCGCCGGATCCATCGGCACTTCGGTCTCTTCCCCTGAATCGAGGTCGCGAAGCTTGACGAGGTTGCGGGCGCGCTCGTCCTCGCCAATCAGCACGGCGGCACGCGCCTTGAGGCGATTGGCATAACGCATCCGGCGTGAAAGGTTGCCCGAATAGCTCAGCTCGACACGGCACTGATTATTGCGCAAGGTCTCGGCGATCGTCAGCGCCATCGGTTCGCCCTCGGCGCCGATCGGGATGATGACCACCGGGCGCGTCGGCGTTGGCGGTTCGGCGATCATCAGCGCCAGGCGTTCGATGCCGGCTGCCCAGCCGATCCCGGGCATCGAAGGGCCGCCCAGCAGCTCCATCAGCCCGTCATAGCGGCCGCCGGCCAGGACCGTGCCCTGCGCGCCGAGATCGGTGGTGACGAATTCGAATACCGTATGGGTGTAGTAATCGAGCCCCCGCACGAGGTGCTGGTTGAGCCGCGGGGTGATGCCGATCTGGCCGAGCCCATCCTGCACCCGCCGGAAAAAATCGCGCGACGCCGTGTTCAGATAGTCGTCGAACGGCGGCGCATCGGCGTTGATCCGCCGGTCGCCAGGGTCTTTCGAATCGAGGATGCGCAGCGGGTTGGTGTCGAGCCGCCGCCGGCTGTCCTCGGACAATTCGGATTTGCGCGACGAAAAATAGCTGATCAGCGCCGCGCGATAGGCAGCCCGGCTTTCGGGGTCGCCGAGCGTGTTGAGCTCCAGGACCACACGCGCGCCGATCCCCAATGCGCCGAGGATCCGGTTGCCGAGCGCGATGATTTCGATATCGGCCTGTGGCTGCGCCGCGCCCAGCAATTCGACATCGATCTGGTGAAACTGCCGGAACCGTCCTTTTTGCGGTCGTTCGTAGCGAAACATCGGCCCGCTGCAAAAGAATTTCAGCGGTGTCGATTGAGTGAGCCCGTTCGACAACACCGCGCGCACGATGCCGGCCGTCGCCTCGGGCCGCAACGTCACCTCTTCGCCGCCACGGTCGGTGAAGGTGTACATTTCCTTTGACACGATATCGCTGGTCTCGCCGATCGGGCGCGAGAACACCTCGGTAAACTCGAAGATCGGCGTCGCGATCTCGACAAAGCCGTAAAGTTCGGCGAGGACGCGCGCGGTCTCGGTGACCTGCCGATGGCGTCGTGCCGCCTCCGGCAGCAGGTCCTGGGTGCCACGTGCCGGTTGCAAGGATCGCATCACTCTTTCTCCGGGCTCGGCGCACTATAGCGAAGCCACCGCAATCGAGGGAATCCGCTTGAGGTGCGGCGTCGCGCCCTCGACCGCAAGGTCCCGCTTGGCGAAGGGTGCCGCTGCTGCCATTCGCGAACCGGCATGCGCTGGCTGAGGCGAAACCCTTCGGCCCCGTGCCGGTTTGACTTTCGCCGCTCCGCCCCCTATTTTCCGCCGGCCCCGAGGAGCGTTCCGATGAAAATCGTTAATTCATTGAAATCATTGAAGAAACGCGACAAGAATTGCCGCGTTGTGCGGCGCAAGGGTCGCGTCTACATCATCAACAAGGCCAATCCCCGGTACAAGGCGCGCCAGGGCTGACCACAGCAGGACCGACTGCGGCAGGGCGCCGCTGGGCCGCACCCCGATGAAGATGCCCGCCCCCGACGCCGCGGTGCTGCAGCGTCGTTCCGAGATCATCGAGGCGCTGCGTCGGATCGTCCCCGGCGAAGCGGTCATCGCGTCCGAGGCCGAGCGTCGCGCCTACGAGAGCGACGGGCTGACCGCCTACCACCAGTTGCCCATGGTTGTCGTGCTGCCGTCGCGGGTCGAGGAAGTGGCGGCGGTGCTGCGTTACTGCAGCGAACTGGGCGTCAAGGTGGTCCCGCGCGGCGCCGGCACATCGCTCTCTGGTGGTGCCCTGCCGTTGGCCGATGGCGTGCTGCTCGGCATGGCCAGGTTCAACCGCATTCTCGACATCGATTACGACAATCGCTGCGTCACCGCCCAGCCCGGGGTCACCAACCTGGCCCTGACGCAGGCGGTCGAGCGAGCCGGGTTTTATTATGCACCTGACCCGTCGAGCCAGATCGCCTGCACGATCGGCGGCAATGTCGCGGAAAATTCGGGTGGTGTGCATTGCCTCAAATACGGGCTGACCACCAACAACATCCTCGGTGTCGAGATGGTGTTGATCGACGGCGAGATGGTCCGTCTCGGCGGCAAGCATTTCGATGCCGACGGCTATGACTTGCTGGGTGTCGTAACCGGCTCGGAGGGGCTGCTCGGGATCGTCACCGAGGTGACCGTGCGCATCCTGCCAAAACCCTCGGCAGCGCGCGCATTGCTGATCGGCTTTGCGACCGCCGAAGACGCCGGGGAATGCGTCGCTGCGATCATCGCCGCCGGCATCATCCCGGGTGGCATGGAGATGATGGATCGGCCGGCGATCCATGCTGCGGAAGCATTTGTCAAGGCCGGCTATCCGCTCGATGTCGAGGCGCTGCTGATCGTCGAACTCGACGGTGCGCCGGCCGAGATCGACGATCTGATCGGCCGGGTCGATGCGCTTGCCCGCGCGCATCGGGCGACGACGATCCGCACCAGCCGCGACGACGCCGAGCGCCTCGCGTTCTGGTCGGGACGCAAGGCCGCCTTTCCGGCCGTCGGCCGCATCTCGCCCGATTACTTTTGCATGGACGGCACGATCCCGCGTGCGCGCCTCGCCGAGGTCCTGACCCGGATGCGCGGCTTATCCGACCGTTACGGCCTTGGTGTGGCCAACGTCTTTCACGCCGGCGACGGCAACCTGCATCCCTTGATCCTCTATGACGCCAACCAGCCGGGCGAGATCGAGCGCGCCGAGGAATTCGGCGCCGACATCCTGCGCCTCTGCGTCGAGGTCGGTGGCGTCCTGACCGGCGAGCACGGGGTCGGCGTCGAAAAACGCGACCTGATGGGTGTCATGTTCAACGACAGCGATCTCGCGCATCAGCAGCGCCTCAAATGCGCCTTCGATCCCGGCGGGCTGCTAAATCCAGGCAAGGTGTTCCCGCAACTCCACCGTTGCGCCGAGCTTGGCCGCTTGCACGTCCATGCCGCCCGCCTCCCATTCCCCGATCTGCCGCGGTTCTGACCAGTCGGTCATTGGCACGGCGCCAAGCGCTGCGGTCGCCGGGCGGATGGCCGGGAGATTGCCTCGTTGCGTTCGTGGTGACATCGTGCCGGCGTGACATGCTTCGCTCCCGCCGATTTGAATGAATTGCGCGATGCGATCGGCGAGGCGCTCGCCGCCGAAGAGCCGCTCGAGCTGATTGCCGGTGGCACCAAGCGCGGGCTCGGCCGGCCGTTGCAATTGCCGCGCACGCTCGACCTGTCGCATCTGCGCGGAATTCGCGACTATCAGCCGAGCGAGCTGGTCCTGACTGCCGGGGCGGCGACCCCGCTCGCCGAGATCGAAGCGGCACTGGCCGAAAACCGGCAGATGCTCGCTTTCGAGCCGCCCGATTGGGGCAGGCTGCATGGCCTCGCGGCATCCGAAGCGGGCCGCCGCACGCTTGGCGGCGCGATCGCCTGCAATCTCTCGGGTCCGCGGCGGATCAGGGCGGGTGCGGCGCGTGACCATTTCCTTGGCTTTCGCGGTGTCAGCGGCCGCGGCGAGATCTTCAAATCGGGTGGCAAGGTCGTCAAGAACGTCACCGGTTACGATTTGTCGAAGCTGATGGCCGGCTCCTTCGGTACCCTCGCCGCCCTCGAGGAGGTCACGATCAGGGTCCTGCCGCGGCCCGAACATGTGGCGACGCTCCTGCTGCGCCGCCCGACATCGGCGATGCAAACGATGACCCAGGCGCTCAATTCGCCGCATGAGGTCTCGGCCGCGGCCTATCTGCCCGCCGGTTCGGCGCTCTCCGGTTTCACCGAGGCTGTCGCCTTGCGCCTCGAGGGTCCCGAACCTTCGGTCGCCTTCCGCCGCGAACGGCTGCTGGCGGAGCTCACCACCGGCTGCGAGCCTGTTGTGGTCGAAGGGGAGGAGTCGACGGCGTTCTGGCGCGCGATCGGCGATGCCGAGCCATTTGCGGGGCTTCCTGATCAGGTCGTTTGGCGGGTCTCGCTCGCCCCGTCGCGCGGCGCCGAGTTCGCCGCGGCGATCACCCACCATCTCGACGCCGTCTGGTATCTCGATTGGGGCGGCGGCCTCGTCTGGGTCGCGGTGCCGTCTGCCGAGGATGGCGGTGCCGCGGTGATCCGTGCCGCGCTCCGCGGTCCCGACGGCCGCGGCACCGGGCACGCCGCGTTGATCCGGGGTCCGGTGGCGCTACGCCGCTCGATCCCGGTGTTCGAGCCGCAGTCGCCGGCGCTGGCGGCACTCGCGGCTCGCGTCAAGGCCGCCTTCGATCCGCGCCGTATCCTGAACCCGGGCCGTCTCGGCGAGGATGGCTGACGCCGTGCGCACCGATTTCACGGCAGACCAGCTCGCCGACCCGGACACCGCGCAATCCGAAAAGGTCCTGCGCAACTGCACCCATTGCGGGTTCTGCACCGCCACCTGTCCGACCTATGTGCTGCTTGGCGACGAACTCGACAGCCCGCGTGGCCGCATCTACCTGATCAAGGACATGCTCGCCAGCCAGGAGCCGCCCGCCGCCGATACAGTCAAGCACATCGACCGCTGCCTCTCCTGCCTGTCGTGCATGACGACCTGCCCGTCCGGCGTCAACTACATGCACCTCGTCGATCACGCGCGGCGCTGGATCGAGGCGAAATATCGCCGGCCACGCGGCGAGCGGGCTTTGCGCCAGCTGCTCGGCATGGTGCTGACGCGGCCCGCATTGTTCCGGCTGGCATTGCGCTGCGCCAGTCTCGGCCGGCCCTTGGCGCGGCTCCTGCCGGACCGCTTGGCACCATTGCTGGCGCTGGCTCCGCGCGCGATCCCGGCCGCATCGCCGAGCGACCGGCGGCGCGTCTTCCCGGCAGTGGGCGAGCGGCGGATGCGGGTGGCTCTGCTTGCCGGCTGCGCCCAGCGGGTATTGGCACCCGAGATCAATGAGGCGACGATCCGATTGTTGGCCCGGCATGGCTGCGAAGTGGTCGTGCCGTCCGGCAGCGGCTGCTGCGGGTCGCTCGCCCACCATCTCGGCCAGGAAGAGGCGGCACTCGCCTTCGCCCGCGCCGATATCGATGCCTGGGAGCGCGCGCGGCTCGCCGGCGGGCTCGATGCGATCGTGGTCAATGCCTCTGGCTGCGGCACGACGGTCAAGGATTACGGGTTCATGCTGCGCGAGGATCCGGCCTATGCCGAAAAGGCGGCGCGGATCGCAGCCCTCGCACGCGACGTGACCGAGATCATCGATGCGCTCGGCCTGCAGGCGCCGGCCCCGGAGATCGCCGCCCTCGGCCGCCGCGTCGCCTACCACTCGGCCTGCTCGATGCAGCATGGCCAGCGGCTTCATGCGCTGCCGCGGACGCTGCTGGCGCGGGCCGGCTTCACGACGCTCGAAGTGCCGGAGGGACACCTCTGCTGCGGCTCGGCCGGAACCTACAACCTGCTGCAGCCGGGCATCGCCACTCAGCTGCGACAGCGCAAACTCGCCAATATCGCCGCGACCGAGCCCGATCTCGTCGCCACCGGCAAT
>Ga0335075_10001150_pt1 | contig 44133 bp, 48 predicted proteins | sample Lox_Sample_24_FD_206723 | JGI IMG/M metagenome (GOLD analysis project Ga0335075, IMG submission 206723) | Soil microbial communities from Loxahatchee National Wildlife Refuge, Florida, United States - Lox_Sample_2.4 | ecosystem: Environmental > Terrestrial > Soil > Wetlands | place: USA...
CGTGCGCGGGGATGATCCTGCTGGCCAGTGAGATTCTGGACGCCGGCGCGGACGGCCGCGAGGCGGTGCCGCTGGGCGGGCTCGATATCACCGTGCGGCGCAACGCTTTTGGACGTCAGGTCGACTCATTCGAAGGCGATGTCGAGTTCAGCGGCTTCGACGAGCCGGTGCACGGGGTGTTCATCCGTGCGCCGTGGGTAGAGCGGGTCGGTGACGGCGTGCAGGTTTTGGCGTCGGCCGCTGGCCACCCGGTCGCGGTGCGGCAGGGCCGGGTGCTGGCCACGGCGTTTCATCCGGAGGTGACGGGGGACAGGCGCATTCACCGGTTGTTCGTCGACATCGTCAATGGTCGACGTTGAGCCTTCACCATTTACTGGCTAATGCACGGCCTGTTCCGTTCGCGGCGCTTGACTAGACGATGACGCCATCGCCCTACCGGTTATCGAAGTCCGCGCGTGTTGGAGTCGCCCGCCGGGTGGCAATGCCGTTGCTTTCCTGCTCCGACGTCACCCTCGGTTTTAGCTAGACTGGCCTGCGCTGCCGCTGCCGCTGTCAGCCGCGCTTGCACCGCCGTCCCCGCCTGCGCCGACGTTGACCGCCGTCGCCTCCGATATCAGATGGTCCGATACTGTCAACGCCGGGGTTGTACGCGTAATAGGGTCCGCCACCAGCACCGCCTGCGCCGTCGCTGCCTGCGGAACCGGGTCAATTTCCCAGCCAGCGACAATGTCCAGTGTCTTAGAACAAATGTGCGTCACATTGCTCGCACACGAATGTCGATTCACCGAGTGGCACCGTCTGCACGTGTTGGCAGTGGTTACACCTTAACTTCGTGGACTTCCCGGGAGGTAGCTGCTGCCGAGCAAGTGCACGGGCCCTGGCGGCGATCCGCCTCTCTTTCACGGCCTGGGCGAAGCCGAGCTTTCGGTATGGGAGTTTGCGCACCGCAACGACGGTCAGGACACAGATCAGAATGATTCCGACAGAAATTCCGATCGCCGGGTGCTCTGCGTACACCCGGATGGCAAACCAGAGCCGAATGGGGTCGAAGGCGGAGGGGGGCAGCTCTTCTGCCAGGTTCACCGGGTCCATAGGTTCACCGGGTCCATCGATGCATGTTAGGCCCGTCGACGGCCGACGCCACAACTGGCCCAACAGATTTGGGTTTCTGGCTGCGGTCGCCGCCGCAGTATGAAAAGCGGTCGGCGCCTCCGTGGCTAGAGTGTCTTCGCGCAATCGCTAGTAGCGGCACTTGTCGAACTTCTCGCGCAAGCCACGTCACGCAGGTCTGCGTGCGCACAACGGGGCACAGGCGGTGCGTGTCGTTATATGGGTGCATCTTGGAGGCTCGCTTCGTAGTTCAGGAGGGCGGCGAAATTTCGCCGGGTCCTCCTCCTGCACAATGGATCTCGGAATGGCGGCGTAACGTTGCATACCCGGGGATAGCGTCACGTACTTTCCTACCGCCTCTGGATTCCTGAGTTGGAGATGGTGAAGCCGCGGCCCGAGGCGATGGTGCAGGTGACACCGTCGGTTTGTGACACGCAGGTGAACGGGCCGTGGTTGGCGCTTTGGCCGTAGCCAAGGGTCGGAGTGCCCATCCCCGGGTTGCCCTCGCAGCCTTCACCTGTGCAGGGGGTCAATGTGCCGTCAGCGGACATGTGCACAGACTGCGGCGGCGAGAGGGTTTGGCAGTAGACGATGTCTTCCATCTCGCAGCTGATGTTGCGTGACGGGGATAAAAAGACATACGTATCCGCGGTGGCAAGTGGTGCGAAAGCCACTGCGGCGGTGGTGATTCCCGGTCCTATCAGTGCGATCTTTCTCATGCTGTTCTTCATGGGCCGATCAAGACTTTCTTAATGACATTCCTTTCTGGATGAAACGAACAAACCGATGAGAGCTGAGCATCGTCCTGACGGCTACACCCGGTGATCTATAGGGCAGTCGCTACATGCTGGCGAGGCCGGCCCAGTCCGGTGCTTAGGGCAGGTGCAGCCGAGGCGGGGGCTACCGGGATGATCCCGCCTGTGACAGCCACCGCTAGTCCTGCTGCGATTCTTTTGAGAGTCATATTGGGCCTCCTCTCGTAGTCCCGGTAGGCGGAGCTTAGACGCCACCGGGGTCCCGTGCGCAAATTTGCTAAATATCTCCTGAGTTACCGTCTTCCTGGGAAAACCAGCGCATTACGACCGCTTGCGCTTTGCAGTGGCACTCGCCTCGATCACTGCCGCCCCAGCATGGCACTCCTTTCATTTCCCGGCGTGCCCACCGCTGATCGGAACTTTGTCGAAAGCTCGATTCTCAGGCGGCTACACAACGGTTAAAGGTGCGGCTGATGCCTTGGCGAATTCTTGGAGCTGCACCGTGGGTTACGGATGCGGGCGAGTGCGGCCTCCGGTGTGGATGACGACGAACGCCAAGCGGTCAGGGCTCCTTGGTCTACACGACGGGCTGAGCAAAGGTTAGGTGACACGGGATATCTCGTTGTGCGTGCTGAGGTTCCTGGAACTCCGCGGGCCTTATTCTGGGCTACCTGCGGCGGCTCTTACCGTCGTTGGATCTCGAAGGTGAACTCGTGGCCGCAGATGCGGATATGGTCGCCGTCGGTGAGGGTGGCGCTGGGACGCAGGTGCCGTTGTTGCACTTGCACACCGTTTGCCGACCTCAAGTGAGTGATCACGAAACTGCTTCCGGTGTCAATGATTACGGCGTGATGCCTGCTGACGTCGTCGTCGTCGAGGACGATATCGTTGTCCGGAAGGCGCCCGATCCGGGTGGCAGCCGCTTGCAGCGGATAGTGCCACCCGGCAGCGTCGGGCAATCCGGCGACAATAGAGTTGCGGGTAAAAGCGGCGTGCGTGGTGGCCATAGAGCGCTTTGCGGTGGTTTTGGCGGGCTGCTTGGTGTCCAGCCGCTCCTGGCGCAGGATTCGCGCGTGTAGGGCGTTGACTGTGGGCGCCGGGTCGATGCCCAGGTCCTCGGCCAGCAGCGTTTTCAGTCGCCGATAGGCCTTGCGGGCGTCGGACTGACGTTCAGCGACGTAATATGCCGTGATCAGCTTTGCCCATAGTGGCTCACGGTAGGGATGCTTGGCAGCAAGCGCTTCGAGGTCACCAATCACGGCGTGGGCGCGTCCGCAGGCAATTTCGGCTTCTGCGCGGGTGATATGGGCCAACATATATTTTTCATCTCTGCGGTGGCAAACTCGCCGACGAAAACAAAGTTGCGTAAGTCATCAAGTACCGGCCCGCGCCATTCATCCAGTGCCGCCGACAGGTAGCTGCTGGCCTGTTCGAATCGTCCTGCGGCGGCAGCGTTCATTCCGGCGGCCTTGGCGGTGATGAAGCGGTCCAAATCGCAGTCGCCGTCGGCCACGCCGAGTCGATATCCGGGCGGCGCGCTAACACCTGGTAGGGGTCCAGTCCAGCGGTTTCGAGCACTCGGCGCAAGTTGGACACATAGGACTGGATGCTGGTACGTGCTGCCGGGGCAGGCGACTGATCCCAGACAGCGTCGATGAGGGACTCCACGCCGACCGCGCGATTACGGTTGATCATTAGCATTGCAAATACGCCCCGCTGTTTGGGGGTACCTAATGCCACGGGGGTCCCGGCGACGGTCATCAGCAACGGTCCGAGAAGACCGAATCTGACATGAGTTGCGGCCATCGCGCTCCAAACCTGGGGTTATCGGCGACGTTACTTGCCCATTGTGCTGCCGCTGGACCAGTTGGCGACACACGGACTCAATCACGGCGGCGAAGGCTGCGCGTCGAGTTTGGGCATGTTGGATTCAGATTTGTGAGTCATCCTGGGGCCACCGATAGCATGAGCCACTGAACGGTATTGACCGATGACGCTGGCCGGGCTCGTTCGGCCGCAGGAATCGCTGCCGAAACCCGCGCTAGTCGCCGTTGTTGCTGTGGCAACCACCGTCGCTTTTGGGTGAGTCGCAAGTCGTGTAACTGAAACCGCAGTGCGAGGTCTTACGCGCAGCCCGCCCCATTTGCACAGAGGTGCAAATAACCGGCGCCAAGGCCTCCAGCGGGCGACACCCGGCCCAGGTCTTCACCAACGCGCGCTGACCGGCGCGGAGACAAAATGGGTTTGCTGGCGCGAATCGTCTCGATCAGCGTGTCGGCTCGGCGGGCGTTGCGCTGCGGTCGATGTCGGTGTGGTGGCTCGCCACACCGCACCCGTCTCGCCGAGCAACGCCATCAATGGGTACCGCCGGAACGGTGTCGCGCCCACACTCAACCTCCTGGCAGCCACGGTCGCAAACACGAGAAATCGAGCGACAGCTATGTGTACAGCATCGAGCTGGCCAAGCAGGGTCACACATCGTGAATTCTGCGGACTCATCGCGGTCTATTCAGCGACAATTGCGGCGTCACTGCGTCGGCGATCACCGCACTGGATAGGGGTGCTCATGGCGAACAGGGGTGGCCAACGAGCCGCTACTGTCGAAACGGATGCCGTTGGTGCGCACAGTCGTCGCACTGGGCGCAGCGACCATCGGGGCCGCCAACAGCTAGATGGGGTTCCCACTCCGCTCGTCAAACGCCGCCAGCCGTCGTCGACGGCGGTGTTGCTGGTCGCGGCTTTCGGCGCCTTTCTCGCGTTTCTCGACTCCACGATCGTCAACATCGCTTTCCCGGCCATCCAGCGGTACTTCCACCACAGCGACATCGGCAGCCTGTCGTGGGTACTCAACGGCTACAACATCGCCTTCGCCGCTTTTCTGGTGGCCGGGGGCAGGCTTGCCGACCTGCTCGGGCGCAAGCGGATGTTCATTTACGGCGTGGTGTTGTTCACCGTCGCGTCTGGTCTGTGCGCGGCCGCCGATAGCGTCGGCCATCTGGTTGCCTTCCGAGTGCTGCAGGGTATTGGCGCGGCGATTCTGGTACCGGCATCGCTGGCGCTCGTTGTCGAAAGCTTCGACTCCGCTCGCCGTGCCCATGGCGTGAGCCTCTGGGGCGCAGCGGCGGCCATCGCATCCGGCCTCGGTCCACCCATCGGCGGTGCTCTCGTGGACGCGTCAAGTTGGCGCTGGGTGTTTTTGGTCAATCTGCCGCTGGGCCTCGCGGCGATAGTGGTGGCTCGGCGCGGCCTAGTCGAGAGCCGCGCCTCCGGACGACGGCGCGTGCCCGATTTACGCGGTGCGGCGTTGCTGGCGCTCGCGCTTGGGTGCCTCACGCTCGGCCTGGTCAAGGGCTCGGACTGGGGTTGGGTCAGCCCAGCAACCATCGGATCGTTTCTGGCCGGAGTGGTCACGATGGCCGGCTTTGTGCTGAGCTCGCGCAACCATCCGACGCCGCTGATCGAGCCCGCGTTGCTACGCATCCGCTCGTTCACGGCCGCCAACACCCTGACACTGATCGCCAGTGCCGGTTTTTACGCCTACCTGCTCACCCACGTGTTGTTCCTGAACTATGTCTGGGGTTACAACTTGCTGCGCGCGGGCCTGGCGGTTGCACCCGCCGCCTTCGTCGCCGCGGTCGTCGCCGCAATACTCGGACGCGTGGCCGACCGTCATGGTTACCGCGCCATCGTCATCGTCGGCGCGCTGATCTGGGCCAGCAGTCTGCTGTGGTACATCGAACGTGTTGGCTCCCAACCCCATTTCCTCGCGGAGTGGCTGCCCGGCCAAATCTTGCAGGGCATCGGGGTTGGTGCCACGCTGCCGATACTCGGCAGCGCCGCGCTGGCTGGGTTGGCTGCGGGCGGCAGTTTTGCCACTGCTTCGGCGGTGGTGAGCAGCACCCGCCAACTCGGTGCCGTCATCGGGATCGCGCTGCTGGTAATTGTCGTGGGCACGCCGGCTCGCGGCGCCGCCGAAGAAGCGCTGCGGCGAGGTTGGGTGCTGGCCGCGGTCTGTTTCGCGTTGGTCGCGATCGGGGGAGTGTCGCTTGGCCGCACGCGCAACACAACCGCGGCGGTTCGTGACGTCGAGCCTGTGCCGCGCCTCGATCCGCTGGCCGCGCGGGCAGCGCCACGCCACGCCGCACCCCCCGAGGCTCGGCCGACCGCAGCCGGCGAGGTCGATCCGCTCGGCGCCCTGCCGCTGTTCGCCGGGCTGGAGCCGGCCGCACTGACCGAGCTGCGAGATCACGCTGAGCAGGTTGCGTTGGAGGCGGGCTCGTCTCTCTTGCACGCGGGTGAGCCATCCGATGCCCTTTATGTGGTGCGTAACGGGCGCTTGCAGGTGCTCCAAAACGACGTGGTACTTAGGGAATTGGGCCGGGGCGACGTCGTGGGCGAGCTCGGATTCCTCATCGATGCGCCCCGCTCGGCGTCGGTGCGCGCGGTGCGCGACTCCACGCTGGTGCGGCTCACCAAGACAGAATTCGACAAGATCGCCGATGCGGGCGTCCTGGCATCACTACTGCGGGTCCTGGCTACCCGGCTGCACCAAAACCCTCCGCCCGCTGATCCGCGCACGCCCACACCTGAGGTCGTCGTCGCGGTCGTCGGCGTCGACCCCGACGCGCCGGTGCCGATGGTGGCTAGCGAGTTGGTCAACTCGCTGTCGACCCGGCTGCATGTGGTGGACCCGGGCCGAGTGGATCGCGACGGGTTGGAGCGCGCCGAGCGGGCGGCGGACAAAGTCGTGCTGCACGCGGCAGTCGACGAAACCGACTGGCATGACTTCTGTTTGCGCTCGGCCGATCGTGTCGTGCTGGTGGCGAGTCACCCGACGCCTCCGTCGGGACCCCTCCCGGCCCGAGCTGCCGGCGCCGACCTCGTCCTGGTCGGACAGCCCGCCGATCGCGAACAACGGCGCGCGTGGGAGGAATTGCTGACGCCGCGCTCCGTTCATCCGGTGCGCCCCGACGACGCGGCGGCCGACCTGCGTCCGCTGGCCGCCCGCATCGCCGGCCGCTCGATCGGGCTGGTCCTCAGCGGAGGGGCCGCTCGGGCATTTGCGCATCTGGGCGTACTTGAGGAGCTCGAGGCGGCCGGGTTGATCGTCGACCGCTACGCCGGGACCAGCATGGGGGCGATCATCGCGGGGCTCGCGGCCACCGGCCGCGACGCGGCCGCGGTGGACGCGACCATCTACGAGTACTTCATCCGCAGCAACCCGACCAGCGACTACACCCTGCCGTCCAAAGGACTGATCCGCGGGCGGCGCACGTTGGCTGCCCTTCGCAACGCATTCGGCGAGCAGCTCGTCGAGGAACTGCCGCACGAATTCCGTTGCGTCAGCGTCGATCTACTGGATCGGCGGCCCGTCGTGCACCGACGAGGCCCGCTGGCCCACGTCGTTGGCTGCTCATTGCGGGTCCCAGGTCTGTATGCACCCGTCGTCTACGACGGTTCGCTGCACGTCGATGGCGGGGTGCTCGACAATCTGCCGGTCGCCGCTTTGGGGCGTGCGGACGGCCCGTTGATCGCGGTGACCGTCGGCAGCGGTCAAGCCCCGAGCCCCGCCGCTGTGACGAAGCGCTCGCCACGGGTGCCGAACCTCGTCGACACACTCATGCGCACCATGACAATCGGCAGCGCGATGGCATCCTCGCAGGTGCTGGCGCAGGCCGACCTCGCAATCCACGCCGACACCAGCAGCATCGGATTCCTCGAGTGGCACCAGATCGACCGCGCCCGCGAGATAGGCCGGATCGCGGTCCGTGACGCCCTGCCGCAGATCATGGAGCTGGTGCGGCGCTAAGGGTTAGGTGGGTTCTTCACTGCTTGGTGGCTATGTAGCGCGCGGTGCAGTTCTGATTATGTGAAGTGGCATGGATGACGGTTTGGCCGCCCTCGGTGGCGAAGACGAAGTGTTCGTCGCCGTTATAGGAGTTGTGCGCCGAGAATGATCCGTCGGGGTTGAGGGTCGCGGTCAGGCCCCCAAGGTTCAATGTGTTGCCCTGATGGGTGACTGTAAAGGTTTCACCCTCACCCGTGCCCGCGCCGCAGCCCCCCTGATAGTGCCACACGTAGGTGCCGTCGATATCGTCCAGCAGCGTATGTCCGGTCGTGGGCGGTGCGCTCGTCGCCGGTGCGGGCCCGGGTGGTGCGACGGGTTGGGTGTGTGGGGTGTCGTTGGTGCCGGCGGTGCCGACGGGCCGGTTGAAGGGTTGACCGGTGACGATATCGACCAGGACGAAGTTGGTAATGATCGCGGTGGTTGGGAGGACCTCGGCGAGGGCTCCGGAGCGGTAGCCGGCCCAGGCCATGCCCACAAGTGTCACTGCGCCTGTCAAGGCGATCGGCGCGGTGAGGGGATTACCGCTTAAGCCGCGGACGCGCGGTACCCCGTGGGCGTCGACAAGCACGGCGGTACCCGCCTGGAACACCGACTGCATGGTGGTGAAGTGGGTTCCGTCGAAGCCGTGGTTGGTGATCCGGGTGTCTAGCCGCAGCACGACTGGGGTGAGTTCGTGCAGATAGACGGGGATGTCGGCGACGGTCAGCGGGCGTCCGCCACTCCAGTAGACGTTGTCGGCGTTGAGCGCTTCGACAAACCCGCTCGCGTGGGCGGGGTGGGTGCCCAGGAAGTTGATCATGTTGTCGCGGTCGATTCCGGCGTTGTTGGCGGTCCCGCCATAGAGGCCCTCGCGATCGCCGGGGAGCGGCTGGGTCGCCACGGAGTCGCCGTCGCCTCGTGGTTGCAGGGTCGGCGGCGGCTGTGTGGAAGTCGGCGGCGGCGAGGCCGCCGGTGGCATGAATGCGTCGGCCCCGGGGTCGGTGGCCGCGGTTAGTACCAACTCCCCGCGGCTCGCCTTGGGATGACAGGACATTGTGGCCCCGATGAGCACGACCGCCAGTAGCGCGATCAGCCGATCACGCTTGGACCGGTTGGCGACGCGGCGCAGTTTGTAGGACTGGTGGCGCCCCGCGAGCGCGGGAAGGGGCGGCATGTGGTTATTGGTCACGGCAGGTATTCCTTCCAACCCGGTCAGGGCTGCTACTGATCCAACCCTGGTCGCACGTGCGCCAGTGTGGTTTTCATCCATTTGTCGTTTCCTGGCGCCGGCGATGCTCGGTGTTAGCGTGCATGCCCGGACCGGGCTGGCGAGCGCACCTGTGGCGATACCCGGCTGTGGGCAGCTGGCTCCGATTGCGCATCAAACACCGTTCGCTCGTTGTTGAGGTCATGGCAAGGTTGAGGCGGACACCTTGGAGAATTCTTGAAAAATCCCTGGGTATGCCGCGCTCGGCAGTGCGGTATGACGGCCCGAGGACGAGGGCCGTCCGACGTGGTGCTATCGGGTTAGTGGATCCGCCGATCGGCCGGGTCAGGGGCGTGGATCGAAGTTGCCCTGCAGGTTCCCGCGGTCCCGTTTTGTGAGGTCGTCGGGTCCCCGGGTTCGGCCTTCTCGGAGGTCTTGCACGCGATAACCGGGAAAACGGTCTCCATGCCGCTTCGACCTTTGATTTCGACGGATTCGCTCGTGCCCCAGAGAAATTGGTCAGCAGCGGCACGCTGTACGCCGCTGGTCGCTATCACTGCTGCCCGCCCTTGGCGGCCGGCCAGCCCGGACAGTCGGAAGCGACGGTTCTGTTAGCTTCTCGACTGTCGCCGTCCTGCCCTAGACCTACGCTTTATGAGATCCCCAGCTTCAACACACGGTTGTCGTCCGTGTCGGACAGGTAGAGCGTGCCATCCGGTGCGACCGCCATGTAGGTGGCCCAGTTCAACCCCTCGAAGGGGAGCACCGTCTGTGTACCACTGGGCGTCAGCTTGAGCACCTGCACGGGCATCGGGCGATCGCCAACTGAGTTGAAGGCGGGATAGAGGCCTAAGTTGCTGACGTAGACGCTGCCCTGTCCGTCGACCGCGAGGCCGAACTGCGGCCATTGAAGGCCGGTGAATGGCAACTCGGTCTGGACGCCGGACGGCGTGAGCTTGAGCACCCTTGGCGGATGCGGCGGGCACTGCGCCACATAGGCAGGGTCCGCCTTCCACGCGTGGTCGATCACGTAGACGTTGCCATCCTTGTCTTCAACCGGCGACATCGGAAGGTGCAGGCCGTTGAACGGGAGAGTGGTCCGGTGCGAGGCAGTCGATACCGGCGCGTCCATCTTGAACACCCTGGCCTGGTCGTACCAGCAGCCCTCCTGCTCGGACACGTACAGATTGCCCGCATCGTCTGTCGAGAGCCCCTCGACAGCGCAACCCCCGCCCTCGGGACGGCACTCCTGCGCGGTGTTTGCCAGCATCACCGGGGTGTTCGATCCTGCGGGCAGCTTCCAAATCTGTGACGGCCAGTAGTGGTCGGCCACGTAGACGTTCCCATCCTTATCGACGGCCAGCGGCCCCGGGAACTTAAGACCCGTGAACGGGAGAACGGTCTGAGTCCCGGCCTTATCGAGCTTCACCACACGGTGGTTCTTCGCGTCGGACACGTAGACGTTGCCCTGAACGTCCACGGCCACGCCATTGGGCGCGTCCAGGCCCGTGAACTGGACCTCTGTCTGGCCTGCCGGTGCGTGCGAGGTGGCAGGGGCCGCCCCGGTGGCGTCGCGCGTTGGAGCCCCACCGCAGCCGGCCAGCAGGACAGCCGCCACGGCCAGGACTGCCATGGTGCGTAGGGCCGGGGGCACCACGGCTGAGACGACGGGGGCTGAGCGAGTTGCCGCAATCACCGAAGCCGGTGCAGCCGCCGCGATTAACGTCCTCATTATGATTCTCCTCCGAAATTGGTCCCGTTGGTGGGCGGGGCTGGGTGTTGGTTGGCGGCGACGAGGCCGCGGGGGGCATGAACGCGTTCGCCCCAGAGTCGGTGGCCCCGGTAAGCGCTACTCCCCGCCGGTCGTCTTTGGATGACACGACGTACTGGCACCTACGGCCGCGCTGAGCACAACCACCAAAACCGCGATCAGCGGATGACGCCTCGACCGGGTCGCGGCGCGGTTGTGGTCATCTGTCAATCGGCACTCCCTTCACCCGGCCAGAGCTGCTATTGATCTAACCCTGGTCGCACAGCCGTGATTATCTTTTCCATCCATGTGTCCTCACAGTTCGGCAGCGGTATGAGATCACGGCAAGGTTGAGGCGGACACCTTGGGGAATTCTTGAAAGACCGGTGGTGTGCCCCGTCGCAGTGCCGGGGGCCGGTCGACGAAGGCCATCCGACGTGGTGCTGTCGGCTTAGTGGATCCGTCGATCCGCGGGTTCAGGGGTGTGGATCGAAGTTGCCCTGCAGGTCGCCGTTGGCGAGTTGGGCCTTTTCGGGGGTCTTGCGCGCGGTAACCGGAAATACGGTCTCCACCCCTTTTCGACCTTTGATCTCGACGGATTCGCTTGGCCCCCAATTAAATTGGTCAGCAGCGGCATGGTGTACGCCGATGGTCACTATCACTGCTGCACGCCCCCCTGACCGCCGGCGAACCCAGCCAACCGGAATGCCACGCTGACCGCATCACCGATCACCGCGTCGGCCGATCTCGTCATCGCGGCCAGTGCGGCCATGCCCCGCACCACACCCCAGCCCATGTGGATCGGCAAGCCGTCCGGGCCACGAAGCGGCAGCTCAAGCCCGAGATCGTCGACAAGCCGATTCGCCGCGATCCCAAAGCCGATCACCAGCTCGGGCCGCCTCCAGGAACCTCTGCTGCTCCCAGACCGCCAACAGCCCATCGCCCGCGCAGTGATTCAGCGTGCCGTGATGGGCGCGCGGGACATCGCCCAGCTGTTCCACGACGTGTGCAGACTTTGCGCCACTAAAAGCCCGGTGACACGCGTAAATTCAGCGACAATAATTCTCGTCAAGTCGACGCTCATCGCGCCAGAAAAGCGAGGTCCCTGGGCGTTGGGTTTAGCGAATCTTTTGCCGATTTTACGATAATTGTGCCGATCTTTTGCTAGTTTTACGGCTGGAAGGTAGCAAAGCCTCCGGCCGGCCGGCAGGCTGGACTCAATATCGAGCGCGGAGGATAAATGATGGTACGGCCTGTCCATACTCACCTAATCATCATGGCGTTAGCCATGGGTGCAATAAGCGGTTGTAGTTCATCCACGCAACAGGCAAACACATCCACGCAACCGGCAAACACATCCACGCAACCGGCAAACACATCCACGCAACCGGCAAACACATCCACGCAACCGGCAAACACATCCACGCAACCGGCAAACACCTCAATAAATACCGTCCAAGTGCCGTTGTACCAAGAGTTTGAAGCAGAACGCTCAGTCGGGCCGAACGGCAAATCCATCGACGCCAGTCTGGCAGGAAAAGATTACCCATCCTCGACCGGAATGTGGGTTGGCTGCAGCGGTGAACCCGCGACGACGACCTACCACCTCTCCCACAAGTACAACCGGCTGCAGGCGACTGCTGGACTCCAGCCGCACACGCCCGAACAACTCAACGTCAACGTCACGATCTCCGGCGACAATCGCACCTTGGAGCAATTTGCACTTACCAAGCAGAATCCGGTGCCGGTCGACGTGAATCTCAATGGAGTTGACTCGCTCGTCGTGGCGGCAATTGCCGTTAATAATCAGCTCTGCGGCTCGTCAGGCACACCCTACGGCGCCCTCGGCAACGCCGAACTCACCGAAGTATCCGGCGGCTAGTGTCGTGAGTCATTAATTCGGGTGCAGTAGCTGGCGATGCTAGCCAGGATTTGGTCGGCGGTCTTGGTCCACACGCCGGTGCGGGGGTTGTCGTTCCAGGTATCGATCCAGGCTCTGATATCGGCGTTGAGTTGGCGTACCGAGGTGTGGGTGCCGCGGCGCAGTTTCTCGGTGGTCAGCTCGGAAAACCAGCGCTCGACCAGATTGAGCCAGGAGGCGCTGGTCGGGGTGAAATGCGGAACGAATCTGGGATGTGCTGTGAGCCAACGCTTCACCGCGGGGGTCTTATGGGTGGAGACGTTGTCGACGACCAGATGCACGTCGGTGTCGGCGGGCACGTTGGCATCGATGGTCTTGAGGGAGCTGAGGAATTCCTGGGCGCGGTGGCGGCCATGCAGCTCGCCAATGACCTTGCCGGTGGTCACATCTAGTGCGGCGTAGAGGCCGGAGGTGCCGTGGCGCACCTAGTCGTGGCTGGCCGGCGCCGGCGTGCCCGGCAGCATCGGAAACCCCGGTTGGCTTCGATTAAGCGCCTGGATTGCGTCTTCTCGTCCACACACAGCACCAGCGCCCGCTCGAATGGGTTCAAATATAACCCGACCACGTCGCGGACCTTGTCGACTAATAGCGGATCCTTGGACAGTTTCCACGAATCCTGTTTGTGGCGCCAATCCGAACGCCCGCAGATCCGCGACAACGCCGACTGGCTCATCCCCAGCTCGGCCGCCAACGATCGCGTGGACCAATGCGTGGCATCGCTCGGCGTGGTCTCCAGGTGCGAGTAATCACCGCCTCGACATGGTCATCGGAGACCGTGCGCGGCCGACCTGGCCGATCCGCTTATCAAGCAGGCCGTCGAGCCGATCGGCGACAAAACGCGATCGCCACTTGCGGGCACTGGCGACATGGACATCGAGCTTGTCAGCGATCGCGGTGCACGCTCATCGTCGGTCAACGTCACCGCAGGAGCAAAAGGGCTCGGCAACCACCAAGTTTAAAACACTACCAGTGAATTAATGACTCACGATACTAGCGTTTATGCGCTCGGCGTCCAGGCCAAAATTCGGGGGCTCCACGCCGGGACGTTTTGGCGGTTAGTTGACGTACTCGCTGCCACAGTAACTGGCGAGATGGGGTTCTTCCCAAGAACCGGATGAAAGTCACAAGGCACGCGACGAAGATCAGACCAGAGCAGCAGCCAACCCGACGCCGCGACAGCCGCCTCGTCGAGCAGGATGGCGAGCACGCCGGTTCGGAAGCATGCGTAGCGCCGTGCGGTCACGCCAAACAGTCGACGCCTCGACTGGACCGAACGCTACCTGCGGCCCGGGCGGTGGCAGGCCGGAACCGGTTGCGGGGGTGCTGACGCTTGGTGGATCCGCCGATCCGCGGGGCTCAGGGACGTGGGTCGAAGTTGCCCTGCAGGTTCCCGTTGGCGAGTTGGGCCTTTTCGGGGGTCTTGCGCGCGATAACCGGAAATACGGTCTCCATCCCGCTTCGACCTTTGATCTCGACGGATTCGCTTGGCCCCCAATTAAATTGGGCAGCAGCGGCACGGTGTACGCCGCTGGTCACTATCACTGATGCCCGCCCTTGGCGGCCGGCCAGCCCGGACAACCGAAACGCCACGTTGGTCGCATCGCCGATCACAGCGTCGACCGATCTCGTCATTGCGGCCAATGCGGCCATGCCCTGCACCACACCCCAGCCCATGTGGATCGGCAGCCCGTCCGGGCCGCGCAACGGGAGCTCGGGCCCGAGCTGCTCTACAAGCTGATTCGCCGAGAGAGCGAAGTCGATCGCCAGCTCGGCTGCATCCGGGAACCGGTCCACCTCCCAGACCGCGAACATCGCATCGCCGGCGTAGTGATTCAGTGTGCCCTGATGTGCCTGCAGGACGCCGCCTAGCTGATGCCACAGTGTGTGCAGGCTTCGCGCCATAACTTGCTCGTCTGTTACCTGGGAGATCGTCGAGTAGTTGACGATGTCGCCCACAAGCATCACCATCGCCGCTTGGCCAATCCGGGCTCGTGTGACCCGCGGGGCGACCTTGGCGACGGCGGTGAACCGCTGCGAGGAGAAGGTAAGTGCCACATCGCCGATCCGGATCTCGTCGCCGGGGCGAATCGGCAGTAGAACCGCGCGTTCGAGCCGCACACCGTTGAGCGACGTGCCATTGCTGCTGGTGTCGACCACGAAAGCCTGATCGCTTGCGGCGTCCAGCCGGATCTCGAGGTGAGTGCGGGAGATCTCAGGGTCGTCGATGACCAGCCTGCGTCGCTCGCTGATGCCCGCGCATTCCCGACCCACAAACAGCTGATCAAAAATCGGCACGTTACGTTTGGAGCCACCCTCGTCGACGACGAGATAGCCCAGTGGCTCGTCGGGCTGCCCGCCCGCCACCTTTTCGAACGCCGCCATCATCCCCTCCCTGCTAGCCGTCGCCGCGCCTACTCGGCTGCGCGCGTTCACCAGCGCGGCTAGCCCGCTGGGTATCGAATACGTTGCAGGACAACGCTCTTCCATCGACGGGACGTACCCGCTGGTTCGTTGGCGTCACAACTGTCCTTCATGCCTGGCGTCTGGTGACGGAGCAGACACTACCGGCTGGTCAGGCGGGGTGAATACGCTTTGGCATATCGGCTTTATTAACCGACTTTAGTGCCAAGAGCGGATTACCGCGTTCGCAGCAGGCGCTGCTGAGCCTGCTCGCGGAGGTCGAGGGCGTGCACGCCGAACTGGGCCACCCAGTGGCTGTAGGACCGGTAATTCTCGCGCCATAGTTCAGGCGCGTTGAACGTCGCAAGAAAGTATTGATCTGCCACACCTACCAGTTGCTTACGACCAAGTGCCGTTGCGGCGGCGTAGAGCGCCCATGACCGTGAGAAGTTGAGCCCGGCCGCGTGGACTTTGCTCACTTCCTGAGGGGCCAGCGGCCGCACGGTGGTGACCGCGTCCAAAACCCTTGCGAGATCTGCATCTTCCATAACGTTGGGGTCGGCACTGTGCGCGTCGCTGAGGGCAAGGAGGAGGTTGGCACAGGGATCGAAAAACCCACTTATTCGTCGGCTCGCTTCCGAGCACGGTTCCTCCCAGCGCCTCGCCAACACCGGCACAACGGTGCGACGAAGGGCGGCCGCGTCTCCAGGAACGAAGCGGAGGTACCAGCGGTGAAGAGCGAACACGGCGAACGAAAGGTTCTGATATTCAGCCGCAGAGAATTCGGCGCCCTCGACATGGTCCGTGATCCAGCGACGCAGCTGAGAAGTGACCGCCATGGCTAACGGCGTCATTTCCGCTGAGGCCGATTCTCGATCGAGAATCAGAAACCACGCGAAGCCGTAAGGGATCTCCTGATTGAGTTCCCCGCCATTTACCCACGCAAGCTCACTGCGCAGGCCGTCGGGAGATATTACGGACTGGGCAATATCGACGAACTTTGTATCGTTGGTGAGGCGTGAGATGACGCGGAGCGCGTAGTTCCCGTGGACTGCACTGTGCCAATCGACGCATCCATGGAAGACCGGGTGCGTAGTGTCGTCGCGCACAACACACTGGGTAATCGGCGCCGAAAGCGCTCGAGCTGCGTTCGGCACACCACCGGCAAGATCCAGAGCGAAGGGCGGCTGAGTCGCACCAGTCGGGCTGCGGCGAGAGGACTCGCGCCCGTCAGCCCACAGCGAGCAGGCCGCTACAAGAAGTAGGTTTGCTACGACGCCGACCAGGGCCAGCCGGGTGAGGTAACACAGCCACGCTCGCTTTCCAGCGTCGCCAGACGTCGACATGCCTCTTATTATCTAGTGCCCTTGGGGCTGCCACGTCCGCTTTGCGGTTTGATCCCACGCAGCTTACTGCCAAGAAAATTCCAAGACGTCCGCCTCAAACTTCGGCCATGCATTCCACCGGTCTAAAACGGATTTGGTTCCTACGCTATGAGCACAGCCACACACTTAGCTGCACCAAAAGGGAAACCACAGATTCCTCAAGAGAGGTCAACAATGACTACGAGACATCCTCGTGCACGGCACTTCCTCAGGCAATGGTCCTCGCCTATCGCCACCGCGATCTTTGCCGCGGCGGGAGCCGGCGTCATAGCGTCCGCACCACCAGTCGACGCGCAGCCACCGGGGACCCTCTGCGGTCACGTCGAGACGCGCCAGGGCGTCGCGCTACCGGTCATTGTGCTCAACGGCAATCCTGACTGTATGACGGCGGTTCAGGTTGCGTCGGACTATCTGACCCGACCACGACCCACCGACCTTGGCACCCTGCAGCTCATGAACATCAACGGTTGGCAGTGCTCCGTGCCTTTGCTTCCAGGGCGCTCTCACGCCGACTCCTATCTGGAGTGTGATCAGTCAGGCGACAGTTTCAAAATCGGCAACTGAGATAATCCGATCATTTTGAATGCGCTCCAAGCTCGTGTTTCAGGTGCGCCGGATCGGTTGTCTAGCAAGTGAATGCACTCCGCCCTGCCGCCGAGGTGTTTGGCGAGGAATCGGTCGGCCCGGTGGTAGAAGTCGAGGCGGTTCTCGGGCGTGACGAGTCCGTGACCCTCGTTCTCGTACATCACGTATTCATGATCAATCCCGCGCTCCGCCATGGCTGCAACGATCTGTTCTGACTCCGCCCGCCTCACACGTGGGTCGTTCTCGCCTTGAGCGATGAGGATGGGGATTTTGATGTCGTCGACTCTCGACAGCGGCGAACGCGACCACAGGAAGTCCTTGTCCTCACCAACTCGGGTGTGCCACATCGCAATGGCCGGCTTCCCGTACTCGGGGAACGACTCGATGAAGCGTGGTCAGGTTGGGCGGGCCGACCATCGAGATCGCGCACATGAAAACGTCAGGGGTAAACGTCGCACCGATCAGCGCGGCGTACCCGCCATAGGATCCACCATAGATAGCCACCCGCTCACCGTCGACAATGCCTTGCGCGACAAGGTGATTGATGGCATCCCACAGATCGTCGTGCATCTTGGCGCCCCACTCGCGGTCACCGGCGTTCAAAAAGTCCTTGCCATAGCCGCTGGAGCCGCGGAAATTCACCTGCACACACAGGTAGCCGCGGTTGGCGAGCCACTGCGCCTCGGCATCCAGTCCCCAGCCCTCCCGCACCCACGGTCCGCCATGAACGACCAGGACAGCCGGCAGGTTGGTGCGCTCGACGCCGGCAGGAAACGACAGATAGCCGTGGATGGTAGCCCATCGCGCGCAGTAAAGTGAAGGGCTCCATCGGCACCAGCGGGTAGTCGTTGAGCTGCGGGCGTTGGTCGAACAGGAACGTCGCAGTCTTACTATGGCGATCCCATCGATAGAACTTCGCGGGCCCGGAGCCGCCAAACCACACCAGCCAAGTCGCGTCGTCGTAGTCTCGGCCACTGATGACCAATTCGCCAGCATTGAGCCGCTGAAGAGCCTCCACGTCGCCGCGGATCGCGTCGTCGAAGATCCTGTACTCCAAGCGATCACGGTACACCGTAACGGCTTGGATCGCGCGCGTGTCGGGGTTTATCAGCACCCCGGCAATGTCGTATTTTGGGTCCTCGGCGATCAGCTCGACGGCGCCGGTCGCGATGTCCATCGTCACCAGTCGTGCGGTGTTCGCGTCGACTGATGTCTGGATGTCGATGCCCTTGCCGTCCTTCGTGAACGCAACGGGCCCCGTCGATTCCGCATCTTCCGGCGCTACCCCCAACAGTGGCCGCCAGTCGGACGCCTCGTCGTCGCGCACCAAAATCGCCGCGCCGCCATCGGGCGTCGTCGCGACCGCGCCGCGGACCTTCAGGTCGTCGTCGACCACCCAGGCGACAAAGCCAGGGTTTTCAACGATCTTCTTCAGCTTCCCGGTCGTCAGGTCCAGGTGGTACACGTCGTGCAGTTGCGGATTGTCCTTGTTCAAGCCGAGGAGCACATCATTCGGAAATCGCTTCTGGTGGGAGATGATCCGGCATTGCACATCCTCGACCGGTGTGAGGTCACGCTCTACCCCCGTCTCCAAGTCGACGTCGTAGAGGCGGAAGTTCTCGCTTCCGTCCTTATCCCGCATGTACAGGAGGTGGCGGTTGTCGTATGCCCATAGGTAACCCTGGATCCCGCGGGCGCTGTCGTGGGTCACCGGGCGCTCGTTTCCCGTTCCGGCCTCGCCGACGAAGACGTTGAGCACGCCGTCCAGTGGTGCAACATATGACAACCGCTTGCCATCCGGCGAGATCTGCGCCGCCGTCCGCTCTGGGTGGCCCAGCAATACTTCGAGCGGGATGAGCTTCACATCGGCCATTTTTGGGCCTTCCTGTTTCATTTCTCGACGAATCAGAACGCAGTGACGGTGGTATCGCTACCAACGAACATGCCGTGCCCAGTGCCGTCGTTGGCGAAGCGAATGCCGTCGTTGCTCGCCACGACCGTCCACCCCTGGATGTGGTAGGTCTTGCCTGGGACGACGGTGTCAAAAGGCGCATGGTTGTAGCCGGTGCCGATGTTCGCACTCCGATAGCTGAATTGGCCTGACGCGGTGACGAAGGCCTGGTCGTCGTCCGCTGAGGCGTGGACAAAACTGCCCTGGCAAATCACGTTAGGGCCGATGCCCGGAGTTGAATCGTCGGAGCCGATTTCGCAGAGCATCGGTGGTGTCCGGGTGTTTACCTTCGCGTCGTGTCCTGTGGTGGGATCGGCGGTTGCGAGCGGCGCGAAGGTCAGTGCGACGGTGCCGAGCCCCACTAGTGCAATTGCCCTCACCTCAGTCCTTAATCGCTTTCCGCATTTTGTCGGTCCTTTCGTTGCTGCAGGCACGTGTGCGGCCGGTTGCGCTTCTAGGTGTCGGTGGTGCAGCGCACCGTGCTTGTAGGGAAGGCTGCGGCGGTTGCCTTGGTGGATTCTTGGAATGCGCTCCCGCGAACTGCGCGGCTTTAGCGCACTGGTGAGTTGCTCGATGACGTGTTGGCGATCTTGATCCGCCCTTCGTCGAGTAGCTGCGGGTTTGCCGTTACCCTGCGGTGAGTGTCGCACCAGGTGACGGTTCGTGAGGGTGTTCTGCAGCTTTGCCTTGACTTGCACTTCCCGATCTGATCTTTGCTCGTCATGATGTTGGCGGAAGGCACCCGGCGCTTCTTGACACAATCGGCTTGCGGGCGAGCAACTTCAACCAGCTCTGCCGAGATGCCGCTCACCACCGCACGGGGAGTTCGACCAACCCGCCGAACAACATGTCGGTGCGTAGGTTTAACTCCTCCACGCCGACGGCCAGCTGCATCGCGGGGAACCGAGAAGCCAGTTGAGAAAGCACCGCATGCAGCTCAATTCGGGCCAGCGGGGCGGCCATGCAGTACCGGCCGCGGTGGCCGAATGTCAAATGTCCCAATGCTCGCCGGGTGATATCGACTCGATGCGGCTCGACAAACACCGATGGGTCATGATTGGCCGCGCCGATACTCATCAAGACGAGATCCCCGGCTTTGATGGTGACCCCGTCGAGTTCGAGGTCGGTTCGCGCATAGCGTGGGAACAGGCCGTTGCTACTGCGCGCCGCCCGCAGGGTCTCCTCGACCGCATTGGAGGCCAGCGACGGGTCGTGCGCCAGTGCGTGCCACTGTTCGGGGTTGGCCAACAACAACAATGCGCCCAGCCCGATATGGGGAACCGGGGAACCGTGCCCGGCCCACAACAGTCCTGCGGCCAGGCGGGCGGCCTCGTCGTCGGAAACCCCTTCGGTAGCACACAACCCGGAAATCACATCATCGCCAGGATCTCGCCGCTTGCGCGCGACCAGCTGCCGGCTGTAGGCGTACAGCTGGGCGAAGGCTTGATCGCAGCGGTCCCAGCCGTGGGTGTCGGAGGCGTTGATGATCCATGAGCAGAACCACTCCCTATCCTCGGACGGCACGCCGAGGAGCTCGCAAATCGCCATTACCGGCAGCGGCACCGCAACGGCGGCGCGCAGATCCGCCGGTGAGCCGTTCGCCGCCAGGTCGTCGAGCAGCCGAGTGGTCGCGGCATCAACCCTTGCGCGCAGCGCCTGCAAGCGCTTGGGCGTGAAGTGCGGCTGCAACAGGGCGCGCTTGCGTGCGTGGTCGGCGTGCTCGGTGGCGAAGTTCGGCATCGATCCGCCGAACTTGCCCGATTCGTGCATCCGGGCGGCGGTGTCCGGCTCCGGGGGAGCCACGCCGAGCCGGTCGTCGTCGTAGAGTCGCAGCACCTCCGCGTGGCCGGTAACGAGCCAGGCCGGATCACCCGCCGGGGTACGAACACGGTGGACCACGCCGTTAGCCTGCAGCTCACGCAGGCTAGGTGCGAACTGCAATGGATGTGCCTGCTCGAGGGGTAGCTGTGGCGCGGCGACCATGACGGCGACTTAGGTTGTCTTGCTGGGCCGCGACCAGATGGGCGCGGTGTGACGCGCCCGTGACAGCGACACCGGTCGCTGAGTGCCGTTAAACTCGCGCCTCCGCATTTGGCTGAAGGTGAAGAGTTTCAGCGTTAATAGCCGAATAATGACATTTCGTTGCCGTCGGCGTGAACGCTGCCGCCTCCTTGCACCAGCTCTGAGATCGTGCCGAGGCAGACGATGGGCAGCGGCGAGCTGGTGTGACTATCCGTCTGTTCTGCGATAGTGGCGCCCGGGCGATGTTTGCGGGTGATTTTCATCTGAAAGCCTCCTCTGAAGCGGAAATTCACCGTGGGCTGACGAATTTACCGGGGAATTTGATAGCTCGTAGGCGTTTGGCAGTTTCCGGCAAAAGCCACTGCGCAGCGATTCCGGGGCCCCAAGGCATGGCGGTGGTGAGGCAGCTACGGCGTTTCGTCACAGCTGGTTCTCCTGCTGGCGAAGCCAGATTTCCAGGCTCACGGCAGCCTCAAACGCGGCGGCAGATCGCACGACCCCAAACTGCGCAGCCTCCATCGAGGCTCGCCAGGCTGCCTGGTCGACATAGCCGCGTTGCGCGATGAGCGGTCGATCGGTCAACAATTGATATACCTCGCGGTTGGCTGCGAGCCCTTCATAGATCGCTTGCGCGGGTCCGCTTTTGGTGCGGCGAGTGCGAATTTGTTCGGGCAGGATCCCGGCCAGCGCTCGCCGTTGCAGAAGCCGGTCTTGCCCCGAAATAACCTGCTGCTGCCAGGGCAACGAGTACATGAATTCCACCAACGGCCGATACAGCAGCGGATATCGCCATCGGTAGGCAGTGGTGTTTTGGGCCCAACGTTGGCCGGCGCCACACGCCATCCGCCAAATCTGCTCGTAATAAGCCTGACCCCGTACGGTCGGCATGCGCGGAGTCGGCGCGCCGACCGCGCCGTCGCCGACCCCGGTTTGCTGTAACAGACCGGGACACACCCATGAGCAACGCTGCGCAATTGGGCTCTCGTACTCATAGCGGATCGCGTGACCGCGCAGATAACTAAACGCCGGTATTGCAGCGTTGGTGAGCAGTTGATGAGTCAGGGAACGTCCGCCGGCGCCCGCTCGCCACTGCGCGACTTGGCGAACCGCGGAGATCAGCCTCAGGCGTCGGACGTGATCGGCGACATGAATCGGGTGATCGGTTTCCCCGAATAGGACTTGGTCGCCGCCAAAGCCCGAGAGGACCACATCGACTCTGTTTGCGCGGCAAAGCGTTTCATATTCGGTGAACACCGGCCAGGTGATGTGGAGTCGGCTTGGCTCTTCGATTGGCCGGGTGGGGAGTACCGAAAATGGTTTGTGTTTGTCGCCGTCGATCAGATGCCCGGGAAGCCGTTTCTCCGCTCGGACGACCTGAATCCAGGAAGACTCGTCCGATGTTGTCGAGGCCGGGTAAATGACCGAAATGGTCGCGAAATTCTCGAGGCCGAGGTGGTGCCCCGTGCAGGCGATGCTCGATGAGTCCAGCCCCCCGGACAGTTCCGACCAGGTCTGCCCGTCGACCGCGGTGCTTATCGCCGACTGTAGAAGCTGACGGAAATGCTCGTCGTAGCCGCGAGGATCGCGGTAGCGAAGTTCCGGGACGTCGCCCAGCCACCACGTTTGAAGTTCGCTACGGCCTGGTGCGCGGTAGTGCAATGTGCGGCCCACGCCGAGCCGCCTGATGTCGCGATAGATGGTGCGCTCGCTGAGGCACTGGCCATGCAACAAGAATTCGGCGATGTAGCTTTCGTCGAGATCCCGGCAAGGTAGGAGCTTTGCTAGCAGTGACAGATGGGAGCCGAAATAGATCGTTTGTCCCCGCGTCGAGTAATAGAGGGGTAGCACGCCTACCGCGTCATGGGTCAGTACCAGCGAATGTGTTGTCTCATCCCAGACGACTAGGGCGTACTCGCCGAGCAGATGCGCCTGGACGTCCGTACCCCAGCGCCGGTACGCCTCGGCGACCAGTAGCTCGTACGGGCACGGTTGCGCGCCACCAAGGCCCAGCTCAGTCAGCAGGGTGCTGCGGTTCGCCAGAAAGCCACGCCACCACACCCGGCAACCCACAACGCCCGAGTCGACCTCGGCTGCCACCCGGGTCGCTGACGACACGTCGACCCATCCGGCGAACCCTTGATCCGCCGGCTGCAACCGGTACCGGTCGTTGACGGCGGTCATGGCTACATCGACGCGATCACGGTGTAGTCGCTGACATCGGCAAGCCTTTCCAGGATCGGGGTGCTGTCATATTCGACCCACGCGTGACATCGAAACGCCGGAAACCGCCGAGCGCCGATGCGATGGACAACCGGCAGGCCAAGGCCACGCAAATACGCATACAACGAAAGTGACCTAGCCAGACAGTCATTGGGCGCGCGGCGTCGCACGTAGAAGTTCTCCGCGCGCATAAACGCCGCCCGCGCTATCTGCACGTCGACGGAACTAGCGCTGGCGGCCCCCGGGCCGCCTCCGTGTCCCAGTCTCTGGTAAACGGCCCCGAAACCCTCCCTACGCAACGCGAAGCCCATCCGCAGCATCCGCAGCCATGCCCGTGCGGCAAGCAAGGACCTGCGAGGGGTTCTCCGCGGTCGAGGCGTTGGATCAACAGCATGCGCAGGTGCCAGATGGTCCGAATCCAGGAATCCGCGCGCCGCACAACTCGCGACAAAGGCGTCAAGCATGCCGGCCAAGCGCCGCGACGACTCGTCCCGGCCCAAGGCTTCTTTCGCCGCGGCCACGGAACCGTGTGCATTTCGCAGCTCTCGCCACATGCGCGACGCATCTTCATCAAGGAAATAAAAAGCCGATGTCGGCAGATCCATCACCAAAGTGAGGCCGTCGACTTCGGCTGCCCGGACTTGTCGCGAAATCACCACCGCGCCGAGGGAGTACGTCCCTGAGCGTCCGGACGAATCGTCATTTGCTCCCGGTGGCGTTGCAACTGGTGCAGCCCCCAAAGCATCAGCGGTTAGCGCTGTTGTCCGCCGGGAGAGGCGAACCCTTCCGTTATGTAATCCCATGTCGGCAAATGCGTCTCTATTACTGGCGCTCGGGGGTAACTCTCATCGGAAAACGCCTCCTCCCGCGACGCCAAGCCTTCATCGAATGGCCGATGAGCCTACCGGCAAAAACGGCAGATCGTGGCTGCTGCCCGCTATTTCATGACGAATACGGCAGAGACGACTATGGCGAATTACCGGTCATGCAGGGACACCGTGCAACAGTTAATCGATGAATACTGTACCTTCATCGATGGGGTCGTAGCTGATGTATATCGGATACGCCAAGAAAAATCTAGTCCCGGTATTCATCACGTCGGTGTCCGCCGAGATTGTTGGGCCGGTATTCCCCACCACCGTGTACGAGTAGAGCGGCAAACCGTCGCTCGTGTAGACCTCGATTTGTGTCCCCGGCGGCTCCGGTTGGCCCACCGGAGGACCGCCGACGAGTATGGATGTCGGGATGGTCCCGTAAATGCCACCGGAGTCCATTTCCGCGGTCACCGGCACTGCGCCACCGCCGCCGACCGACACCTCCAGGGCACCCTGCGGCACGCCCTCAATCGAGGTGAGGGCGGTTAGCGGGTTAGGCCCGAACTCCAGGTAACCTGCGGTTTCGTTGATGAGCGCCCCTTCGCCAAGGTCGCCTGGCAACGCGGTGATCACACTGCCGGTGTCTGGTTCAATGTTGGGCTGCGCCGCAATACCCATCGTGCCGTCTGCGTTGTTGCCACTGTCATAGCCCTGCAAGGAGTAATAGTCCAAATTAAAATAGTTGCTAGGAGATGTCGGATATGCGAAGAGCGCGAGGTCAACGGTGGTCGGTGAGGTGACTATGCCGTTACCGAAATCCACGGTCGTGTTTGGATCTTGGACGTACCAGACGATTATGTTGGGGTCGGCTGAGTCAGGGCCGTAGCCGACGTGACCAAAAGTTAAAGGCGTGGAGCCGAGGTTCAAGAGGTTCTGCAGTCCGACGTCATTCCAGGGCAAAATAAGACCATTGGATCCAGTGTCGACCTCCACCGGTATGCTCGGTCCGCCGCCTACCGAGACGTCTATCAGCGGGGCGGCGTCATTAGTTCCCAGCGTTAGCGGGACGGTTGCGTTCTCCACTGCAGCTGGCAGGGCTGCCGCAGCACTGCCAGCGTCAAGGCCCGGATCGAGCGAACTTGCAAGACTCGGATCCATCACGTTGATGGCTTGGGCGATGGCGTCGATGACGGGCTGGAAGATGTCCTCGACATCGGCGTGCGCGGGCGGCGCGGTGGCCAACGGAGTGAGCCCCAGCGCCAAAAACGCCCCGGCAGTAATAGCTGAACCAACCACACGACCGCCGCGCGAAGCCTTGACCTTGCGCGTCCGACGGATCTCACCGATGCGACGTCCCCGACTTGCCATGGCTTAGCTTCCCACCTGAGAACTGCATTAGCAATACCCTAGAGTTTCTCAGCAATAGTTAAGCTCAGTAATAGTTAAGGCGGCGAGCATCGCTTGCTCATGAGAAGCCGTCATGGAATTGCGAGGCAACCCTAGTTCCCAGGCTAAAGTTGCCGCCGGGCGCGACCACCTCTGCGGCATCCGGAGCCACCTCTGCACCGCTGCGTGGGTCTTTGGCTGGTCGCAGCATGCACACCGACCGCCGGGCTGCGAGGTTTGTGCGACAGTGACCAGATGCTCGTGGCCTTGCTGCGCCAGTATCTCCGGCCGTACCGCTGGCTGGTCGCGGCGGTGATGGGGCTGCAGTTGATCAGCACCCTGGCGTCGCTGTATCTCCCCACTGTCAACGCCGCGATCGTCGACGAAGGTGTCGCCAAAGGCGACACCTTCGCTATCGTCAGGCTCGGCGGGGTGATGCTCGCGTTCACCGGTCTGCAGGTGTTGTGTGCAATCGGAGCTGTCTACTTCGGTTCGCGGGCCGGGACGGGATTCGGCCGTGACCTTAGCCGCGCGGTTTTTCGGCACGTAATCAGCTTCTCCGCGCACGAAACCAGCCGGTTCGGTACGCCATCGCTGCTGACCCGCACGACCAACGACGTCCGTCAGATCCAGTTGCTGGTGCAGATGGTATCTACGGTGCTGATCACCGCGCCGCTCATGTGTGTCGTCGGAATTTTCATGGCCATCCATCAGGACGTCGGCCTGACCTGGCTGCTGTTGGTCAGTGTTCCGCTGTTAGGCGTCATCAATTGCGCGATCGTTTTGCACCTGCTGCCCATCCTGCGCAGCATGCAAGGGCTAATTGACAACATCAACCGCGTCATGCGTGACCAACTGAGCGGCGTGCGGGTAGTTCGGGCGTTCGCGCGGGAGCCCTTCGAGCGCGACAAGTTCAGCAAAGCCAACCTCGCGCTGTCGAGCACCGCACTCACCGCGGACAATTGGCAAGCACTGATGTTGCCGGCGACCACCCTGATCATCAATTGCTCCGATGTCGCGGTGATCTGGTTCGGTGGTCGGCGTATCGACGGCGGCCACATGCAGGTCGGTTCACTGATCGCGTTCCTGTCCTACTTCACGCAGATCCTGATGGCCGTCTTGCTGGCGTCGACGGCGCTGATGGTGCTTCCCCGGGCCGCCGTCTGCGCCGAACGAATCGCAGAACTGCTATCCACCAGGCCAATGTTGGTTAACCCCGAGCACCCGGCGGCTTCGCCGCCCCGGATCGAGGGCGTCGTCCGGTTACGCCAGGTGACCTTTCGTTATCTCAACGCGGAGCAGCCTGTGCTGCAGCACACTTCACTGACTGCACTGCCAGGCACCACCACGGCTATCGTAGGCGGCACCGGTTCGGGCAAGTCGACGCTATTGTCGTTGATCTGTCGACTCTGCGATGCAACCGAGGGCACTGTGTTTGTCGGCGGTATCGACGTGCGCGACTACGAAGCTGAACGACTCTGGTCGCACATCGGACTGGTGCCCCAGCGCGGCTACCTCTTTTCCGGAACGGTCGCCGACAATCTTCGTTACGGCAAGTCCAACGCCACCGATGGCGAGATGTGGGAAGCGCTGCGTGTAGCCGACGCCGACGGGTTCGTGCGCGCCCACACCGACGGACTGCAGATGCCGGTGGCGCAGGGCGGCATCAACTTCTCCGGCGGACAACGGCAACGCCTGGCGATCGCCCGGGCGGTGATCCGCCGGCCGAGCATCTACCTGTTCGACGACGCGTTTTGCGCGCTCGACACACGCACAGACGCCAAAATACGCGCAGCACTGCGCGAGGTAGCACAGAATGCAACCAAAATCATGGTCGCACAACGGATATCGACGGTTTCCAGCGCTGACCAAATCATCGTCCTCGATGACGGGCGAATTGTCGGCACCGGGACCCACGAATACTTGCTGGCCAATTGTCCAAGTTACTTCGAGTTCGCCGAATCACAGTCGTTGAGCGTCGACGCGACCGGCTGACAATGACCGCAGCGACGAACCCACCTATTCGCGGCGTGGCCCATAGCCCCGCGGAAAGGTCTCGCGACTTCAGCCGTTCATTGTTGCGCCTGGTCAAACGGCTAAGACCCCAACGCGGGCTCGGCGCAGCGCTGATCTTTCTGGGCATAAGCGGCACCACGATAAGTGTGGCCGTGCCGCGCATCCTCGGCCGTGCCACTGACTTGCTCTTCAGCGGCGTGATCGGAGGCCGCCTGCCCAACGGCCTCACCAAAGATCAGGCCATCGCCGCCGCCCGCGCACGCGGTGACAACAGCTTCGCCGACCTGCTTTCGGCCATGAATGTGATTCCAGGCCGCGGCGTGGACTTCGACGCCCTCGCCCGCATGCTGGCCGTGGCGCTGGCGCTGTATTTGTCTGCAGCGCTGCTGATCTGGATGCAAAGAAGGCTGGCTAACGTTACGGTGCAGCGAACCATGATGGCACTGCGTGCCGAGGTCGAGGACAAGGTGCACCGGCTGCCCCTGGCCTACTTCGACGGCCGGCAACGCGGTGAAGTGCTGAGCCGGGTCACCAACGACATCGACAACGTCCACACTTCTCTGTCGATGACAATCGCCCAGTTACTCACCTCGGGCCTGACAGTGGCAGCGGTGTTGGTGATGATGGTGACGATCTCGCCGCTGCTGGCGGTGATCACCCTGCTGACGGTGCCGCTGGTATTGGTAGCGACTCGCGTGATCGCCCGGCGCTCGCAACGGCTTTTTGCTGCCCAATGGGCCATTACTGGTCGGCTCAATGCCCACATCGAAGAGACCTACAGCGGCTTCACAGTGGTCAAGACGTTCGGTCACGGGCCCGGCGCTCTGCAGCGGTTTGACCTGCTCAGCGACGATCTTTGCCGCAGCACTTTCGGTGCACAGTTCATCTCCGGTCTCGTGGCACCAGCGACGATGTTCATCGGCAACCTCAGCTACGTCGTGGTGGCCGTCGTCGGCGGCCTTCAGGTGGCAACTGGTCAAATCACAGTCGGCAGTATCCAGGCATTCATACAGTATGTGCGGCAGTTTAATTCGCCACTCATGCAGGCTGCGGCGATGTATAACGTGCTGCAGTCCGGTATAGCAAGCGCCGAGCGGGTGTTCGACCTGTTAGACGAACCTGAGGAACTGCCGGACCGTGCGGTGGAGCCGTCGCAACATGGCCAGAGCTCCAACGACGACGATGCGGGCCGGGAATTGCCCCAAGCTCGGGCTGTGCCCTCGGGTGCACGCGGACGAGTCGAGTTCCGACACGTGAACTTCGCCTACCGGCCGGGCACTCCGGTGATCGAGGATCTGTCACTGGTGGTCGAACCGGGCGCCACCGTCGCGATCGTCGGTCCGACCGGTGCCGGTAAAACCACCCTGGTAAACCTGCTCATGCGCTTCTATGAAATCGACTCCGGCCAGATCCTCATCGACGGCATCGATATCACGTCGATGAGCCGACAGTGGTTGCGATCCCGCATCGGCATGGTGCTCCAAGACACCTGGCTCTTCGGCGGAACGATCGCAGACAACATCGCCTACGGGCGCCCCGAAGCCAGCGAAGAAGAGGTGGTGCATGCTGCGCAGTTGGCGCATCTCGACCGGTTCGTCCACACCCTGCCGGACCAATACCGCACCCAGGTGACCGACGACGGCGGCGACATCAGCGCCGGCGAGAAGCAGCTAATCACCATCGCGCGCGCGTTCATCGCCCGCCCGCAGCTGCTGATCCTTGACGAGGCAACCAGTTCGGTGGATAGCCGAACGGACGCACTGATTGCGCGCGCTACCCACAAGCTTCGCTGTGACCGTACGACTTTTATTATCGCCCATCGTCTTTCGACGATACGAGACGCCGACCACATTCTGGTGATGAAGGCCGGCCGGTTCATCGAGCAGGGCAACCACAGTGAGCTGATAGCACGACGCGGCGCCTACTACGCAATGACGCGGGCCTGAGGCCCTTGGTCCATGGAGTACGGGTATTGCGTTTCCTGAGTACAACCCTGCCGCCCGATTTATTGTGTTTTGGACCAGCGCTGCCGGGAGGCTGACATGGAGGGGACCCCATTCGGGCGGTACCGCTTGCTGGACTTGCTGGGCCGCGGCGGCATGGGTGAGGTGTGGCGAGCCCACGACACCGAGACCGACCGCATTGTCGCCATCAAATTGTTGCCCGAATATCTGTCCGCCGACGAGGAATTTCAACACCGATTCCGCCGAGAAGCCCACGCCGCCGCTCGTTTGAACAACCCTCACGTCATCCCCATTCACGACTACGGTGAAATCGACGGCCAGCTCTACGTCGACATGCGTCTCATCGAGGGCCGTGACCTCCAAACCGTGCTCGCCGACGGGCCACTGGATCCCGCACGGGCCGTGGGCATCATCGAACATGTCGCCAGAGCCTTGCATGCCGCCCACAAGGTCGGCCTGATCCACCGCGACATCAAGCCCTCCAACATCCTCCTCGATGGCGACGATTTCGCGTATCTGATTGATTTCGGGATTGCACGCGCGATCGATGAAACTCGAATGACCAAGTCCGGCAGCACAATCGGCACGTTCCAATACATCGCACCTGAGCGCCTCGACGCGCGAGCAGACGAGGATGCCCGCGTAGACATCTACTCATTGGCCTGTGTGCTGTATGAGTCTTTAACCGGACAGCCGCCTTTTCCTGGTGACTCGATGGCACATCTGGTTACAGCACACCTCAGCACCCCGCCGCCTCGACCCTCGAGCACGCACCCGAATGTGCCCTCGCAGGTCGACGACGTCATCGCGACCGGTATGGCCAAAGACCCAAACCAACGCTACGCCACCACAATCGACCTCGCCGCCGCCGCCCGCGACGCGATCACCGACCCCATCGCCCGGCCGGCACCAACTGAGACGCAGCCACCCACCGTGCAGACGTCAAGTCCTGTCCTGCCGGCGGCGGTCACCAAATACCGACAACCACAACCCCCACCCAACCCATGGGCCCTAGCGTCCGCCGGAAAAAGTGCTGAACCGGTTGACTACCCAGTGACGGATCCCGGATCCGATCGGCAGCTCGTTGAGCCGTTCCCCAAACCGCAGCCCCGACGCCGGGTGGGCGTTATCGCCGCGATCGTCGCAACGGTTGTGGTGCTAGCCTCCGGCATCATCGGTGTGACCGGCTACCTCCTTCGCAAGGACCGGCACCCATCGCAAACCCCCACGGCGCAAACCCCATCGGCGCAACCCGCAGGACCGTCGAGTCCGACTTCCAGCACACTCCAGTCGCCCGCACCCCCACCAAACGCGCTGAATGGGCTGCTGCTCAGCGTCGACCAAGTCAACACTGCGATGGGCACCTCCGACATGAGTTCTGTTGGCACCATGACCGCGATGCAAGACAACAGCTCGTGGGTTGCCGACCCGGCGTGCCTACCCTTGTCAGCCGCGGCGCAAGCCAAGGTTTATGCTGGCAGCGGCTATAGCGCCGTGCGCGCACAGGTGGTCGCAAAGGCCCAACAAGACATGGTGTATCAGGCCGTGGTGTTGTTCCCCTCCCCGCAGGATGCGGAGGCGTTCTTCACCGCCTCTGCTCAACAGTGGCAGTCCTGCTCCAATCGCCAATTCACCCTCGCCGCCAACGGCAATTCTCAGGCGAACACTGTGGGGCCGGTTTCCAGCACCAACGGCACGCTGAGCGCCACCGTCACGCCCGCCAACAGCCTTGGCGCCTGCGAGCGGGCGCTGACCGTGGCCAACAACGTCGCTATCGACGTCACCGCGTGCGTTGGCCCGCCCGGCGCCGCCATCAACATCGCCGACCAGATCGCCGCTCGAGTACGCGCGAGGCACTAACCGCGGCCAACAACGGCTTTGCCGGCAATCACGTAGTGAGATTGGCGGCGGCGCGGCCGGCTTCAAATAAGCATTCATGAATAATGGATGATTATCCACGAAACGGGTGAGCCGATGCGGGACAACACCTTTGAGGTCACCAGGCAGGAAGCAGCACTGGGTGACGAATCGATGATGCGCGTATCTTTCCAGACTGGTGGTCGTCATCGCGAAACTTGGAGGAGACCGGCGCCGACCATGTCAAAGTTGTCGCCTCGATCGGTCACGCCGGTGCCCCCATGTGCAGCGAGCGCGTTGATCTCGACTACGACGGTTTCGGAGCCGCCAGCGGGGACCCGCGTTTCGGAATCACGACGAACCGTCTGGCGGGTCCGGATGGTCCTGCTGGGCGCGCTGCAGATGGTTGAGCCGGGGGACGGCCCCGTTAAGACAACTTTGCGGATCCCGCAAAAATCGGTCAGCCTTGCGTGCAGACGGTAAAATCTTGACCGTTGCGCGCAACGGTGGTGGTCCAGATTTAATCGACCCCGCAGGAAGTCAAATCCTGTGTTAGATGTCCTGCAGGTAGCAATTTGTCGACGGACACTTTAGCCATCGATGCGCCGACCCGTTCTACCCGACGGCGCCGACCGCATGAAACTGGCCAAGGATTTTTCAAGAATCCTGTCGTACCTTACGCATTGTCTGCCACTACGACCGACGTCGGAGGAGGATGGGGCACATTCGCGATTAAGGAGGCACACATGGACACAACCCGGTGGAAGTGGATCTTTGTGTTCGGTGTACCGGTGATCTGCCTGCTGTACGGCTTGATCGGGCGGAGGATCGCGGCGAGCCGGAGCGGGCTCCATAAAGAGGAGATAGCGGTACTGCGTCGAGCGGCGAGGGTCAGCCGCGGTGAACAATACGGCCGCACGCTCGGGTTCGGTGGCTTACTCGTTCTACAGTTGTTTCTTCCTGTCTTCCTTGCGCAAGACATCCGGTACATCAAGCACCGCGCCGCCGCCAAGAAACTCGTCGCCGTTAACCCGAGAGAACAGAACCGCGCGCAGGGCGTCATCTTTTCGTTCCACGAGCTTCGCCTCACTAGGACCGAGCTGATCAAGGGCTACGAGGACAACGCCCCGCGCATTCCGCTGCAAGGGCTCACCGCCACGGTTGTGACGGGCCAGACTGTTCAGATCAGGATCGAAGGTCCAGACACGAACTTCGTTTACCGCAACGCGTTCGACGCCGAGTTCAATGTAAGGCGCGCGCTGCAGTTCGCCGCCCTCCTGAATTACGAAGCTCGCCTTCACGCCGCATCACCGTTCGTACCACCTAACTGAGGAAGCCCGCGAATACGCCCGCGCTCCAAGAATCCGCCAAGGCAACTATCCCACCCTTGCAAGGGCATATGTCCCCTCGAATACGGTCGCAGGCGCAAGGAGTTCCTATGATCCCGTTATCCGACGGCATCCCGGCACGCCGATTCCCGGTCGTCAACGTCGCGCTGATCGTCGTGAATTTCGCGGTGTTTCTGATTTATGAGTTACCGGACCGAGACGCGGCGATTAGTCAGGCGTCGTTTTATCCGTGCGATGTTACGAGTGCCTGCCACCTGGGCATACCGTGGGGTGTCAGTTGGATCACGGCCATGTTTATGCACGGCAACTGGCATCACATCCTGGGCAACATGGTGTTCCTCGCGGTCTTCGGCAAGAACGTGGAAGGTGCGTTCGGGCGGCTGGGCTATCTGGCCTTGTACCTCGGCGGCGGATTGGCCGCCACGGTTTTGCAGACCGCGATGACCCTGCACTTCGGCACGGCGGCCGACGCGCAGTCAGCCAATCTGGGTGCCAGCGGCGCGATCGCAGCTGTGCTGGGCGCCTACATCGTGCTCTATCCCGAATCGCGGATCTTGGCGCTCGCAGGCTGGATCCCGGTAAGAGTCCCGACGTGGATCTACCTCGGCATCTGGTTTTTGTTCCAGTTGTTCGAAGGCCGCTTCGCGCTGGTGCACCCCGACAACTCTGGTGACAGTCATGTTGCATTCTTCGCCCATGTCGGTGGTTTTGTCTGCGGTGTGCTCGTGGCGACAATCCTCACCCTCTCTGGACGAATCGTATCCGTGTCGACAACCGCTGAGGCCGCAGAGAAGACCGACCCGACTATCACACAGGCGAGATGTTGGGTCTGCCAGCACGTGCAGGTGGTGCCGCGAAGCCAACCGGCATTTGTATGCGAGCAATGCGGCGCCAAGATAGCGCGCCGAACGCAACCGGCTAACGGCGACACCACAGCATTGTCATCACCCGGCTTATGGGGGAGGGGACAGCGCCTCAAAGCACTATCAGTGCGCCAAATCCCCCGCAGAACCCCACGAAGGCCAAGTGCTTCAAATGCGTTAGGCCGGTGAGTTCGGCAGGGGCACGGTCGCCATCCTGAGGCCAGGCAAGGCACCGACATCCGCCCCGGCGGAGCCGACGAGGCCGACCACGACCGCGTCCCTGAGCTGGCGGAAGCAAGTGGTTAACCTCTCACATCGCAGAATTGCTCACCGGACAATGTGATCGCTAAGCCGCTGCCGGCGTTTGCGGTCAGAACGGCTTGACGTTGTAGTCACGCTCAATAGCCATTCCGTGACTGGTTGCGTCGTTGGTGAAGGTTATGCGATCGCCGGTCGGCACTACCGTCCAGCCGTCAAATTGGTCAGTCTTGCCTTCCGACAGCACGATGTCGGGCTGGCCAGGCGGGGCCATACCGAGATTAGCAGTCCGCCACCTGAATTGGCCCAACGCGGTAACGATCGCCTGATCCTGATGCAACACCGATGGATCTCCGTGCCACCCCGGATACCGCGGTCTGACAAACGACATTGGGGCCAACTCCGTCGCCAGCACCCGAACCGACCTCACACCGCATTGGTGGTGACGGAGCAAGTGCCCTCGGAGTCGGATCAACGCTTGCCGACATCGCCAACGCCGGGGCTGCACAAATGATTCCAGTCCCAACCGACGCGACCTTCCTCATCGTGTTGCGTTGAATCACTGTTCGGGGGCTCATGTCAGAAGGCGTCATTGTTCTGGGCAGCGACGGCCATCCCGTGGCCGGTCGCGTCGTTGATGAAGCGGGTCCAGCCACCGTCGGTCACTATCGTCCAGCCGTTAGCGTGTTCGGTCTGACTATCGGTGAGCTGCTTTACATCCGAAGGCGAGCCGGTGATTCCGGGATAGCTGGCGAGAACGCCTGAGGTGTTGAATGTGATCCCGGGCGTGGCATCGGTACATGTTTGACGGCCGGGAAGTGCATCCCCTGGGACACACGACTGGCAAGTGACCTGCTGCGCGGTGACTTCGCAGATCCTACCTATCTGAGTCTTGAAGTACCGAGCCGTGGGGTCGGTGTGCGCCACTGGGGCGCAGGCGATACCCGCCGCCAGCACAGCGGGCACCACGACTGCGATCTTCATTTCATTAATGTCCTTTCAGGATTGGGTGGTCCAACGGCGTCCCGTTTTCATAGGGATTGTTTTCGCCGAGGGGGTAGGGCCCACCGGGCGCGGTCGCACAGAAGTCGTTGTAGTGGGCGGCATAGACCTCGTTGGCGCAGTCGGCCGGCACACCACCAGGCCAGCTGCTGACCGGCCCGGGGGACTGCTGGCCAACCACTACCGGTGGTCCCGCCGGGACCGCTGGGGCTGGCGCAGCCGGTGGTCCCGGCGGGGCCGCTGGTGCCGGCAGCCGCGCTGGGGCTGGCGCAGCCGGTGGTCCCGGCGAGGCCGCTGGTGCCGGCGCACAGACCCCGGTTATCTGACACAGCCCCGGCTGATTCGACGCCTGACCGCAATCTGCGTTGATCCCTAGTGCCGGAATCGCAACTGGATTACACGCCTGCGGTAACGGCACAGCCTGCGTCGCCGGCGGCGACACCAGACCCCAAGTGAACAGGCTGGTCGCGGCGGCGGCCGCTGCTGCGATAATTGCTTTCCTCATGTTTTTGCTCCTGACCGTTGTGAGATGCACTCGGGCGGGCGGTGACGTTTCCGCCGGCCAGTGGTGACACCGAGCGCGCCTTCTACCGGCAGGCTGGGCCGGGTGTCTTGGAGATTTCTTGGAGTCTTGGCAAATCCTTGGGCTTGCGCGCCATCCTGCGCGCAAGCCAGCGGCTCGATGATGTGTGCGGCGCGCTAAGGGCTGATCTTGCTCATGCCGCTCTGGCCGATCAGCGACTGCAGCTGGTAACGCTCGAACGCCACCTCGCCTCATGGGCGACCTTCCCACAACCCCGCTTGGTCAGACACGTTAGCGACCCACCAGCAAATCGGAGAGGTTTTGGAGATTTACGGGGTGCCGGGTCCGGCGGGGCTTTTCAAATCGGGATTTGTGAAGCTCCGTTGCGGGTTTCGTACGGCTGCCCGGGATCGTGGCGAACGCCCTCTCGTGGTCGTCTAGGTCATGGCTGGATCACTCGGGTTCCACGTCCCGCTGCCGGGTATACCGGAATATGGGACAGATCAACCAGGGTGTATCAGTCATGCTTTTCTTGGTATTGGCGTAGCGCCGCGTTTGGAACAGAACTGCGAACGACTAACGCTGCCCGCGAGGCCGCTGAATTGATCATCGCCCTCGCACAAAGGCCGGTGCGGCGTAATGCCGACTAAATCCCAAATATCGTCGGTGCGGCTTCATGACGAATACGACCGGAGAGCGGCACCCGTAGGGCTGGCGCAGCGGTAATCGCGGTCGCCACCTTTCTTGGCGTTTGGCTTCTGTGGCGCCACGGCGGGACGGGCCGTCATGACAGGAACTCGATACGTCGCGACATTGCGGCCGCAATCGTCGTCACCTACCTACCAAACACAAGCCGTCGTACTGACCTCCGTACCGGTGGGCGAGTCGTTGTCGCCGTCGTTGGCAAATCGGTGCGCGGGTGCTCGCACGGTCCGATTCGCTGGGCAGCGGTGACTATGCAGGCCTGACTGGTAACCCTTCATATTCGATTCCGCCGTATTCGTCCCACCTGATTGGAGAGGGGAGGGGAAAGTAGTCTCCTCTATTCGCTGCTGAGAGCTTGGCCACCGACTGGCGGTACAGGGGCTCGGGCCTCGAGTTCGTGCCGTTTTCTGTAGCGACCGGTGCAGCTGTCGGTGATTGTCCGGCGAACGTGTTCTAGGCTCAAGGCTTCACTCGTACAACGACTTTCAGCATCGGCACGCCGGCGAGGCGTTCGAAGGCATGAGTCGCCTGCGACGACGCCGATAGGTGGTCCCGTTGCCCGGCGCGAGGAGGACTCGCTTCACGCGGTCACGTCCATCAGCGCAAGGGTTAGCTACCCGTGCGTCTCCCAACGAAACTTCGGATGCCCAACTCAGCTGCGCGAGGACGCGCATTGAGCGCGCAGTCCTCATGCCGCAGAATGCTCGGCCCTAAGCCGGAGCGCCGAATTGCTGATTCGGGAATGGATTTGCGGCTAAAGGATCGGATCCGAACCGGTTGCGTCCGTCCGTGCCCTTGGTGGCCAACCATACGAGGAGAATGATGGCGCCGATCAACGGGATGAGGGCGATCAGAAGCCACCAACCCGAGCGGTCAGTATCGTGCAGGCGCCGAACCTGCATGGCCCAGCTCGGAATGAAGAAAGGGAGCCCCAAAAGTACGCCAAGGACATGCGTGTGCAGCATCGCGTAGCCGATGTTCCCCACGGCGGCGACAATGACGGTGAAGAGAGTCCAATACCAAAATTCGGACCGGCAGGACCGATCGGTGAAATTGACATATTTGCTGAACCCGGCCGAAATCGCTCGCCCAAAGCCCATCTCATCTCCCGCTTTTAATGGAAGCGGAATGATACCACGGCGGCCTCCCAAAGCACCGTCTCAAATGGCTTCGGTCGTGTCTTAAACCCGGTTTAAAGGCGCCGGCCGTAGGTTCTGCTTCGCGGACCTACCAAGTCATCAAAGAGGAATGGACCTACGCCCCGTGCCTGCACGAGTATTGCCGACTGACCGTGTTCGCGCCAAGATCGACGAGCTACTCGCGTCGGAGCTCGGTGCACAGAAGACGGTGCGAACCTGCTGGTCTGAGGCCGAGCAACGGCACCGCTCGCAAGTGTCGAGGGGAGATTATTGATCCTGCATCTGTTGCAATAAGGCCGGGCTCAGCACGCCCGCCCGCTGAGGCCCCGAGGAATGCGCGCGGGCTGGTTTTCGGTCGCCACGGCCGCACCGCGGGCTAGTGCCGCCGTGGCCGCGACTATCGCGACCACCGCCAGCGCGAGCGCGAACCTGCCGACGTCGTTGGTCTGAAGCCTCTCGCCGAGTACCACGATGCCCAGCACCGAGCCCACTGCCGGCTCGGCCACCGTCAATGTCGGCAGCGGACACCCGTCGCGCACTCCAGACCCTCAAGCCGGCCGCCGGCACCACCACCGCCGCCACGTGTTGCCGACTGAGTGGCTCCTGAGCTGTTCGAACCGATATCGCGGCGCAGGCGCAGCCCACTGTGGGTGGGGATGGCGCTGTTGCTCATCGTGATCGCTGTTATCCCCGCTAGAAACACCTATTTATGTTGGCGAATTTCGCATTCATCCCTGACCGCAACTGCGCAAACGCCACCGTCCTCAGCGCCAACCGCGCAACCCGCACCACCTGTCGAACCCACCGCGCAACCGGCACCGCCCCCGCGCCAATCTCCGCCCCGACTGAACAGTACGGAACGACGCCCTGGGGCACACGTTGTCAGGTGAGCACGGACGAGATCATTCGCGATACCTATGAACCCGGCCTCGTGCTGAATACGCCTGGGGGCGCGGATTGTCCGGGTCCGAGCTTCAATGAGCTAGTGGTGGACACCTCGGGCACCTCACAGCCGCCCGCGGCGGGCGTCATTCTTCCTGCGTCGCCTTGCATTCAGCAGCTCGCCGAGCGCCACAGCTATCATGTCAACGGCTGACCGATAACGGTGAGCGGCTGGGTTCGTTTCAGCAATGACGCAACCGGTCACGGGATCGCCGTTGCCGCCCAGAACCGCGATTTCTTCTGATTCGACACGCTGCTGGAATTGGTGGCGAGTGCGGCAAGAACGCCTGAGCCACCGAGGCGCCGGCCGCTCCTACGCCGATGGCGCGGACCGCTTGGAACTCGCAAGGATCTTTCAAGGATCCCGTCGTACCTTACCGATTGTCTGCCACCACGGCCGACCTCGGAGCATGATGGAGCACATTCGCGGGAAAGGACTCGTCGATGGCCAGGCCTCTTTCTAGAAAACGTCGTTCGGTCAGTGCGTTTGCTGGCATCGTGCTCGGAATTGGCGTCGCCGTTGTAATGAATGACGGTCATCATCGAGGACTTCAGGAACTTATGGGGATGGTGATTTTCGTTGGTTTGTGCGTCCAGACCTTATCTTGGATGGGCGCAGGCCTAGACAAGGTTGAAGAGCGCGCGTGGCGCCGTGACCGCATCGCGCGCCGGGCCGCAGCGAAGACCGGCACGACCACCACGACGGTGCGGTGCTGGGTCTGCCAGCATGTGTCGGCGGTGCCGCCAGGCCAGCCGACATTGGTGTGCGAGCACTGCGGGGCACGTCTGAATCGCCGTACTGGGCCCGTTAGCAGCAGTTAGCAGACGGGTCGTGTTGGCTCTGGCCGTTGACGGGCCGCCAGAGTGGCTGGTGGTCCTCGCCTGACGGCGGCTCTGCCGCAGGTACTTTCGCGCGGGGAATGTCTGCCCGCGACTTGAACTCCCGACGATGCAAGCCTTTTGGTTTTCGTTTCAGGGGTCGGAGGGGATCGACGTTGGGGCTTTTCAGTTGGTGCTGATGAAACCATGGGCTGAAGACGCCGCCCCGTGTCCGATGTTGGCGTTACGATCCGGGCAAGAATCTTCCGAGGGAGGTGCGCCAGGATTTCAATGATCGGTAGCAGCGGCGATCCCGCTTAACCCCCAGCCCCTGGAATGTCCCGATGAGAGAACGAAGATGACGACTCCGCCACCAGCGCCCGACTGGTACCCGGATCCCACCGGAAAACCGGGCCTCATGTATTGGGATGGCCAGCAATGGCATACAGACGTTGCCGCCGCGGCCACGCCTATCCCGTTAAGCGAAACCGCGCCACCAGTGCAGCCAACGACCTCCTCGAGGACCAAAATATGGGCTGGCGTCACCCTGGTGGCCGTGGTTATCGCCGCGCTGGTAGTCGTCGCGGTGGTCACGCTCGCCGGCCGCAACCACCCGGCACCGTCAAGTGCGCCTGCAACCTCATCCGCCAAGGCGACTACTCATCCCTCTCATTCAACAACCTTTCCGCCCCCACCCGTAGCGATCGGCGTACCGGGGCTGGCCCCGTTCGCCCGGGAGTGGAGTGGAATGCGGGAGAGTGTCGTGATCGACCGCACCGGCCACGGTCATTTCCGTTACATGATGCCGTGTGCGAGCTGTTCGATGGCTGACATGCCTTACAACACAATCGACTTCACGTTGACCTCGGTCTCCAACGGAACGGCCACCGGGAGTATAACCGCCAGCTCAGATCCACAGTTGCCGGCAGGTGAGCCGGTGGCGGCCACGTTGGCCCCGCAGGACACCATTCGGTGGGCCATTGGCGGCAAGAACGTGGGGCTCTTCTGCGGCTCCAACCCCGGCTACTGCGGCTCCTGAAAATGGCGACGCCGCCGCCGGGCTGGTTGGCGAATCGACTGTGGGTAGGGGGATTGTTCGCTAGCATTTGCCAGCGGCGGCGCGGCTTTCGGAGGCCCTGGCTGATCATGAGTTGAACATGGCCGGCATCGACGCTTCGGTTCGGCGGATGGCAAAGGCCAAGGCCCTCAGTGGCTGTCACCATTGATTCCGCCAAGATTCTTCCAAGCCATCGGTGAGAAGCTTGGACCGTTACCGACGAGTCGCCGAGCGAGCCCGGACATGGTCCGAAGAATGGCGAGGAACTTGACGATAACTAAGACCGCCCCGTTGGTACGTCGACCTCAGATCGGCATGAGGAAGGTCGCGTCGGTTGGGGCTGGAATCATTTGTGCAGCTGTGGCGTTTGCGACGCCAACGAGCGCTGATCCCACTCCGGGGCACTTCGTGAACGTAAGGACTCCGTCGCCACCGATACGGTGTGAGGTCGGTTCGGATGATAGCGACGGAGCTGGTCCCAATGTCGTTTGTCAGACCGCCGGGTTCCCGCAGGCTCCGATGGACCCCGCACCTTATCCGGGGCGGCACGGAGATCCATCGGTGTTGCATCAGGATCAGGCAATCGTTACCGCGTCGGGCCAATTCAGTTGGCGGACTGCCGATCTCGGTATGGCAGCCCGACGTCGCGCTGTCGGACGGGCAGACTTACCACTTTGAAGGCTGGACGATAATGCCGACCCGCGAGCGCATCACCTTCACCAACGACGCGACAAGTCACGGTATGGCCATGGAACGTGACTACAGCGTCAAGCCGTTCTGACCGCAAACGCCGGTAGCGGCCTAGTGATCACATTGTCCGGTGGGCAATTCCGCGATGTGGGAGGTCAGCCATTTGCTTACTTCTGTGAGTTCTTCGGTGCCGTCGTTGAACGATCCCGATGCCGGCTCGGCCGCCAACGCGACGGCGGTCAACCCGGTCGGCGTCTTCAGCACTCCCAGCTGCCGCACCAGATAGTTACCGGTTGGTGAGGGTCCCCACCCGCCTTTGAACCGGGTGCCAGGGATGATCCCGAGCCCCCAACTTTGGCCGCTTTCCACTTGACCCATCAGTGCGAAGATCGGCGTATTGGCGCTGTCGCACACCGCCACCGCGGTGAACCGGGCCTGGTTGGTCAATGACCAGATGGTCTGCCCGAAGGCGGTGAATGGGGGCCGCAGCCTCCGCCACTCCACGGTCGTTGGATCGCCGTATTTGCGCAGCACGGCTTCGACTTTGTGCGCTGCCGTGACGGGATCGCCCAGTCCCTCCCAGATTGATTCGGCAGCCGCGTTGTCGGATTCTGTGATTGCGGCCCGCATCGAGTCGGTGACAGTCGGCGGGTTTTCTTCGCGCAAGGCGGTTATGGTGAGCGGGACTTTCGAGGTCGACCACGCGGGTCCGCTTGGCCAGTCTCCGAAGACAAGCTGCTTTCGATTGGCGCCCACGGCGCTGATGGCGATGCCCATCGCGGCGTTTAGCTTCTTCTCCAGCTTGCCGAACTCTGCGGCCAGCGGTGTGCCTGCGTCGGCGGCAGGCGATTCCGGTGCAGTCGTCGTCGCCGGTGGCGGTGGGGCGACGGCGGTATGGTGAGTCGACGAGTTGAGCGCCGGCGTTGAGGACGCAGGAGCTGAACGGTGATCGCGAAATACGCAACTTGTCAGGACGAGACAGACTGCCACCACGAGCGCTATTACACCGCCAACCGACCATCGGTTGCTGTTACCGCACATGTCCGTAGGCCTTGCAATCCGAACGTTCATGTACCAGAGGCTTTTCCGCTGAGATAGGCGACTATTCCATCGGTGACTGCCGCGGCGTATTTTGCCCGTGCGTCCGCGTTTTGCATCCGCGCGGCATCGTCGCCGTTTTTCATGTTGCCAAGTTCGACGAGAACCGCCGGATACTCTGCCAGATTCAGGCCCGCGAGATCGGCGCGACCGTAAAGACCGTCCGACCCAATATAATTGGACGGTTGAAGACCTGACGCGACCAGTGAATCGCGCATCACGTGCGCGAGCTGCACGGCAGGGCCGCCTTGGGCGGCGTTCACTGGCGGACTGGAGTAGTTCACGTGGAATCCATGACCGGTCGGTGGTCCGCCGTCGGCGTGAATGCTCACAATCGCATCCGGATGCATCGCGTTGGCCGATGCGGCGCGTTGGTCGACGCAGGGCCCGACCGAGTTGTCGTCATCTCGGGACAATTGGGTACGTGCGCCCATTTGGTTGAGCGCATCACGGATGCGCAGAGCGACGTCCCAGTTGAAGGCATGCTCGGAATAGCCATCGTTGGTGGCTGTGCCCGTCGTGTTGCACTGCTTGGTGCCGCCCCGCCCGTTTTGGACTTGCCGGGTTATCGAGGAGTCGTAGACGCCGTTGTGACCCGGGTCGAGGAAGACCGCCATGCCGGCGAGGCTGGCGGCCGAAGCCCGTGGGGTGTGAATCATCGCCGCCGACGCGAGGCTCCCTATCAGTAGCGCGACACCCATGTGGTTGACGACCCGTCGCCATTGGGCTGATCGCAGTCGGCCGCACACACGCGGTGAAGGTCGCTCGGGCACCGCAGGATAGTAGCAATTAGCGCTGTGGCATTTCCGTGTCACGCCGTCAGCTGGGATGGTGCTATGAGTGCCCCGCGAGCCGGGCTTTGTCGCTGAACGAGACGCGCCCCGTGACCGAGGATCGAATACCCTTGCCATCGTTGGGAATACACCTGCTACCAGAGGTAGACAACGGCGTCATTACCTCCGGTGCACGTTATCCAGGTGTCGCCGCCATTCACGGCGCAGGTCATGATGAAATCGTTGCCGGAGCATCGGTAGGGTATCAGTGTGTTCGCGATGACCTGAGGACAGGCGACCCTGCTTGCAACGTTCACCCGACGCGACTCGCGGCTGGGGGAGGGATACGTGTACCAGTACGCCAGCAATACGTTGTTCGCGAATTGGCACGACGTTGTCTCCGAACCGCGCCCCGAGCTGGTCGCCCATCCGGAACGGCCCGGCAGGTGGTACCCGTCCGGACAGCTCTCTCCGAAAGAGTCGGGCGACTGCACCAAGGGCGGAGGCACCGATACGAAAGGAGTATCCGCCGAACTCGTCGTCGAAGTGGAATACGAACCGGATGGATAAGCCGAGGCTTCGCTCGACGAGGTTGCTGGTGCGCTTGACACTGCGGAGTGATTCCGGCTGGTGAGTGCCACGACGGACACAATTATCGCGATGAGCGCCAATGCGGCCACACCGACCCCGATCCACCACGCGGTCTTCGATGAGCTCGGCGCGCTGGCGGGCGGCGCCCAGGGTGGCGGCGGCGCCCACGGTGGCGGCGGTGGCGGTGGTGGTGAGGGGCGGCTTGGGGGCCGGGAGTGCACGACGGGTGTCGGTGGGGCTTCGGGTGTGATGGTGGCGGGTGTTGCGGCCGCGGTCTTTTTCTGGTGTTGGGCGTGTTCGATGGCATGACCCAGTACGGAGGTCCAGGCTTCGGGCAGCGGGCGGCTGTGGGGTTGGTTGGTCAGGGTGTCGGTGATGAGCTGGCGCAGCATGTCTGGTGTGGTGGCGGGGAGGTGGGCGGGGTTTGTGGTGTCGTGGTCACCGGCGAGCAGCCGCAGCGCCAACAGGCCCAGTTTGTAGGTGTCGGTGTAGATGGTGGCCAATTCTTCACCGGGGGGTGCCTGCCAGCCCGGGGTTTCCACCTGCGCCAGCACCGAGACGCCGTTGATGCGCATCGCATCGCAGTCGATGAAATAGACAGCCGCGTGCGGGGTTAGCGAGAACAGCAGGTTTTTCGGGGAGATGTCCCCCACACACACACCGTGCTTGTGCAAAAACGCCAACCCCGAAGCCACCTCGCGCAGCAGCGAATAACGTTGCGCATCATCGATAGCGATGCCACGGGCCGCCAAAACCGAGGAATGATTGAGCAGGTGCTGGAACTCCGCGGTGGTGGTGGAAACGCCTTTGACGGTGGTCAACGGGATGAAGAACTCATCGCCGATGGCTGGCATCACAAACCCTGTTGGGGCGCCAGCGTCTTCGACCAGCGCGCACGGCCACGCCGCAACCGAGATCAGCCGCTCGCCTTCGGCGTAGGACAGCGAATCCTCCACCAAAGCCGGCATGGCGGCCAGCGCGGTGAAATCAATCTGCGCCCGCGTCTGAGCCTTGTATTCCTTATAGACCATCGACGCCGCGAACTTCGTCTTCACATTGGGTGCGCCATACACCACCCCCTGACCACCCTGACCAATCTTGGTCAAAGCCCCCAGCTTGTCGCGCTCGAGCACCTGCCGCGTCATCGCAAACC